>ORJL010304534.1_pt1 | contig 62206 bp, 96 predicted proteins | sample 1779941 | NCBI WGS metagenome assembly ORJL01 (sample SAMEA104232317, study PRJEB22302) | groundwater metagenome | biome: forest; feature: aquifer; material: groundwater | place: USA | collected 2011-08-07 | depth 5.8 m | reverse complement strand
TAGTCTCTGTAGTAGTCTCTGGTATTGGTGCACCCAAATTGTCCACATGGAAGTGGTCATTTTGGCCACATGCATCAGGACAAATTGGCCACATGCATTTGTCATTTTGGCCACTTCCATTTGTCATTTTGACCGCATCGTAGTAGGCGTCCAAGTGGGCATAGTCGATGGTGTACCAGAACGTGCGGTCCATGTTGGCCTTGTTAAAATTGCCGGTGACGATCAACCCTTTTTCTTCCAACAGTTTCGCGGTTCGTTGCATGGTCTTAATACTCATCCACGGCAACTGCTTGCACCATTCTCGGTAGCTGTTGTAGACCCACCAGTGACCGTCTATAAAGCGGTCTGGTTTCGCGTCGTTTGCTATGTCCAATAACCAATAGTGGATTTGTTGGAGCAATACTGCTCCGTTGATACCGAGGGCTTTCGCTAGTGAAGGCACTACAGGAATGGTGTACTCATTGACTAGCGCCTTACTACCAGGAAGCGCCGCGTATTTGCGAGCCTCCCTGAGCACTCTGGTATTGGGTCGCGTTGTGTAGGTTGCCGGTGTTTCCATGTTTCGCCATCCTCATCCTAGATTTTCCTCCTCTAGGTTGCCGTGGTCGCCCTGTCCTGTCTACCATACCTTATACATCCTCATTTTACCTTATTTATCACTTCCTGTCAAGGCAAACAGGGCAATTTAGTGACACCGGAAGCCAAGTTGTGATACAATAAAAGCATGATAGAAATCGCTGGTGTCCCGTATCTCACTACCTCGGAAGTAGCTGACTGTCTCAGTGTCAGCGTCAAAACCGTCCGCAACTGGGCCTATGCTGGTCGCCTACATGCTGTCCACCGCGCCGGCATCAAGGAAAGCCTGTTCCCCAAGTCGGAAGTGGACGCTTTACTGACGACACTCACGCCAGGGAAGAAGCTGCCCATCCTTCACCCTGAAGGTGAAGGACCCAAGCCGTAGTGCGGTCATAGCCTATCCTCCGTGTGGGCCTGTCGTCTCGCCTTGACTTGCGGTGCTAACTCGTGGCAGTACCCCGTGTAGTCCCTTCATCGCCCGTTTCAGACATATCAGGCATATCCCTCGCTCTCCGATGTTGTTTCGCCAAATCGAGTAACTTGTTCCGTCATCCCGGTTCCATCCTCGCCTGCACATCGGCAAGCCGGGGTCAGCCAAAGTGCCCTCGTACAGGTGCGCCAGCTTCGGGTGTGGAACGTCGCGACCAAGACCGCTGATATAGCCATCAGGTATCATCTGGTCTCCTTTCTGCGAGTTTGTGCCATTTCTCTCGCTTGTCCTCCGTTAGATCAGCCCAAGCTGAAGGATGCACGCCGTTGCAGTCGCTGTCCATCTCGCGGGCCAAGCGGTTCAGCTTGCGGACCCATTCATCGGTGGTCATCCTTTATTCCTTTGGATTAATATCATACCAAGCGTACCAATCGCGTGCATCGCAACCTGGTACTAGGTTCCCTGTGTGGCGAAAATGCAGCACAATATACTGAGTCCAACTGCTCTGTCGGTCCTTGGCCTGCTTTATTGCCATTCGTCCTATTCCCGGGTCAACCTTTTCAGGATGTGCTTTCAATTGGTTTTGTTTCCTCAATTCTCACCTTGCGCGTCTTTGGTTTTGGTCGTTGGGCAGCGAGACACTCCGGACACTGCCAGCCGCTCCTTGGAGCTGCCCAGCCCTGCGACCACATCGTTTCTATCCTACCGCCTCTGCAAAGGCAATCGCCATGCGCTTGGCGTCCTCAAGAGTCCTCGCCACGAAGCCCACTGGAAGGCTCACATCTGCCTCTGGGTGCTCGACAAGGTATTTGTCTGTCCATCCCGAACAGGCACACAAGTGATCCTCGCTGTCAACCACATCGCCAATGGCAAATCCATGCAGCGCTCGGTGGGACCACCCATACCATTTCTGGTCACGTTCGCTGAAGCCTATTGAGCAAGTAAGGCCACGGCCACTGTTTGCCTCTGTGCAATCCGTGTGTACTGGCTCTGGCTTAATACCGTACTTCGCGACTAGACGATGTGCATCCCTCGGACTGCCAATGTAATGCCCTTCAGGTGTGTACGCTGACTTAATCACGAAGTTTTGGCCTCCATAGCGTTCACCATCGATCAGTTTTGTCCTAACCTCATAACCAACCTTGTATTTTCTCACCCTTTGAACCTCTAATACATCGTCCAACCCTTATACCTCCTTATTTCTACCAACCTGTTCCCTCCTGCCAGCCACACCCTTCTACTGGCCCGATTCCCAAACTGTCATTGGGAATGCGCCCCTGCCTGGCTTTGCTGGGTACACGAGCAGGCCATAGCCATATTGCCCACGGTAAGGCATCCATCGGGCGACTACATGCCTCACAGCGTTCTCTGGTATCGCCACCGACTCAATCACCCATTCTTCCATAAGGCCCTGAATGAACTTCGCCCTGTCCACGTGGTCCCTACAGTAGTAGCCTAGCAACTCCCCGTTGTCGCAATCTCGTAAGTCCCTGATGTCAAGGTCGAACATCCTCTTTCCTTTCTGCCAACCCCAAGCCCACCCTTGGTTGGCTCCACCCACTAGCCCATATTTCTGGTAAGACGTTTTTGCCTTACCCACAGCAATCACCCCCTTTCAAGCCCGGAAGGATGGCTGGCAAACATCGCCGCAGGGCGGGACCATTGCCTAGCAAGCGCTCGCCAGCCACATGCATAATCTATCCAGCGCTCTGGAGGTTGATAGAGCATGGCAAACGGCATTGCACCCATCTCCCACACCCGTTCTAGCCGCGCTCTCGCATGCTCTATCGTTTCTCCATTGTAGGCACACAGCACGTAGCACCTGAGCTTCCGACGTGGCAGGAAAGACAATCGACCGAGAGCCTTCGCCAAGGGCTTGAGCGCCCCTTCAGTGTCTGCCGCCAGAAATAGGCTATCAATCCTCAGTCCGCGCAATTCCTCGGCTATCTCATCCGTCACCAGTGACGCCTGCAAACCACCGCTGAATATCGCTGCTCGTTTCTGCCGTCTGAGCATCTCAAATACCTTCCAGCGGTGACTCGATGGGCAACTGAGCAAATTATTGTCTCCGATGATGTACCCCTCGGCTATCGGGTCAAAGAGGCGCAGGCGCCCTTCTCGTTCAGGAACAAGGCACCAGTTACAGGCGTTTGGACAGCCCCGGCTGGAAAAGGTCACACCGGGCTTGATGTACATCCCTGGCGTGAAGCCTTCCCCCTTATTCCCCATCGCCGGGCCGCCTAGCCTCACCTTGGGGTAATATTGTTCCCACGCGTCTTGTAGGTGCTCGGCATATCTCACATCCCAACTGAACACCACGGAAATGTGAACCTCGTCTGCTTCCGGCCTCATCAGCGGCGGCTCCCCCACGAAGGCCATGTCGTCAACGGGCGTGTATGAAGTTTTTCTACAGAACACGCGTATTACGCGCTTCCCTTTAAGGTCAAACATGGCGCCACCTTTGAAGGACTGAGCTGCTCGTCACTCATATATCACCCCCTTTCTCTTGTGTACCATTCCGGTGAAAAACCACTCATACGCGCTTGCTCCCTCGGTAACATCTAACCTCATGTTTACGGTACTTGAGTCGAATTACATCTACAATTGCTTGAGCTTGCTCATTATCGCATTCCAGCCTGATTGCAACGCCGTCAAACCTTCCTTTCTCTACGGAGATCACTTCCCGACTTGGGGCGACGGGCGCAATCAGAAACTGGGCAAGAATAATATCTTTCGTAAGGTCCGCTACGTTGACGCTGTATCGGGTCATTCTCCCCGCTCCTTCGTGAAGGACCACTCCGGCCTATCGACCACAACCACTATTGGCCGGATATAGCTCGCCTGCCATGTGTGGCCGTCTGCTTGGTATGACTGCACGGCGAAGAGCAGCAGCAAGCCGCCGAGGATGCTCATCCGCCTGCCTCGAAGTCGGCCCAAGCATAGCGTGGTGAGAGGCCGCTACGTCCTATGTTCCTCTCTATCCTAGCCCGCAAATTATGGATGTCGCCCTGAGTTATTCCCTCTAAATGCTGACGAGCTTCAGCAATTGCATCTTGCAAATCATGATGTGCGGGTAGGGCGAAGTGGCCCGTATGACGACGCCCTGTAACACCACAACAGACATGCCATCCTCCATAGGCACGATAGGCAAAAGTGTCTAATTCGCCAAACCCATCTATTAGCACAGGGATTCCGTCTGCCTCTTCAAACCACCCGTGTTCTGGATTGGGGTCAAGCAATTGAACCTTGCAAGCCCAGAACCTATCAGGCTTATCTAAGTAGTAGTCGCGTCTCGTCTGTGTAGTCATTCGTCCTTCACCCTTCCAAGAAGGGTGAAGGATTCGCCTGCCTCGAAGTCGGCCCAAGCATAACGGGGTGAGGGTCCGTACTGGTTTATCCAGTGGTCTCGCCAACGTAGAAATTCGCTACGGCCGCCGTTATTCAAGCATTCCATCGCTACTACAATTGCTTCCTCAGTCGTAGCAAAACCAAGAGCTCCCTTGGGGTGTCGAAACACAGTACCAGTCACACCATCATTTACAGACCACCCCTCCTCCATGTCTCGATGTAGATAGCAATCGAGTTCTCCCCAACCCTCGATTAAAATGGGTTGCCCTTGCACTTCCTCGAACTTGCCCCAAAACAGTCGGTAGAACCTATCTGGCTTATCCAGCCAGTAGTCGCGTCTCGTCTGTGTGGTCATTCGTCCTTCACCCTTCCAAGAAGGGTGAAGGATTCGCCTGCCTCTATGCTCTCGGCAACCTGCTCAGAAGCTAGGGCGATGGCTCGGGAAAGTGCATCAGCGGACGCTTGCCAGACACCTCTCACTGGCGAACTCACCATCACGCAGTCCTCAATTTCGCAGAATGCCCTTGCATCGTGCGCGCTAGTCACCCGGTGCATCGTAATATCAAAGCCCAACTCCGTTAAACGCTCCACCACCATCATCGCCTGCTGTAGATCGCTTGCGGGGTACCAGCCGCGCACCTCTTTAGTAGCCTCTCCATTCGCCTTACACCACCATTCTTCGGTCGAATGAATAACGTCTCGGTACCCATCCTCATCCATCATCGTCCGGTCTTCTCGATCTAACTGCCTCTTGTGCCAAGCCATGATCTTCGTTGCAATCAGTTCCCCTCTCTCCCTGTCGTTACGTTCAATCATTCGCTTGCCTCCTTGCCTTGGGTAGTGTCGATTAGGACGGTCACAGCAGCACCTCTTGACTCAACCTCTCCGCTTGTCGCTGCCAACGCCGTTTAGCCAAAAATACCTCTTTGCTACATAACCTATAGCCCTGAGACTCGAACAGTTTGACGACCCTCTCATACGAACTTGCATCGACAGACATAGTGATTGAGCCTGTGTCACTAACAACGTAGACCTTTTCTCGCTTCAAAACGCTACCTCACAAAAACAATCGACCTATCATGCGGCCTCGGCTCATCGCCCTTGCGCAGCCGGACCACCACATCGCCACAACGGTCGAGTTCGGCCTCGCTGTAGACGATAATCTCGCCAGTGAACTGGCCATCGACGAAGCGCTGGTGGACAATTAGGTCTAGTCGTTCGGCGGGGGATAGGCGCATGTCCACGGCCCTGAGCTGGTATCCTTCCCAAATTGTAGTTGCTACTGCTGGCATGGTAGGCTCCTTTCTAGAGTGTGCAGATACACGGTATAGCGGGCCTTTCGCCCTCAAGGTCTAGCCAACCCGCTCTTGCCACCTTGTCAAGCGGTCGCCCTTTGCCGCAAAAGTAATACGGTTTTTTCCCCTTCGCTCGCTGCTTCTGGGCTACTAGTTGCTCCAGTTCCCGTGCCTTCAGAAACAAATCAGGGTGCTGCTGATAGAGGTCTCGCCACTCTTGAACTCTTTGGCCTGGGCAGAAGAAACAGCGACTGCGAACTGGTAAGAGTAGCCCGTGGGCGAGGATGATTCGTTCGCACTCTGCCCGGTCTATTCCCTCCTCGACTAGCGGAAACTCGTGCCGCATATCGCCTGTGCCATAGCCGATCTTGTTTATCCGGCTGGCTTCCTCCATAGCAATGCCCATGTAGACTACCGAAGGGCCTTGCATGTAAGCGCGTAGGGGCTTGACTTTGTACTCTGCCGTACACCACCGCTGCTTTATCGCTGGATACGCCTGATGTGCCATGCAATAGTCATACAGATTCAGACCATATCGTTTCGTCTCCAGCACGGTTATGGGGTAGCCCGTCTCCTGTAGCATCTCAACGTACTCCCGCGTCTCCGGCCAGTCGCATTGCAGATCGGCATAGACAGCCTCGAACTCAATGCCTTGGTCGATGAGCCAGAGCAGTAACGCCACAGAATTCACGCCTCCACCGAAGGATAAGAATTGTTTCACTAATCCATCTCCCTGTTTGGTGCAAGTGTCAGGAGTCGAACCTGATGGGCCGCTTCCCATCCTTCATCCTTCTTGGAAGGATTCACGGCACGTTGGCGCAACCACGCACCCGCAGCGAGTACAGGGAGGATACTCGCTCATGCTGGCACCTCGCTAAACTCGTCCTTCACCTCGGGCTTCTGGCCGTAGTAGGCCCGCACCTGCTCAGCCGCCTTTTGCAAGTCGCCTATCTGCGATGTTGTTTTGATGCTCAGCGCCTGTAGTACAGCGCCGCTGGCTAAACTCATCGCGTCGTGTGCCCATGTCATCAACTCGCCTGCGTTGTGCAGCGCCGGGATGTCGGGCCACGGGTTCGCGGGTCCGGCTGAAGCTGGCGCTTTGAATGTCTCTGGTTTGGACGCTTCGGGTTTGGCTTGCATAGGGGTCGTCTCTGGTGCTCGGGATACTGGTCTGGTAGTAGGTTTGACAGGTTCAGGTCGCCGTGCTGTCTCTGGTTCCACCGCCATATCCTCAAGGTCTTGTGAGAATAGGCCGCTAGTTGCCGTCGCCCTCAACGTGGCGTCAACATAGCTGTTATGTGTCTGAATTCCGTTAGCCAACAGAAAGATGTGCTCGCCGCTAACTTGAATATCGTAGGTTGGCGCCAACTTCTTCTCTGGTGTTATGCTGACAATCTGTTCCAAGTCTTTCGGGTGGTATGCTGGTGGCTCGGTGGTTAGACGCCCCCGGAATACCGGATAATCAGTTTCCTTATATCGAGCATTTGATCGCCTTAGGGTAAGACGATGCCCCAACACCGCACAGAGACTTCTGAGATCATTCGCCCAGTCGTAGTTTTCGCCCTTGAACCCTATCTGCCAATAGGGACGGCGTCCTTCATCGTCTCTGAAACTGCCATCTCCTTCCAGATACCCATTCAGAAGTTCCTGCAGAAACGCGCTCCCTTGCCGCCAAGCATATCGGGATAGGTGCTTTCCGCTTGCGCCCTTGCCATCAACGAATTGCTGAATCATGCCGTTGAATGCTGGCCCACTGATACATACTCTCAGGCATTCGCCTTTGTCACGTTTGTCACGTGTGACTCTTAAGGGGCTGCCTAGCTTCATAGCAGCGGTTTGGATGTTGTCAACCAGATCGTCTCGACCAGCATTGAGGGTATAGTTTATATAATGGTCTTCGGCGTTTCCCTCAGCAATGAATAGTCCGGCCGCGAAAGCGAACGGCAAATCAGCATGCTGAGCGTGGTCTTTGATCGGGATCAGCGAACGCAGCAGGCTAGTCCCCACGGATAAATTCGCGACGCTTAGTAGTCCCGTCGGCGTAGTCGGAAAACGGTGCAGTGCAGTAGCGCGAATATACGAGCCGTCACCCAGTTCGATGCGGAACAGTTGGTCATTTTCATTGCGAACCATTGCCTCAACGTCAACCCAGTTGCCATCAGGCGCCGGTAATTGGAGAGGTTCATTGCCGTCTTGGTAGATTCGGTACATTCCCTCGACGGTCCCAGCTACCTCGCCTAGCGAGGTGCGGAATAGGAGTGGCGTACTACCGCCCAAACATCGCTTTGCTGACATTTTCTTCAACGTGTTCTCATTGTCAAATGGGTCTGGGTTCTCGATCTGCCCTTGCTGCTGATCGATTATGGACGGGTCGTTGTCACCGAACTTGGCACCACATCCGCCCTTTTTGGCAAAACAGAGATAGCCGCCGCCGTATTCAGCCTTGCCCTTGATAATCGCCGCCGCTCCACATTGTGGGCATTTGCGTTGTCCGTCCCGGTAGCGGTGCTTCTTCTCCCATGAGTTAGCCGCTCCCAGTCCTTGCCCGACTATCGGCCCGTCTTCGGTCTCGGCATGAAGGTTACACACACTCAGCACCCGAAGCTGTGGTGTAGTTATGCCGTCGCCTAGAATCGTGGTCTGATCGAAGGTCGGCACGAGGTGGTGAAACTTCGCCAGCTTCTCGGCTCCGGGTTTGAGTAGGGTCGGCTTGCTGCCGGTCCCCGGTATTACCCCATAGTCAACTTCTGTTGTCATCAACTCCCGCTGGATGGTCGCCATCCGCACTTGTGCAGTCTTCATCTGGTCAAGTCGTTGCCGAAACTCGGTATCGCTCATCACGGCTAGGGCATCCATGGGACTAACCCGCTGTGCCAATTGTCCTTGCTGCTGGATTGCTAGTTCGTGTGTATCGTTCATCGTTTCTCCTCTCTATTGGTCGCCGAACAAATCCGAGTTGTCTTTTTCCGCTTGGCGCTTGATTTCTTCTGCTGTCATCTGGCTTCGGCGAAACGCAGCTATCGCCATGATTGCAGCGCCGCGAGCCTCATTCACATGGTCTAGTGCCTGTACGACTTTCTCGGTCCGGGCCTCTTTGTCAGCGTCCATGTTGTCTCTCCTCTCAAAAGGGCAGCACGTCTGGTATCGGCGTGCCGTCGCCATACCTCTCCTGCTTCAGCAGCCACTCGTGTCTCTCATGGCGCCACCACTGTATCCTCTGCAATGCCACATCATGGGCCTTCGCAGCCACGATCATGGCGTTGATGCTGTTCGTCACGGTAAGTCTCTTGATCGTCGCCCGATCCTGCCGTGCGAGGATTCGCCACTGATCGAGCATGTCCTGAACATCACTGCCGAATCCGTAGTCGCCAGCCTTCAGGCCCGCGATAACGTTCTTCCATGCTGCGATGGTCGCTTTCATCCTTCACCTCCGAGGGTGAAGGACCCTCCCGTCAGTCTCAGACAGGCGGCAATAATCAGATGTACCGCCAGCGCGAGCATGATGATGGCGGCAAAGCAGCCAATCGAAAATGGTTTCTGTTGTTGCATTAGACGTGCTCCTCGATTTCGACTGTGTTCGACAGAAACTTAATGGCGTCCTCAAGGTCGGTTATTTCAGCCATCTTGGCAGTGCAATGCCCCCGCATAATCTTCAATTTGCGCTCATATTCTTCTACTTGTCTGCTCACTGAGGCGGCTTCCAAACAGACGTTGTTTAGTCGATACCTCAGGGCCTCTATCGATTTTTCAAACATGACTAGATGTGCTCCCTTGCCCAGTCTGGGTCCCGGTGTCGGGGGTCGCGCAGCCTTGGTGGAAGGGCCGCTGGACGTTTGTCGATGCCGACTAACTGCCGGAACTCATCCTCGGTGTGCGGCCCTTCGTCGGGGATGTCGTCAAGACTGTCGTAATAGTCGTCGACGGCCTTTTGCTCGGCGATGTCGTCGTGGAAGGTGCTAATCATTGGACGCCTCCTGCTTAACGGGGTGAAAGTAGTCGTGATATGCATCATCGTCGAAGTCTGCAACCTCACCGCACTGTGGGCAAATCCAGCGCGAGTCGGGTAGTCTCATCTGCTCGATATAATTGATCCTTCCGATTTTGACTTTGCCACACTGGCCGCAGAGCACGCTATATGCAGCGTCGTGTTCACTTGGCTCGCGGCGCGCCAACTCATCGTCAAACCACTTTTCAGCAGATATCCCTAACTCACTCAAGTTCACCTGATACCAGTGGTTGCCGCCACCCGAACTCGGGGCTGTGAACCTGAGCACGTTGTTTTCTATAGTTCTGCTAAAGCGGACGCCTGGGCATAGGCGCTCTAGTTGCGCCATCTTGTCTACTAGTGTTGTGCTCTCAAGCATGGGACACCACCTCCTCGATAGCCGCGACTATGGCGTTAGCCAAGTTCTCTTGCCATGTCGGTGGTGACTGTATTGAGGCTACTATTATCGGTTTTGGGCAGTGATGGCGCTCATGTCCACGTTCCGTGATAGCGCGGCCGATGCTCTCCAGCGTATACAGTTCGTTGCTCCATAACTGCTGGCCGCAGTCGGGACAGGTCCCAATTAGCATTGTCAAAACCTTCTCCCCGTAGCCTGCACTCGCACACTTAAAGACGAGCTCATCGACGGTGATTAGCCCCCAGCCAATGTTTTCATCCAGCCGGACCGCTGTCCAGTCCGAGCCAAACCACCGCTCGGCGATCTTATTTATGTTGTCTATTCTGGCTGAGCGGTCTCTGTTGGCGCTCTCTGTATCTGCCTCGTCTTTGAGGCGCTTCGCCTCCATGTATGCCTCAATGGCGCGACCCGTGAATGTCATTTGGGTGTTTGGATTGTTCATCATGCAACCTTCCCGCCCGTTGCCTTGGCGATGGCGGCTCTTGTCACACAGTCGGGGCATTCGCCCTCGTTCCCCTGCTCGCGCCACGTGAGACACCAGCAGAGCCCGCCTTGCCGCCTCAACTTCAGGCACGCTTCTAGTAGGTCAGGGGCTGCGGCGATGAGTTGAGCTACGACCATCCATGGGCTTTTGGTGAAATCAGGCATTGGACGCCTCCTCGTTATCGTGGTCGCCGACAAAGCCGTCTTCGCTGCCATCCATTCGGTAACAGCGAACACACCGGCAAATAGTGTTGCAGTCCAGATCGACAATGTTGTCCGTCAGAACATCGACCGTACAGCCGATCTCGTTGTGCTGTGAACGGAGATGCCCACACTGGCAATAGAGACCGTCAGGGTCGGAGATGACTTTTCTCATCAAGCCACCTCCTCTTCACGGCACCCGAATGCCGTCTCTCCCCATGCCGCCATGTCCTCCGCCGCCTCGGCCATCAGGATATCTTCCGCCACCTTGGTTGCCATCGCCTCGGCCAGTGGGCATCGTGCCGCCCAGCACATCGGCGTGGGACAGTCGGTCGTCATCGTGTAGCACTGCACCGTCTCGCACCAAAATGTGCCCAAGAGGGCGTACCGCTCGGCCACAGAGGTATAGTGGTAGACGCCGCCACAGAGCTGGCATCCCGCTTCCTGCCACGCGTCGAGGTACGATTGCTTGTACACATCAAATGGCAGGGTGTGGCCACATTTACAGCATACGAAAGCGGGCGAGGTGTAGACGCGAGGGTATTTTTGTGCTATAGTAGAAGTGTTCATAAGACTCCTTTCGAGGGGTGGGCTGTCAGGCGCACAACCTGACAGCCTTTTTCATTTCTAGGCTGCTGGCTTCAGGTCGTCGTAGACGATTTCGGTTAAACATCCGCTCGCCGCCTGCTTTCTTGTGGTCTGAATGAGTAGGTCCAACCGTTCGACGGCCCCTCTGATCTCGCTTGTCGCTGCGGCCAAGTCATCTATCCTTGCGCCCAGCCTTATTACTCGATGGTCTCCTTTTATTCGGTTTTCCTGTGCTATGACCTTGCCTCCTTTCCTGTGTAGTTATTCGCTTTTTATCTATTCTGCTGTTCTGCTCGACTAGGCTCCCCCTTCCTCAATGTCTTCTGCTACAGGGCTGACAGCAGATTTAGCAACTGGCGGGCGAGCGCGATTATGTCCACTGTCGTGTCAACGTTGTCCTGTGCCCGTCCGATCAAGCTGCTGTTGTTGCACGCGTTAGGATCTTCTGGGACAGGAGGATTCCCCCCGCGTATGGCATTTGCGAAAGAGATGGCGGTAGCGACTTGATCGCTGAGCTCGCTTAACAGCTTCGTCTGGCACTCCAAAAGACGGGTCAGCGTGTCGGCTTGATCGGACTGCTGAGGCATCATTCCTGCTCGACTGTCCACATGCATCATTCCTGCTAGCCTATCCATCTTGGTTGTTCTCCTCCCTTCTCAGTGTCGCTTATTCGGTTGTTTTGCTCGACTAGGCTCCCTCCTGTTGAGATTTGGTGTCCGGATTTTCCTCTATCCTATTTTCTATGGCCGCTTGTTCTCTCTCTGCCCGTCTCCTTTCGTCAATTTGTTGTCGTATCGCTACCCGGCCTCTTTTCCGGATTCGATCCAAGATGATCTCGACTCCCATTCGCACGATCTCACTGCGGCTCACCCGAAGGGCCTTGGCGTGCCGGGTGAGCTGGGCCAGTACCCTCGGCGCAAGCGCCACGCCGACAGGCTCCACGCTGGTCAGCGGTTTTGCCGGTCGCCCTCTTCGTTTGCTCTGTGTCATCCGTACTGTTGCCTTCCTAAGTCCTTTATTCGTTATTCATCATCTAATGTTCTAAAACCGCCCTATGGCCGCCACAATCGCTCTACGGGGCATCTATGGGCTATCGGGTAGGAGTTACCCGTTTACGCAATTTCTTTGTTAAAAAAATTATTGGCTGCGAGATAGATGTTGACCGCTTCCCGTACTAATTCACTCACTGATACATACCGCTTCAGTTTCCGACCTTGATAGGCCGCCAGTTTGGTCAACGCATCGTTCTGTGACTCAAACAGAATGAGGGTTCTCGTTACTACCGGTTGCGCCAATTTCTGTCGTCCTTTGACCATGTACCCTCCCGATCTAGCTGTCTTCGGGAGTATCATAACATACCCTACCCGAAAAGGCAAGAGTTTTACAAAGCAATTTCCAAAACTCATATAAATTCGTGTAAACGCGTCTTGCTTGGTGTACTATATGGCTATGGGTAAACGGGTAGTAAGTCCAATTGGAGAAATTCTCCATAATCTAATGAACAGAGAAGGCGTATCGCAGGCTGAACTAGGGCGATTGTCGGGGATAGGCCAGTCTTCGATAAGCCGCATTATCCTGGGAGAAGATGTCAGTCCGCGGGTAGGTACTCTTAAAGCTCTCGCTAAGGCTCTTGACACGACGGTGGGCGAACTTATAGGAGAGAAGCGAGAAGGTCCGCTCCCCAACCCTGTCACTTACTTGATGGATTATTATGACGTGAATGAGGAGACGGCGAAGCATGCGCGATCCATTATTGAAACACTGATAGAGTGGGGACGCGTTATCCAACGACAAGAAAAACGGGCCTCATAGTGCCCGACTGGTTCATCGCTCAGCGGCTGGAATTATTTAGGGCCGAGTGCCCGGAGGTGTGGCAGACATCCTAGCTTGTGCTACAATGGGCTAAAACAGGAGGGTAGCTTAATGAAGCGACTTCTTTGGTTCACAGTCATTGCGCTCATCGCGGTCGCGCTGACTCTCGTGCTAGCAATTCAGCCACCACCAATTGGAGAAACTGCCGATCCTGAGCAACTTGTGAGTTGGTCGGATGTGAAGCAGTCTCCGGATACAAGCCCCGCTGTGAAATCGGCTAACCCATCTCCAGAGATAGTGTTCGACCCTGATGAGCGCTGGAGGATTAGTCCCACAATCTACTGGCCTGATAGGTCAGTGGCGTATTTGCAGATAACAGACAACTACGGGGCGGGAAAATGCACTGGGACGTTTATCGGTCCCAATGTCCTGCTGACAGCGGCCCACTGTCTGTACGGTGCGCAGTACGGATGGGCGACAAGCATAGCTGTCGTGCCGGGTAGGGATGGGGATTACTGGCCCTACGGGTACGACTTCGCGGTAGATTGGGTGGTTCCAAATGGTTGGTATTACGACGCGAATTATGACTACGATTGGGGCATGATACTCATGCCCTCTTCCCAAATGGGAAATACCGTTGGGTGGCTCACCTTCGGTGTATTGCGCAGCCAGACTCTCTCGGCTCTGGATTTCTTGCCCATACTCGCCGGTTATCCGGGAGATAAGCCAGAAGGCACCCAATGGGCTGGCTTTAAGGCATTTTTCTATTCTGTTGGCAGCTATCAGTTGTTACACAAGATTGATACCTATGGTGGCCAGAGCGGTAGTGCTATCCGCAGAGGTGTCAACAATATGGTCGTAGCTGTTCACTCAGGGTATACCCCCGCCTACGATGCGAACAGGGCGACAAGACTCACTCAGGGGGTTTTGGATAGCGCTTTGAGTTGGTGTGCTGGCAAAGGATGCAGCTTTTCATACTACGTGGAGCCTCCACCTACGCCGATACCTACGGCAACTCCAATTCCAACAGCCACGCCGGTTCCAGCAACACCAACGGCCACATTTATACCGATACCTATGCCATACAAGATATACCTTCCCGCCCTGTTCAAGGCATATTCCTAAGGAGGTTTGCCCCAGTGAAGAAATGGCTCGCACTCGCTCTAGTCGCTTTACTGGGCATCTTGGCTGTGGGGTGCCCCACGAAGTCAACGCCGTCACCGTACTCCGCTTACGCGACGGCCAACCCAGACGCTTACAAGGCACCGCCTCGCCCGACGCTACCGCCCGGTGTGACGACTTTCGTCGTCTACGGCAACCCTGACTCTATGATTTACCACCACCCACCGGACAGCCCATCGGCGCAAGCGCCATGCCGGAAGCTGAGCCGTTCCAAGGCGATCCGCTTCAACTCGCCTGCCGAAGCAAGGGCCGCTGGTTACAGACCGTGCGAGACAAGGGGGTGCAACCTACCCTGAAACGCAGCAGATTTTTTTCGTCCCAAACGCAACTGATTTTACCGGAAAGGGGGTAAAAAGCGACATGGCCACGCTCAGGAAGGTGTATCACAACACAGCACACTCTTAATCAGCCGGTTCAGGGTTCGAGTCTCTGGCGGCTCACTAATGTCCGGATTTTCCTACAAGAATAGCCCTAAATAGGCTATTTTACACCTTCCGTGGCTTCTCGCTGCTCACAACAACCCCATGAAAAAACTTGCAAAGCAACTGATTTCTACAGAGCGAAACCGGCAGATTTCTGAAGTGCTGGACGAATGGATTCTCGCCCTTCGCGCCGCCCACCGTAGTGACAAGACCATCGAAGGCTATACCGAGCAGATAGGTAGATTCCTCTGGTGGCTCAGGGAACTGGAACACAGTGAGGATATGGAGTCCATCGAGCCAGCCCAGATTCGTCTCTTTGTCCAGTACCTCCAGACCAACAAAGAGCGTTGGGGGTCGGATAACCTACAGGCCAAGAGGAAGCTCAGCGATGCCTCAGTTCAATCCTATTTCAGGTCTCTCCGGGCTTTCTTCAACTTCGCTGCCCGTGAGCAGTTCATCGAAGCCAGCCCCTTCGACGATAGGCGCCTTCCTACTCCCAAAATCAGGAAGAAGATCGTCCCCAGCTTCAGCCTCGACGATGTACGGGCCATGCTGAATGCCGCCGGGCAGGATAGCGTCAACGCCCTGCGGGACGTGGCCATTATCCTCATGCTGCTCGATACCGGCATGCGGGCCACTGAAGCGTGCAATCTAAAGCTTGATGACCTCGAACCCGGACGAATCAAGGTACTGGCGAAGGGCGATAAGGAACGCTATCTCCCTCTACTGCCCGAAACTGAAAAGGCCATCAGGGATTACAAGCGCAAGGAGCGGGCACCGGGTGGGGAACACCTGTTTTTGGGTCGTGGACTGAACCCCTTGACCTACGATGGGTTCAAGGAAGTCATACGGCGCCGGGCTCGCGAGGCAGGGGTGCAGCATGCCCACCCTCACAAGTTCCGTCACACGTTTGCGCTAGACTGGCTATCATCAGGGGGGCCACTCCACGCGTTGCAATCCCTTCTAGGGCACAGCAGCCCAGTCATGTCAATGAAATATGCCGAGATGGTCAGCAAGGATGCGACCGATCTGCACAAGCAACATAGTCCAGTTGAGCGGTTGGGGAATTGGAAGAAGAGGAAATAATGACCCTTTGAGGGGAAAACAGAGGCCCCAACCATCACGGCTAGGGCCTCGTCCACGCCATCGAAACGACATGGGGGATTATAAGAGTGCGGGCCGGATTCCCCAAATCGTTGGTGTCTGTCCTAGATTGTCCGGCTAGGCCCACTATGGCGGCAAGCAGATGATGATGTGTCAATTCACTGGGGCGTCATCTGCTCACCCGGACACCAACGATCCCAACGATTTTACTTGACACTCCCCCGGCTAGAAGGCGGAGGATTCTCAGGCACCGGCCTGAGCGCGAAGTCCTCGCGCAAGAATTATGACTGTGCTCCAACACTACTTGGCGCATGCCATTTTTTGCCTTATAGGGACATTGTAGCCTTATGCCAGTGGCTTGTCAAGCAAGGGGGTTGTGTTGACGTGCTATAATTACTAATATATAACATGATAGGGACATGCGAAAGACGCCCCCCTTGCAAGTTGAGCGTCTTTCGTAAGAAGTCCAATGTATTGGGGCGTGCTTGGGACCACTGCCGACTTGAGACCGTGCCAGTGAGGGGTTCGATCCCCCTGCGCTCCACTACACTGGTTTCTATTAGTGTACCCTGTTTACTCGCTATTGTCAACAGAAGGAGAAAGGACAAAAAAAGGGTGAGGTCCGGACCTCACCCTTACTGACGCTGGGAGGAGGATGGACCAGCGGAGCAGCCTAGTTAGGACTCGGCACTATCCCCAACAATGCCAAGCAGTTTCTCAACATGCTCTCGGTTGCGATGCTCATCACATAGGCTATAGGTATGCCAGCTACCCACCTGAGCAAACTTGTTGGTGAGAGCGCCACAAACAAGGCACTCATGCCAAACGCCTGACCGTTCTTCCTGATAGCGGGTCTTCTTGTCAAGCAGGTATTGGGTGTAATGCTGGCGGGCCTCTTCTGGTGTAGCATGGCCAGGACATGGATTTGCCATCTCGACCACGCCCTTGCTATCACACCGTTGACACTCTTCGCCAGAGAGGAACATCGCACCTCCCTTACACTCTGGACACAGTTCAAACGGTGAGCAGTAGCCGATAGGCGGTGAGCAGTAGCCGATAGGATGTATCGTTCCATCATTCATCGATGTGTAGTGATAAAGCCCTATTGGCTGGCCGTCCTTGTCTTTCAGTTCACGCGGTTGCAAGTAGTTCATTCTTCCTCTCCTTCCATGTATCTCTGTTCTGCTGCACTTCCAGCGGAGCAGCCTATAATAGTAGGGGCTTGCAGGTATGTAGCTAAGTGCCTACGATTTGACCGTCCGCCGACCAGACGAACTCGCTAACCGGCAGATGCCTACTACAGCCACAGCAATACGTTGCCCCATAAAAGTGCGGGCTTCTAGCGTAAGTCTCAGCGATTGCTGCCCCCATGATAGTTTCTGTACCGCAGCCCTTGGCATCAAGTTGCTTTTGCGTCCAGTAGCGGCCCAGTGATCCAGAGTCTTCCGGGTATTGCTCAAAGGCAATGTAACCGTACTGCTTATATCGCTCCTTTTCATCATCGGTGAGTTCTCGCAACGAGTATCGAGGTGCTTGTCCTCGGTGGATGTATCTATCGCGGTATGGCCTCACAAAACCTTTTTCTCGCTCATCTGCCGAAAGCACTAAATACACATCATGCTGACCTATTGGCTCCGAATCTACACCATGGCCTAGTCTAGGATCGTTAGGATCTGTTGTAATTCCCACTTTATGCAACCTCCACTAGAATAGTTTATCTTTCCATTCCGGCCACGTATCGCCGGGGCAACTGGTCGGTGAGATGGTTAAAGCCGCCTCTCGGTGTCCCACGATAGGCACTCCTCGCCCGATTTCCTCAAGCGCGAATCGTATTGCTGCCTTAGCTCCCGCAATCTGAGCCGGATTAGGCTGCCGTGTACTGAAGTCGCCGCAGAGGACAATTCCAAACACTTCACCGTTTCGACCATAAACATTAGCTCTCTTCGTTCTGGCGTCTCCCACATAGTAGACCTCCCCAGTCTGCTTCACGACCATATGGTAGCCGATCCCGGGCCACAGATTGCCGTAGCTATCGACCAATGTCCTGTGGTAGGCGTCGATCTGCTCAGGCGTATTGTCCACGTTGGCGCCGGTGTGGTGCACTACCAGATAGGCGATTGCCTCTAGTGGCCTTGAGGCATACTCGCCATTAAGTGCCCCCCGCAAGTCGGTCACCTGCGGGTCTAGGGAAAAGGGTAGTCAACTAAAGCGTTCTTGAGTTGCGTAGCACTGGCGATACTCTCTGCCGCCAGCATCTTGAGATCATCGGGTGTTGCCTTGATGACCCGTGAGCCGAGCAGGTGCTTGCGGAAATTGGCATCAATGCCGCCTGCCTCAACCCACTGCTGATAGAGATCGGAAAACTGTTCTGCTAATGTCGCCACCTTCTTCTCCTCCTTTTTCCCTTGTCCTCTTTTCCACCATGCCTGTGCCGCTATCCTCAGTATCGCCACCACTTCGGCGTCGTAAGTGTGGCCCTTCTGCTCCCACTGGCCATCCTCAGCCGACATGACAAACGGATGAATCGACTTGACGTAGGGCAGCCCTCGCCACAGCTTGAACATGCCCGGATAGGTCACGCGCCGCCACTCCCGCGTAGTCCCATCTGCGCCACCGCACTCCGTGATTCGCTGGTCGTGCTGCGGGAACTGGCCACGCCACCACTCCGGCGACCACGGCGCAGTCCTTCCGCTGAAGGACGCATTGCTTTTCAGGTCGTCGGTATTCTGCCAATAGAAATGCACTCCGAGGGTATCGCACTTGGCGAAGGCCCGGCGCAGCCCTTCCAGCCATTCCCACGGGGTGTAGTTATCGTTAGGGCTGAGCGCTGGCGACACCAGTTCCAGCTTCGGATACCGCTGTTGAAACAACGGGATGAACTCCTCTAGCCACGCCGTGAAGCCGCCGAGACCCATTCCTGCAAGCTCCAGATTCGGCTCGGTCACCGGCGCTACAGCCACCGAGAAGCCGAGCTTGACCAGCCAGCCGATTGTGACAGAATGGGCATCGAGGTATCGCTCCGGCTTTGGCAGCGTGCCCCAGCCGTGCCACAGCCTGAGAGTCACATCCTCGAAGCCGAGCTCGCGTAGCATGTGCCAGTCTGAGAGCGGGTAGAGCGACAGGCCCAGAATCGGCACGACGCCAATTTCTCGAATCATGCTCCAGTCCTCAGCCGTCAGGACGTGGCGAGCGGGTAGATGGATCATCGGTTATCCCTCGCGAGCGTTCTTCACAGACGAGTACAGCCCCGATGCACTCAAGCCAGCCAGCAAGCCCAGCGCGATATTTGCCGCAGCGGTAGAATCGACAAACAGATAACTGGCGATGCCACCAGCTACGCCAATCGCCACACCCAACAGTCCTGCGTATTTCACAGGTAGGCCGAGGCTCTTCGCGAGCTCCACCAATCCGATGACAACGCCAATTGCAGGGATGCCAAACCACGTAGTACCATTTTCCATGTCAAGCCTCACTTTCTCGTTACTAGCGTTACGATCACCCCGCTTGCGGCGACCAGCGCCGACACCATCGAGGCTAACGCAACGTAGTACAGTTGATTTATTCGATTCTCAAGACGTTCCTGCCAGTCTCGCCCGTTTTTGAGCGCTTGCGCGTGCTCGTGGACAAGACTGGTCAACTCGATAAGATCACGGCACGGTTCAGATCGATTCAACGGAATCACCCCCACAATTTTTTCGCTAGACTATGTATCTCCCACACGGCGCACAGGCCGAGAAAGAGGCCAATAAGGATGTAAAGGATCATACCGGCACCGCTGCTAGCCGATAAGTCGTGCCGTCGATCTTCACGTAGATATAGCCCGTAGGCGTTATTCCGCTTGCGACCCACGTTCCCAAGTCCCACAGATGCCCGTCGGCGGTCTGGATGCGGTCAGAACACCTCACTTGACCCGTGGCGGCGCTGGTGGCGCTGCCGACGTTGATCCCGCTTTTGGCTGTGATATCGCCGTTCGTGCCGTTCAAGCTGATGTTCGCCGTGCCTGCGGTGTTCCGGACATGGATGTCGCCCGCTTGGCTGTCCGAACCTACGTACAGGTCGGCGTTGGCGGGGTCGATTTCCAGCGCCTTGCGGGTGCCGGTGCCAATCGTGAAGGCCCCCGTGAAGGCGCCTGTCGAGCCCGAGGTGGCCCCACCACTGATCGCTCCCGAGCCCACACTGAGGGAAGTGCCAACTAGTGCCGCGCCAGTGATACTACCGCTGGCCTTGATGTTGCCGGTCACGTCGAGCACTTCGGCGGGGTTGGTGTTGCCGCCAAACCCTATGTTGCCAGCCCCGGTCTCACCAGCTCCTTTTATCATGATGCGGTAAGCAGCCGCCCCCTCATCGTAAAGGGCGAGTCCGATTGTGCCGATCACCCAACTGAAGTCTTCCCCACCAACGAGGGTCGAGGTGAGACGGATGCCGGGTAGGGTGGCGTTGATCGATCCGTCTCCACTAATCTGGATTGAGCGGACAGACCCAGTGACTTTGATCTGCCCTGTGCCTGCCCCTGTCGCAGTACCAACGTTGATTCCGCCTTTGGCGGTAATGTCCCCGTTCGCCCCGTTTAGGCTCACCTGAGCAGTACCCGCCATGTTGCGAACGTACACGTTCCCGTCCTGCGATGCGCTGCCGATGTATATGTCCGCCGAACTGGCCGCAATCTCTAGCGCCTGCCTTGAGCCAGCCGCTAAATCGCCGACGGTAAATCTACTCTTGACCCACAATTCGCCGCTGCCCAAGACCTGGGTGAGCACGGTCTTGCCGGTGCGGAAATTCAGGTTGCCCGCGCTCTGGTCCCAGAACACGTTGGCCTTGTCGTTGCTGCTATCCCCGATGAGGATGTCACCCGCCTCCACGCTCTCTGCGTTGTAGGTCTGAGCGTTGGTGAAGATGCAAAGCTGGGTGGAGGCAACGCTGGAGATGTCCGAGCCTATGAACACGTCGCCGTCCGGCTGGAGTTGCAGCTTCGTCGTGGCGTAGGAGCGCATTCTGAGTCCGTTGGTGGGCTCCACGCAGATGTTAGCCTTGCTTGCAGCGTAGTCGCCCATCGCCACGCCGTAGGTCTCGGCCACGTAGCCCCAACCGGCGTTGAGGTCGCCTACCCTCAGCACTTCAGTCTGGGCGTTGTAGGTGCTCCCCTGGGTAAACATCTGCATCCGGGGGGTATCGTAGGCGTCGAACTCGATACGTCCGTCCCCGGTGTAGCCCAAATTGAGCCACGGGGTGCCTTCGGCCCACACCGGATCGGTAGCGTGCGCTGCCGCCAAATCGCGGGTGACGGTGTAGGTGGTGCCCGAAACGAGCGCCGTAACCTGCATGTACTCGGTCTTGATCGTCCCCGTGACGTCGTGTCCTTTGATGAGGATGAAGTCGTTTACCGAAAGCGCCGCCCCGAAGTCGATGTCCGTCCGCGTCCCGCCCGCGGTGGTGTTGGTCGAGGTAGGCGCAGCCGTGAGGCCCGTACAAGTCCCGTTGTCGATGGATATGTTCATCGTCGCGTCGTTGCTTGCAGTATAGGCCACAGAGGTCAGCACCACGTTCGCCCCTGAACCGGAGACGGTGAAGAAGGCACCCACATCGGCATCGGCGGCAAGAGCCGTTCTGATTTTCCCGGCCACCAGAGTTGCCGTATCGCTGTCGGCAACGGCAACGGAGACGGTCTTGGGGGTTCCCACCATACCCGCCGCTGTCACGATGACGGTAGCATTGCCAGCACCCGAGGCTACTCCCGCCGTGGTGTTGGCTGACGTGGCGGAATCGGGAAAGCCCTGAGCCGAGGCGCCACTGATGGCGATGTTCATGGTAGCATCGTTGGCGGCGGTGCTCTTTCGCGTGAGCGCAACGTTGGCGCCAGAGCCCCCGATGGTGAACCAGGCCATTATCCCCGCCGCAAAGCTGAGATAGCTGCGGACTAGTGTGGCCATCTGGCTGGCCGTAGTTCCTGAATCAAACGGCACAGTGGTGGAAACAGGCGAGCCCGTCATGCCAGCCGCTGTGACCACCACGGTCATGTTGCCACCCGCGGTCGCCGTTCCCGTGACGGTCGCGGTCTCCACCTGAGCGACCCCCGCGGTGATCGACCCTAAGACCGTAGCGGTCTCGACCTGTAGGTAGGCGGTTGGCATCTGAAGAGTGCCCTGAGCATGGCCGACGATGAACCAGCCGCCGAGGAGTTGGATCACGTTCTCGGCAAAGACCGCTCCGTTGATCTGGCTCACGTATTGCTGCCGCCACCACTTGCTTGAGGTGCCTAAATCGTAGGTGTCGGTCACGTTCGGCACGACGTGAGCCAGCGCCCCGGTCATGCGGTTGGCATTGTACGCTGGCCTGTCTGTGCCACTTCCTTCGATGTAAGCGAACTGCGGCGCCTGAAGGTTTCCAAGTTCTCCTGTATGGTGCGCTGAGGACAAGCTATGAGGAGAAGGAGCGTAGCCAGCCGCGCCGGGCGCGGTGCCCCCAACCACCCCGCTCGCAGCGTCGCTGGCCAGGTCCAGCAGATCGCTCGACTTTAACTTATCACGCATTCCGAACCCGCGCAGCTTCGTAGCCATTACGCAATCACCTTCATCACTAAGTCCACTGCCTGCCCACCTGCCGCGTCACCCTCCTGCTCGACGATGCGCTTGCGAACTGGCATGACCAAAACGGTCTGAGAGCGTTCACTTCCCGTCCACCAGTCTTTGACACTCACTGGGTAGTAAGCGTCGAGGGTGTCCAACTGGTCGGACAGGTTCTTGCCCGTGTAGCGGGTGCCAATGCCCATGCGAGAAACGGCATCGTCGGTGGTCAGCACAGTAGTGAATATTACATCCTGCAAGGTCGGACGCCTTGACGCCTGTCCTACCAGCATCCGAATTACGGGCGTGCTGCTGCTACTATCGTTCACCACGTCGAGACGCAACTCGCAGCGCGAAAAGCGCTTATCTCCAGTCGTTGTTATGGTTGTTCGCCCACTGCTGGTTATCGTTTGCAAACTCACCCAACTCCCCAAATCCCGTCGCTCGTAGACCTGTACGGTAGTAGTGGCCGAGAGCCCTTCCGCTTCGATAACGGCCCGTTGTAAATTCCAGCGCATGCCTCCCACGCTGTAGTCGTCGGCGGGATAGTAGATACTCCCCGATGCGGCGTACCTGTAGGTCGAGTCGAGAAGTGGATTATCCCCGTTGCTCGGTAGCTTGATGTATGCCACGTTGCCCGAAAGCAGGCCCAGCCACAACCGCGGCGGACTGACCAGTGACGACAGGTGCATGCTCGTCACTTTGGTACTGGTGATCTTCGCCAGTGCTCCGTGCCAGACGTAAGGGCCGAAGCCAGGCTCCCCTTCTTCCCGCCTGCGGCCCGCCATGATGTAGCTGTCGGTGCCATCATAGACGGCCACGAAGGTCCACGCCCGGTAGTGGGCGATGGCCGTCTTGAGACCGATAATGCCACTCCTGTCGGCCAGCCCCCGACCCGGTGAAACGTCGTCAATGGTGCCATTGTTAGGGTCGTAGAGGTAGAGTCCGCTGCGCGCCGGATACCACACCTGTCCCATACTGTCGGCAATCATGTTGGTGCCGTTGTCCGAGGCCACGGGCATGGCAGGGACCAACAATGGTGCCCGCCCCGACCGTCCATCGATGTAGTAGAGCCCGTCCGTCTTGCCGACGAAAATCGTCCGCTCCACTCCGGCGATGCCGGTGATGGCCGACCCACTATCGCCAATGGGATAACTCCCGTCAGCCCCGCTCCAGTTGCCGATGGTGAAGGGCTCGGCTGCCTGCGCACACCAGGCCACCGATGGGTTACTGCCGGAGAGAAATGTCTGAGCCAGCACCCAGTCGGTATCGGACCAAGCCTTGGCAAAGTAGTCACCCTGCAAAGAATCGGCGTCCGAGGTAAAATTCGTGCCGTCAAACTTGACTAGCTCGGTCGTGCCGGTAAAGGCAATCAGTACGTTGGCGTCGAAACGTATCCCCATGGTAGCCACGGTGCTCGCCCCGAAGTCATAGGGGAAGCCGCCAGCCGCGGCTACCGTGTCAGCCGAGGGGTCGATCCGGTTGCAGTAGCGCCCCGACAGGGTATACAAATAGGAGCCGTACTCGAAGAAGCTGGTCACCCCCACCGTGGCGTTCTTGCTGGTCTGAGCGACAGAGGTAACCAACGGTCCGCATATTCCTTGGTTGGGAAAGCGGCCATCGTAATTGACTCCGTAATGGTAGGTATTGGGCGCACTGTACTGGCCCCAGCCGAAGCCGCTGTGGGTGGAGGCATACCGGCGCTCCATGTCCTCCACACCCGTCGTGTATCCCATCACATCAGGTGAGCGATCAACCTTCCACAGTGGAACGTGACTCTTGTCCCGCGCCACCTTGAAGGGATACACCGTCGAGCCGATAGTGATCTCCAAATCCCAAGAGCGCTCCCTGCCAGTTAACCTTTGCATTAGTACAACGCCCCCATCTGATAGCGCTTGCCGCGCCAAGTTGGCTGGTACAATTTGTCGAGGGCCTTAGCCTCCGGTAGCCAACGTTCCGCCAGCGCCTTATCGCCTTTGTCACGAGCAATGTAGACTAACGTCCACGCCTTCACCCAGTCGGGGTCGGCATCGGTAGTATCGCTATCGCTGCTTAGCTCCGAGTAGGGGCAAAGTGCCTGTGCGAATAAATGCGTGCTCGCCATCGAATGGGGCTCGAATACCACCTTGTAAGGCGTGTATCCCGTCACGTCCTCCTGGATTCCCCACCATTGCGCCTCTTTGCGCCTTTGGGCATCGATGGCCCGATCCGTCCCCGCGGTCGCAGTCGGCCCGGCCCACCAGATCGTCACTCTTTCCAGCCACTTGGGGTCCTTGAACCAGCTCGGCATCGGCATTTCCGTCGCCGCCTGATTCATCAGTGAAAGATTGTCCCAATATATATCTGCGTCAACCTCCGTGCCCTTCAGTCTCACGGCCACCTGCATGCAGCCGGAGGGCAGGGTGCCGCTACTGAACCAGATGCGCCTCGTCTCCTTCTCATTGGAGGTCGTAGTCTTGATACTGGCGCCGTTGGTCACGTCCCAAAGTTCCAGCGTCGCCGTGCCACTCACCACCGAAACATCAACCGCCACGTTGAAAATCTGCGATGCCTCTACACTCACCGAGGGCGACTGAGCGTAGCCGCCCGCCACGGTGTTGAGTACCCTCAGCGCCTGCTTGCCGACTATGACGCCCGTAGTGGTGGACTTGGTGAGTGTGGCGTTGCTCGCCGTCCAGTTGGTCACTCCGGAGGTCTCCATGTCGCCGTCGGTTATGAGAGTCAGAAGGAAGGTACGGCGGTAGAACAGGCGGCGCAAGACATCGTTGATATACTCATCTAAACCTTTGTTCATGCCCTGTCTGGTGGGCGGAACTCCCTGATAGATGTCATATGTTTGAGTCGTCTTGGTAGTGGCAGAAAACGCTCTGCCAACCGTCAAGGTGCCAGTCGAGGGTGCATAGGTCGTTACGCGCTGTACTTCGCCAACGTTCGTTGGACTCCCAGCGCTGTCGGCGGTGATCTTGACCCAAGAATTCACAAAAAGGGTAGCAGAGTCGCCCGTGTCGAGAGGGCTATCGGCACTCGTATCTACGATGGTAGTCGTTAAGCCCGTGGCAGACGGAGCCCCTGTCGCATACCCGTACCCCGCCTTCGCGATGTTGCGGCAAAGCTGGAGCAAAGAAGTGCTCATGCTTGCCCTCCTGCGTTCGATGTGCTATAATCAGGCCAACAAGAAGCCCCGGCGGCGTTGAGAGCGCCCCGGAGCATGGCACCCCAAATCTGGTTAGGAGATTTAAGATGCAACCTCATTCTATCATACCCCTCGGCCTTTGTCAGTGTGGTTGTGGTCAGAAAACCAGTCTTGCAAAACTCAACAACACTGCAAGAGGAAACGTCAAAGGTCGTCCTGTACGGTTTGTTGTAGGACATAAGACTCCACCCCTTGAACAACGTTTTTGGAATAAAGTCCAGAAGATTAATGAGTCTAATGGGTGCTGGCTTTGGACAGGCGCAACGACTAAGGGTTATGGTAATTTTACAATCCCTATCAGTCGCCCCGTACGTGCTCATCGCTTCTCTTGGGAGTTGCACAATGGGCCTATCCCTGAGGGTTGGGTTGTATGCCACAGTTGTGATGCACTGTATCCAATTGGTGATATTAGTTACAGGCGGTGCGTAAATCCTACTCATCTGTTTTTGGCGACTAATGAAGAGAACAGCGCCGATATGGTGCGAAAAGGGCGTGTTGCTAAAGGCAAACGAGCGCCTCGACTTGTTCACCCAGAAAGTTATGCACGCCTTAAGGAAAAGAGGGCGGGGAGCGGACTGAAAGGCGAAGCAAACGCTGCGGCCAAACTCACAGACCAGCAAGTTAAGGCTATTCGCGAAGCGTTTGCACAAGGCACGCCAATCTATAAACTGGCTCTGGAGTATACTGTCGAAAGAAATACCATCGGCAAGATTGTGCATCGCAAAACGTGGAAACACGTCCCCTAGCCTGCCGCTAGTCGGCGCGCCAGTGGCGTAGCCGAAACCGGCCTTGGCTATGTTTCTTTCAAGGACCAGTAAACTAGTGCTCATCCTTGCCCCTTCTCCCTAGTGTATCCTCGGCCAGCCTAGCCAATGATGGCTAGCTAGCAAGACTGCGTGTAGCGCCCAAAACCCGATGAATACGAGTAGCATCCTTCTTGGAAGGACTGCCTGAAGAATCACGTTGTATCCTTCCAAGAAGGATATACTTGCACAGGTCGATTACCATTTACGGTAGCCCCCCTTGCAGCAACCAGTTGTCGAACCGTCCCGTGGTAGCGTTGAGGGCGTAAATCCCTTGTTTGGTTGCCGATCCGAAAGCAATGTTTTCAGCCTCGGTCAGGGTATAGCTGATCTTCAAAACGCCATTGACATAGATCTTGATACTCGTGCCAACCTTGATCACCCGCAGCACATCGCCGTTGGCCTTGGTTACGGCAGCACTTGCTACCCCGCTCGCGGCCCCGCCACTCTTCCTCGCTAGCCACAGGTTAGCCCCGCTATAGGCTGTCCACATGCAGTGGGTATCGTCCACGTAGGCGACGCAGATGCCCTCCTCATCCTCGACGGTCGACAGGGTGAGATCGGCGACGAAATCCGTCTTGCCAGAGTTGATATAGGCGAAGTCATAGCGGGCTGCTTGGCCAGTGACCAGTTGCCCCTTGTTGCTGCTGATCCCCCATGTCCCGCTGTTGACCGCCCACACCTGTCCCGTCTCGGCGCTGCCTAGTGTGGTGGCATCGTCAGCGCGCGTGAAAGTATCCTTAATAACCGGGCGCTGTTGCCCTAACACGAGTAGGCGCTTTCTCAGTAGCATCAGCCTCTCCTAATCCGGAATGATCGTTATAGAAAGCCACGGTATGGAGCCAGCCGCTATGTTGTCTGCTCCTTGGGTGATGAGTCTGACATACAGATTGGTGTCCATACTCTCTACCCATGCACTGCCGTTCCAGACGCCCATCTGATTGTTCGCCCAGTTGAAGAAGGTCGTGATGCTGACGCCGTTTGAGCCGCTCAGGATGTCGCCATCACTCGGCGCATAAGCATCATCATTGGCAGTGGTCGAGATAGGTACACCGAAGAAGATACAATCCTTCTGAATGCCCTCGTCGTCAAGGTCGTAGAATAAAATCTTCGTCGCGATGCCGCTATTTTTGTTGGGCCTGAATACGTTGGGAATCGTAATAAGGGTGCCGAAGGCATCTGCGGCAGTGTAAGCCGAGCCGGTACCGATGCCGGGGACCTGCACTCTTCGGGTAATGCTCACGCCCGCGACAGGCGGCAAGTAACTCTCCTGTTCTATCCTTACAGGCGGCACGTCGTTTTCATTGAGGTGGATGAGTTGAACAGGTAGAGGGTTAGTTTCCGTGACAGCCACGGAAGATTCGTTGGGTACATCTGTAGTTTTTCTCCAGAAAAGAAGACTCATCGGATTGCCTTTCTCTCAGGTTGTCCGTTCCTGAGTAGGGCGGGAGTTAGCCGCCCCTACCACTTATTTGTTCGTCACCTATTAGGTTAAATCGCTGGACGGAATCTCAGCCCACCCCAAGGCCCATGAGAATGTCGGCGAATTGGTGCCATAGGCGAATACCAAGAAACTGGCTGGGCCAATGAGAAACGAAGGTACAAATAGCCCGGTATTCCAGTCAAACCACCATCTCCCACCTTCTGCAGGAATTTGGGTGATTTCCGGGGTGATTACGTCGTGGAAGATAGCGCAGGCGGCGCCTGCGGCTGCCGCCGTTGGCGCTGAGTACAACGTACAACGTGGGGCCACTGGCTTGTCGGTGCGGGTGCTGATGATGTTGGTCTCTGCGGTGCCACCTGTCGAGTATCTGACCTTCGCGGTCTCGATAGACAGCGCCACGGTGATAGGCGCAGAGGCAAGGGTGCCGCCGACGTTCTGACGCAGGTTGACAAACAATGGGATAGCCGTGGTACCACTCGGCACGTCGAGCAGAAGTGCCGGGGTTGTGGCTGCGAACGTGGCCACTGAGGTGAGCACGTCGTTCTCATCGGCATCGCTGGCCGTGAATAGGCGTCCTTGGAATGCGAGGTTTTGCAGGTAGTTGGTGAGCAACATGCCGTCTCTGGTTGCTCTTAAGGCCGCATAGCTGTCTGAAGCATCTGCGGTGTCTCTGGACGGGTTCTTGACGACTCTCTGAGCTTTCGTGTCTGCCATGATAGTTTCCCTTTCCGTCCAAGGCTCTTACTGAGACCTGTGGACAATAAGTGTTCTAACTGGTTTTCAAAGGTCTGCCGAACGGTCCCTTTTTGACGGGTTCAGCATTCATTGAGAGGCCAGACTCGAATGGAACCGCCTCCCTGTTGTTCCCTACGGCCACTCTTAGCGCCTCCCTCGTCGCCTCGGCGCTCTGCCGTTGAAGCTGCCTGTCCTCGGCCTTCTCCCGCTCAATGCGGTCGTCTTCGATGGTCGCCCACTCCCTCTTGTGCCTCATCTGCATGTGGCTCTTCACGTCCTGCGGGGAGGCCAGATTTGCCTTGTTGCAGAGAGCCAAGCCCCACCGGTCGTACTCGGGGTGGGCCTCACGTAACTCGGCGTGGAGCATGCACCGCAACTGGCCACGCTTGGGGATGATGCCGGGGTCGCGCTGCGTGAAGACCAGACTCCCGTCCTCGCGTCGCTTGGTCATCTGAGTAGGCAACATGTTTTTGTTAGTGCGAGACCGTTCGCCTGTTCTGGTATCCCAGATATACGCGATGCCCGCGCCCTTGATTCCCGATACGATCATCGGGCTATTCAATGCCTTGGCACCCTCTTGTATCTCGTCACCAACCTGAACCTCGCCGGGTTCAGGCCCCACAGTAGCCTCGTTACGCATCGCGGCCAGTATTTCTTGTCTCGTGGCCTCCATGTCTTCCGTGTTGATCAATGTATCAACCATGTTCAACTCCTTTGTATTGTTCCGCCGTAGCCGAAGCTAGAGACTTTCTTCCGTGCCCTGCGCCTCACGTCGGGTTGGTCGCGGAAGGCTTGGATCAGGCCATCACCCTGCGGTGGTTCCTCTCGTGGCCTCTCCCGCAAGGTGTTGGCGATCTCCAGCAATTCCCCGACATTGTGCTCAATGTAGATTTTCCCAGTCCGTTCATCGATCGCCCCGCCGGGAATCCTGAACTCCTCTACTTTGAAGTTCTTGGCGGACCCCAAATCTACCCTGAACTCCTCCGGCTTATCATTGCGTATCACCGTCAGGATCAGGTACCTATCTATCCCTTTGCTGTCGGGACGTACCAGATTCACCTCGCTCAGGTTCAAGCACGGCTCATCCGTATTGACCGCTTGGGTGCCAATGATTAGACTCATACGACTTCCACGAAGGGCTCCAGGGCCATCAGGACCGCTGGCGCCAGCTTGATGCCCTCAACGTCTGGCAGCACGATCTTCTCACCCCAAAGCTCCACTTCCACATCGAAGAGCTCGCCAAGGTCCTTTTTGAACTCGGCGTGCTTCGGACTGTTAGGCGAAACTTCAATCCGGTTGCCGCCTTCCAGTTCTTCCCCGTACTGGCGAATCAGCCCTATCCGCACCTGCTCGATGACCGGGAAGTGCTTGTCGAACTGTGTTGCCAGCCTAGCCAGCCAGTAGGCCGTCTTGACCGGCCAACGCTCCGCGAGAAGCTCCTGTAGCGGCGCTCTCGCCTGCCAGATGTCTCCGTTGGTAACTTGCATGCTTTCCTCCTCCTTTGTTTTGGGGCCGAGATTGCCCGGCCCCTAAGTCCCGTTATGCTGCCAACGCAGCGAGTTTGCTTTCCAGTTCCTTGATCTTCGCGGCCATCGCCTGGAAGCCGAGGACGGTAAATCCGAGGGCGTTCACTGGATTGAGCACGCCGCCCTTGTAGTGCATCGCCCAAGGCGCTTCGTCGGCCATTACACCCACATACTCGGTCTCGCTGTCCTGGGTGCCCTTGCCGTCTTTGTAGTGGAAGCGGTAGACGTTGGTGCCAAGCAACTTGTCCAGGGCGTCCTGTGGACTTGCCAATCCCGCGATGTCCTTATATTCCCGCAGTGATCCGGCCGCAGCCCAAGTGGTTATGGTATCGGCTCCAGCGCATGTGAGCTGGTATCCGGCGTTGGTGTTTGCACCAGGAGGAAGGGTTATGGTATAGCTGCCCGCCGCAGCCGTCGGGGTCAACGTACACGTCCCAGAAGTGGCACCCGCCAAGACAAGCGTCCCGGTCGTGGTGCCCGCGACACCCACGGTAGCCGAAGCTCCCTGTACTATAAGTGTGCTAGCCATCGTGACAACCTGAGCGGCGGAGATGAGCATGGCCTGGGTCAGCACGGAGGGAGCCGCGTCCGTGGCCGTCAGGAAGGTGATGGTGCCAGGGCCTCTGGTGGTGGCCGGAGTTGCTACAGCATCGAAGCGAATCTCTGCCGATTGGACATACTCGCCGTTCGCAACGCAAGCAAACGCTCGGAGCGTGCCAAGGTCGTCTCCAGCGGTCACTACCGTTGGCGCGGCCACTGTGCCTCGGGCTTTGCGGAACTCGATCACCGGTCCGGTCGTGACTGCGCCGACGCCGAACATGGCGATGTGAGGGTCCACCACGCCGTTGTAGAGGGCGAGGTCCACGCTCTCGATGCTCTGGCCGATCACGATCACAGGTACGTCCGTAGCGCCGCCAGCAGGAAGCTGGATGAGCAGTTCGTTGGCGTTGGCGTCGGTGGTGTCATAGGATATCCTGGCTGTGCTGCCAGTGCCCACCGCCAGAAGGATGTCGTCGAGGACCGTGACAGCCGTCGAAGTAATGATAGCTGTGGCGGTACCTGCGCCATACAGGTTGAAGGTTCCGGCGCTAGAGTCGATCCACAGCCATGCCTGAGAATTCCCACCGAGATTGGCGGCCACAATGACATCGCCGCTGGCCGTTGTATTGGATATGATGAGCGAATTGGCCGCTATCGCGGGTGTTACGGGTGTGCCGATCATCACTCCTGTCAAGGCCGTGTTGGTAGCGAGAATTGTGGATCTGTTGATTAGCACCTGGTCAGCGTTCGTGCCAAGCGCTACCCATAGATCATCGGCCAGTACCACCGCGCCATTGCTAGAGCCCTCTGTCGGCTGGCTGGCGATGTAAAGAGTTGCTGCAGTCGTCACAGTGCCCGTCGCCGTGATGTTGGGTTCGGCGATGCTGACGGTTGCGACTACAGTCGTGGTGCCAGCAGGGACCGTCACAGCACCCGCGGGTGCCATTGCCAGGTCGTAGTAGTTGGTGTTGGCCGTCGCCGTCCTTGCCGCCCTGCTCACGGTGATGAGTTGGTCGGCGCTGGAGGTATCGGTATTGCTGCCGAGCACCAGAGAGTTCTTCCCACCATCTGAGTAGATGGCATACTGAATACTATCGGTCTCGACCCGGAAGTTGATGTCCTCACTGGTCTCGTTGATCACCATGTTGCCAGAAGAGGAAGCGACGTGCTCCACGCCTCCGGAGAACAGGTGCAAGACACCCGCCGATGCGTCAACCATCAAGTAAGCCTGAGAGTTGCCACCATTGTTGACCGCTATCAGAATGTCGCCACTGGCCACCATGTTGCTGATGACCAGCGAATCGACGGCCAAAGCTGGACTGACTGGCGTTCCTATCAGAACGCCGTCGAGCGCCGTATTGGCGGCCAGCAAGGTGGTGCCGGGCTGTGCGCCGTTATAGACGCCTGCCAGAATACCTTCGTTGTGCTTGAGTAACCATCCTCGATGACTAGCAGATACTGCCATTTTGTTTAACTCCTATCACCCGTGAGCCACGGGAGCTGATGATTTGAGTTGAGGGGGTCCTTCAGCGGAAGGACCCCATAATCTTTTCAGTAGGCTTAGACCCTGCCGCAGCTTATGTAAACATAGTCAGTGTCGAGACTCGCGGCTGCACCGTCATCCGTGATGCAGATGGCGGGGGTGAGCAGGGTACCGGCGGTGACGGCGTTAGCCAGGTTTTCCACGATGATGTTGCCGTCGATGTAGAAACTGGCCGCGCCAGCTTCGTTGACCACGATGCGTAGAGTCTGGAACGTATCCAGCACCGGATTGAACTTGCTTGCAGCAGCCGTTATCGCAGTATCGGCGCTGGCTTTGACGCCCGCGCACTGCCACACTGCTGCGCCACTAGCGCCGCCGGTGTACATGAAGCCCACGGCGTTTGCATGGCCGGTGGTGAAGGTGCCGCCGTTGGTATTCATCGGAATGTCGGTCACAGTCGTCGACGGCTTGGTGCCGGTTAATCCGATGAACAGAAACTGCAAGAGGCTCGTCTGAAGAGCGACCCTGGCCTCGAAGATGAGCGGTCCCCCGGCACTCGCCCGGTAGATAACCTCGCCCACGAGCGAGCTCAGGTCGCTACTGGAGTTATTGGTCACGGTGTTGCGAATGACACCGTTCTTGAGAACCTGTATTGCCGGTGCCGTACCACTGGCAGCTACCGGCACACTCCAGTTGAAGGTATCATAGGAATCGCCTAGAAAGTCGTCGAACAGCCGTACTTGTCCGAACCCGCTATCTGTTGCCACTGTAATTTTCCTTTCTCGCCGCCTGGCTCTCTCGCCAGCTAACAGCGATGGGTGCTGCTATTCTGTTAGGGGATGCTTGCCAGCCTGCTAGCTTGTGGGGGCGGTCGCGTCGCTGTACACTTCTTTAAGATGGTTGCCAGCCGAGCGCTCGCCCAAAGCGTACTCGTCCCAAAGCCAGACACTTGTCCCACCACCGCCCAAGCTTGGCTCGTCTCTGGTAGTCTTCCAAGGGGAGCGCCCCTGCACCAGAACGATAGCGCCGCCTGCGCCGCCTGCGAACACTCCACCTTTGGCATCGTCAGAGCTGTCGATGGTCAGATTGCCGTCCTCGTAGGTTTCAACCCCTGCCACCCGGCCTTTGAAGCCGTTGGTGAATGTCTCGCGGGTCAGGCCATCGGGGACGGGATAGGTTCCAATGCCCGACACCATCTCCGAGTAGAGATCGTGGAGCTGGAACTTGTGGCCGACGAAGTAAACCGGGCCGTCCCACGGTTCTGTGGTATTGCCGCTCACCTGAGCGCCCATCGCCGAGACGACACCCGATGTCAGGCTCGTGCCCGCACCCGGCTGCGACACGGTCGCGCCGTCGAACACGAGTAAGGCATCCTGATCCTTTTTGCGCTGAATCGCGTTTTGGGCCAGCGCGCCCATCTTGGAGAAGCCGATCTTGGCGATACGCTCGGCCACACGGTTGGTGATGACAGTATGGACGGTGATTAAGCTCGGCGTGATCGGAAAGTTCGTGTCGCTGAATTGTTCATTCATCCAGTGAGTTTCCTCATAGGCTCGACTATACCATCAGTGATCTGTCTAGCACGGTAGCGAGCTTGCCCTGCGATCATCCTGCATCGAGACGAGCAATAGACTTGTTGTGGTCGGTTGCGTGGCTCGAATACAACACCGCATTTAGGACAGGCCCGTGGTGGCCCAAGCGTGACATATTTGTTTTGCCTGCACTTCACACTGCAATAGACCTGGGACACTTGTACTGGTTGAAAGGCTTGCCCACAGTGCCTGCATTCCCGTGCTTCCAGTTCAGAGTCTCTCGTGTAGTCTGTGAGGGTAGTCCAGTTACGTTTGTTCAACTTGCGTATCTCTCGTAGAGCTTCCAAGTCTTCTATGGTGACCGGCTCGAATCGCGGTTGCGCTTGTCGTCGTGCTATGAACTCCAGAACAATTGCGGTTTGTCGTTCCTTCGTTACTAAGTAGGGTTGCAAGAGAACAAGCAACTTTCTTACTCGCTCAAATCCCGCTAGTTCGATAGTACCAGCTGGTCTGTAGTTGCCTGCTTTCTTGGGCTCGGCTTTTTGGAGAACATGGGCATTGATACCAGCGCGTCCAATGATGTCGAGAGCATGGTCTAGACTAGCAAAGTGAGTATTGGTAAGTATGAAATGGGGGCTTATTCGTTTGTTTAGATATCTTCGGTCGCTCAAGGTAATGGTTCCTTCCCCATCCACAAATCCAGCTAACCATGCCAGGTCAGTAACTGTGACTTTCCCCTGCTGATTGTCCATTGCAAACTCCCTCAGAGTTTTTATGCTACGCATTGTTCCATAATCAGGAGCGTAGCCTTTAGGAGATTCCAGCATTTGAGAGAGATTTAACGTCCGCAACAGGTTCGCGGACTCTCAAAGTATTCCGATTCCGAGGCCGCCGAGGCCGTCAGTTTGGCATAACTCACTTCGTTCCACGTTATGCCGGTGCCTGGGTCCAGGGTCTGCTTGTCGACCAAATTGGTCATAACGCCCTTGTACTCGCGGACGGCCCTCGCGGCCGCGACCATCGAGTTCAGAGAGTCTGTTAGATTGGTGACCAGGGTTTCTCCGCCGGCCATTTTGTTTACTCCTTATCAGCGGGGGTGAAGGATCAGACGGGAATACCGTTATCCCGCATCCACTTCAACTGCCTCGCGGTGTTTGTATTTGTGCCTGCGGCATACGCCGCCGCAAACTCTGAGTCGCTCATTCCCGGCTCAGAAGGAGGCAATATCTCGGGGGCCGGGGTATTATCCCGGGCCGCCGCTGCCTGTTCTTCGAGCATCGCCTTGGCCTCCACCTTCGCCATGTCCTTGGCGAGATTCTTCCCCTCGCGGGTTGCCATGAACTTAATCGCGCCCTTGACGTACTCGCCCAGGCTGCCATAGTTATGGGGGTTCAATTGGGTTAACTCCTCATCCGAAGCCCCGGCTTCTTTGGCAAGCTCGTACACAGTGCCATACACCTCTTGACCGGTCCGGCGTAGCAAGTTGACCTGCAAATCATCGTGGAGGGGCTGTAGGCGAGCCTGTAGCGCCTCCTCAGCTTCCTGCTTGTCAAGTTCCTGCTTCTTGGCGGCGGCTTCCTGCTTGGCCTTTACCCCCGCGTCGTAGTCGTCCATCGTCTCAAGGTGGTCGAGCTCGGCTCTTGCCTTTTGCCGTTCCTGCTGCTGCTGTCGCTCCTGCTCTCGCCGGTCGTAGTCAGCCTTAATCCGCCCTCTCTCAGAAGACAGACGATGCTCAAGTTCGCGGGCAATCTCAGGGTGCTTCAGCAGCTCCTTGCGGTACTCAGGGTCTTGGAGTAGAGTCTCTATGTCCGGCTTGGCAGGTGCGTCCTTTGAAGGCTCGACAGGTGTAGACGCCGGCTCGGCCACGGCCGTAGCGGTAGCAGTCGCCGGGGTCTCTACTGTCTCGGCGTTCTGGGGTGCGTTGCCCTCAGCGGGAATATTCCCTTCCATGTAATGCTCCTTTCGGGAAATAAAAAAGCCCAGTTCCCTGAAGCGGGCCTTAGCGGGCCTCAGAAAACTGGGCGGTCCTTCACTCCTTCCAAGAAGGAGTGAAGGAGGGTCCCTAGTATTCGATTATTGGTTCAAGCGATAACGACTCCTAGCGTGCTCTTAATTCATGGATAATAGTTTCGACGCCATTTCTCCACTCATGGATAGTTGTCGTTACCCTTTCTCGGGCCACAGGGCCAGGCAGATTGTAGTCGTGCTGCTTCTTTTCCCACTGTACGCAGCCAAAGTCGGCAGCGGTGCATAGATGAGCCTCATACTGTTCCACATCAGCAGAGTAGGCCAGAGTGAGGACATGCGCCTTCCTTCCAGAGTAAGTGGTAGCCAGCGCGCACAATCTGCCGCTCTCGCACGCGATCAAGTCAGACTGTCCAGCCTGATCAATCCAGTGTATGCAAGTCCTGCAATACCGCCACTTAGCCAAGTCTTACACCCCTAACAAACGCAAGAACTTGCGCCAACCGTGGGTCTTTCGCTCCTCGTGCTGGAGTGCTGAGTCAAAGGCCATAATCTCCATTTGTTCAAGCGTTTCAGCACCCATCAGAGAGTTGGCATCAACCCCGTACTGTTCCGCAAAGTCTAGTGCGACGTTTCGCTTGTCGTCCGCAAATGCTCGCTCCACTATCAAATGTGTTTGAGTGCGCGATTCCTCTGCTGCCAACCAATTCAAGGCCGCACTCACACATGTACTGGGTGATGGATGATTGCCGATAAACTCTTTCAAGGACCCTTCCGACACCAGTGCTCCACATCCCGGACATCTGTCTCCACTTCCTTTTCCCATAGGAGGGGGTAAGCAGACGTAACATTCTAGGAAAGAATCATACTCCCATCGATGAAGGACCATTCGGTTATCCCTACCTCCCTGCCTTCGTCTGCGGCATGCCGTACCGCTCTTCAATGGCCTGAATGGCGATGAACAGCGCCCGGCGAATCCCTAGCCACATCTTCCGCTCACGCTCATTCTGACAAGCACTCGCTCGGCTGTGCGCTATTCTGTTCTCTTGGTTGTATTCTACCACATCATCAGCCGTTGTCAAGTAGTCTATCTCCCCATTGTGGCCGTCGCCCGTCGCCATGCCTCTTCCGGGTCGTACTGGATGATCGGCACCTTGTACTGGTTGGGGTCATACTGCCTTCCGGAGAGCTCGGCAATGCGGGACTGTATGCCCCCCGGCTCGAAGCCGAGGAAGTGGGTCTGGCCCGGTATCTGCGCCATCGGCGTCGCCTGCAACTGATGGCCAATCGTCTCGCTCGCCATCTTCCATGCCGCCTGCCTCCGTGCGAGAGTCTGTTGCTGCTCAAATTGCTGTCGCTTTATCTCGTCCTGCTGCTTGTCGTAGTCGAACTGCGCCCTCTGCCACGCCGTGCCCTCGTACTCACCGGGACGCCACTGCGGCGGTTGCGACTCTCTTGGCGGCACGTAGTTAGGATTCGGCATCTGCTCCATGCTGCCATCCGGTTTCTGGCGTAGCATGTACGGCGAAGATGTGCTACCCGTAGACCATTCTTCCTGCTTACTCTTGGATACCGGCATACCGGGTGCAGGTCCCCATTGCTTCGTTTCAGCGCTCCACTGGTACTCGTTCTGGTCTGGCCCCTGGCGAGTCGTCGGAATGGGTGGCTTATTCGCTGCGCGCCATGCATTACCCAGCGAAGCGTTATAATCAACCATGTTGGTTGGGTCGTTCTCATCTTCGGGAATGTCCCATGTCTCTCCATTGGCGAACGTGACCCGACTGTAGCGTTTGGGGTGAGTTGCTCCTATCCCAAACAAGCCGCCTGACGGCGGGTTCGTCAGTTTGCCATTCTCATCCTTCCAGATCACTTCGTCACTTTTGACTTCGCCCCTATCGCTCCACTCTTGGTCCAGATTTGGATCGCCCATATTAGCCTCCTTGTGCTATAATGCCAGTTATGAGTAGATTGAAGCCGTTATCCCAATTCCTTAGTAATGGTGCACTCTCTATTGCCATCTTTACGTCCCCTATCTTGCTGTTAGTTCTTATCGAGCGCTTTGGTCCCAACTGGCTTCAACCTTTCGGCAAGTGGCTTGCTACGTATTTTCGTCTCCTGTCCGAACAACGCTGGCAATAAAATAACTTCGATCTCCCCACCATGATGCCTGTCAATACCCTATTGCCCCACCGCCTGCAACCGCTTCTGGAAGGGGGTCAGGCCATTATTGGTATTGCCCTGTAGCCGTTTTTGGAATGGGGTCAACTTCGATGATCCACTGCCCTGTAACCGCTTCTGAAAGGGTGTCAAGCTCTCTCCCTTATCCTTCTCAGAGAACGCCTTGCCGCCTGCCCCCTCCACCACGGCTCCCACTATCGCCCCTTCTGCACTTTGTCCCTCCAGCACCATGCTTTGCATCCAGATGGGAATCATGTTGCTAGCGACTACCTCCTTGGCCAGCTTGAGAGGACCATTGTACATATAGGGATACTGAAGTGCCCTTATCGTCGTACTGACCAGCGGTGAGGTCAGATTGCGTACATAGGTTGCTGCGTGCTCGTGTGCTTTCTCCGGCTCAAGGGTCATCCTGAGCAGCGTTCGCACTGTGCCGAAGTAAGCACCGCCGATGCCAATGTTCTGGCCTGCCATGTTGACGGTCAGGAACTTCGGATCGCGGGGGTCCAATTTCGGCTCTTGTCCCATCGAATAACTGACCCCCATGTATCCTGCTAGGCCGAATAGGGTAGTCTTAGCCACAGCTTCCCGCGCCATCTTCCCCCGTAGCCCGCCCTTGGCAATATCGCTCATTAAGGTCAGAGTGGCCCGCCGGTAGCGCGGGGCAAACAATACCGCAGTCTCAATCTCCCGTTGGGTGCGGGAGATACCCATCTTCGCCGTATCCACCTGCCCGCTCATCTCGTTCCAGAACTTCGCCAGTCCTACCCTATCTTCTGCGGTCTTGGCTAGGTGCTCGGTGGCTTCCAGTCCGTAAATTCGTAAGGCGTTCAGAAACGCTTCATAGTTTCGGGCGAAGGGTTTCACAACTTCCCTGAGTACCGGCATCTTGGTAACTATGCCGCCGGTCTGTATAGCCGTGGTGAATTCGGAGGGCGTAAACGTGGCCCCCTCTTGAGACCACTTCCGAATTGTATCGGCATGGGTAGCCAGAAACTGTTGATAACCCTTCTCGCTGGCTAGGGCTTTCATGGCTTGCCCTACACTCTTGGCCCATACGGGCAAATTGGTAAACAGCGTCATCTGCCCCTGAATCAAAGGCCCACCTATATCAAAGGTAGTCATCAGCATCCGGGGCAGGGCGTTGACCCAGGAGATCGTTTCCGCTGCACCTCGAATAGGAGCTTTTTGCTCCAGATCCAGTATCTGTCTTAGTCGCTTGGCATCGGCCTCGCTGAAGAACTTTCCCTGAAAAGCGGGGGCCTGCACCATACCCTCACCGTACTTCGGCTGCCGCGCTTTCTCTGCCGCTTCGGCCAAGGCACTGCGAGCCTTATAGTAAGTTGCTCTGGCTCCAGCCTGAAGTTGAGGGACAGCCGCCTCTGCCTGCTGTAGCAGTGAGCGCTGAATGTAGTTCTCCATCTTGCTGATCCCGGCGTCCACCAAAATCTTCGCCTGATCCGGGAAGTGTTTCCCGATAGACCTAACAGTAGCCTCCGGCACCCGTTCGCCCCGGTAGCCCCGTAGAATAGTCGCCTTCAGCTTGCCCACAGCCGCCAGCCTCTCCTGCGCGTATTCCTTGGCGATCTTCAGGGCATCAGGGGCTTGGCCCGTCCGATAAGGAATCTGGCTCAGGATGAAATCGGCCAGTCTATTATCGGCAATCTTGCGTCCCGCAGCATCTAGGTTGGCCTGTAGCGCCTCCTCTGGCGAAAGGTATCTAAACCCTTCCGCGATAGCTTCGGCTTGGGTCTCGAAGGAGCGGCTCTTCTCAAAGCCCATCTTGGCCCCTACTCGCTTGCCGCCTGCTCCCCGTATCTCGGCCAACTCGATATTGCCCTGATCGTCCAGCTTGCCCACCACTCGACGGCCTACATAGTGTCCGCCTTGCTCGAAGTGCAGTTCATTGACGTCGATCCCCTCGGCATTGAGGGCCGCTTTCTGGTCGTCATACAACTTGTGGATGCGCTGGGCGTACTCCTTCTGCTCAGGCGTCAGTGTGTAGCGGTCTGGATACTCCATCACGTCGTTGATCGGGGCTTTCTTGCCCCCAACGTAGCCCATGCCGTCCTTGTCGACCTTGAATAACTTCTCGCTGCTCCCCAATTCTCGCACCCGCGCACTTGCCCCTGTGACGGCGCTCTTCCAGTCCGCGATAATCGTCTCCCGCAGCACCAACCCCTGCGTAAATACATCTCGCTCGGGCACCCCGATAGCCTGTGCTACGTTGCGAGTCACAGGGTTATCGAACTTATCCACTACTCGCCGCACGACATCCGGTTGATAGGCCGCCTTTAGTACCTCATCGGTCGACTTCACTGTAGGCAGCCAAGAGGAAGCCGTTGGTGGCGTTACTGCCGTTCCCCCTGTCGGTGGCGTTGGTGGTACAGGCGGCATAGTCGGTGGCACTGCCGCCGCTGTTGGTGGCGTTCCCCCTATAGGCGGCGTAGTAGGTGGTGGAATTCTCCCGCCGAGCAAGGGTGGCTGTACTGCCTGCGGTGGCGTGGCTGCGCCAGGTGGTGTTGGTTGCAAGGGTGGCTGTGCCATCTTTCCCGGACGGGTCGGTGCCGCGTTGGCAGGCGTCCCCGGAAGGACAGGTGCTGGCGGCTCAATCCTCGCCTGTACGGATGGCTCAGGGGCTACAGGAGGCACCTCTGAGGCCTGCGGGTACTTCGCTGCCAAGTCGGGAGACTTTAACATCTTCGGGTTTACCACCACATAGGCAGTATCATCCCCTAACCCTCGAAGATTATCAATCATCTTTACGACATCATAGCCATCATTTTTTGCTTGTTTTGCAACAAAATCAGCAAAATGAGTTCGAGAAGATACATCATACTGATAAATCTGCCCGCTGGTGACATAGTTTTGGAGATCAATGTTGTTTAAATCTTCCTCATCTAATATCTCATTCTTTCTCATGTATTCCCATAATGAATCCCCATCGGACAAGTCTAACACTCTAGCATCAGAGGCCAAAACGTAGGTTTTTACCTTCCCATATTCTCTCGCGGCTTCCTCAGCAGTGGTTAGGTGTATCCCAAACATCCTCTTCCCAGTTGTAATCTCTGGATTAGGATAGTCGGCATCAGTCCCATGATACAAAACAATCTCAGGTTGTTTCGCCGCAACTTCACCCGTCGCTGCGGTAGGCAGAGGGGCTACAGGAGACGCAGGAGGTTCTACCCTTGCGGCGGGGCTAGGGACGGCTTCGGCTACGCTCTGTACTGGCGACATATCCTTTGCTGCTCTTTCCGCATTAACCACCCAAAAGCGACGCTCTGCACCTTTTCCTGTAGCAATAATGGACACCTTTGCCGCATCTTCGGGGGGCAATTGCCGCACGGCATCCTCGGCCAACTTCCGCTTCCCAAATATAAGGGGAGTCAACTTTCCAGTCTCCCATGATTTGTTTTGTAAAGAATATTTCCACCTAGCTTCGGCGTCTTGAATCAGCCAGTCCTGCACGTCTTTGGATTGCTTCCCTTTGCTCACATCCTCCACGCTCAAGCCAGCCAGTCCCTTCCGTCCCGCGTGCACCAGTCCCGCACCGACCACACCACCCATTGCCATCCTCGCGGCGTTCTCCTCCGGCGTGGCGTTCGGGTCGTACTGGCTGGCTGCACCGACGGCGCCACCACCAATGTCGAGGGCGGGGCCAATTTGGGCTTGACCGCCTTGCGTGCCAGAAAGGGCGTTACGAATCTTGCTCAGTGACTCAGGGAAGACCACCGCCGTATTGTGAAGGATAGCATTGTCGTTGGTGTCCATCAGGGGTATGCGCTGCCCGCCCTGATAGGCGATGCCGTCAAACCCTGCCTGCTGTAGCGCAGCGTTAGCGTTAGCCTTACCGTTGGCAACGTCGGCCAGGGTGTTGTAAACAGCGTCGCCATTCACCGTCTGCTGCGGTGTCTGCCAGCGAGTATTGTTGATCTGAGTCTTGAAAGAGTTATCCAGTCCCTTGGGAAGGCCAGCCGCAACCCTATCAATGACAGTAGATTCAATGTTGGATTGGTCAGCACGGAAGAGGTTCAGGTTCTCCGGCACGTCGACAGGGCGGATGTTGGGGCCTTGTTTGGCATTAGCACCGATTTGGTCAAGTTTCCACTGGATGCCCTCTAATTGCCTCTCTGACGAGCGCCTTAGCTCAGGGTTGAGTGGGGTCGGGGCCTCCAATCGCTTACGCAGTGAGTAGGCAAGACCCTCAAGGGACTTAACGTGCTCCTCGTTCAAATAGGAGGTGTCTTTAGGTAAATTGGCATAACTCGCCGCCACCTCTGGGTTATCCGTCAAATAGTACCCCGGTCCATACAGCCCGTTGGGGTCGAACTTGCTCGGCTCAGGTGCTTCAAAGGCGCTGCCTGTGCCGTGGTAGAAGCGTTTGGTCCTTCCGGGGAAGGATGCCTCCGTCCCCATGTACTGCGCCCTGATGGCCTCAATCTCCTGTGGCGTCGCCCCTCGTGCCCTGGCTTCCCACATGGCCGTTTCGATGCCCTTGGCCGTTGTCCCAGTGAAGCCCTCTATGGTCCCTCCACCGCGCTCTCCAGCCAGTAGCCCCCTCGCTACCGGCCCCATTTCTCTGGCTGCTTCTCGGATAGCGGGGGCAGATTCTCGGGCAGCCTTGAGTAGTGGTCCAGCAACCTCCACCCCTTTGCGAACGAGCTGAGGCCCCTTTTCCAGTGGAATGAGATTGAGTGGGTCGATAGCCATTTCGATACCACCCTTATAGCCCGGAAAAGGTTCCCACCTCTCTTCCCAAGACTTTTCAGGGGTGGGTGGAATGTCTGCCGTCGGAGGGGGTGCTATGCCGGTCGCTCCCGAAAAACCGCCTGCCGTTGGCATACGGGATTCCAGAAGTGGGTACTGAACATTGCGCCTTTCCCAGTCAAAGCCCTCGCCCACCTTGCCTAACCCCCAACGGCCTATATCCGTCTCAGCCTGCACACCCCTGCCCAAAATGTCTGCTGCCCCTGCATAGCCCGGCACGCGCTGCCTCAACTGCTCCTGCCCCATCCGAAGGCCCTTGAGCACGTCCTGTGGCGTTCCTTCTGGGAAGGATGAAAAGGCTCGCTGCCACGCGGTAGGCTGCGGCTCTTCTGGGGCTGGCGGCTCAGGGTACTTTACCTCTTCGGGCATAGCCCTCTGCCACGCCGTCTCCCCTTGATGCCGCTGGCGCTCAAGCTCTTTCTGCGCCTTCTCGCGGGCTTTCTCTTCCTCTTGCCAGCTCCGGTATTCGTCTTCAGGCAGATAATCGAGGACACGCATGTTTGCCTAACCTATCTCCACTGCGTCTTAGTCTGAGCGTAACCCTTGGGCCATGCTGACCGCATTTTTGCCCACATGTCCGAAGGATCGAGACTTTGTTTCGACCACTCGCCCTCTTGCATCGCCCGCTGCGTCGGCGTCCACCGGCCGTACTCACCGGGGCTAATCTGAATCGGTTGATTACCGCCGTACCACGGCGTCCTGTACGGTTCCTTGCCGGGTTGTTGACGGCCTCCCCCAAGCCACGGTTCTTCTGGTGGGGCTGGCAGATAGCCGCCGGGTGGACGGCCTCCCCCAGGTGGTTCAACGGGGTTGTAGCCCTCCCGGTACTTCAACGGGATTGTAGCCCCGAGGTATTTTCCCCCAGGCGGCTCAACAGGATTGTAGCCGCGCCTGCGCGGGTCAAACCCGCCAGGTTGCGTTGCATCTTGACCGGGAGGCTGCTTGCCGCCATACCACGGGGCGGGAGACGTGTTCGGCATCTCGTCCGTTCGCGGCTGTTGGTATGGTTCCCGACTTCTCAGTAGGGCGCTATAGAGGTCGTCTCCCCCAGGGGTGCCAGGTTGGGCACCTCCTGGCGGTTCAACAGGATTGTAGCCCTGCTGCTGCTGGTAGGGTTGCTGCGCTCCCTGCTGTGCGTTCTGGAAGTTCGCCCATGTCTGCTCCCACGAGTTGCTAGGGTCTCCCTGCACGGCCCCAAAGGCGGGCGTTGCGTTGGCAATGTCCATCACGTTCATGGGTCCACCCCGCACACTCTCCGGCATCTGCGACTGGGCAATCTGGTACTTCATCCAGTCCCGTGGCCCGCTGAGGCTACCCAAGAGGCCCGCCCAATACTGCTGATTCTGCTGCCCCTGCGACTGTTTGAATTGGTCCGCCTGTTGGGCTTGCGAAGCATCGAACTGGCGGATATCCTCGGCCTGTGAAGCATCGAATTGACGCTTATTCTCGGCCAGTTTTTCCTTATCGAGAGTGCTGGCTTGCAAGAGGTCAAACTGGCGTTTCTTCTCGGCCTGTTCGGTATCGAACTGACGCTTATTCTCGGCCAGTTGCAGCCGTAGATACTCCTGCTGCTGCTGCCAGTTGAGGCTGTTGGTCTGGTCCATGCCGCCGACTATGGGGAAGCCACCACCGCCACCGCCTCCCCCGCCAGGCCCAGCCATGCTGTTGTATACGTTCTCAGCCTCCCCCTGCGTGTTGTAGTAACTAACGTCGTTACCGTATACGACAATCCAACTACCGTCCGCTTGTTGGGCTACATAATGCTGGCTATCCATTGGCATAATTACTGCCCTCCCTGCTGTCTACCCTGCTCGCTTAATCCCTGCCGGATTTCGTCTCGCTCGCTCTCGTCCATCTGTCCCCAGAGTTCGTACTTGCGGGCCTCGGGCTGGCTGGCAAAATACTGTATCCTCTCTTGTCCGTTGAGTTGCCGGGTGCCGTAGGGACGTTCGCCGACGCCAGACGCGTTGTATAACGCGTCGCGCCTTTTGCCGATCTGTAGTGCTAGCAAATCCCGTCGTCGCTCGAAAACATTAGGTTTGTTAGACATTCGTGGTGCCTCCCTGACTCGTCAACGCGTTCTTTCCCCTTCCAGCGGTCACACGCCTCGTCATCACAGTCCCAGAGCCAACAGAAGAGGCAGGCCATCAGTTCACCGCCTCTTTTACCCGCTTCTTCAGTCCTGCGGTCATGTCTCGTCGTGCGATTTGGTAACGTCTCGCCACAGCCAGCGGCACACCCACCTTGAGCAGCGAAGCAGCAGACGGCCAGCGCTTAGGCTTGGTGTCTACCACATCGATCACCCAGTCAATTGGTTTGCCCATCTTACCGCTTCCCTTTCTTGCTTTTGCCCGCTTGCTTGTAAGCTATAGCTGCGGCTTGGTCCTTTGGTCGGCCCGAACGGATAAGCTCGCCTATGTTCTCACTGATAACGCGCTTACTAGAGCCCTTCTTCAACGGACTCACTACTTTTTCCCCTTTTTCATCCCCGGTCCCATCCCCTTGGGAGGCATTCCCTTCATCATGTGCTTTTCCATCGGCATGGGCTTAGGGGGCATGTTTTTCGGTGGCATTCCTTTAGGCGGCATCGGCCCCTTTATCGGCATGTCCTTCGGCATCTTGCCTTTCATGGGTATCTCTTTCTTTGCCATTGGTGTTACTCTCCTTAATTTAGTTGTTATTGCGCGGGTCTGGGCCTGCCCCGCTGTCTATTACGACGTAATACAAACTCTCCTCCTAAATCGGCCCCGATCCACTAAGTCTTGGCCCGCCCGGTCCTCGCTGCAATCCAACTGGCGGCCCTCCTGCTCCTTGTGGCGTTGGGGGCACCAACGGCATGCCGTTCACTCCCGGCACCATTGGGCCACTAGGTTGAATTGGCGGCATGCCCGGCCCGCCAGCCCCTTGCTGAATGGGCATCCCGTCTGGTCCAAGGATCACCGGCGGTCCTTCACCCTCGGAGGTGAAAGATGGCGCAGGCGGCGGCGGCTCAGGCTTTATCAGCCCAGCCCGTCTAGCCGCATCCTCGATCAGCAGTTCGTTAATGCGCGGGCTATCCATGTATTGCTCGACGGCGATCTCGTCGGCCTCTTCCTCTGGCTGCTCTAGGCCGATGTGCTCCCTCGCGTGCTCCTTGCTCCAAAGCCCGCCCTCGACCATCCGGAGTGCTGAGTCACGTTGCGCAATCTCGTCCATTGGCAGTAACGGCTTTAGGGCGACTTCACAGGCATAGTAGCCGTCGATGTCGTCGGGTCCCAGTCCCATCCATTCGCCTGCGCCCTTGCTCGTTCCCTCGCCCCATACGAACACCTTGCGCTTCATCCGCCGTTCGATAAGTTGCCACATGAACGGGATCATCTGCTCCAGCGCCATCCTGAAGTTGTCGATGATAGGGGCATAAACGAGCTGCGCCGCGGTCATAAGCTGCGAGACCATATAGCCGCTCGACGAAGACGCGCCCTGTCCGTACATCACGGCGGCGAGGCCGCTTCGGTCAATCATCTGATTGAGCAGACCGACCAAATCCTTGAGGGCAGCGCTAGTGCTCGGCGCCTCCAGGAAGCGGACGTTTTGCAATACGGTGCCTGGCTCAATTTTCGTGACATTCGTGGGGTCACCCGGCCCGGCAGTTATGTCCTGCTGCGGGTCTTCCTTGACCAAAAACGGGTAGGCGGCGAAAAATCCCCAGTTGGTCATCATGGTCAGCATCGCTTCGAGTGCCGGTATGAGGTGGGCGAAGGGCTGGATTACGCTTTGGTACATCTCCTCGGGCTTGCGGCTGCTCGTCATATGGCCGCCAGCGATGAAATAAGGCGGCCTGCCGTAGTTCACAACGCGCTGGTCTGCTATTTTGCCGTCTATCATGTACGAGACGACAGAGCCATCAGCCGACCAGTGTTCGACCATGTCAATTTCTTGGCCGCTGGCGCTCTCGTCCTCCGGCATGGGCTCGCCAGGGCGGAGCCTCGTGAAACCGCCGAGACCATTACGATAGACGCTAAACTGCTGCATAGTCGGTATGAGAGGCCGTCGTGTGCTCTCCAGTACCTCGAACTTGCCCGGTCCACGTGGCACGGTCATCACCGTCAACGGGTCCACATCGTCCCACACGAGTGGGAACGGCTGCCCTTTAGCAAATTTGTCCGTTCGCTCAAGGAAGTCGTTGGCGTCCTCCTCAGTGCCGTCCTTGCCCTTTTTTCGTTTGGGGAAGCCTCGCCAAACATCCTTGCGGTCCACGAGCTTGAACACGCCCAGGGAGTCACTCACCGCGGCATCAACCCCCATCCTCAATACATCCCGGTTCACGATTTGCATCATTTGTTTAAGGGCCGCCTGGCTCCAGCGCTCACGCAGACTGGCGTTGCGTTTGGCCTTCTCGGTAGCCGCGTAGGGCGGCACACTGATGACCGGGTCGTCGGTCGTGAGGGTAGCGACCACGCGAAACAGCACGTCCGCGATAATGGGAACGTGTACCTCCTGAGTGGTAGTTTTGTAGGTGTCAGGGATGTTGATCGCATTGCGTCGATAGCGTAGATCGCGGTTGGCCTTGATCTGCATGTACAGTTTCGCATAGACCTGCTTACGGGCCTCGATCAGCTCTTTCAGATAGGCTTCAGTCGGTAGTGGCATGTGTACCTCAACAAAAAAGCGCTAGGAAGATTCGTTCTTCCTAGCGCCGTGTGTGCCCTTTAGGCTTCCTGGTGCCCTACACCGCTATGGTAGGCGGTGGTAGACTATTCGGTTATACTACTAGACTATCTGCAAACCTCGTTATGTCTGCGAGTGCTTTCTGTAATTTCTCAGGCCCGAACTTGTAAACTTCCTTCGCCTCTCGGCGCCACTCCCTTACCTCGGACATGGTTGGCTTTGGTGCAATTAGAATCCATTGAAGGTGATAGCCACTCCATTCAGACTGCTGCACGTACTCTGCGGCCCTGTCTGCTCGTCGTTCGTACCATGCGTCAATGCACCGCTCAACCCTCTCGCGCTCCTCCTCGGTCGGCTCCGGCTCGCTCTCGATGATCTGCTGTAGCGTACGGTCGGTCATAGCTTGACTCCCAACCAAATCATTAACTTGACCCACACTTTATCCCTCCGCAGACCAAACTCAGTGCTGAGAGTCTTTATTAGGGCGTTGCATCGATCTATAACACTCGCTATTCCTCTCACCTCGGCGTCGCAACCGTGAGTGCTACAACTATAGTGCTGCTGGGCGTACTCGTGGGCATCGGCACGATACATGAATCCAGCAACGATCTCGCCCTCGACGTATACACGATAGCGTAGTTCGTTCACTTCTCCACCTTCTTTACAAGCCTGTACCCGCCGAACATCTCACAGTACGCCGCAGCCTCAACAATAGCATCCCTCATCATTCGTTGGTATGGCGTCATGTCCGCCTCTATACGCTCCAGCATGGCCTGTGTCGCTCGTTCCCGCAGCGTTTGCCCCGGAATATGCAGGATAAATCCAACTCCTGCCCGCGCGAGCTCTGTGCTCTTCGCTCGGCGCTCATGCCGTGACACTCGATTAGGCTTGGCATTGCTCATTTCTCCACCTTTTCTATTGCTACATCAAAGGCAGTCTTATCCCATTCGGTTGCGTCTGGTCGAGTCGCATTGTAACACAACAGCATCAGACCCGACTGACCTCCTGCGCCCACACGTAGTATCTCCTGCAAGGCAGGTGAGGTGTTCGCCGTCTCTTCCCACTGTTCTAATAGCGTGCGGCTCATCTTTCCACCTTTCCCACACACTGCACCGTCCAGTCGGCCTCTTTGCCTATGGTCAGTATAATCACATACCGGCCGGGCGTCAATGCACCCAGCCGCTTGGCAAGCTTGGCGAGCCACTCAGGCATCAGTCCAGCACCTTCAGCGACTCCAGCAATCCATCGTAGATTGTGTATGACCATGCCAATCGTCGAATCACCGGCACCTCTCTGAGATAGTCGTCATCAACTGCCATTGCCGCATCGACGGCTATTTCTGGGAGCACACCGCCTGAGACAAATGAATCACAGACATAATCACCGTTCGATAAAAACGAATCCCCCAGTAGTGCAACATCTCCAATGTCACAGAACCGTAATTCTCCGGGTCCTGTATCACCTATGTTCCTACACCACGATTTGCAGAACCGGCACCGTTTCATACCGTAGTACATGTTCATCCCCCCATCCTGAACGATTGACCTGAGACAATCCCTTGCCCCCTCGACGGAGGCATCCGGTCTCTCATCATCAGTGCAATCATGTGTTTGATGCAGCGGTCATCGTGCGTGCCGCTCTGCGCCCCTGTCGTCCCGTCGCCATGTCTCACATACGATAGACACTCGTCCCAAAACGCTTGATCGTAGCTCAGTATGCTGCCGCTGGCTATCAAGCTGGCTAGCGCACTCTCCATCACCGGCTTCGTCTGCCGATTCGTCGGCCAGCCCGCTATCCGCCTTGTCGTCTGTTTGCCGGTCGTGAGCTCTCGTATGGAGTCGGCATGGTAGTAGAGGTTGGGGTACTCGAGTTGCCTGAGGGCCAGCAGCACGGCATGGCCGTGGTTGTTGCGCTCAACAGCGAGGAACGCGTTATTGTACTCCCGGCCAATCGTGTCGACCATCCCGGCGAACGTTTCGACATCCCATTGGCCATGCAGGTCGGCAACATGGGCGCAGGTCTGCCAGTCGTAGATAGCCACACCGCTGTAGTCCAGTCGGTCGTTCCCGGCGTCGATGCCCTCGGCCACGTCGGCGCCAGCCACGTAGCGCCGTCCGACGCGGGGCCGCTGCCAGATTTTGAGTGCGCCATTCAGCCGGGTGTCAAGCGGCGGCTTGCATGTCTCTAGTTGCTGCTGGATTGCCTCAACGTCAAACACGCAGTTGCCAGAGGTCACAAAACTTTCATGGGCAGTAGCCGGGTACTCCTGCTGTACTGTTTTGCCCTGCGTGGCGAGCTGCTGTTGCTTCGTGTCCCACCAAGCGGCGTTATGCGTTGGGTTCTCGTTGCGACCTACGAACGTTTTGCGGTAGCCGTTCTGCTCGTCGGTCCAGAGAGAGTGGTACTCGTTGAATCCGTTGGCCGTGGACTCGATGATCTCCCAGCCACCGGCCACGAGAGCCCCGGAGATTGCTGCTAGCTCCTCCGTGGGATTCTGCCAAAATGCTCTTTCTGTCATCAGGAGGTATTTGCAGCGTTCCGACCGGCCACCGCCCTGAGCCATTGCTCTAATGCTGCCGATGCCCGATAGCTCTAGTTCGGTCTCATTATCTCTGGTGAGCGTGGGTCGCTCTCCGGCGGGTAGGCTGGTGAGGTACTGCCGGGCGATCGAGACGAGATTTTTGGCATTGTCCCATTTGTCGGCTTTGATAAGGAGATTGCCGCCGTCTCGGAGCATGAGCCAGCAGAAATAGCGGACGCAAATCTCAGAGCTGCCCACGTCACGAGATTTGAGGACCATCTCCCGCTGGGTGAGACCATCGATGAAACTGCGCTGCCAATCGAACGGGACAAATTGTATCGTCCCGTGCTGGGTGCGGATCGTGGAGTGAGACATGGAGGTCCAGAAATCAGGGGTCTCGCGTGTGTGCCCCCGATGCTTGGCCCTCACCGCAGCAATAGCCGCCGCTCCTAATGACTCTCGCTGACTAGGATGTACGAGCACTGGAGACAATAGACTGCGCCTCCTGTATAACCTCGTCGGGGTCTAGGCCGTTGGCCTCTGCTACCTGTCGCAGGTAACTATTGACATCGATCTGTACGCGCTCTTTGTATTTCTCAGGCTTGGCACCTTTGAGCAGGAAGATGAGCAGAGTATCGGAGTATTCTTGAATATACCCAACCAGTTTCCTGCTTTGATAGACTGGCTTTGCTACACCGTCATGCGCTCGACGTATTGCCTCATTCTCCAACACATCACCCGCCATAAGTTCAGCCTCGTGGAACGCCTCTGCATATTCAGGATCGACTTTCATCCAGTGATAATGAGATTGCCTAGTCACGCCAGCTTTGTCCTCTGCGCGACGAATACCACCCATTTCGGCAAAGGCATTGAGAAATCGCCTCTTTTTTATATGGTCAATTTCGGTGAAGTTGCTAGCCATTAGTCCTCAGCCTCGACTGTTATCCTCAATGTCCGTTCTCGCCACGCCAGCAGCTTCACTAACGCGTCCATCTCTGACTCAGGCAGATCGACCTTGATTCGGGCGCCGCCATCGGAGGATATCTGAATTGCTGACTGCAATGGAGCGATAGAACACAGGAAACTAACACTGTCGCTCTTCTGTTCCAACTTCATCTTTGCTCCCTGAGGAACATTATGCTATCGCTCATCAGACTCCTCATTTTTGGGCAAAACAAAAAGCGCCGAGCACACCATCCCCTGATAGGACGGCGGCTGGCGCTCAAGAGCGGCCTAAGACCGTGCTTATACCCTTATCCCCATTTATAGCACAGACGCGGTAGACTGTCAATAGTCGATCCACCAAAAGCGAATTTAACGAGTTTTAAAAACTGCCCCTAAAACCTATTGACAACAGTGTTAAACAGTGTTATCATAGCATCAGATGAAGAAACAGAGTGGCCCGCCGGAGCCGATCCGGTAGAGGAGAAGCACGATGGCAACCAAAAAAATCACACTGAGCAACGAATTCCACAATACAAAAATCAATCTACAAGCGAAGGTTGTCCTTTGCAGGGGAATCAAGGCGGTAGAACTCAGCCGCCATCAGGTGCGAAGAGCTCGTCGTGTGCTATGTGGCATCCCCACCTGCACATGCGGGGGCAATCTGGGCGAACGCCCAAGTGCCCAGATCATGGACGGCCCCCGCTACGACGACGGGAGTGCTACGTTAGTTGATGAGTGGGTTTCAATCCCCAGTTGACGACTAGCACATCCCGCCCGGCAGAACGTCTGCACTCGATTGACCGTCGAGGCCGGGCACCGAACAGGGGCCGACGCCCGACAGTCGGAGAGGGAGAGGACGATGGCAGCAACCATGCGAACAGTAGACGCGCGAGATTTGACAACAGGGAGAATAGCGCAGGTGGGTGAAATTTGGGGTCGCCATGAATATTCCAATTCTGAGGGGGTCGTTCGCGACCAATGGCAGCCTGCAAAACGGACCGATTCGATCGATCACGGCTGGGGTGAGTCATGGAACAATATGTGTAGCACCACAGGCCCCCGTGCTCTCTATGAGGTTGTCCGAGTAATAGAGGACCTCGTACTAACATTCGTGGAGCTAAAGTGCATCAAGTCTAAGACCCAGTAGGCGATGGCATCGTAGTGTACTAGCACCCCCTCCCCCGGCAGAGGTCTGCATCTGGCCGACCACCAGAGCCGGGGACCGAACCAAAATAAACGAGGAGGAGAGGACAATGGCATACGTGTGCCAGCATCTCAACATCGTCGATACAGATCGCACATGCCCCGCCTGCGATCTGGTCCGACAAAGGCGGTATGATGCCGCTATTAAATGCCAAAAGTGCGGTGTAGCAAAGGACATTGCTACACATTGGTACTGGCAAACGATCGACATACCCTGCTCTGACCCCGAGGGACACGAGTGGAAGAGTCCCAAAAAATAAGGCCAGCCGGAGCCAATGCCGGTAGAAGGAGAAGATGATGGCAACTGAAATCACCTGTAAACTCGAATGCGGACACTCGATTCAGTGGGGCGAGAATCCAGAGACGCCAGGCGCCGACCTGCCCTGGGTTGGTCGCGTGGCTTGGTGCCCTGAGTGCGAGAGTGACCGAGAGATCGTCGAGTGCGACCCCGATGTGGTGGACATACGCACCATCACGGAGGTGGCCTAATGTCAAATTCAAAACTCGTTACGTTCAGGGCGTTTCCTGAGCAGTTAGCCAGCGCCATTGAGGCTCGCCGCGACCACGGCGAGCCCCTCGGCGCCGTGGCCCGAACCCAACTAGAGCGCTACTTCGCCCTGCTCGATCAAGAGTTAGAGCGGGTGCAACTAAGCGAGGCCGAGGCGATGCTGATCTGCGACTCGCTCAACGGCATCATCTCAGACCCACAAACCATGAGGATCGGTCTGTGGGCAGGGGTAGACGATTCTATCCATCTCGACGGGCTGGACGAGAAATGGAGCGTGGACGGCCCTGCCCTGATCGCCAAATTGCGAGCACTAACCCCAGCGCAAGCGTTCGCTGTGACGGACGCTGTAGAGTGTTGGTGGGGTCGCAATGAAATAGACGAGGACCCGCGGGAGCGGTTGCGGATTGTGGGGTTGATTCGGTGATTGCGCAAGAGAGCGCCATGCGCTTCTGGTCTCATGTCAAAGTTGCGGGACCGGATGAGTGCTGGGAATGGCAGCGTTCATTCAAACATTATCCCCAGTATTCCATAGATGCCAAGCCGTGGAAGGCATGGCAGGTGGCATATATGTTGCTTCGTGGGGATTTGCCCAGCAAGCCAATTCGCCTGAGTTGTCGCAATCACGCTTGCGTCAACCCGGCTCATGTCATTCTCAGACCACCACCGCGCGCGAAGACTCCTCGAATATCTCGCGTGAAAACTGAAAAAGTGGACCTTTTCTACATTAGCACCAATGCGGCAATTTGCCCAAACTGTGGACAGATTGCTGCATTGGTCAACGATGGATTAGTGCTATTTTGCCGCCACTGCAAAACATATCTCGCCGACTATCCGTCAAGCCCGCGCAAAGCAGAAATCTTGAAAAAACGAGATGCGGGAGAGAGTCTCGATAAAATCGGCCAGGCGATGGGAATAACCCGCGAACGGGTCTCCCAGATTCTTGGCCCACCGCGCACCCGAGGCATTGGAACCGTTCGACAGACAAAGAAGTCTACTAATAGTCGTCGATTGATGATCTATCGATGGATCGTTCAAAACGGTTGGCCAGATCGTGGCAGACTTAGCGAGATTGCAAACGATCTTGGCATGGAATCCAAGCACCTCGGCCGCGATCTGGAAATAATCGCCGCGAGCATTCCCCTGGCAAGGGAAATTGCCGGTTTCACAGATGCACCGTCGTCTGAAATCGCAGAAGATAAGGAACTTCGCGTTGCAAACGATCTTGGCGCCGGACTCACTAAAGCCGCCCGCCTCATCGTTGCCCGAGAGATCATTGCCGACTGGCCCGACTGCCCTAGTCGATTCCTCGGCGAGGCTCTCGGCGTAACGATGCGGTCCGGCCAGCGCTATCTCAAAGAGGTCCCTGAGATCGAGCGCCTGGCCGGACCGATCCGCGAGCAGGTCCTCGCGCACCGCGATCCCGACTGGCTCGGCGATGACGATGTTGTGGCCAGTTTCGGTTGGTCGTTGTCATCCCTCAGAGCGCTGGGTCGCAGGCTACCCGATGCCCGACGACTCTTCAATGGGCGGCGGGTTTGGCACGCGCCGACGCTTCAGGCGTATATCGAAAGTCCTTCATCCTTCCGAGAAGGAAAGGATCGTGGCCCCGTCCTTCACCCTCGGAGATGAAGGACAATCGTCTTCATTTCCCTACACCGGGGGCAGCGCACCGTGCCCTGTGCCTGCCCCTCCGTGATGGACTCGAATCCACCCTGATTCATGACTAAAACCCCGTTCGCCGTGACCACCCCGAGCCAGCGCTTACACGGATTCCCGTCCTGCATGATTGTATCACAGTGCCATAAGCCGTTCACGTCCACGGTCGCCATACCGCTTTCTCCTACTTGCCTGCTTCGCCTCTGCTACGCCTCGCCTCGCGACGCTTCGCCTCTGCTGTGCGACGCTGAGCCCTGCCCTGCTCCGCCTCTGCCATGCTACGCCCTGCTCCGCCGTTGCTGTGCCTTGCTACGCGATGCCCTGCCTCTGCTGCGTCCTTCCGCCGAAGGACCGTGCCTCGCCTTTGCTTTGCCATGCCGTGCGGTGCCTAACCCTGCTGCGTCCTTCCGCCGAAGGACTGCGCCTCGGCGGCGTCCTTCAGCGGAAGGACCATGCCCAGCTTCGCATCTGCCATGCTAGGCTTTGCTCTGCCGCTGCTACGCCATTGCTCTGCTGAGCCACGCCCCGCTATGCCTCTGCTGCGCGCTTCGGCTGAATCCTTCCGCTGAAGGATGAAGGACTACGCCGTGACCGGCCTCTGTGGTATCCAATGCCGCCGTTGCGTCCTTCACCCTGAAGGTGAAGGACTATACTGCGCCTCTAGGCTGTGGTCTAGCTGCTCTAACGTGTACCCGAACACTCCAAAGCCGCCATTTCTGAACTGGCCCAGCCCACGCAGTTGGCCGTAGTCCAACCACTCGCCAAGCAGCGCTTCGCTTACGCCGCCGAGCACCAGTATCTCGCACTCTAACCGTGTCCCGGCTGGACAGGTGTCCGACCGGGCTAGCGCGATACGCTCCCCCTGCGCTGTGTGCGCCCGTAGTGGCCGCTCAAACACGCCTAGACTAGCACCATCAGGCAGGAGCAGCGGTATCTGCCTTGGCTCTACGAATACCAGCCCGTCGACGATCTTTTTGAACGCCCTTACTTCTTTCGACAACGTGCCCGGGACCCGTGAGAGCATGCTGGCCGCGTCTTTGAAATAGCCTTTGATCACGTAATTGAAAACTATTGGCTGGCCGTCAACCATGTGGAACCCCGTCCAGCCGGTTTGCTCGATCTGTTCCACTGACTCGATCTCATCGCTAGTATCAGTCCCTACCGGGGCTTTTGACGCGATATAGCTCGCGTACACCTCCTTGTCTTTCGCTACCGTGCCAAGCAATGCCTCCTTAAACATGAATGTTACCTTGTACTTCTGCATTCATTCCCTCCTTTTTTCAGTCGTTTCAGTCATTCCCCCAACCTCTTCTCCGGCTTCACACCCCCGTTACGCCGACAGTGGCCGATGCTCTTCCTCAGGCCGTTTAGACGCCGCCGTGCTCGTGCCTCCGAGCCGGGTATGCGGTCCCATTGCACCGTGTAGTGGCAGGACAGGCCCACGCAATCGTGGCACGTCAGAGATTCGACATAGAAACTGACCTGAGTCATAACTGCGCCTCAAAGCACCGCCGCATAGCCCGCTTGATTGCTGTCATCAGCCGCTCGTCTCGTTTCCCCCGTTCACCGTACCAGCTTAGTAGCACGCGACAAATATGGTCGTCGCGGTTGGCAGGACAAACGCAGGACCATGTATCCGTCTTGGCAGTGGTTTCGTCGCTCAATCCTGTTCTCCTTTCGCCATTTCTGCCAATTTCTCCTTCATATTGCTCAAGGCCACTTCGCATCTTGGCACACCGCCCTTCTCATAGACCTTGGTCAGTCGTAAGTCCACCACATCGTTATCATCGAAATGGAAACAAGCAGCCAAAGAATCAAGCAACAGCTTACAGCCATTGTCAATATCCCAACGTCGCCGACTAGTCAGCACCCACCGCACCTGTAACCGTAACGGTATCTGAACCACCCTGATCTCTTCTCGCTCCCACAACTCGTAAACCGCAAGGGTTACCGCGTCCTGGAACTCCCTTGCCGATGCTGACTTGTATACCTGCCCGTTTCTGCCCCTCCTGTAAATATGGTTCACACTAGGAGGGATTGGTAACTTTAGCCGTATCAACTCAATTGCCTCCTAATCAGTGTAGTGCCGTCGGTATCTTCGGCCAGCCACGCTCAGCACCACAAAACTTGCACACCCCGATTCCTCGCTCCTCGTCGTAAACGAGGTGGTGAGCTCGCGTCGGACTAGCGGCGCATTTCCACAAACCCTTTTTGAGATAGTCTTTCATCTCGGCCCGGCTTCCCAGCTCGTCATGCCGAGGGAAGGTCCTTCTTAGAAGGATGGCTTCTTCCAGTCCGGGAATGGACGTTCCCTGTCCCTGTCCCACCAACGATAGCGCCAGCCTTGAAAACCCTGAATGTACTCATCAATGGTCACCGCTATGGCCCCGTCCTCTCGCACGAGACTGAAGCGATGTGTAGGCCATTCACTCTGAACATCAATCCGTACTAGGGGAGCGTACCCGCGTAGTTTACCGTGAGCCACGATATAGACACGCTCGCCCTTGCGAATCTTGGGCGTGGCGCCGCCAAGATAGAAATCGTACACCCGCCCTGACCATTCATCACCAGGCAAGTCGCCTTCTTCGATCCATTCTTCCCAACGACCCTTGGGGACGGTTACGACTAGATCAGACATACCTATCTCTGTCCTCTCTTCCGGTTCTGCCGCGCGGTCTTTCGTCGCTTCCTGATTGCCTGTATCCCCGCGGTCGGCATAGGATAAGACTGAATAGCAGTGGTCCTTCCGCTGAAGGACCGCGCCTTGATCGCCGCTATGACCGCTTCTGGCGCTAGGCTGCTAGGTAGTTGCATGGTCGGCCTCCCTTGATTCCATATGCACTTTTATCAGGGCAAAATTGGCAATAGCGAGGGCCTGCATTGCATCAGCCACTGAAATACCCTCGGACCGAAACAACTCGCCGATACGCCTTGCGAAGTCATCCGCCGTACTATGATCTGCAATAGCACGCAATCTGTTGCTTTCCACCATATAAGCAGCTATGTCTGCTGAGGAAAGCCTTTTAGGCATGGTCGGCCTCCTTCACTGCATTCACTAACTTAATCAGAGCGTCAGCCTGCTTGTTAGCATTTCTTTCATTCGACCATCTACTCTCAACGCTATAAGGGCGAGGAGCGTTAACGAACTCCCTAGCGGCATCAACCACCAGTTGCATGGCGTCGATAGTGGCAAGCAGGTTCGGGATATCCATACGAGCATGGGCAATGAAGTCCTGATCACCCCGCCATGCGAGCACTTCGGCAACGCGCAAATCTGCTTCTTTAGGATTGGCACTGCCCGTCAGTATGTCAAAATGCCTAACCGTGCTGGCGTGGTCCAGTCGGTATGGATGCCGAGCGAACCACGGCCCCGCTGTTGCCTTCTTCTCTCGTTCCCGCACCACCTCAATCTCGGCTTTGGTCAGCACTCTAGGCATGGTCGGCTTCCTTACACTGACACTCGACTGACCACACGTCGATGAGGCTCGGAAATACATAAAAGATTGTCATCTTCATGCGCAGGTACGCTACCCAGGGCATCCAGAGGTTATTACTGCATACCTGGCCGGTGTCAGCGCAGCAGCTACAGCTCATGGTCGGCCTCCCCTTTCACAGCATCCCGCAGAAGATACCAATTGTCCTTCCACGCGGCACTATTTGGGTCATCTGCGAGTGCCGCCTTGACCACAGTTTCTAGTCTGATTAACCTCTCATGTTCCTCGGCATAGTCCTGTCCGGTGGTGTTGGCAAGAGCGGCATCAATTGCATCGTTCACATTATCACTGACGCCGATCGAGCCAAGTTCGTGCGCAGCCATACGAAGTGCTTCCCTCGCCTGTGCTGCCCATGCCTGAGAGGCGGCTAGTTCACGCTGCAACTGTGCAATCACTAGGGCATCGGCATCTAACCCCGGTAGCAACTCAGCAGTTTCCGTCCGAGCCTCATCCCCATCATGATCTCCGACACAACCATCGGGTGTGCCATCCTCTAGGTAGACCCTCAAACATCGGCAGATATCATCATCGTCGTCACTCATGTACTTCACCATGCAGCCTTGTTCTGTGTGGTATGATCGCAGGTGTCCGCACCTCGAGCAGTAGTGGTCCTCAGTCTCATCCACATCGTTGTACGGATTCTCTAGCGCCGCTTTTAGCCTTTCCTCACTCTTACCCGCTTGGTAGGTCGCGTTGTCCTCAGTCATCGGTCGGCACCTCCATCTCCAGTACTTCCGCTAGCAGGTCCATCGTCCTGCCTATCTGCTCGGTACTTATCTGAGCCACTAGTACCCCGACCGAGTTGACCACGGTCCCTGTCCACATCGGATCATCAGCGGTCGGCTCGAACAAACGTATGATGTATGTTGATGCCCGCCTAAGCTGCTCGTCACTCAATCTTTTTGCCTCCTCTCAATCTGATGAATCCAGTTTCTTGGGCGCCTGCACGGTCATTTCCTGCTCACAACAACTGACCACACCATCGCCCGCCTTGGTGCATAGCACCTCCGTGCCGCACTTCTCACACCTGTGCCGCTTGCCTAGTTGGTTACTCAATCCCTTGCCTCCTTCTTGATTCGGAACCTGTGCCCGCCGTAGCCTGCAAACTCCGTCCAGCCGTCACTTCCGCCTATGATTCCACCATACTGAGTAGCAAAGCCGCAATCGAATTTCTCACCGCAGATGCGGAAGAAGCTATTGTCCTCAAACCTCATGTCGATAATGGTTGTCTCAAACGGGACATCTCCCTCGTCGTCTCCGAAGTCCTCTAACGTGCCACCAATGAAGTCGTCTTTCTTGGCTATTAGTTGCTCCCAGATGGTCTGCCTATCCATTCTCTCCTCCTTAGTCCTGCCAGTACCCCGGCTCTCGGTGTAACTCTATCGCCCTAAATGTCGTGCTCTGCTCGCGAAAGACGAGACTGCATTGACCCGTCGGCCCGTTGCGGTGCTTGGCGACGATGATATCGGCTATCCCCTTCGGGTAGGGCTTGAGCGGGTTCTTGCGCGACCACTCGTCCTCATTGCTGTAGTGGTCCTCGCGGTAGATGAACAGCACCACATCGGCGTCTTGCTCAAGGTCGCCCGATTCTCTCAGGTCGCTCAGCATCGGGACGTGCGGCACCCGATTCTCGACGGCCCGGCTCAGTTGGGCGCAGACCAGCACCGGGACATCGACCTCGCGCGCCAGCCCCTTCAGCGCCCGGCTTATCTGCCCGACTTCTTGCGTCCGGTTCTCGTGCCGTCCCGAGCCGTGGACGAGACCCACGTAGTCGACGATCACTAGGTCGAGGCCATACCTGTCCTTGAGCAACTTCGCCTTGGCTCGAATGTCGCTCACCCGCTGGCTTGCCGAGTCGTCGACGAAGATCGCGGCCTCGGAGAGTTCCCCCATCGCTTCGAGTACCCGCCTTTCCTCGGCCTCGTGCAATCGCCCCAGCATGAGGCGCTGAAGGTCGACGCCCCCATAGCCTGCCATCAACCGCTGGGCCAGTTGGCCGCGGCTCATCTCCAAGCTGAAAATGCCGACGTGGGCCTGCTCGCGTAGTGCAGCGTGCCGTGCGATGTCGAGGACAAAACTGGTCTTCCCCATTCCGGGCCGGGCTGCCATGATGATTAGGTCGCTCGCATGGAGGCCCCCAAGGATACGGTCGAGGTCAACAAAGCCCGTCAGCAGCCGGGAAGCCTCTTTGCGTTCGCCTTTGGGTGCAGTCATTTCCTCGGCGCAGCCGTCGAGGATTTCCCTGATGTGGACGAAGCCCTTCACGTCCTGCCCGTCCCGCAGGGCGTACAACAATTCGTCAGCCTTTCCCAATGTCCCCTCGGTGTCGGCGTTGGCCTCGTAGCCCAGCCGTACGATCTGCCCGCCTGCCTGAATGAGGCGCCGCATCAGCGCCGTGCGAGCCACGATCTTGGCGTAGTGCTCGGCGTGCATCGAGGTCGGCACCACGGATACGCACTCGGCCAGATAGGCTGCTCCCCCAACCTCGTCTAGCTTGCCGTCGCGCTCGAGCTCGTGGGCCACAGTGATTTGGTTCATCGCTTCGGCCCGGTCATACAAGGCTTGGCAGGCAGCATATATCCAGCCGTGCTTGTCGCGGAAGAAATCGCCGGGCTTGAGCAGCAGCGACAGACCCACCATGCAGTTGCCGTCGATCAGCAGCGAGCCGATGACAGACTGTTCGGCGGCGGCATCGAAAGGTGGGAGTTTGTCGAGGGTCATAGTAGAACCTCTTGGCGTAAGCGATTGGCGGCCAGTTCACAGTAGCGTTCCTCTACCTCAATACCGATTGCACTGCGTCCTAAATCTTTGGCCGCTCGTAGAGTTGTACCGCTGCCCATGAAGGGGTCCAGAATCGTCTCGCAAAGATTGCCACGCTGTTTATCAGCGAATGTAATACAGGCTTTTATAAGGCGCAATGGTTTCTGTGTTGGGTGGCATGCACCATCCAACAGCAACTCAACTCTGTTAAAGGTGAACACCCTGAGAGCGCAGTTAAACGACGTGAACGCGAGTTCGCCGTCCGAACCACAAATACGCTGTCCTTTGTCCCAAAACAGCCATCCCATACTCGGGGGCAGATACGCAGGAAAGTAGTTTGCGCCCCACACGATTTGGTGGTCTGACATAGAGAAGAGCAAGTCAAACATTTCCTTGCAGGGCGGCATGGTGTCCCATCCCATAAATTTGTAGGCTTTCCGCCCCCCGTGCGAACCCGTACTACGATACCCGCCATCTCGCCCGATGCCATATGGGGGGTCGGTAAGTAATAGGTTAAAGTGTCCTAGTTCCAGAAGGATATCCTCGCAACGTCCGTGGTATATGGTCACTCCCCCACGCTCGTAATAGGGCTTCATGCTACCCCTTCTTTCCCCGATACCGTGGCGCATTGTTGACGACGATTGTGCATTTGGCCGAGTCCTCTATCCGCCGCTTGATTCGCCCGATCTGCTCAGGCCACTTTTCCAGTGACAGATTAGTTGTGACGAACGTCCTCTTGTCCCGCTCATAGCGGTGCTCGAATAGTTCGCTCAGCGTCTCGACTACCCACGGTGACCATTCCTCAGTCCCAAAATCGTCCAGTACCAAAACCTCTGGCTCTTCCAGTCGCCGGTATTCCTCGGCGCTCGTGCCGTTGCTGAAGCCCTCCTTGATTCGCCTCAGCATGTTCGGCACGTAGCGATAGAGGGCGTAATGGCCCTGCTCGACGCTGCCCCGGACGACACAGCCAGCCAAGTAACTCTTACCAGTCTCGAAGCCGCCTACGATTGCCAGCCACGGAGTTGTCATTGAGCCAGAAAGAAAACCTACTACTGCGTCTCTGACAATCCGATTGCCTCTATGCCTCACATCGAAGGCTTTGAGTGAGGCGTCCCGCAGCGGCTCGGGCAGCTCCGAGATTCGCCACAGCACTTCGCTATGCCTCTGGCGATCCTCTTCAGCCTGACATTGGCAGCGTACGAGACCGTCGGTGCCTTGTAGCCAGTGCTGGTCACGGCAGATCGGGCAATCAGGTGGGGCTGTCAACACCGATACCGTGCTCTCGCCGGTATTTCTCCTGTTCGGCGGCATACTCGATATCTTTGGCATAATACTCGGTAGTATCTCCGTCAAAGGGAGGAAGATCCCGTGTCGCGCTAGGACCGGATCGTACTCGTCCATTGCCCTGTCCTTTCTGGTGGGGAAGTTTGCCACCAGCCTTGAGGTAGTCGCCTATCTTTGGCTCTACCCACGATAATTCTATCCAGTGCCCTTCTGCCTCACACATCGCTTTCCAGCAACCAACGATTTGATCGGGGTAGTAGTGAGACAGAAGCAGCTTAGTATCCTTTATCTGCTTGCCAAAGCGCGGGATCGGCATGGCGAAGATGATCTCGATCTCTTTCAGGACACGTTGAGGACTCTCCTTGCCGTACATCTGGATCACGTCCTCAAGCGTTTGCACTTTCTTTGGTGGCTTCGCTTTTGTTTCAATCACTTCAACTTCAGGTGCGCTTTGCGATAGCGAAGCGATCTCCTGGTTGTTAGTCTCTGTAGTAGTCTCTGGTATTGGTGCACCCAAATTGTCCACATGGAAGTGGTCATTTTGGCCACATGCATCAGGACAAATTGGCCACATGCATTTGTCATTTTGGCCACTTCCATTTGTCATTTTGACCGCATCGT
>ORJL010520051.1_pt1 | contig 62255 bp, 66 predicted proteins | sample 1779941 | NCBI WGS metagenome assembly ORJL01 (sample SAMEA104232317, study PRJEB22302) | groundwater metagenome | biome: forest; feature: aquifer; material: groundwater | place: USA | collected 2011-08-07 | depth 5.8 m | reverse complement strand
TCGTTCAACGCAAAGGTCGCACTCGCCCGCGGGGCCGCCGCCGCATCGGGCGTGGCGGACGGCTCCACCGGAAGCTGGGCGGACGTCTCGGGTTCGGCCATGGCTAGTGGGCGCTCTTGGTGACGGTGTGATGGGCGGCGGGCGGCACGCCGGGTACGGCCGAGGGGTCGATGACCTTGCCGTGGGCCTCCAGCATGATCTTGTCCTGCAGCTTCAGCACGGCGTCGAGTAGCGCCTCGGGACGCGGGGGACAGCCGGGTATATACACATCCACCGGCACAATGAGGTCGACACCCTGCAGCACCTGCGAGTACTGAGCGTAGGGCCCGCCGTTGGTGGCGCAACTGCCCATGGCAATGACCCACTTGGGATTGGGCATCTGGTCGTACAGCAGTTTGATGGCGGGGGCCATCTTCTTGGTGACGGTGCCCGACACGATCATCAGATCGCTCTGGCGGGGCGACGCCCAGGGGACCACACCCAGGCGGTCGAGGTCGTAATGCGACATATACGTGGCGATCATTTCGATGGCGCAGCAGGCCAGGCCGAAGGTCATGGGCCACAGGCTGCTCTTGCGGGCCATCGCGACCACGTGGTCGGCGCTGGTGGTGAACACCCCGATCGCGCCGTCCCGTGGCAGGCCGTCGTAGAAGCTGGCGCCCGGCGTTTGCGGCTTGCCCTTGATGTGGCCGTCGAGTTCCAGCCGCAGCATCTTGGCGTCGCCGAACAGCGATTCGCTCATTGGAGAAGGGTCCTGAGAAGCGGGAACGGAGGAACCATGAACTGCGCTGACTGCCTCGTGCTGCACGCCCTAGTCCTCACCGCTATTTCTCCCACGCCAGCACGCCCTTGCGCCAAGCGTACGCCAGCCCGAAGGCCAGGATGCCAAGGAACACCATCATCTCGAGGAAGGCCGTCTGGCCCAGCTTGTCCAGGATCATGGCCCACGGGAAGATGAACACCGCCTCCACCTCGAAGATGAGGAAGAGGATGGCATACAGATAGTAGCGCACGTGGTACTGCGCCCAGGCCCGCCCCATGGGTAGCATGCCGCACTCGTAGCTGATGCCCTTCTGCGCTTCGACGCGGCGGGGCGCCAGCAACCGGTTGGTGATGAGCATGAGCGCCACGATGGCGAACCCGAAGGCGGCGGCGAGCAGGACCGGGATGTACTGGGCGGAGTAGTCGGCTGGCATGCGTTACCGGGCGAGCGTCACGGGTGGGTAGGTGCTTCGGGAGGTACGGCGCATCGCACGGTGAGTATACGGCAGGCGTGGGCGTGGGGGAAGGGGGAGTGTATCGCTCGGACTCAATCCGAGGCCCTCACGTTGCCGAGGTCCAATTGCGTTCGAAGGGCATCCTCGACCGCTAGCAGGAGGTCGGGTGACAAATGGCCGCGATAGCGCAATAACCGTTGTTTGTCGACAGTCCGAATTTGATCTGCCTTAGCCCGCGATGTTCGTGTGAGGCCCGCGGTGCCTTCGGGCAGAGTCACTTCGAAGCGATAGCTGCGACGCGGAACAGCACTCGTGATCGGAAGGATCGCGACGGTCCGGCTGGCTCGATTGCCCCTATCGTTAGAAACGATTACCGCCGGCCGCGTTTTGCCAAGTTCAGAACCCATCACTGGGTCCAACGCTACATCAAAGACGTCCCCTCTCGCGGGAAAACCTGAACTAGTCATCATCAGGCCAACCCTCGAGAGTGGCAGCTTCCCATTCCTGGTTGATGGTGGCCGCTTCGCCGGCGGTCACGCGATAACCTTCATCCAAGTCAGCGATGAGGCGTTCACGCTCAAGTTCTGCAAGACGACGCGAGACGGCGTCGGCGACAAACGCGCTGCGGGCCCGTTCCGACACCTCGCTCCGGAGTCGCGCTACGAGTTCTTCGGGGAGCGTGAAATTGACTTTGGTAGCCACTCTCTACCTCCTAAATGCAGTATAATCCGTAGGTAGAGCCAGTATGCAGCATCCGATGCTACCCATGCAAACGGCCCAATGCTAGAATAGGTACCGCCGCCCACGTAGGCGGCTCACCTGATTGTGGCGCGTTGCCGCTGCCCAGCGCCTTTATGGAGGCTCGGGACCGGCGGGAACCCCTCGGAAGCACGGTACCTATGCCCGACCGCATCCTCGTCTGTGTCGCCTGGCCCTATGCCAACGGCCCCGTTCACCTGGGCCAGGTGGCCGGCGCCTACCTGCCGGCCGACATCTTTGCCCGCTACCACCGCACCAAGGGCAACCGGGTGCTGATGGTGAGCGGCAGCGACCAGCACGGTACGCCGGTGACGGTGCGCGCTGAGCAGGAGGGCAAGGCCGTGGAGGACGTGGCCGACTTTTACCACCGCTCGTTCCTGGACACCTGGGAGCGGCTGGGCATCAGCTTCGACCTGTTCACCAGTACCCACACTGCCAACCATCAGGCGGTGGTGCACGATATGTGGCGGGGGATCAAGGACAACGGCTATCTGTACCCGGCCACCATGCCGCTCATGTACTGCCCGACCGATGACCGGTTCCTGCCCGATCGCTACGTCACCGGCACTTGCCCGCACTGCGCCTTCGTCTACGCCCGTGGCGACCAGTGCGACAACTGCGGCCGCCCGCTCAACGGCATCGAACTGGTGGACCCGGTGTGCACGTTCTGCAAAAACGCCAGCAGCAAGCCCGAGGTGCGCGACAGCGAGCACTACTTCTTTAAGATGAGCGCCCTCAACCAGCGGTTGGCCGAGTGGGTCGACAAGCAATCGGCCATCGCCAACTGGCGGCCCAACGTGCAGAACTTCACCCGCCGTTTCCTGGCCGAGGGCCTGCACGACCGCGCCATCACCCGCGACATCGAGTGGGGGGTGCCGGTGCCCGAGCCCGGCTGGGAGCACAAGCGCATCTACGTGTGGTTCGAGGCCTGCATGGGCTACCTGTCGGCCACCAAGGAGGGGTACGCCAGCCACGGCAACCCGGAGGGCTGGACCGAGTTCTGGCGCGAGAGCCCCGATCTGCGGTCGTACTACTTCCTCGGCAAGGACAATATCCCGTTCCACACCATCATTTGGCCCGGCATGCTGATGGCCTATGGTGGTTTAGATTTGGCCTACGACGTGCCCGCCAACGAGTTCTTGAGCCTGGAGGGCCAGAAGTTCAGCACCAGCCGCAACTGGGCGGTGTGGGCGCCGGACTACCTGGACGCCTACGACCCTGACCCACTGCGCTACCTGCTGAGCGTGAACATGCCCGAGAGCGGTGACACCGACTTCAGTTGGCGCGAGTACGTGCGCCGCAACAACGACGAGTTGGTGGCGGCCTACGGCAACCTGGCGCACCGGGTGCTCACCTTTACCTACCGCAACTTCGGCCAGCAGGTGCCGCAGCCCGGCCCGCTCGACGCCGCTGACCGGGCGGTGCTGGCGAAGGCGGAGGAGGGCCTGGCGGCGGTCGGGGCGAGCATCGAAGGGGTGCGCCTGCGGGAGGCGATCCGCGGGGCCATGGCGCTGGCGCAAGAGGGCAACCGCTATCTGGACGACAAGGCTCCGTGGAAGACGCTGAAAGAGGACCGCGAGCGCACGGCAACGTCGCTGCACACCGCGCTGACGGTGATCGCCGCCCTCAAGCAGGCGTTCTCCCCATTCCTCCCGTTCTCGGCCGAGAAGCTGCACGCCCTGCTGGGCCGCACAGGCACGTGCCAGAACGAGGGCTGGCAGGTGGTGCCGCCGGCGCCGGGTACGCCGTTGCCGCAGCCGGAGCCGCTGTTCGTCAAGCTCGACGACAGCATCATCGAGATGGAGACCGCCAAGTTGGGGCTGCAGCCGTGATCGACTGCCACGTGCACCTGGACGACGCCATGTTTGCCGATGACGCCGAGCGCCTGATCGAGGCGGCGGACTTGGCCGGCGTGCGCATCATGCTGTCGGCCGGGGTGGATATGGAGTCGAGCCAGGCGGCGCTGCAACTGGCCGAGCGGCACACCTCGGTGTACGCCGCGGTGGGCTTCCACCCGCACGAGGCGTCCCGCCTGACCGACGAGGACCTGATCGAGATGCGGCTGCTGGCCGCGCATCCCAAGGTGGTGGCCATCGGCGAGATCGGCTTGGACTACTACCGCGACCATTCGCCGACGGAGGTGCAGCGGCGGGTGCTGCGCGAGCAGCTCGACGTGGCGGCCGACGTGGGCCTGCCGGTGGTGGTGCACAACCGCAACGCCAACGCCGACATGCGGGAGTTGCTGGCCGCCTGGGCCGAGGATGCCGCCGGCGAATACGACGGCCGCCCGTTGGGGATGCTGCACTGCTACAGCGAGGACCTGGCCGAGGCGGAGCGCTACATCGGCCTGGGGTTCTACATCAGCCTGGCGGGGCCGGTCACCTATCCTAACGCACGCTCCACCCACGAGGTGGCGATGCGGGCGCCCTTCGACCGCCTGCTGACCGAGACCGACGCGCCGTACCTGCCGCCCCAGGGCCAGCGCGGCCAGCGCAACACCCCGGCCAACGTGGTGGCGGTGGTGCAGCGCATCGCCGAGTTGCGGGAGGTGACGCCGGCCGAGGTATCGCAGCAGGTCGATCGCAACGCTGAGGCGCTGTTCGGGTTCATGGCCCGCCGGTTGGCTAACCGCTGATGACGACCATCGACACCGCCACCATCTTCGACCCGGTGGCCGCCGACCTCCCACTGGTGGAGGCGGTGATGCAGCAGGTGGCCCAGGTGGAGTTCGAGTGGTTGGCGGTGTTGGTGCGGCATGTGCTGGGCCAGCCCGGCAAACGTCTGCGCCCCGCGGTGACGCTGCTGGCCGGCAAGCTCTACGACTATAACCTGCCACAGCTCGTGCCAATGGCCGCATCCGTCGAGCTGTTGCACACGGCCACGCTCATTCACGATGACACGCTGGACAAGGCGGCGCTGCGCCGCGGCCTCAGCACCGTGCACACCGTGTGGGACGCCAACACGGCGGTGTTGTTCGGCGACTACCTGTTCGCCACCTCGGCAGAGATGGTGGCGCGCACCGCCCACGTGCGGGCCATGCGCCAGTTCGCCGAGACGCTGGGCATCATCTGCAGCGGCGAATTGTCGCAGCACTTCCGGGCCTTCGACTGGCGGGTGAGCGAGGCCGAGTACTACCAGCGCATCGGCCGCAAGACCGCCTCGCTGTTCGCCCTGGCTAGCGAGTCGGGCGCCTACCTGAGCGGCGCCCCCGAGGCCCACGTCCAGGCGCTGCACGACTACGGCTACAAGCTCGGCATGGCCTTCCAGATCGCCGACGACATCCTGGACATCAGCGCCGACGAGCAGACGCTGGGCAAACCGGCCGGCGGCGACCTGGTGCAGGGCACCGTCACGCTGCCCGCCATCCGCTTCATCGAGGCCAACGGCCCAGACAACCCCGTGAGCGTATTCTTGGACGGCGGCCGCCGCCGCGAGGACCTGCCGCCGGTGCTCGATGCCCTGCGCGCCTCCTCTGCCATGGACGCCGCGATGGCCGTAGCCCGCTGCTACGTGGACGATGCGCTGGTGTCCCTGCGCGGGCTCCCGGCCGGTCCCGCCCTCGATGCGCTCCACGCCCTCGCCGAGTTCAGCCTGGAACGCAAGGCCTGACTCCGGTTCTTCCCCCTGCCTAGGGGGAAGCTAGATGGGGGTTGAACCGAGCCGCCAAATGGGCCGGCGGCGGCAAATGCCGCCACTCCCTTCCAATGGCGAGGCGGCTGCGTGACCGGAAGGGGCTAGGCTGCACCCTCACCCTAACCCTCTCCCAGAGGGAGAGGGAATCAGATGTCATCACCGCTCGCTGAGGTCGCCGCGCAGCAGGCGGACGGGGAGAATGAGCAGCATGCCGGCGGCGAACCCGCCGAGGTGGGCCCAGTAGGCCACGCCGCTGCCCCCCACAGCGGGTTCGACCGCGCTGCTGAAGATCTGCAGCGCGATCCAGCCACCCAAGACGAAAATGGCGGGCAGCGAGACGGTGCGCCAGAAGTAGCCGAGCGTCAGCAATACGTTTACCTTGTTGCTGGGGAAGAGTACCAGATAGGCGCCCAGCACACCGGAAATGGCCCCGCTGGCTCCCAAGGTGGGCACTGTGGACATTGGATCGCTCAGGATGTAGGCCGCATCGGCCGCCACGCCGCACACCAGGTAGAACACCAGGTAGGGGATGCGCCCCAGCACGTCCTCGATGTTGTCGCCAAATATCCACAGATACACCATGTTGCCGATGATGTGGCTCCAGCCGCCGTGCATGAACATGGAACTGAAGATGGTGGTCCATAGCGGGAACGGGTTGAGCGGCGGGCGGTCGATGCCGCTCATGAATTCGGCGGGCACCATCGCGAACCGGTAGGTGGTGATGAGTTGATCGCGTTCCGACTGCGAGAACTGCATCAGGAACACGAGGGCATTCACCGCGATGAGACCGATGGTGACATAGGCCAACCCACGTCCCCTGCGCCCGCCATCGGAGAGCGGGATCATGGTGTTTCGACCGTGGCTGGTGCTGCGGCCGGTGTGCTGCGCACCGTCTCCAGGAAGCTGACGGACCGCATCTGCTGTTCGGTCACGTGCACCAGGTACGCTCGCAGCAGCGTCTCGAGTTCGCGGTGGAGGGCGGGCGGCAGCTTTACCCGCCGCAACGGCGAAAGGTCGTCGGCCTGCAGCAGCCGCAGCACCTTAAGGGCATTCAGGCTGAGCGGCCGGGTGTCGCTGTAGTTGCCCACGCAGTGGGAGCACAGCGTGCCGCCGGCTACCGGACTGAAGCCGTTCAACTCTGGGACGAGCGGGCGCTTGCAGGCCTGGCAGCGCTGCAACTCTGGTTGGTATCCCGAGTCGTCCAGCATACGCATTTCCAGGTAACGCAGCGGCAGTTCCGGCTCGGGCGCCGCCGCGATCCAGGCCATGGTCATAGCCAGCAGGTTGTACAGCTCACGGCTCTCGTGCTGTTCCTCGGTCATGCGGTCCACCAGTTCGGCGGCATAGGCGGCGGCCGTGGTCTTCTCCAGGCTGTCGCGCAGCCCCGGATGGCTGTCCACCAGTTCAGCCTGGGTGATGATGTCCATGCCGCGGGCGTGGGCCAGCAGCAGCCGGCTACGGGCGAACAGCTCCAGGTGGCCCGCCATGTGGCTGGTGGGACGCAGCACGCCCTTCACCACCACCCGCAGCTTGCCGTAGCCCGGCGTTAGGATGGTGAGCACGCGCCCGGCCTCGCCCGAGCGGGCATGGCGCAGCACAATGGCCTCGGTGCGGTAGAGCCGCTGCTCAGCCACGGGCTACGTCGGCCTCTCGGCGACGATGCGGATGAGCGCCACCTCGGACGGTACGGTGGCGTCCGCCGGCGCGCTGCGCACCGCCGCGTCCAGCGCCTGAATGCCGGCGGCGTAGGCGTCGCCGGCGATGGCCAGCAGTTGCGACGTGTGGTGCCGCTGGCTGGCCTTGTCGCGGAACCGGCGCAGGTTTTCTTGCGAAGTGAGGTGCTCGCGTACCAGGCGGATGTTCACGAACCCGGCGGCTTCGAGCAGCGCGGCTAACGTCTCAGCGGTGAGGAAGTCCGACTGGTCGGCCTCCCAACAGGCGGGGAAGAAGCGGTAGTATATCCAGCCGGGCATGTTGTGCGGGTCGATGTTGAACAGCGAGAACCGCCCGCCCGGCTTCAACACTCGGGCGATCTCCGCCACCAACTGCGGCTTGTCGGGCAGGTGGTGATAGGCGAACTGGTTACACAGGTAGTCGAAGCGGGCGTCACCGAATGGCAAGGCTGCCCCGTCGCCATGTACCAGGGTGGCGGCGGGCACGCGCCGCCGGGCGATGGCCAGCATCCCCCGAAAGCGGTCGAGCCCGGCCAGCCGTGCGTTCGGGAACGCGCGCTGCATCGCCAGCAACTGCTTGCCGGTGCCGCAGCCCACGTCGAGCACGCGCGGCCCGGCCGCCATGGCGGCCGGGTGCGTCTCCAGGTACTCCACCAGCGGCCCGTCGACGATGTGGTCGCGGGCCGGGTCGTCGTACAGGTGCGCGATCTGGTCGTAGTCCACGCGGGGGGTGGGCACACCGCCGTTACCAGCCGATGGTGGTGAGGCCGGCGGCGGGTCTTGCGTCAGCACGTCAAATATCCTGCCGGCCTTCGAGCGCGCGGGACAGTGTCACGTCGTCGGCATACTCGAGGTCGGCGCCGGCGGGTAGGCCGCGAGCCAGGCGGGTGACGCGGATGCCAAGGGGGGCGATGAGGCGGTGCAGGTACATCGCCGTGGCCTCGCCCTCCAGCGTGGGGTTGGTGGCCATGATGACCTCGGTGACCGTGCCGTCGTTGAGGCGCGCCAGTAGCTCACGCACCTTCAGTTGCTCCGGGCCCACACCATCCATGGGCGAGATGACGCCGTGCAGCACATGGTAGAGCCCGTGATAGCCGCGCGCCCGCTCCAGCGCCACCAGGTCCAGCGGCTCCTCCACCACGCAGATCTTGGTGCGGTCGCGCGACTCGTCGCGGCAGAGCGGGCAGGGCGATGCCTCGGTGATGTTCTGGCACACGGCGCAGAGGTTGCTGCGCGACTTCATCTCGACGATGGCGTCGGCCAGCGCCTGAGCCGTCTCGTTGGTGGCGCGCAGCAGATGGTACGCCAGCCGCTGCGCGCTCTTGGGGCCGATGCCCGGCAGCTTGCTAAACTCCTCGATGAGGCGCGCCATGGGCCCGGAGAGGGCCGCCGATCCGGTTGTCATCGTGATTGCGAAGTTGCGCTGGGCGGCCAGCCGGCGCGCTCAGCGCAACAGAGGTGGTGGTGCACCACTACATTCCAGGGAGCTTGAGGCCGCCCAGCATGCCGCCGAGACCACCGGTGACGGCGCTCATCTTGCCGGCCGCCAGGCCGCGGGCTTGCTCCAGGCCCTCGTTGACGGCGGCCATCACCAGGTCCTCCAGCATGCCGGGGTCGGCGGGGTCCATGGCATCGGGCTGGATTTTGATGGACTGCAGCACCTGATGGCCGTTGAACACCACGGTCACCACGCCGCCCCCCACCGAGGCCTCCACCATCTCCGCGCCAAGCTCCTCTTGCATCTTGAGCATGCGTTGCTGCATTTGCTGGGCCTGGCGAATCAGGTTGCTATCCATCGGGACTCCTTTTAGGGCGAACTGCATCGTCGCGCTCGCCACCTCACATTATCCATGAAGCGCGTAGTGGACGCGAGTGGTGGCGCGCCGGCGCTACCTCGGTGTTTTGGCGGCTGCCAGCACGCGCACGCGGTAGTCGCGGCCTGTCTGCAGTTTGAGGCTGCGTTCGATGAGGCCGGTGTGCTCTTCGAGCCGCTCGCGATGGAGGCGCAGCGCCCCGTTCACCACAATGAGCACGGTATCGCCCTCGGCATAGAAGTGGCAGAAGGGGCTCCGCAAGAGCGCTTCCACGAAGCGGGCGATGGGAGCGTGGACCTTGCGCATGACGGAGCGCAGGTCATCGCCGGTCAGGTCGTCGAGCGGCCGCACCTGCTAGGCTTCCGGGGGCACACGGCGGGCGCCTGCGTCGAGCGCTGCGCGCACCAGGTGGCCCTTGGGTGGTTCGCCGCCACCTCCGGGGCCGGCCGCCCCGTTCTCTACCAGCACAATGCGTACGCGGTAGTCGACGCCGGTGAGCTGCTTGATGCCCTGCTCGATCATGCGCATATTGGCGTCTTGCTCCACCCGGTCCTTGTGCACCTTGAGGGCGGCCCGAAATCCGATAGTGACGTTGTTGGCCTCCACCCGCTCCACGGTGCAGTGCTGGCTACGGAGCAATGCCTCGATGAACCGGACCTTGGGTAGCTGCACCTGGCGGATGACTTCGCGCATCTGCTCCACCGGGTCGCCACCGCCGGGTGCGGGTGCGTTACGCGCCGCTGCAACCGGCTCGGGGGGGGCGGCTGCTGGGCGTGGAGCCGCGGGCTCCATCGACCGGGCCGCAGCAGGTGCGGGCCGGGACGTCGCAGGCGGCTGGCCTGTGGTGCGATCCGGGGACGGGCGTGCGGCCTCGGCCGCCGGCTGGGGTGGGCGTGCCGGAGCGGGAGCCGGTGCAACGGGAGTGGCCGGAGCAGGGGCCGTTGCGGGTGCGGCTTGCGCCAGCACGCAGTCGACCACCGCCAGTTCCAGGGGCAGTGAAGACGCGGCGTCGCTACGGAAGTCGAGGGCGCCGAAGATCTTGAGCGCGCGGGTGATGGTGTCCATGGGCATGGTGCGGGCCAGGGTGCGCAGTTCGCTCGCCAGCTCGGGCGGCAGCTCCACGGCCTCGCCCGCGTCGGCCTTGATGAGCATGAGGTTGCGGAGGTGGCCGGTGACCTCCTTGCCGAACTGCGGCAGGCCCACGCCGTCTTCTCGCACGCCCTGGATGAGCTGCATCCCGGTGGTCAGGTCATTCTGCGCCACGCTGCGGATGAGTTCGACGGCGCGCGGGTCGCCGGTGATACCCAGCACCACCTGCGTGTCAGCCAGCATCACCCGTCCGCCGTAGGCCACCTCGATCTGCTCCAGCAGGCTGACGGCATCGCGCGCCCCGCCGGCCGCCGACCGTGCGACCAGCTCCAGGGCCGCATCCTCGTATTCCAGACCCTCGCTCTGGCAGATATGGGCCAGGTGTTCGGTCAGGGCGTGCTGTGGGATGCGGCGGAAGTCGAAGCGCTGGCAGCGCGACAGGATGGTGGCGGGCACCCGCTGCACCTCGGTGGTGGCCAGCACGAATACCGCGTGGGGCGGTGGCTCTTCCAGCGTCTTGAGCAGCGCGTTGAACGCGGGGTCGCTCAGCATGTGCACTTCGTCGATGATGTAGACCTTCTGGCGGGCCTCGGCGGGCGCAAAGCCGATGCGGTCGCGCAACTCCCGGATGTCGTCGATGCCGCGGTTGCTGGCCGCGTCGATCTCGATGATGTCCATGGCGCGGCCCTCCGAGATGGAGACGCACATCGGGCATGTGTCGCAGGGGTCGCCCTTGCCGCCGGTGGTCAGGCAGTTGATGGCCTTGGCCAGAATGCGGGCGGTGCTGGTTTTGCCGGTGCCGCGCGGTCCGGTGAACAGGTAGGCGTGGGACAGCTTCCCCGCCGCCAGCGCATTCAACAGCGTGCGGGTAACGTGCTCTTGACCCACCACCTGGGCGAGGGTCTGGGGGCGCCACTTGCGGTACAGGACGGGTGCGGGCACGGGCTCACTTCAGAAAGGGTGTTCTAAAGGGGAATTATAGTCCCGCAACGCCCTGTGGGGATACGGTTTGACAGCCATCGAAACGCGTCTTTCCGATACGAACCGATCGCGGATTGCCCAGGCGGGCGCCCGCTCTGCCCCGAGGCCGTTCGATTGGCCATGGGCTGAAGTACCTGCAGCGCGGAGATGGGGGACAAGCCCTCGTGCTACCAGCGCTGCGAGTGCTACCGCTGTTCGTCGGTCGCCAGATACCCGGCCAGTGCCAGCAGAGTGAGCGGTACGCCGGCGAATACTACCGGCAGGAACAACCGGGCAAATCCCACCGGCGCGAGGATGTCGTCGTCGGGCGTGCGGGTGCCGACGCCTGCTATGACCAGACCTGCCATCGCCAGCAGGGTCACGGCCCCGACTCGTGTGGCCAGGATGCGGCAAAGCCAGTGCGCCGGCTGCTGGGAGCGCCGGCACAAACTGACGCCTCCGGTGAGCACCACGACCCATGCTGCGACCGGCAGCAGCGCCCACGGCATGGCAGCGCCCATGGCCTGGCCGGTCCAAAGGGTGAAGGCCAGCGAGGCGGCGGCGATAAGGAGAACTCCCGTCCAACGCAGTGTGCGCATGTCCCGATACCTCAGTCGATCTCCGAAGCTATAGCCGGATGCTGACGCCAAGCGTTGCCAGCACCAGGTTGGTCTTGGCCCACATGCGGGTCTCGTCGTCCGGCTCCAGGTGATCGTAGCCCACCAGGTGCAGGATGCCGTGCACCACCAGCAGTGCCAGCTCGTCGTGCGTCGCGTGCCCCACCGTTTGGGCCTGGCGATCGGCGTAGGGGTAGGAGATGACCAGTTCGCCCAGTGCGGCGCCGGCGTCGGGCGGCAGCACAAACGGGACGTCGGCGCCATCGTGCTCAGGGACATCGTCGCCGTAGTAGGGCGCGGGCGCCGCCTCCTCAGTGTAGGGGAAGCTCAGGACATCGGTCGGGGTGTCGATGCCCCGGTAGGTGCGGTTCAGTTCCTGCACCTGGGCGTCGTCGGTGATGGCGATCTCGATCTCGACGCCGTCTGGACGGTCGAGCGCTGCGAGGGTGGCGGCGGCCCAAGCCCGGACCTGCTTTTGGGTGATCTTGCGGCGGAATGGGGCATCGACCGACACGTGCACCCGGTAGTCGCTCACCGTCAGTCTTCCACGTGCAGGCTCACCGAGGCCGGCGCCGAGCTGACGGCGAACGCGTGGGCTTCACCGGTTGCCGACAGCCGTGTGGCCACCCTCCGGGCATCCTTGTCGCTCTCCACCGGCATGTAGATGCACGGGCCGGCCCCGCAAAGGTGCGGCCGCCGGTAGGCCGACTCGATGAGGTCCAGCCGCCACTCGTGTAGGTCGGGATAGGCCTCGAACACCGGGGTGTCGAAGGCGTTGTACTGCCAGGGCTCGCGCAGCGGCTCGCCGTTCTGAATGGCGCGACCAAGCACCGCGGTCACCTTGCCCTTGGTGTAGTGCTGTGGGCGCATCATGCGGAAGGCGGTGGCGGTCTTGTTTGGGATGTCTATGCGGGGCGCCAGGATGACAAAGTGGGCTGGTTGCAACGGCAGCAGCGGGCGCACCTGCTCGCCGCGGCCTGCCACTAAGGCGGTGCCGCCATGCAGCAGATACGGCACATCGCTGCCCAACTCGGCGGCCATCCCCAGCAGCACGCCCGGCCCCAGCTGCAGGCCCCACAGACGGTTCAGCGCTAGGAGTGCCGCTGCTGCGTCGACGCTGCCGCCGCCCAGCCCACCCGCCACCGGGATGCGCTTGGTCAGTTCGATGCGGGCGCCGTGGCCGGTGCGAGTGCGCTCTTGCAGCATGCGGGCAGCCTTCAGCACTAGGTTATCAGCGGTATCGACGCTGGCCGCCTCGGTGGTCAGGCTGAGCGTGAGGGCCGTCTCGAAGGTCAGCTCGTCGGCCAGCGAGATGGTCTGGGAGATGCCGGTGATCTCGTGGTAGCCGTCGGGACGCTTGCCCAGCACTTCGAGTGTCAGGTTCAGCTTCGCGTAGGCCTTGGCGGTTATGCGCATCAGTGCCGCCGCTCCCACGCCCAGGCGAGCGCCGCCCACTCCGCCAGCGTCAGCGTCTCGGGCCGGCGCTGGGGGTCGATGCCGGCGGTCTCCGCCAGCGTGGCGGCTTCGGCGGCGGGCACGCCCAAGCCCTGCGCCAGCGAGTTCCGCAGTTGCTTACGCCGGGCCCGGAAGCCGGCGCGCACCGCGGCGAAGAACGCCTCGTCGCTGGGGGCGTCCACCGGCCGTTTGGGATAGGTGTCGATGCGTACCACGGCGGAACTCACCTTGGGCGGCGGCGAGAAGCTGCCGGGCGCAACCTTCGCCACCAGGGTTGGGTGTCCATAGTACTGCGTGGCAATGGCCAGCAGCGAGGTGTCACCGGGTTGGGCCACCAAGGTTTTGGCCACTTCGTACTGCACCAGCACCCCCGGCCGCTGCGGCGGGTGCGCCGAGGCCAGGAAGTGCCGCAACACCGGCGCCGTGATGTTGTAGGGCAGGTTGGCCACCAGCTTGTAGGGCGTGCCGGGCGCCAGACCCGCCTCCTGCAGCAGGCGCTCCGGGGGCCACTCCAGGATGTCGCCGTGCACGAGGTGGAAGCCGGGATCGGCCTCGAAGCGAGCGGTGAGCGCGGGGAGCAGGTCGCCGTCCAGCTCGATGGCGATGACGGCGGCGGCGTGCTGGACCAACTCCGCCGTCAGCACTCCGGCGCCGGGGCCGACCTCGACCACCACGTCATTGGGGGCGAGTTCGGCCGTTTGCACAATGCGCTGCAGTACGCCGCGGTTGGTGAGGAAGTGCTGTCCCAGCCGCTTCTTCAAGCGGGGACGAGCCTCCTTAGCCAGCGGCCGCGCGGCTGGGGCGGCCGGTCTGCGGTTGGATGCCATGGCTAGGAGCTGGGCGGGCGGATTTGCGAAGGGTCGGGACCGGGGGCCATGAAGTAGATGTCCACATAGTGGCCTATCCAGTCCTGCTCTTCGTCGTCGCCGAAGGCAAGGTCGATCATGGCCCCCCGCACGCCGCCGCCGGTGTCGGCGGCCACCGCAGGGCCGTAACCCGGCACGTATACGGTGGTGCGCAGGGGGATGACCCGCGGGTCGACGGCCATGACGCCACGGCGTGCCTCGTAGCCCAAGGCGGTCTTGCCGTAGCCCGGTGCGGAGGCCGGTTTGCCGGCGCTGGCGGGGGTGTACCAGGTGGCATACACCCGCATGGTCTTCCAGTACTGGACGGGGCCGCTAGGGGCGTTGAGGGTGCGGTAGATGACCTTGGTACCGTAATGTATCTCGGCGGTGGTGGGCGGCTGCAGCACCTCCTCGCTGGTCTGCAGGCGCTTCACCTCCTGACCGTCCTCATAGAAGAGACGCAGGTTGTGCTTCAAACGGCCATTGGCGCCGGCCTGCACCGTCTTGGAGGCGCCGACCTCCATATCGGCGTCGGCCACATACTCGGTGCGATAGGCGATGGGCTCCTCCACCGCGGTGGCCACCTCTTTCAGGCGCACCACCTGGATGGAGGCGCCACGCACGATGTGGCCGGTCAGCGCGGGCTCGACGCGATCGGCGTCGGTGATGGGGATGTGCTGTTCGGCCAGCGCCGCTTCAACGGTGGCCCCCTGCGTACGTACCTGGACGGTGCGGCCGTCGGCCGTGATGCTGATGGGCGTGGCGCGCTTCAAGAAGATGTGCTGGCCGGCGGTCAGCGGCTCGTTGACCGTTGGGGTGGTGACGTCGCCCTGCAGCAGGCCGATACCCGCTTCGCGCAGGGCTGCACCCACGGTGCCAGCGGTCACCTGCACCGGCCAGGTGACGGAGCCGTCGTGCACGGCGACGGACCTCACGGCGTGCACGTTGAGCGCGACCGCTTCGGCCGCCATGCCGGTCCCCGGCGCCGCGGCCGACACCAAGTTGCGCACCACGACGCCGCCCACGCGTGGCAGGGGGGCGTCCGCAAGCACTGGCTTTCCGGCCACCAGCACTTGATCGTAGGAGCCGAGGAGGACGCCGGCCCCGCTCAGCGCCTCGCCAACGGTGGCGGCGGTGGTACTGAAGGAGCGCGAGTCCCCGCCATGCGTCAGCACCACCGGCACCGCCCGCCGCAGCTTCACCACACTCCCGTCGGAGACGGAGGCGGACAGGCCGGGTTGCAGCGAGTCGCCGGCCTCGGCCGACACGCCGGCCTCCCGCAACAGGCCGTCGATCCGGGTCTGGTGCGTGCTGCGGGTGGTGGTGTCGCCGTCCACTTCGAGCACCACCGTTTTGGGACTGCCAATGGAGCCCCAGGCCAGAAGAAGACCGGCGACGCTCAGGAGAAACGTGAGGTGAACGCTCAGGCGTTGACGCATGAAGGGTGTGAAAAAGCGGCCGTGCACCCGCTGTCGACCCCGTACTGCAGCTTGCCGCCGGTGTGAACTCAGGCCAGGCGACCTTGCGGCACCCAGACGCCGCCACTTACCGCTGCTTCCTTCCGGACCTGACGGGGTTCGTAGGGTTCTGCTGCGCAAGACCCAGCCCTCAGCATCCACGCCGGGCAGCAGTCCCACAGAACTAAGGGCCTCGAGCGGGAATTCAACCCCGCTATAGCGGATTGCGGGTACAGGGCACCGCTAGCTCCCCGCCTAGCACGACCTTTGTGATCGTAGACGCAGGTCCCTCTCCCGTCAAGGCAGCCTTGGTGCGTTGACGGGAGAGAAGGGGAAGCTATGCTCCTGGGGTCAGGCAGACGGTTTCTTCACGCCTTCCTCGCGCGCACGGGTCTCGTGCGGGCGGTTGCCCGCTTTGACGTTCTTCGGCTTCTTGGCCTTGCCGGAGTCTTTGCCCTTGCCCTTTTCGCCCATGGTGCGTGTACCTCTTCGAGTGGACTGATGGGCTGCGCTCGCTCACCGCTGTCCTCTGCGGACACGTGGTGGCTCTGTGGTACCGGGTTGCCAGTGAAGGCTAGGGGCGCTGGTAGAGCGCTGGATTGGCGTGGGGGCTGCCCGCATTCTTCTGCTTGGCAGCGGCGATGAGGCCACCGTTGGCCCCGTAGAACGCCTCACGCTCACTCGTGAAGTAGGCCTCGTTGAGCGCGGTCCAAGGCTCCATCGCTGCGGGCATGTCGGTGGTCACGTAGATGGCGTCCACCGGACACTCCGGTATGCAGGCGCCACAGTCGATGCAGATGGAGGGATCGATGAAGTACATATCGTCAGCATCGGTGGCGATGATGCAATCGACAGGGCATACGACGACGCAGGAAGCATCCTTCACGCCCACACAGGCTTCGGTGATGATGTAGGGCACTGGAGTATCCTCTGGTTCTAGGTGGCGGCCACTGGTACAGGTGCCGTTAGGCGGTCTCTCACTCTCCGATCGTCTGTTGCCGCCCGCGGCTTGTCATGACGTTTCGTCATGCAGTAGGGTGGATTGGAGGAACCGTTGGTCCGGATGGCCCACCTCTTGCAGCGGTAGCGCAGCAGCGATAGGCCCAGGAGCCGCCCGTAGTGATGCAACCACATTCTTTTTCCAAGACAGGCCCTGCTCGAGTCCTGCTGCTCACCGACCAGCCCGTTCTCGCCAGGCTAATCATGCTCACGCTCAGCCACGGGCCGTTCTTGGTGCGGGAGGCGGCCGGCCTGGCGGAGGCGGAGGCGGAGGCGCGGGATTGGAACCCCCACATTGCCATCGTGGACATGGATGCGGCAGGCGGGCAGTTCTTGGAGCGCATCGGCCGCGCTGCCGGCGCCGGCGGTCTGCGCACGCCGGTGCTGGCGCTCACCCGCCGCGGCGAGTTGAAGACCAAGCTCGATGCGTTCGAGCGCGGCGTCGACGACATCATGACGGTGCCGTTCTCGCCCGAGGAACTGCTGGCGCGGGTGCTCGTGATTGCCCGCCGCAGCTACGGCGAAGCGTTGCCGTTTGCCCCGGTGCTGCGGGTGGGCGATCTCGAGGTCGACATCGTGAACCACTCGGTGCGGGTGGGCGGCCAAAACGTCCACCTGAGCGGGCTGGAGCAGGCCCTGCTGTACCTGCTGGCAGCCAACGCTGGACGGGTGATCCGGCGCGACGAGATTCTGGACGCTCTGTGGGGCGGCGACTATGTGGCCGAGAGCAACCTGGTAGACCGCCACATCAGGAACCTGCGCCGCCGGCTGCACGATGACTGGCGCACGCCCAGATTCATCGCTACCGTGCCGGGCCAGGGCTACAGCTTCGTGTTGCCCAACGCCCAGCCGGCTGAGCCTGCTGCTGACACGCGAAAGGACCGGCCATTGCTGGCCGGTCCTTAGATCCGCTACGCAGGTTCAAAGCGAGCGTTGGTTTCCCAGCGCCGCGTTGGAACGGGCGATTTAGTAGCGCTTCGACTCGCCGAAGGAGCCGTAGCGGCGATCGCCACCGCCACCACCGCCGCCGCCCGACTGGCGGGCCTTGGCCTCGTTCACCGTCATCTGGCGGCCACCGAGGGTGGTGCCATTGAGGGCGAGCACGGCCTTCTTGGCATCGGCCTCGTCAGGCATGTCCACGAAGCCGAAGCCTCGGGGCTGATTCGTATCACGGTCCTTCACCAGGTCCACCGATTGCACAGTGCCCTGCGCAGCGAACAGTACGCGCAGCTCATCTTCCGTGGTCGAGTAGGGGATTCCGCCAACAAACAAACGCATTCCGCAAAACCTCACGCATCCAACTGGGATACTCAGACAACCTTTCGAACGAAAAGAAACCTACCCGCCGGGGAAAGGAGCATCGGCAAGAACGGAGCAGCCGCACACCCAGCATAGACGGTCGCACAGGGGCTGGCATGAACAATCGTCATGGTCCGATCTCCGCCACATGCTACGTTTGATGGTGCCCTTTGCCGTGCCTGCGCCTGCCTGCGACGACGCTCTGGGGCCTATCGTTACTTGGAAAGTGAACCTAGTGCCAAAACTCAGCCTGGTCCAAGGCCCCATCGGTTCGTATGGCGATAGTATTGAGATCAAGGTGGATAGCGCGGGCATCCGCTTCGTCAACGCCGGCGTCAATGGCGATATCAGCACGCGTACCCATTCGCGCCGCATCTTCGTACTGGCCGCGGCCGACTTCTCCGGATCGGAGGTGGCGGGCGTTGACCGCCGCCGTCACAACGGCCTGAGCCGGCTGTGGGGACGCCTGCGCGGCGCGCCGCTGCCTTCCACCAACACCGACTTCGACGCGCGCATTACCCTGCACCTACAGTTCAAAATGCGTAGCGAGACCATTGTGTTGGAAGGCCCGATGCGTGAGGTCATCGACGTACAGGACACCTTGCGCTCCGTAAAGACGCCGCAGGCGGCCCAGCGAGCCGACCCATCCAGCTAGCCGGCATTTGACACGCCGCGACCGCCTGACTATCGTACACACCACAAGCCAGCGAACCGTACACAAGGAGGCATCTCATGGCGATCCAACTTGACCACACCATCGTCCCGGCCCGCGATAAGGAGGCGGCGGCGGCATTCATTGCCGGCATCTTCGGCGTGGAGTACAAGGGCCTGCACGGTCATTTCGCCCCGGTGCGGGTGGGCCACGTGGCGCTCGACTTCGACAACCGCGAGAGCTTCACCCCCAACCACTACGCGTTCCTGGTCACCGAGGACGAGTTCGACAGCATGTTCGGCCGGGTGCAGGCCGCCGGCATCAAGTACGGCAGCATGCCCACCGCCCAGGACGACATGCAGATCAACACCCGCCACGGCGGCCGCGGCGTCTACTTCAAGGATGCGGATGCCCATAGCTGGGAGTTGGTGACCGTCAGCTACTCGTTCCCGGGTCTCACGGCCTCGGACGACCCGGCCGAGGCCGCGATGCCCGCACGGATGGCTGCCGGCGTCGCGTAGCACGCACTTCAGTCGTTGAGAAGCGGGCGGGCCATGTGTGTGGCCCGCCCGTTTGGCTGCACCCTCACACTGGCCCTCTCCCAGGGGGAGGGAATACGAACAACCAGGAGCGCCGTGGAGATAACGGCGAGGTCCAGGTGGCGGGTGTGCGGGTGGCGCCCGGCGACGTCGTGCTGGCCGATGACACCGGGGTGTGCTTCATCCCGCGCGAGCGGGTGGCCGAGGTGCTGGCCATTGCCCAGCGGAAGCACGCCGCCGAGGTCGCCAAGTGCGCCGCCATCGACGCCGGCGTGCCGGTGGTGGACCTACCGGCGTAGGGTGGCAGCGCTCCGTCACGCTCAACCCCCTCGGGCGCGATGCGCCACCACCGACCGGCATGTCGTGCTGAGACCCACCATGACCGAAGCTCACCAACACCCATGAAAAATGGGGCGCGCCAGCCCCTCATGCCGTCAGAGGCGAACCCGCTCATGATACGGCCGCCGGCATTTCCTGTAGGGGCGATTCACGAATCGCCCTGCCGCGCTGGCCGAGATGCTAGGGGCCATCCCAAACGGGCAGAGGGCGATTCGTGAATCGCCCTCTGCTCCAATCGGTCTGCGGGCGCGCCTCCGATCCCCCGTTGGCGTCCCTGCGGGACTCCTCACATGACATAACAAGAGCAGGCTGGTCGACGCCGGGCGCGACGCCGGCGGGGTACCAAAGAGGGGCGGGCCACCAGGCCCGCCCCTCGCTCTTCCCGCGCGGTGGTTGCTATGCCTTGGTTTCGGCGAAGCCGAACTGCGTGCGGAGGTTGGTGGTGTACTCCCACCAGTCCTGGTTTCTGGGGATGATGATCTCGCCGGAGCGGATGCGGTACATCTGGGGATTGTCGACGCCCGGGGGCACCGTGCCGTGGTCGCGCAGCGCCTTGGCGGCCTCGATAAGCCGCTTGCGCATGCGGATGATCAGCACGTCGGTGGTGCCCAGGTGCTCCTTGGTGCGGGTGTAGATGGCACCCATGCTCTCGGTGACTGCCATGTCTTGCACGCGGATGCCACGGATGCCGCTGTAGCTGCCCAAGTTCTTTTGTTCGTCGCGGTCGATCAGATAGTCGTTGGCGGCGGTCTGGTCTATGTTCCAGCGGTCGAAATAGCCGGTGCCATTGGGCAGGTAGTTATAGCGGCCATCGCCGCCCCGCCGCCCCTTGCCCACCATGTTGATGGTGCACTGCCATTCAAGCGTGTGCTCGTCGTCCATCGGCACGTAGGCGTTCAGCTTACCCTCCTCGCCGAAGACGCCGGTGGGGGTCATGGCGTGGAACGGGAACAGCATGTGGGCAATACGCCAGTAGTTGCTGTCCTCCTCGGCCGGCCGATAGGCGCCGTAGCTGCAGCCCCACTCGGTCTCCAGCACGCTGAACTTGGGGGCGCGCTGCTTGTAGTGGTAGAAGCCGAACTCGCCGCGCTTGAAGTCCTCGGACTTGCTGGCGCCGCTGTGTAGGAAGGCGGCGTGCACGGTGTCCATCTCGCCCTCCCAGCCCTGCATCCAGTTGCACGGCCGGTGCAGGATGACGATGTTCTTCGGGTCGGTGTTGAAGAGGGTGGACTCTAGGTCGGGGAGTCCCGGCGGCGTCTCACGCGGGCCCATGTAGGCCCAGATGATGCCGTTGCGCTCGTTGGTCTTGTAGGCGGCGGCTTTGATCTTGTGCTTGAAGTTGGATTCAGCAGGCTCGTTGGGCATGTCGACACAGTTGCCCTCGGTGTCGAACTTCCAACCGTGGTACACGCAGCGGAGGCCGTTCTCTTCATTGCGGCCGAAGAACATGCTGGCGCCCCGGTGCGGGCAGGCGTTCTGCATCAGGCCTACGGAGGTGTCGGTGTTGCGCCAGGCAACTAGGTCCTCGCCCAGCAGGCGGATGCGCACCGGCGCGCACTCCGGCTCGGGCAGCTCGTCCGACCGTATGGCCGGCAGCCAGTACTGGCGCATCAGATTGCCCATCGGCGTGCCCGGCCCAACCCGGCACAGCAGCTCGTTGTCTTCAGGGCGTAACATCGGTTCCCTCCTCGACGAACTGCAGTAGTCCAACACTTGAGGTATCTACTACCGCGTTGCCCGCATTCTGCCACGTTTCGTGGGCCGTTACAAACCCCGTTGGACGCGGGCGTGCTCCCTCCAACCTATAGTGACCCGGTAGGCGCCCGTGGTGCACGCACCGTGGGGCAGGGACTGGTGGCCCTGAGCGTACGCGTGCCGGCTTAAGGTGATGGGGTGGGGTGCGGGTTCCCGTTGGATGGCGCAGCGCACGTCGCAGCAGCGGTGTTGAACCGGCTGACTAGCAGCGAGAAGTCCACGATGGTGACGCGCCCGTCGCCGTTGAGGTCCGCACGGTAGGCGAGCGTCTCAGGGTTGGTCCAGCCGGCGCTGGCGTCGGTTTCGCCGTAATGAGACACCACCAGTGAGAAGTCCGTGATCTTCACCTGGCAGTCGCCGTTGGTATCGCCCGCGAGGGTGACATTGAAGGCGTCGGTCTGGGCTGTGCCCGCGGTGGAGGTTGCCACCAGGCGGTAGGCTGTGCCCGGCCGATCAATAGTGCATCCGGCGAAGGTTGCTGCTCCGTTCAGCGCAGTCACGCCGGGGTTGGTGCAGGTCAGCGTAGCACCATCGGCGCCGGTGCCCGCCGCAATGGCAAGCGACACGGCCGTGCTGTTATCGCTGGTGAGGGTGTTGCCACCGCTATCCTGCACGGTGGCCACTGGCTGATACCCGAAGGCAAACCCGGCCGCAGCGCGCACCGGCTGGGTGGTGAACACTAGCCGCCGCTCCACCACCTGCACGCTGCCGTTGGTGAAGGTAAGAGGCACTGTAAGACCGCGGCCAACACCGCTAGCACCGCCGGTTAGCTGCGTTGTGCCCGCTACGAGGCCGTGGAGTGTGAGCGTAGCGATGACCAGTTGACCGGAAGATGGCTGACTGGGCGTACGACCGGCTTGGTAGTGGATAGTGCCGGCTCCGAGGTTGGCTTGATTTACAAACACCTGAGCGAAATCCGGCCCTGGCGTGAATTGAACCGCGCTCAGGGAGCCCGTGTTGAAGGTTACTTGTATGTCGATGACATCGACGTTCCAGGGGCCCGTATCAACTACAAGTCGTACGTCGGCTGTTCCGCCGTTGAGCGCCACCGCCGCGGGGTTCGGGTCGAAGCGCACCTGCACATCGGCGCGCACCACGTTCACCGCGTAGGTCTTGCTGCCGTCGGGCGCGGTCACCCGCACCTCCAGGGCGTTCGGGCCCAGCGCGAGGGTCAGCGCTCCGCTGGGGCTGCCGCTGGTGAGCGGGCCGAAGCCGCCGCCGTTGATGCGCACCTCCAACGTGGCGCCCGTACTGACTGCGGTGGCGGTGACCGTGGTGCTGGTAGTGGCTGCCGCCGTAGGAATGGTGTAGGTGGTGGTGGCGGCCGCGAAGGTGGGGTTGAGTGCTCCCGCGCCAACGGTGAGGGCCGCGAGGTTGAGGTTGGCGGGATTGCCGCGAGTCACCGTTACTGTGTAAGTCTTGAGTGTGATCCCGTTTGGCGCTGTCAGTCTTATGTCGATAGTGTTGCTAACACCCAGGCTCAGATTGAGGTTGGCACTGGCGACTCCAGATGCGAGCGGTGCGAAATCGCCGCCGTTCAGTCGGAGCTGCATGGTGGCCGCGCCGTCGGCCGGTGCGGCTGTTACCGTGGTGGTGGCTGTGGCGACGGGAACCGAGACGGCGTAGGCAGTAGTCCCCGCCGAATACTCTGGCGACAACGCGCCAGCACTAACCGTCAGCGATGCGAGGTTGGCATTGTTAGAGGGTGGAGCCGCCAGGATGGTCACCGGCCATGCGTCCTGACCATTCGTGGCATTGTTGCCGCCATAAGAGTCATTTACGCTGAGGCGTACGCCTACGTAGCGGTTGCCGATTGGTGTGTTGCTCGGTACCGTTGCCACTCCAGATATATCAACGGTTATCGATTGTTCGGGCCCAAGTGAAGGGTTGAATATGTGCCGACCGATAGCGAGGTCGTCGGTAGTGATTGTGCTGTCGGTGGACAGATAAACGGTGGCATCTACCGTACCGCTCCAAGTGCCAGAGGTGCGATTGGTGAGCACGTAGGTCATTGACCGGATGGTTTCGCCTTGCGAGGCAGAATCTTGTGCCTTAACCCACAGTGGCAAGAGATCTGCCGAGCCTGACCCGTTTGACTGTATTTGGCCGCCTATGAAAGAGGCCTTGTCAGAGGTTAGACGTATGTCGTTGGTGAGCGTGCTATTGCCGTTGGAGAGTACGCCATACACAATGCCGCTGGGTGAGACTGCCCCCGTACCGCTTTGCCCTCCGTAGGACTGTCGGTTGAAGCTCACCTCAGTGTCGAACCACCTACCACCGGACGCCTGGAAGGGTCGGTAGCAATGATCGAAGGCGCCGGTCTGGTTGTACATGACCTGGGTGTTGGATACTCCAGTGGCTGGGTACCCTGGATGCTGCCAGTCTCCGGTGGTGAAGTAGGGACAGTTATCGGTATAGCCGAAGCTACGCCAACCGGTCAACGCTCCGATGGGCCGGTCTAGCACAGCCACGCCTATGTCGTCGCCGAAATTCGCCTGGAATATCCAACCACTCCAGCTGATCAAATGGATCGCGTTAGCGTAGCCAAAAGGGAAGGTGCCGTTGGTATACGCAGGTGCAACGAACATTGAATAGTCCCAATCATCGCTGGTATTCCCGCCCCCATCGTTCACACAATGGCCCGCAGTCAGCACATAGCTTTGGTCGATAATTGTGCCTGAGCACACCCACCACACGTTCTGTGGACGTTCGAAGAACACTCGTGCGTGGGCGGAGAAAGGGTAAGCTGTCGGACCCACGACCTGTGCTAACGCCGGGAAGTTCTCCAGCCGCATGGCGTCCTCGGGCGTCATGCCGTCGGGCAGGCGCACCGCTTCGGCGGGCAGGCCAGCGGCGGCCGTGAGAGTCTCGAGGTTGGCCGGGAGCGAGGGCATGTCGGCGACGCTCTGGGTGCGGGTCTTCATATCGAACGTGACGGCCTGACTGGCGGCCGGCGCGGAGCGAGGCTCAGTCGCGGATCGCTCGCGCCGCGGCGGCAACGGGTGGGGCTTAGCGTCGGCGGGGGCATGGGGTGGGCGGGCGCGCGGCGGGCGTGGTGGTTGCGGCGGCTCGCGGTCGGGGCGGGCGGTGGGCGTGGGGCGCGCACCGTCATCGGCCAGCACCGTGGCCGGTGGCGCGAGCTGCGCGGCGTCGCTGGCGAGCAGCAGCGCCGCCGCGAGGACCGACCGCCAGAGCTTTGAAGGGTTCATCACCGGCCGTTCATCGTGAGAGGCCGCGCCTCCGGCTGGGCGTGAGCCCAGCGGGTACCACCCGCGCGTGGTACATGATACAAGAACCGGGCGCGGATGACGCTATGCCGCCGCTACCCATGCTGACATGAAATGCCGCACCATGGAGTGAGGAAAATCACTCCGCGTCAAAGTTGGCTACGCTCCGCACTCAGCGCAGGACGGCGGTGGTGGCCCCGGTTGGCGCTGCAGCGACCGCGGTTCGCCGGCCGCGGGCCTTGCGGGCCAGCCACGAGCGCACCCGCAGGTAGTGCGCCCAGTGCACGTGCCAGGGGCGGTAGCGCTCGGCCAGCCGCTGGGCCGCCGTGCGGTCGCTGGCGAGGTCGTGGCCGTACACCTCCACCATGGCGCGCAGCAGCGGGGCGTCCACCAGCACCGGGCCGTCGGTGCGGCCGGCGCCGCGCAGCAGGGTGAACTGGGCGCTCCACGGCCCGATGCCGCCGAGGGTGCGCAGCCAGGTCTCCGCCTCGGCGTAGGTGGCCTGGCCCAGGAATGCCTCCTGGTCGCCCAGGAACGCGTGGGCCAGGCCGTAGAGATAGATGGCCCGCTGCTCGTTGCGCAGCACCGCCAGCAGGTGGCCCGGCTCGGCCGCCGCCAGGTGCGACGGACTGGGGAAGGCCACGTGCTCCGCGCCCTCCACCGTGAGGTTGGGGCCGAAGGCGTGCAGCAGGTCGCGGCGCATCTTGGCCGCCACGGTCATGTGGTTGTGCTGGGTGAGAACGGCCCAGCAGGCGGCTTCGAAGGCGGTGGGGAAACGGGTGGGATGGTAGCCGTGGAACGCCGCGAGCACCGGTGCAAACGCTTCATCCTGCGCCGCCTGGGTGTAGAAGGGGGCGAGGTCGTCGGTGAGGGCGAGCGTGTGGTCGAGGGCGGCGAGGGCGTGGGACAGGCCGTCGGGGCCCCAGGCCGCGCCGCTGTGCAGGCGCACGTCCACGGTGGCGGAGGCGTCGTTGGCGGCCGTCACTGCGAAGGCGATGGCACGGCCGTCCACGTTCAGGGCGCCGATGAGGCCGCCGCCGGCGTCGGGGCGCAGCGTGTCGCGGGTGGCGGTGGAGACGGCGAGCACGGCCACGGTGTGCGCGAGGTCGAACGGTGAGGTGGTGGCGGCGGCGCCGTGCCAGGTGTGGAGGTGGGCGCGGGTGGTTGGGGAGCGGTCAGTCATGGAGTCGCGTTGGACGGTGGTGGTTTGTTTCATCGGTTGGTGCATTGAGGACAGCGGTTTCACCCCCAAACCCCCTCAAGGGGGTTCAAGGTACCCCTTCGGGGTTGATTGAAGTTTTGGGGGGACACCCCCCAAAGCCCCCTGGCAAGGAGGGTTGCACCCTCCCTGCACTCACCTCCCGGGGAGCGGTTTCACCCCCGAACCCCCTCAAGGGGGTTCAAAGTAACCCCTTCGGGGTTGATTGAAGTTTTGGGGGGACACCCCCCAAAGCCCCCTGGCAGAGAGGGCGCAGCCCTCTTTGCACTCACCTGCTGGACGCTCGCTGCGCTCGGTTGCGCGGTGGGCTGGCCCGCTTTCAATCGCTAGCCCGGCCTACCGTTGGGGCGTGTCGGGGTTCTGGCGGAAGAACTCTTCGACGGAGCGGATGATCTCGTCGCCGCGTAGGGGTTCGGGCGGGGCCATGGAGTCCATGTGCTGTTCGAGCTCGCGCACGTGGTCGGCCATCTGGCGGTTGCCCTCCATTTGGCTGTTGAGTTGTTGCTCGAACCCCTGGACTCGCTTCATCAGTGGCACCAGGTCCACCGGCAGGCGGGTGACGCCCACCAGCCGCCACAGCACGCCGTGCCAGGCCTTGGGGTTGGGTATCTGCACGTAGTGGGGGGCGCGGCCCCACAGCGAGGCGGCAGGCAGGCTGCGCTGCTTGGCCTCGTGCAGCACGGCGGTGACGATGCCGGTGGGGCCGACGTAGCTGGATGGCTCGACCCGCAGTTGCCGCAGGTCGTCCATCAGCGGCTTGTCGTCGGACCCGCCGGTGCAGGGCGTGTCGCGGGTGTGGGGCACATTGTCGTAAAAGCCGCCGACGGCGAACAGGCGGCTGACGCCCAGTTCCTGGGCCAGGTCGAGGATCTCCTTGACGTAGGACGGCCAGCGCAGGTCGGGTTCGGCGCCCACCAGCAGCACGGCGTCCTGGCGCTCCTTGGGGTCCTGCCAGTAGAACAGCTCGGTGCGGGGGTAGGTGAAGCTGCGGATCTTGCCGTCGCGCAGGGCCACCATGGGCCGGTTGTGAGTGAACTGGTAGAAGGCCTCGCTGTCGAACTCAGCGAACTTCTTGGCGCCCAGCCGGTCCTTCAGATAGCCCACCACGCCGGTGGCCACCTCGCCCGCGTTGGTCCAGCCGTCCCACCCCATGATGAAGATGGGGCTACGCAGGGTGGGCGTCTCGGTACGGTGGAGGAGGTCGGACATGGCATGCGCCTGTGCGGGGAGGGGTGCCGCGAGTATAGGGAGGGGCGGTGGGGGGTGTCAAAAGCGGGGTGGGGGATAGAGCGTTCCGAGTTGCCCCCTCTTAGATCCGTCCCGACTCCTAGCCCGGACGCTGGTCAAAAACGAAGAACCGGCATTAGTACCAACGGCCACAGCACCGGCTCCAGACCACCAGGTACCGGAGCGCCTCGGCCCTCTTGCTCTCTCAGCCCCCTCAACGCCGCCCTTCTGCATTGACTTACTGACGCAACCGGGACGATACTTATCGTCATCATGGCTATGTTTCCCCCGTCCCCTCGCCAGCTCGCTTTCGACACTTCTGACAGGGCTCCGATGGATAGCGCTCACCTTAAGGTGACCTATCGTCATCTCGAAGCCCGATCCGTGACTTTCAAGGCAGGGTTACGTCAGCCTATCCATCGATGGTTCAGGCTGACGCCGAGCTTCGGACCGGACCTCGTCGAAGATATTCTTCTCCGGCTGGGGTGCAGTGCGAGTTCCAAGATTCTCGACCCCTTCTCGGGTGCTGGAACAACGCTCACACATTGTCAATTGAACGGGTTAGAAGCTTACGGGTACGAAATTAACCCGTTCCTACATTCCGTGTGTGCAACGAGCCTATTCTGGCAACTCGATCTAACGGAGCTTCGGAGTAGGGCTTCTGAGATCCAAGACCGTTACAACGAACTCCTACTAATTTCTCCAGCGAATGTCAGTGACATCGGGATATTAACCCCAGCGATTCATAATCCGTTGCGTTGGTGGCGCCCAGATGTATTGCGTGAACTCTTAATACTGAAACACAGTATTTCCACGGTCAATGCACCAGATAGTGCTGAATGGCGATTCTTTCGCTTAGCACTAGCTTCAGCATTAGTGCCAGACTTAACGAATGTTACTTTAGGAAAGCTACAGCTCCATTTTATCGACCGAAGTAGGGAGCGCATAGACGTCATAGGGACGTTTTTGGGTAAAGTTGGCATAATGCTGGAGGACTTGCAACTAGTTCAAGCGGCCCACCTCAGCACTACGGCTACAGTGTTTCAATGGGATGCCACGCTCCCCAACGAGAACTTGGCCGAGCGACAAATTGATTACGTAGTTACTTCCCCACCGTATCCCAATCGCTATAGCTATGTCTGGAACACTCGTCCTCATTTGTATTTTTTTGACTTCATGTCTATCGCAGGCGACGCTTCCCAACTCGACCTAAGATCAATTGGTGGGACCTGGGGAACTGCCACATCCGTGTTGGCTCGGGGCGTTGTCGAGCCAGAAAGCGCTGTGATTGGCGAAAATATACGCAAGACCGTTGCTGATATTCGTGAGCACGATGGCGTAATGGCCAATTATGTGCTGAAGTATTTTAACATGCTGGCGCGACATATTGCAGCTATGGAACCCTCTTTGGCAGAAAATGCTCAGGTAGCCTATGTAGTAGGCTGTTCACGGATAAAAGGAGTATTTGTCGAAACAGATGTTCTTCTTGCCGAGATTTTCAAAAATGCAGGGTACGATATTACATCAATTGAGCGTATTAGAAAGCGAAACAGTGGCAAAGATCTGCATGAAGCTATAGTATTCGCTAAACGCAATTGCGCCGGGTAAAGGCGCTCACTTAGTGAGTACCTGCTGAAAGGCATAGGATTGAACCATCGTCTGCATAATTGCCCCCATATTCTTCTTGATCTCGGCCCGAACTTCAACGTCTTCTAGCACATTTCGAACATCAAGTCCAAAGAGGTCGCTGAGATAGGTTTCAGCATCTTCGCCAATCAGGAAATTCCAACCTGCTCGCTTCAAACGCGCTATTGCTTCATCTCTGGGGCTAAGTGTACTAAAGACTACATAGATTGGCAACAACCCAGCGTTCGCCACGTATCCCGCCATCTGAACATCTTTTCTGAGTCGAGCGCTATCATTAGGGTTGAAATTGTAGCGAATTTCGATGCCAACTCCAGCATATTGGTGATCCCAGCTAACATGGGCTTTAGTAACTGCCTGTACGTGAGCGAAGTCTTCGATTGCGAGATCGGTGGAAACTAGGCCAATGTCCAGCTCTAGTCCGCCTAGCTTCGGGGCCACTTGGGTCTGGCTTAAGTTAAATCGGGCCGCAGCAACAAGACGCGGAACCTTGTCGTAAATTTCACCAAGTCTACGCCCAATGCTAATGCTCACACGGCCCATCAGACGCACTAGTACATATTCGGGGCAGTCGAGAGCAAATGCGCGATATATACCATCCGCTTGAAGCTGCATCAATTGAGAATCAGATTGTTCCTTGGAAAAATCCAACTCGATCTTTGAACGCAACCCAGCCAGGTGATGCCGAAGCTCATCGAGTAGGCGTTCTTTGAAGGGGGGAGCGGTTGGCGTCATGGCGTTCCAGGATGCGACCGCTGTTCGGCATTGAGGTTAAGAAGCTCAGCCGGTGGGACACGCAGCGCATTTGCGATCCGCTCAATATTACGGAGACTTACATTGCGCTCGCCCCTCTCAATGGACCCGACGTATGTCCGATGGAGTCCCGCCAGTTCGGCGAGTTCTTCTTGGGACAGCCCTGCGGCCAGCCGGCGAGCTTTGAGGTTGACAGCGAAGGCCGCAATGAGGTCTGCCACGCCCGTTAGCTTTACCGGATGCTGACAATGAGTCTACATACTATAAGTAGCAATTCCGAATGATGCTGTGTTTCCGCATTCTAACGGGTGACCGCCACTAGTGGCACTCCTCCGAATTGGCGGTCGTACTGCTACTTCAACCTCGTTAACCGCCGGAAGCACTTGAAGGTCTTGGGAGGGTCGAAGAAGCGGCGGCCGTAGACGGTGAACGAGACCTCGCCCACGTACAGGTTGCCCTGGCTGTCCACGTCGAAGCCGTGGGGGGCGATGAACTGGGTGGGCGCGTCGCCGATCTCGGGGTCGCCCAGGCGGGCCAGCCGCTCGCCCTGCAGGTTGTACACGTTCAGGTGGTGGCCCAGGGTGGTGCAGTCCTCCAGCCCCGCCTGCATCAGCATCTCGCCCACGTAGATGTGCTCGCAGGCGTCGTCCATGCACAGGGCCTGGGGCCGGTAGATGTTCTGCCAGATGGCCTGCACCTTGCCGGTCTTATCGAACACCTGCACCCGGTTGCCCTCGCGGTCGGTCACGTAGATGTTCTCGTCGCGGTCGATGACCACGTTGTGGGGGAACTGGAACTGGCCGGGGTCGATGCCGGGCTCGCCCCAACTGGTGATGTGCGTGCCGCTGCTGTCGAAGCGGTGCACCCGGGCGTTGCCGTAGCCGTCGGTGATGTACACGTCGCCGGTGGTGGGACTGATGCCCATGTTGGTGGGGCGGTTGAAGGGCACGCCGCTCCACTTCGCGGCGGCCTGCCCCTCCTTGCCGATGGTCTGCTTCAGCGTGCCGTCCTGCGTCCACTGGCGCACGCAGTGCTGGCTGTCGTTCACGGTCCAGATGGTGCCGTCGTGCGCGGCATGGATGCCGTGGGCCCGCTGGTCGAACAGGCCCTCGCCCCAACTGCGCACAAACTCGCCGTTCTTGTCCACCACGATGACCGGGTGCGGGCCACGGTTCAGGATGTAGACGTTGTCGGCCTTGTCCACCGCCACGCCCGAAGCGTCGGGAAACTCGTAACCGGGCGGCAGCTTGGCCCAGTCCTGCTGGCTCTCGTAGCGGTACCCGTTGGCGGTGATGACGGTGTCTGGCATGGTGGTGCTCCTGGTGGCAGGGTGGGCGCGTCGGCGTCCGGCGCGCGAGGGGCATGGTAGCACCTCACCGGCCGCTGCGACACCGCGCGGTGGTGAGGCGCGAGTTCAGCTTGGCGGGGTGAGTAAGCGGCGGGAGAGTGCAGGGAGGCGCCGCCCTCCTTGCCGGGGGTTTGGGGGTGTCCCCCAAAAGGACAGCTTGAGGGGGGCGGGTGGGATACGACGTGACAGGATCCATCCTGCAGCCTTGCCGGCAGGTGCCGGACAACTCGGCGCCAAAAGCCTGAACGGACGAGTGTCAGCTGAACTGATACGTGGTTACTGATAGTCGCCAATCCATACGACTTCGGGCAAGCGCTGCACCGCAGCGTAGAACCGGCGGTCGGCGGTGACGAGCGTGGTGTTCAGGCGCTGTGCCAGGGCGAGATGGAGAGCGTCGTAGAAGGCGCAGTTGTAGCGCATTATGAGGATGTGGGCCGGTACGAGCAGTGGGGGGTTGGGTACAAGTTGTTGCACTGTCAGGCTCATCGCGCAATACGCATTTGGCGCCCACCGAGCCGTCAACGACGAGGGTTCTACTCGCTAGGGTCGTCGTCATAGACCGACTTCTCACGCGCTTGGTGGATCAGGTCGGCGGTGGTCAGCGGCCGGATGTCGAGCTTTTCTCGGTGGGCAAGAATTCTAGCGACTACCTTCGTTCGCCGAGCGATCTCCTCCGCGGTGACCGGTTGGTTCAGCCTACGTAGGAAGGCGGCGAAGGCGGGGTCCTCGTCGAGCGTTGGTGGCTGCGCCAGCCGGTCCACATCGGCCCGGCGGATGCGCAGTGTGCGCGGGCCGACCCGGTAGGCGGGCAGGCGGTGGGCTTCGATCCAGCGCCACACGGTGGAGCGGCTGACGTCGAGGCGTTCGGCCGCCTCGGTCACCGTGTAGTAGTCGCGTTCCTTGGTGGTCATGATCGCTACCTCATGGTGCAGTTGTCGCGATTGTCGCATAGGCCCCGAGGGCGTTCAACCCACCTTCTCGCCGGCCGCCCGATGCGTCATCATGGGGCTCAGCCCTTCCGCCGCCCGAAAGCCGCCCATGCCCCCGCCCACCATCCACGACCGCCGCTTCACGCTCGACGACGCCGGCGCGCTGGAGTGCGACACCCACTACCTGCGGTGCGGCTTCGACGGCCTGGCGTTGGGGAAGGTGGCGCTGGAGGACTGCACGTTCCGCGACTGCTCGTTTGTGGGCAGCGGGCTGATCGGGGCGCGGTTTAACGGGTCGGCGTTCGCATCGTGCAACTTCAGCAACGCCCGCATTGCGGGGGCCAACCTGTTCGGGGCGCGCTTCGAGGGCTGCAAGTTCACCGGCGTCGATTTCAGCTCGGGTGTCACGTTGCTGGGGGTGGCGTTCAAGGCCTGCACCTTCCACCTGGCCAATCTCAGCGGCCGCGACCTCTCGGGCATGAGCTTCGACGCCTGCGAACTGGTGGAGGCCGACCTGAACCACGCCAACCTCACCGGCGTCTCATTCTTGAACGCCGACCTCACCTACGCTGACCTAACCGGCGCTCGCTTCGGCAACACCGACCTACGGGGCGCCAACCTCACCGGCCTCGACCCTCGCCGCGTCGATCTGCGGGGCGCCATCATGACGCCGCGGCAGCTCGACTACCTAGCGCAGGAGTTGGGTATCCGGGTCATCGACCCCGACCTGTAGGCATGTGCTTCGGGGGTGCCTTCTCTACATAATGTACCCTCTGGTATACTCACGAGACGATGGAACCCACCCACGTTGCCCCTCAGGCCATACCACTACCCACGCTCGCGCTGCGCCTGCGCACGCTGGTGCTGTTCCGTGGCGCGTTCGCCGACGAGGGGGGCCGTCACTTCCGGCGTCTGGTTGACCTGCTCGCGTCGCCCGACAGTGGTTCGCAGGCTGAGGCCATCGAGTGCTTCTCTGCGCTTCAGGCGGGGCTGCTCAGCCAGCCGGCCCGCCCCGAGTATCTCGATAGTCAGCGCGAGCGCGTCGTGGAACGGCCTGAGCGGGTGCGGCCGGTGGCTCGCGCGGCGTCCCAGACCTCCGGTACCAGCAGCGTGCCGCCGGGCCCAGCTCCAGATCTTTGGCAGGCACATCTCCTGGACCGCGTGCTGACCGACGAGAATGCGTTCTCGCTGGCGGCGGAAGTGACGCCCGCCGACGAGTTGCCCGCGGCGCTGGTGGCGCAGGCCGCCGCCGAGTTGCGCACCCTGCAGCAGGCCTACGCGCTCTCGTTAGAGCGTATGGTGGGCGCGCTGGCGTCGCGGTCGGCGGGCGACGGGCCGGCGCTGCGCGATTTGTGGACCTTCGCCGCCACGGGAGCGCCCGGCAGGGAAGGCGGCGAGCAGCGGACGGGCATTGCTGCCCGCCTGGCTGGCGCCTCAGACTACTGGGGCGCTCTGGCCCCTTCGATTGCCGACCACTTCTATGCTCACGGCTGTGGCGACTTTGGCCGCTACGCGGCGTTCCGCTGGGTGGGCGGCTCGGGCGGCAGGGGTTTGGAGCCGGTGCCCGCGCCCGATGCGGTGCGCCTGGACCACTTGGTGGCGTACGACCGCGAGCGCGAGTTGGTGCTGAGCAACACGCTGCGGTTCGTGCTGGGCGCACCAGGCAACAACGTGCTGCTGTATGGCGACGCCGGTACCGGCAAGTCGTCGCTGGTGAAGGCGCTGCTCAACCAATACGCCGACCAGGGCCTCCGCATCATCGAAGTGAGCAAGGACCGGCTCACCGACTTCCCGTACATCGCCCAGGTGGTGCGGGGCCGGCGGCAGCGCTTCATCCTCTTCGTCGACGACCTCTCCTTTGAGGAGGACGAGACGGAGTACAAGGCGCTGAAAGCGCTGCTGGAAGGTGGCGTGCAGGCCCGGCCTGAGAACCTGCTGATCTACGCCACCAGCAACCGCCGGCACTTGGTGCGTGAGCAGTTCGCCGACCGCAGCCGCCCGGCCGATGACGACGTGCACCCCCACGAGACGGCCCAGGAGAAGGTGTCGCTGTCGGAGCGGTTCGGGATCCGGGTCGCCTTCCTCACGCCCGAACAGCCGCGCTATCTCGCCATCGTGGACGCCATCGCCCGCCAAGAGGGTATTGAACTGCCGGCGGATGATCTGCACCGGCGGGCGCTGGTGTGGGCCACCTGGCAGAACGGGTTCTCCGGCCGCACCGCCCGCCAGTTCGTGAACGACCTGTTGGGCGAGATGCGGGAGCGGGCCGCCGGATAACACCGTGTCCAAGGTTATCGAGGTCGCCCAGGGCATGTATCAGCTCACCTCGGTCGGTGCGGCCGTGACGGTGGTCGTGGATGGCGGTCAGGTGGTGGTGCTGGACGCCGGCATGCGGTCGACCCCTCCGCGGGTGCTGGCCCTGCTGGAGCAACTGGGACTGCGGCCGGACCAGGTCACGCACATCCTGGTCACTCACCACCACCCTGACCACATCGGCGGCCTGTTGGCGCTTCAGCAGGCGACGGGCGCGTTGGTAGCGGCGCACGCCGGCGACCGGGCGGTCATCCAGGGCGATGTGCCCTTCCCCAGCCCATTTGTGCATAAGCCGCTGGAGCTGGCGTTCGGCGGCTTGATGCGCCTGATGGATCCTAGGCCGACGCCGGTGGAGCTACCCTTAGCCCACGGCGACGTCATCGACGTGGCCGGAGGCATCCGTATCCTCCATACGCCTGGGCATACGCAAGGCAGCCTCAGCTTTTTGTTCCCAGAGCGGGGACTGCTGTTCGTAGGCGATGCCCTGCAGCGCCATTTTGGGCGTTTAGATTGGCCGGATCCCATGTACACCTGGGACATGGCGGCCGCCCGGCGGTCGGTAGTAGCGCTGTCGGAACTCGATTTCGACGTGCTGGCCTTCAGCCACTTCCCGGTGGTGCGCCGGGCTGCGCGCGCGGACCTGCAGCGCCTAGCGGCGCGAGCTGCGTGACGTGGCCGCCAACCCGCTGAACGCCGCGCTGGCTGCCTGGCTGCAGGCCAGCCTCACGGCGTTCTCGCTGGCAGTCTACGGCGGGGTGATACCGCTGGCAGGTGGCCGAGACGCACCGCTGTGGCGGTGGGTGCTGGTAGAGGAGGGGCTGTTCGTGGTCTTCCTGTTCATCGGCGCGTGGCTCACGCGCATTATGCTGGGCGGCCGCCGCACCCAGAACTGGGGCACGGCCGCCGTATTCGCCGCCGTCTTCGGCCTACTGTGGAACTGGTACAGCCTCACCGTCAGCCAGGCCATCGAGCTGGGGGCGCACCCCTACCAGGGCTGGGAGTGGACCTTCTTCACGTGGGGCATGCCGCTGCTGCTGGCGTCGGTGGCGCTGCCGGGCGTGGCGTTTGTGGGGCAGCTTGGGGCCGCCATGGGGCTGGCCGCCGTCGCCATCATCGCCCTGGCCGCCTTCTGGCTCAGCCTGCCCAACCCGTTTCACCGGCCGCCCCCCGGCGATGCCGCCGCCCGCACCCACCCGACTCCCCGTACCTCCACACCGGCGTGATCGTCGATTTCCACGTCCACGTGTTCCCGGCCGCGGTCAAAGCCGACCGCACGCCCTATCTGGAGCACGACCCAGTGTTCGGAGCGCTCTATGCCGGCGACAAGGCGCACATTGCCACTGCCGAGGACCTGCTGCGCAGCATGGACCGCTGCGGCATCGACGTCTCGGTAATGCAGGGGTTCGGCTGGGTGGACAGCGACCTGTGCCGCGCTCACAACGATGCGCTGTTGGACGCCGCCGCCCGCTACCCCGACCGTCTGATCGCCTACTGCACCATCCAACCCGACGCTCCGGGCGCGCGTGAAGAGGCCGCCCGCTGCCTCACCGCCGCTACGCCGGCCCGCGGTTTTGGGGAACTGCGGCCAGACGGCCAGGGCTACGGTGGCTACTGGGAGGCGTTGGCCCCCCTGTGGGAGACGGCTGGCCCGGCGGGCGCACCGCTGCTGGTGCACGCCTCGGAGCCGGTTGGCCACCGCTACGCCGGGAAGGGGCGCATGACGCCGGGCCTGCTGTACACGCTGGCGCTGGCGTATCCGGAGTGGCCGATGGTGTTCGCCCACCTGGGGGGCGGGCTGCCGTTCTACGCCGCCATGCCCGAGGTGCGAGACACTTTACGTAATGTGTATATCGATACCGCCGCTTGGCCGCTGCTGTACGGCCCGGAGGTGTTCACAGCACTGGCTGCGGTGTTCGATACCGGCCGCATCTTGTTTGCCAGCGACTACCCGCTGCAGGCGCAGGACCGTTCGGTGGCGCGCCTGCGGGCGGTGCCACTGCCCGGAGAGGTGATCGACGCCATTCTGGGCGGGAACGCCGCCCGGCTGCTGGGGCTGGCCGGTGCTTGAGGAGCGCTTCCGGGCGTTCGTCGCGCTGCCGTTGCCGGCCGCCGTGCAGGCCTATCTGCAGGCGGTGCAGCTACGGCTGAACGGCCGCACGCCCGGCATGGTGCGGTGGGTCGGCTCGGAGGGTATGCACCTGACCCTCAAGTTTCTGGGCGACACCCACATCCAGTTGGTGGAGCACATCGAGACATTGCTGCTGGAGGTAGCCGCTGCACATCCGCCGTTCACGCTCACACTCTCGGCCATGGGGTGCTTCCCCACCCCGCAGAGCCCGCGCGTGGTGTGGGCGGGCCTGGCCGGCGAGACGCAGCGGCTGGCGGCGCTCTGTACCGATGCTGAGGCCGGGCTGGTGAGGCTGGGGTTCGCCCCCGAGCAGCGCCCGTTCGCACCGCACGTCACGCTTGGCCGGGTGCGCGATCAGGTGGCGCCTGCCGATGCCGCCGCGCTGGGCCGCATCCTGCAGACTGCGCCTCGTTTAACCGCCGCCCCGCCGGCGCGATTGGAGCGTGTGGTGCTGTTCAAGAGCGTGCTCACGCCGCAGGGCGCGAACTATGAGCACTTGGTGACGGCACGGTTGGGGCAGGGGATGGAGGCCGTGGGCTAGGGCTGCGGCTTGGGTGCGACTTCGCGCGTTTGCGACGCTGCTTCTACCCTCCTCTACCTCCTCCCTGCAAGGGAGGAGAACTTGGCGCCGCTGTTCCCTCCAGTATGGTTTGCGGGTTCGAGGGTGGGCATCGAAATGGGCAAGGAAAGGGGGCTGCCCGGTCGGGCAGCCCCCTTGCGCTGCAGGTTCTTAGGGTTAGCGGGGGATGACGTAGGAGACGGGGACACCGGCTACCGAGGAGCGCGCTTGCTCGGTGGCGGCTACCCAGTCCTCGCCCTCGGGCAATACGATGGACGCCGAGCGTACCTGGTACAGCTTGGGATCACGGGCACTGATGGGCACCTCGCCGGTGGCCATATAGTTCTTCACCATTTTCAGCAACGACCGCCGCACGTGGATGACCATGGAGTCGGACGTGCCCAAGTGCTCCTTGTCGCGCTGGTAGATGATGCCCATGCTCTCGGTCATGGCCACGTCCGACAAGTTGCCGGCGAAGGGCACACCGCAGAACAGCGTGGTCTTTTCCAGTTCGCGGTCCAGCATGTAGTCGTTAGCCTTGTTGGCCTTGAACAGGTAACGCTTGTTCGGGTCGCCGCCATCCTCTACGAAGCCCCCCACGTAGGTGGCGGGTTGTACGCTCTTGCGGCGCTCCGGCGGCAGCGGGCCTTTGGGGCTGAAGGGCAGGTTGTACAGCATGGTGTACTCGTCGTCCAGCGGCACCCAGGCGCGGTTGCTCATGCGGTTTGGGTCGCCGGCGGCGATCTGGGTCCAGAAGGGGAACAGCCACTGGGTAATACGGTACCAGTAGTTGTTCTCGCCCTCGTGCCACTGGCGTTTGCCGCAGTAGAAGGCGCCGTAATCGGTGGGCACAATCTCCAGCTTGGCGGCTCGGTCATGGCTGAGGAAGCCCCGAATGGCGGGGTTGGGGTGGTTGATCGGCTCGAGGTGCAGGCGCGAGTGCAACCAGTCGATGTGGCTGGTGTCGATGTCGCCTTCGAGTCCCTGTACCCAGTTGTTCTGCTCCAGCATCATGGTGGGTTCCATGCACCAGTCGTCGGGCAGCGTGTTGAACTCCATGGCCGGGATGGGTGGAGCGGGGCTCTGCTTGCCCATGTAGCACCAGATCATGCCGCTCTTCTCCCAGGTGGGGTAAGCGGTGGCCTTGATCTTGTGCTTGAAGTTGGACTCGGCCGGCTCATTCGGCATGTCGGTGCAGGTGCCCTCGGCGTCGAACTTCCAGCCGTGGTACACGCAGCGCAGGCCGTCCTCTTCGTTGCGGCCGAAGAACATGGAGGCGCCGCGGTGGGGGCAGGCGTTCTGCATCACGCCCACCGACCCATTGGTGTTGCGCCAGGCGACCAGTTGCTCGCCCAGCAGCTTGACGCGCTTGGGGGCACAGTCCGGCTCGGGCAGTTCGGCCGATGGCAATATCGGCATCCAGTACTCCCGCATGAGCGTCCCCATAGGAGTTCCGGGGCCAACACGACAGAGCAGTTCGTTATCAGCAGGGCTGAGCACGCGGTTTGTCCTCCGGTAGAGTGATGGCCTAGTGTGCTCGACAGGGCCTGAGCGACGCATGAGGGTTGAGGTTGCAAGTGTGAGGATTTTGTGAGGATTGCCTGGTTCAGTCGTCGATCGCCTGGTACGCCAGCGTCCAGTAGTCGGTACAGACGGCGGGCGGCTTCGGCGACGTCCACATGGCCTGGGTCATCAGGATGGTGACCATGTCCTCCTGCGGGTCGGAATACCACGACGTGCCCATGCCGCCATCCCACCCGTACTTGCCGACGGTGCCGGCGAGGTCGTCGCGCCGGGTGACCACCGACATGCCGAACCCCCAGCCGTGGTTGTCGAAGTAACCGGGCACGATGCCAGCGAGTGCCTTCTGCGCCGGGGTCAGGTGGTCGGCGGTCATCACCTCCACCACGGCCCGCGACAGGATGCGCCGATTCCCGTGCCGTCCCTTATTGAGCAGCATCTGCCCGAATGCCAGGTAGTCGTCGACCGTCGAGACCAGCCCCGCGCCGCCGGCGGGGAAGGCGGGTGGACTGGCCCACTGGCCGCCCACCGGGGGGTCGTACAGGCCGAGCGCTCCTGTCTGCGGGTCGGTCCAATAGCTGGTGGTGAAGCGGTCGAGCTTGGTGGCTGGCACGCTGAACGCGGTGTCGTTCATGCCCAGCGGCTCGAACAGGCGCTCCCGCAAGAACGCCTGCAGCGGCTGCCCGGCGGCGCGGGCGATGAGCACGCCCAGGATGTCCGACCCCGCGTGGTAGAGCCAGCGCTCGCCCGGCTGGTACATCAGGGGCAGCGTGCCTAGGTTGCGCATCCACTCGTCGGGCGCCGGCGCCGCGGCAGGAGCGGGCGGGCCCTGGCCCAAGCGCAGGTCGTTCATGGCGCGCAGAATCGGTAGCGAGTCGGGCGGCGCCAGCACCATGCCGAAGCCCAGCCGGAAGGTGAGCAGGTCGCGCAGCGTGATGGGCCGGATGGCCGGCACCGTGTCGTCCAGCGGGCTATCAATCTGCTTCAGCACCTGCCGGTTGGCCAGCTCGGGCAGCAGGCCGTCCACCGGGTCGTCCAGCCGCAACCGGCACTCCTCCACCAGGATTATGGCTGCTGCCGCCACGATGGTCTTGGTCATGGACGAGATGCGGAAGATGGAGTCCCGTCGCATGGGCGTGCCGCCCACGGCCTGCGCGCCCAGCACGTCCACGTGCGCTTCACCGTGGCGGGCTACCGCGGTGATGAGCCCCGGCACGGCGCCACGTTCGACGTAGCCGGCCATCACCTCGTGCATACGTGCCAGCCGTGGCTGGGATAAACCAGTGGCGCTCATCGTCGGTCCTCCGTGGTGGGTTGGGTGGGTGCAGCCAGTCCGCCGGTGCAGGCCGCGGCTCGCGCCAGCAGGAGATCGCGCTCGCGGGTGTTGCGGGTGAGCGCCGCCGCCCGCTCGAACTCGGCGCGCGCTTCGTCGAGACGGCCCAGCTTGGCCAGCAGGTCGCCCCTGACGCTCGGCAGCAGGTGGTAGGCCTTGAGCGATGGCTCGGCGGTGAGCGCGTCCACCAGTTCCAGTCCGGTCGCGGGGCCGAAGGCCATGGCCAGCGCCACGGCCCGGTTCAGCTCGATCACGGGCGATGGCCCAAGCTGGGCCAGGGCGTCGTACAGCGCCGCGATGCGGTGCCAGTCGGTCTCGTCGGCAGTGCGGGCACGGGCGTGACAGGCCGCGATGGCCGCCTGCATTGTGTAGGGCCCCAACGGCCCGCCCAGCCGCTCGGCCCGCTCCAGCGCCGCTAGGCCGCGCCGGATCAGCAGGTGGTCCCACCGTCCACGGTCTTGTTCCAGCAGCAGGATCGGTTCGCCAGCCGGGCCGGTACGGGCGGCGGCACGCGACGCCTGGATCTCCATCAGCGCCACCAACCCGTGCACCTCCGGCTCGCCGCGGGCCAGCTCGGCCAGAATGCGGCCCAGGCGCAGCGCCTCCTGGCAGAGCGCCGGGCGCATCCAGTCGTCGCCCGCCGTCGCGGCGTACCCTTCGTTGAAGATGAGGTAGAGCACCTCCAGCACCGATGACAGGCGGCCGGCGCGATCGGCCCCCACCGGCACCTCGAACGGCACGCGTGCCTCGGCCAAGCTGCGCTTGGCCCGCACGATGCGCTGGGCCACCGTGGGTTCCGGCACCAAGAACGCGCGGGCGATCTCGTCGGTGGTCAGGCCTCCCAGCAGACGCAGCGTCAGCGCCACACGCGCCTCGGTCGAGAGCACGGGATGGCAGGCGATGAAGATGAGGCGCAGCAGGTCGTCGCCGAAGTCCTCGGCCTGTGGGGTGTCGAGGTCGGCCGCCGACAGCTCCCGCTCCACTTCCAGTTCGCGGGCCAGTGCCTCGTACTTGCGTTCCAACCGCTGGTTGCGCCGCAGCCGGTCCACCGCCCGCCGCTTAGCCACGGCCATGAGCCACGGGCCGGGCCGGTCGGGCACGCCGCCCTGCGGCCACTGCTCCAGCGCCGCCACCAGTGCGTCCTGCGCCAGGTCCTCGGCTAGGCCCACGTCCCGCACCATGCGCGCCAGCCCGGCGATGAGCCTGGCCGACTCGATGCGCCACACGGCGTCGATGGCCCGGTTGGTTGCGGCGGGGGTTGCGGTAGATGCGTCTTGCATGGCGGTCAGTGCCTCAGCAGATGCCTCGGGCGATGGCGTCGGCGCTGCTAGGAGCGGCCCTCGTGGAGCTTGGCCACGGTCTGATCGATGCGGCGCTGGCGTGTGTCCGCTGCCTTGGCCGTCTCCACCGCCAGCACCAGACGCAACTGGTTGCTGTAGGAGAGGGCCTCGAAGAACCGCTTGGCTTCGCCATCCTGGTTGAGAGCCTCCGTGAAGTCCGGCGGCACCGTCACCTGGCGGGGCGCCGTGTCCAATTCAACCTCTACGTCCACCTGGTCGCCGCCGGCGATTCCGGCGCCGGCGCGCACCTCGGCGCTGACGGGCAGCATGAAGACCCCGCCCATTGCGGCGATGCTACTGCGGTAAGTGTACCCATTGATGGTGACGCTCACGGCAGGCCGCTTGCTGGTGCCCAGGCCTCCCACCACCGCTGCCGGCACCTGGATGCCGGTCGCGGTCTTACCGCTCTGCTGGATTATCGCGTGAAATCGCATGGACACGCTCCTCACTATCAGCGCAGCGCCGCCGCCGGCCGGTCCGACGACGCTGCTGCGCGCTGTTGTTGGCTAGGCTTGGTTGGCTGCAGCCTGAGTGCGGGTGCGTTCCTCCTGCGCTTGCAGCTCCGGGGTTAGGGCCGGACCGAAGTCCTCCGCCTCGTACACCTGGCGGATTTCGATCTCTGCCTCCATCCCTGGGAAGGGGTTCGGGCAGCGTTTCACCCACTCGATGGCTTCCTCTTTGGAGCTGACCTGCCACAGCCAGAACCCGGCAATCAATTCCTTCGTCGGCGAACGGGCCATCGATGACGGTGCGGCTGGCGCCGGAGAAGCGGACGCGGGCGCCCTTGCGACTGGGCTGCAGCCCCTCGCCGGCCAGCAGCACGCCGGCCTTCGCCAGCTCCTCGTTGAACTTGCCCATCTCGGCCAGCAGCGTCTCGTCGGGCAGCCCGTCGGTGGGGCCGTTCTCCGCTTCCGACCAGTCCGTCGCTCGCACCATCACCATGAACCGCATGGCTGTGTCTCCTTCTGGTGGTTTTCTTCGAGCTCGGCGTCTCCGGACTCGCCGCTGAAACCTCGCTCTACTTATACATCGAACGGCGCGGGTCTCGATCGACACGGTTGCGACGAATTCCTTAACGAATCCTTCGCGGTGTTCCGGCCGCCTTACATGGTGGCGAGGTACTCCTCCAGCCGGTCGAGGTGCTGGTTGCCGCCCTCGATGGCGTGGTACTGCTCCACCACCATCTCGCGCTCGGCGGCGGAGGCGAATACCGACCGCATGGTGACGAAGGTCCTTCCGTCCCGGTCGTCGAACGTCACCGTGACGTGGAACTGGCCGGAGCCGTCCTCCAGGCCGGACCCGTGGTTGTACGTCAGTCGCTCCGGCGGCGCCACCTCGAGGTAGGCAATGAGGTTGGGGTAGTCGACACCGTCGGGCCCGTGCATGATGAAGCGCCACAGTCCACCTGGCCGCACGTCCATTTCGTGCGTGGTGGTGGTGAAGCCGCGAGGTCCCCACCACCGGCCGGCGTGCTGGGGGTTGGTCCAGGCTTCGAATACCAGAGCGGGCGGGGCGTTCACCAGGCGGGTGAGGACGATCTCGCGGTCGGCGGTACTGGTCTCGGCGGTCATCGGCTCGGTCATCGTGGTCTCCTTGGCGTGTTTGGTGGTGGGTCAGGGTTGATTCAGGCCATGGTGGCGAGGTACTCCTCCAGCCGGTCGAGGTGCTGGTTGCCGCCCTCAATGGCGTGGTGCTGCTCCACCACCATCTCGCGCTCGGCGGCGGAGGCGAATACCAACCGCATGGTGATGCAGGTCTTGCCCTCGCGGTCGTCGAAGGTCACCGTGACGTGGATCTGGCCGGGGTCATCCTCCAAGTCCGAGCCGAGGTCGTAGACCAGCCGCTCGGGCCGCACCACCTCGCGGTAGATGATGCGGTCGGGATAATCGACACCATCGGGGCCGTGCATGGTGTGGCGCCACACGCCGTCCGGCCGCAGGTCCATCTCGTGTGTGGTGGTGGTGAAGCCCCGGGGCCCCCACCACCGGCTCACGTGCTCGGAGTTGGTCCAGGCCTCGAATACCAGAGCGGGTGGGGCGTTTACCAGGCGGGTGAGGACGATCTCGCGGTCGGCGGTACTGGTCTCGGGGGTCATCGGCTCGGTCATCGTGGTCTCCTTGGCGTGTTTGGTGGTGGGGTGGTGTTAGTTCAGGACATGGTGGCGAGGTGCTCGCCCAGCCGGTCGTAGGTCTCGCGCATGCCGGCCTCCATGCCGGACTGGGCGTGCCCATCGCGATCCGCTTGCGACTGGTATCGCGCCAGGCCGTGGAGGGTGGTCTTGCCGTCGTGCTCTTCCAGGGTGAGCGTCACCAGGTAGTCGTGACCGGGCAGCGCTTCGTACACCTCGGTGGCGACCACGCGCTCCGGCCGCGACAGCTCGCGGTACACGCCCGAGAAGGCGAACTCGGACCCGTCGGGGGCCCGGTGCACGTAGCGCCAGGCGCCGCCCACCCGCAGGTCGATCTCGCAGAGCGTCATCGTCAGGAAGCGGGGACCCATCCAATGGCGCACGTGCTCCGCCTTGGTGATGGCCTGCCACACCAAAGCACGCGGGGCGTCGAAGCTGCGGGCCCAAGCCGTCTCGAGGTCGGACGGGAACGTGAGTACCAGCGGGTTGGTGGTCGTTTGCATGGCGGTCTTCCTTCGTCGTTTGTCGTGGGGTCGTTTGGGTTGGTGCCGCTACGTGGCCATCAGGATGGCGGCGAGCCGTTCGAGAGTCTGCTTCAAGCCCTCCACAGCGCCGAACCGTTGGATCACGCGCTCGCGCTCCGCTGCCGAGGGGAAGAGCATGTGCGCCGTCAGCCTGGTGCGGCCATCCCAGTCCTCGAACGTCACCGACATGCGAAACCTGGCGCCGCCTTCGTGGTCGTACACCAGGCGCTCCGGTTCCGCCACCTCCACATACGTCACGTGATTCTGATAGTCGATGCCATCGGGACCGTGCATAACGAACCGCCACAGACCGCCCGGCCGCACGTCCATCTCGTAGATGGTAGTGGTGAAACCCGTTGGGCCCCACCAGCGCACCACGTGCTCCGGGTCGGTCCACATGGTGAACACCCGCTCCCGCGGTGCATGGAACATACGGGTCATGAGGATCTCGCGGTCGGCGGTTGGCGAGAGGATGGCGCTGCCGAGGTAGTCGGCGAAGCGCTCGAGGTTCTGAACCCAGCCAGGTTCCATCCCCGCCAAGTACTGAGCCGCCTCAGGCGCCGCCTCGAGCACGTGGTTGCGCACCGTTATCTCGGTGCGCCCACCAGCGTCCTTGAAGGTGGCGGTGGTGCGCACCACGAACAGCGGCCGCCCGGCCTCGTCGACCGCTGAAGCGAGCAAGACCAGCCGTTCGGGTTCCACCACCTCCTGGTAGGTGCCGCGCATGGGGTGGATGGTGCCGTCGGGGCCGCGCATGTCGATGCGGATGGCGCCGCCCGGGCGGACGTCCATCTCGCACACCGGGTTGGTGAAGCCGTGTGGTCCCCACCAGAGGGCCACCTGCGCGGGGTCGGTCCACGCCTTGAACACCAGGGCGCGCGGCGCGTTGAAGGTGCGCGTGAGCACCAGGTCGGGCCATGCCTGCGGGCTGGCGAGGCTATTCGTCTGCGTCATCGTGATGCTCCTTCTGCTGTGCTTGTAGGTCGCGCAGGTACTCGTCCAGACGGTCGAAGCTCTCCTCCCAAAACCGCCGGTAGCCGCCAACCCACTCGGCCACCTCCTTCAAGGGGCCGCCCTCCAGCCGGCAGGGGCGCCACTGGGCGTCGCGCCCGCGGGCGATGAGCCCGGCCCGCTGCAGCACCTTCAGATGCTTGGAGACGGCGGGCAGGCTCATGGCGAACGGCTCGGCGATCTCGGTGACGGACGCCTCGCCGTCGCTGAGGCGGGCGAGGATGGCCCGCCGGGTCGGATCGGCGAGGGCGGCGAAGGTGGTGCTGAGGTGGTCGGTGCCCATGTCGTAATAAACCATACGGTTAATTAACCAAAAGGTAAAGTACAGCCTCTGCCGGTCACTGTCAAGCCCTTCAACGCGCATCTGCCGAGACCGGGGACAGAGAGAAAGGGCCGTCCACCTTGGACGGCCCTTTGCGGAGCGTCTGAACTAGAGGTTAGCGCGGGATGACGTACGAGACGGGCTGGCCGGCGTCCACCGAGCGCGCCTGCTCGGTGGCGGCAATCCAGTCGTGTCCGGCCGGCAGCACGATGGAGGCCGACCGCACCTTGTAGAGGTTCGGGTCGGAGCAGGTGGGCGGCAGTTCACCGGTGTCGCGGTACTGCTTGGCCGCCTTCAGTAGGGTGCGCCGCACGAAGATTACCATCGCGTCCGACGTGCCCAGATGCTCGTGGTCGCGCTGGTAGACGACGCCCATGCTCTCGGTCATGGCGATGTCCTGCAGGTTGCCCGCAAAAGGGATGCCGCAGAACATCTGCGTCTTCTGCACGCCGTAGTCGATCAGGTAGTCGTTGTCGCGGTGGGCCTTGAAGAGGTAACGCTTCTTCGGGTTGCCCTTGTCGTCCACAAAACCGCCCACCATGTCGGCAGCCGAGAACCCACTGCGCCGCTCGGCCGGAATGGGGCCGTTGACGCTGTAGGGCAGGTTGTAGAGCAGGGTGGTCTCGTCGTCCAGGGGCACCCAGGCGCGGTTGCTCATGCGGTTAGGGTCGCCGGCCGCGATCTGGGTCCAGAACGGCAGCAGGTACTGGGTGATGCGGTAGTAGTGGTTGTTCACGCCCTCGTGCCAGTCGCGACGGCCGCAGTAGAAGGCCCCGTAGTCGGTGGGCACGATCTCCAGCTTGGGAGCTTTGTCGCTGTTGTGGAAGCCGAGGAGTCCGGCCCTGCCACCGCTATTGGGAGTACCTTCGCTGAGCTTCAGCCGGGAGTGCAGGAAGTCGATGTGGCTGGTGTCGATGTCGCCCTCGACGCCCTGCACCCAGTTGTTCTGCTCCAGCATCATGGTGGGCTCGTAGCAGTACTCCTGCGGCAGGGTGTTGAACTCCAGCGCGGGGATGGCCGGGGCCGGGCTCTGCTTGCCCATGTAGGCCCAGATCATGCCGTTCTTTTCCCACGTGGGGTAGGCAGTGGGCTTGATCTTGTGCTTGAAGTTGGACTCAGCGGGTTCGTTGGGCATGTCGACGCATTTGCCCTCGGTGTCGAACTTCCAGCCGTGGTACACGCAGCGGAGGCCGTTCTCCTCGTTGCGGCCGAAGAACATGCTGGCACCGCGGTGCGGGCAGGCGTTCTGCATCACGCCCACGCGGCCGTCGGTCTGGCGCCAGGCGATGAGGTCTTCGCTCAGCAGGCGCACCCGCTTGGGCGGGCAATCGGCCTCGGGCAGCTCCTTGGAGGGCAGCATGGGCATCCAGTACTCGCGCAGCAGGTTGCCCATGGGCGTTCCGGGGCCGACCCGGCAGAGCAGTTCGTTATCAACAGGGCTGAGCATTGGTTCGCCTTCTAGCTAGTGCAAGGGCCGGACCGTCCGGCCAACTCGGCTAGTCGATTTGTATACCCGCGGCCTAACAGTGTCAAGCCGAGGTTATGGTTAGGTATGGTTAGGCGTACGCAGTGGCTTGGCGGCGCCGTTGACCCCGAGGCAGGTCTCCCTGTGAGTTATCGGCGGCATCGGGCGCGCTGGGCCTAGGGCTCGCGTGGCCGCCACACCTCCACCGCGAAGGCGCCGGTGGCTCCGGGCACCGGCGCGCCGGGCTTGGTGATGCGCACCCACGCCCGCCCGCCGAACTGGGCGGCCACCCGTTCGGCCACAGCAACCGCCAGGGTCTCGATGAGGTGCTTGGGGGCACCCTCCACCACGTCGCGCACCTCGCGATAGATGCGGCTGTAGTCGGTGGCGTCGCGCAGGTCGTCGGACGCGGCGGCGGCGGAGACGTCGCGATACAGCGCTAGGTCCACCACGAAGCGCTGGCCGAGCGCCCGCTCCTCGGGCCGCACGCCGTGGTAGCCGTAGAAGGTCATGCCGTCGAGCCGGACGCAGTCTTCTTGCATGGGGCCTCTAGCTAGGAATCGGGAATCGGGCATCAGGATATGAGGCGGCGGCGCAGCATTTCGTGCAGGAGCGTAGCACCGGGCCGCGGCGCGCACAACGGGCGTTGCCAGTGTGCTGGGCGGCGGCGTACGCTGCGGGCGCATCCTATTCGCACCTGAGGAGTCTGACTTTGGCGTTGACCCTGGACGAAGCATCGAAGATTGTGGACGTGGCGCTGGCCAAAGCGGCCGAACTGAAGCTGAACCCAATGGCGGTGGCGGTGCTGGACGCCGGCGGCCACCTGCTGGCCTTCAAGCGTGACGAGCGGGCGGGCGTGCTGCGGCCGGAGATCGCCATCGGCAAGGCGTGGGGCTGCGTGGGCATGGGCGTGGCCTCCACCCGCATTATGGAGACCCGCTACACGCCGCGCCCGTCGTTCCTGGCGTCGCTGATCGCCATGTCGGGCGGCAACATCGTGCCGGTGGCGGGCGGACTGCTCATCAAGAAGGCCGGAGAGATCGTGGGGGCGGTCGGCGTGACCGGCGACACCTCGGACAACGACGAGGTGTGCGCCCTGGCCGGCGTGCAGGCGGCGGGCCTCGAAGCCACGCCGTAGGCTGGCGGGCGTAAGGGCCAACCTTCACAAGCGCCGCGGGCACGTGCTGGCGGGGTTTGCCTTGCTGCACACATTAGGCATACCTACAATGGCTGTGCACCCTGCCGCCTGCTTTGACCGGGCGGGCGGCAGCACTACCTATCTAATGGAGGACACATCCCATGCTGACGGCAGAGCAAAACCAGCGGCTCACCGAAGTGGGCGCCGGCACGCCAATGGGCGAGTTGATGCGCCGCTATTGGCACCCCATCGCGGCCGCAAGCCAGCTCAAAAGCGTAGCCACCATGCGCGTGCGGCTGCTGGGCGAGGACCTGATCCTGTACAAGGACCGCAGCGGGACCTACGGCCTGATGGAGCCGTTCTGCCCGCACCGCCGCATGTCGATGATGTTCGGCGTACCGGAGGAGCATGGCCTGCGCTGCGCCTACCACGGCTGGCTGTTCGACGAGACGGGCAAGTGCCTGGAGATGCCGTACGAGGAGACCGAGGACCCTGACAGCGGGTTCAAGGACAAGGTGAACATCGCCACCTACCCGGCCAAAGAGCATGGCGGCATGATCTTTGCCTACCTGGGTCCGCAGCCCGCCCCGCTGCTGCCGCCCTGGGACCTGTATAAGATGGAGAACGTGCTGCGCGATGTCGGCTACGCCGAGTTGCAGTGCAATTGGCTCCAGACACAGGAGAACTCGCTGGACCCGGTGCACGTGGAGTGGCTGCACCAGCACTTCGCCAACTACGCCATGCAACGGTTGGGCCAGGATGCTCGCACCCGCCCGCCGGCGAAGCACGTGAAGATCCACTTCGACACGTTCGAGTACGGCCTTATCAAGCGGCGCGTGGTCGAAGGCGGCTCGGAGGATGATGACGACTGGAAGATTGGTCACCCAGCGGTGTTCCCGAACATGCTGCGACAGGGTGGTGGCAGTACCCGTGGCCGGTTGTCGGGCGGCGGGTTCCAGATCCGGGTGCCCATCGACGATACGCACACCGCCCACTGGTGGTACCGCTGCTACCCCATGATGGAGGGCGACAAGCCCCAGCCGGTCGAGGACATACCCTACTACACGGTGCCCGTACCGGTGCTGGACGAAAACGGCCAGCCGGGCTGGGATGTGATGGACAACAACAGCGGCCAGGACATCACGGCCTGGATCACGCAGGGGGCCATTGCCGACCGCACCAAGGAGACCCTGGGCCGGTCGGACCGGGGCATCATCATGTTCCGCCAGCAGTTGGAGGACGGCCTGAAGGCCATCGCCAGCGGGCGCGACCCCATGGGCGTGTTCCGCGACCCGGCGGTGACGTACGTGGAAATGCCGTGCGAGGGCAGCGCTCGCTTCGCCAGCGGCGGTCCAGCCCGCCAGCGGGGCGGCGCCGCCACCAAGTACAGTCCCATCATGATCGCCCGCGAGGGTGAGGTGAAATACTAGGCCTGACCTTCAGGCTACCAAGCGCCCCCTCCAAACGGAGGGGGCGCTTTTGTGGAGTCTCGCCGGCGCTGGCTACCGGTCGAGCCACACGTCGTTCAATGGCCATCCGTCGGTACCCCAGTTCGGGGCGTAGTCCTTAACTGCGGGCCTCCACGCATGGAACGTGGTGCGGTAGACGAACGCCAAGTTCCACGCCTTTTCGGCGATGACCCTCACGGCTGAGCGGATCACTTCCTTGCGCGTCTTCGGGTCGATCTCCTTGCGCGTCTGCTCCACCAGCTTGGTGAGTTCAGGGTCGTTCACGCCGCCATAGTTGCTGGGCGAGGAGGGGTGGAACACGCCGAAGATGTAGGAGTCGATGTCGCCGGCCATGGCCTTGTTGCGGAAGGTCAGGTCGAAGGTGTTGCCCCGGGTCTGCGACAGGTAGGTGGCGTGTTCCATGAACTTCAGGTTCATGCGGATGTTCGCCTTCTTCATCCACGACTGCAGCAACTCTGCCTGCTGTTGGTAGATGGAGCCGTATGCCGTGGACCCGAAGAACTCGATGTCGAGGCCGTTGGGATAGCCAGCCTGCTCCACCAGCTTCTTGGCCTGCTCTGGGTCGTACTTCAGAATCTGTTTGACCTCGGCCTGGGTGAAGGTGTCGGGCAGCGCTCCTGCCAGCGCCCAGCCGCCTTCGCCGTCGTTGAACACCTTGTTCCACTCGTCGCGGTTCATAGCCAAGCTCACGGCCTGACGCACCAACTGGTTGTTGAACGGCGCCCGGCGCACGTTGAGGTAGAGGTGCTCCGGCGAAGGAGTCTCGGCGCCGTAGACTACGGCGTTGGCGCCGTTCTCTGACCGCAAGCGCTTGGCGTCTTCGGCGCCCATGGTGTAGCCGCTGTCGCCCATCATGTCGAGTTGGCCGGTCTTGAAGGCGGCGAAGGCGGTGGAGGCATCGGGCAGCACAAAGCCTGCCACTTCGTCCAGGTAGGGTTTGCCCGGTTGCCAGTAGGTGGGGTTCTTTTTCAGCACCCAGCGCGCTCCCGGCTGCGAGCTGGTCTTATCGAGCATGAAGCCGCCAGTGCCCACCAGCGTGTCCTTGAAGTGGCCGTCCTTCTGGAAGATCTCCTTGGCGTACACCGGGTTCTTGGCGAACGCTGCGTAGTTCAGGAACGGCGCGAAGGGATCCTTGAAGGACACCTTTAGCGTGGTCGGGTTGGGAGCCTCGATGCTCTCCATGCCCTCGAATAGCTGGGTGTAGAGCGATGGCGTCAGCTTCTTCTCGTCGGCCAGCTTCTTGAATTCGCCGGTGCGGGAGGTGTACTCCCAACTGAACTTCAGGTCCTCCGCCGTGATCTCGCGGCCGTTCACCGGCGGCAGGTTCTGGAACTTGACGCCTTTGCGCACGGTGAAGGTGTAGACTTTGCCGTCGGGCGATATCTCCCACTTCTCGGCGAGGCCGGGCTGCAGGATGAGTTCGGGGTACTTCACGTCGGGACCGTATTTATAGGCCAGCACGCTCTCGTAGGCGCGGGCCTTCCAACGGTCGGAGACGCTGGACACGCCATCAGAGCCGTCCCAGGTGGTGGGGTCGGCAGTTACCCACACCTTGAGGCTGCCGCCCGGCTTCGGGGTGGTGGATGCTGCACCGGGGGCGCTGCCGCCACCCGGCTGAGGGGCGGAACAGGCCACCGTTGCCAGCAGGCCGGCAGCGGCCAGAAGGCTGAAATATCGTTTCACCGTGCGCTTTCCCTTCTAGCGCCGGGGCGGAGCGGCCCGACGCCTACGCTGACGGCCCGCTGCCAGGCAGCGGGCCGTTGCGGACCTTGATTGGTGGCTTTAGTATACCGGCTGCTTGAGCGCTTCTTCGCCCTTCAGCTTGCGGACGGCCTCGGCCAGGACCGGGCTGTACTTGCTGGCGCCGCCGGTGCGGTTGAGCTGGTTGGCGCCGTTGCCACGCTGCGTCTGCAGATACCAGTACTCCGTGGGTAGCTCCAGGTTGATGTTCTTGGCGGGGTCGCGGAACACGTTCATCGGTTCCTCGCCGCGTTGCATCTTTTTCAGGTTGTCCAGCAGCATCTGGCGGTACTGGATGATTCCCTTGTCCGACAGGCCCAGGCGTTCCTGGGTGCGGTCCGACACGTAGCCCTGGGTGATCCACATCATGATGTCTTGCCCGCCGTTGTTGTCGAGCAGCGGCCATGGCGCCTTGCCATTGGGTCCGAACTCGGGCAGCGGTACGTCGTAGAAAGGCACCTTCGCCTGGGGCAGGGTCATACCAGCCTCGTCGGGCACCTTGTATGGGAACAGCCACCAGTGATAGGTGTGGTTGTCGTCCACCGGCACGCGGTACTGGAAGCCCGTGGTCTTCAGGATGTTCGGGAACACGATGGGGTGGCCCATGGTCCAGTAAGGGTGGGTCTCATCGGTATCCTCCATGATGCGCTTCTTGAGGATGCCGTATTCGAACTCATCGAACTTGATCATCTTGTGCTGAGCCACTTCGCCCTTGGCGTTGTCCCAGCCCTGGCGGCGCAGGTCCTTGCGGCCCAGGCGCTCCAGCACATAGTTGCTGAAGTGCACGTGCAGCCACTCGACGTGCACGGGGTCTAGGGAGTTCTCCATGATCTGGAGGTAGTTGCAGGGGATGAGGCAGGAGCCGATGTCGTAGAACACATCGTCCCAGGTGAGGAAGTCCCAGTTGGGCAACAGCGGAGCGGGCTCTGGGCCCAGGTAGGCGAAGATCATGCCTCGCTGCTCTTTGACCTGGTAGCCGTCGATCTTGATCTTGTCCTTGAAGCTGTGGTTGCCCTCAGCTTCTTCGTAGGGCATCTCAATGCACTGGCCGGTCTGGTCGTACTCCCAGCCGTGATAGGGGCAGCGCAGGCCACGCTCGGTGGGAATGCCAAGGACCATGTCGGGCCGGCGGTGAGCGCAGCGCTGGCCGATGAGGCCCAGGTTGCCCGCGCGGTCGCGGTACAGGGTCAGGTCCTCGCCCAGCAGACGGACGCTGCGGACCGGCTCGTCGTCCAGTTGGACGCTGGCGGCAATGGGCTGCCAGTAGCGGCGCATCAGTTCGCCCATGGGCGTGCCGGGGCCAACCCGCGTGAGCAGTTCGTTTTCTTCTTGGGTAAGCACGCTACACTCTCCTTGGCCTGTGTCATAGACGTAACATGAACGCCTCTATCGATTTGGATGCTAGCAGGCGCTCACATAAGCGTCAACCGTTCGGAGCACGTCTGCAGTATGCTGGGTGCCACCCGGCAGCTATTAGGGAGCGGGCGAATACTTTCTATGTGCGAGGTCGTTCGAGAAGTTGCACAAGCTGTGCCTACGCTCTACAATGCGCACTCAAATAGATACGCTCCCTTCGAGGTGCGAATGAACCGCTCTATAGCAGCAATAGCGACGCGGTGCCGGGTATGAGCGATCGCGTATTGCGACTGGGCCTGGCCGGGCTGGGCGCCGGCGCCCGCAACATCCTGAGCGGCGTTACGTCGCACAAGGGTTTCCGCGTGGCGGCCGGCGCTGACGTGCGTGAGCAGGCAACGCAGCGCTTCGCCGAAGAGTTCGGCGCCAAGCCTTTCCCGTCGCTCGAAGCTATGTGCGATAGCTCAGACATCGACGCTGTCTGGATCGTGACGCCTAACCAGCACCACGCCCGCCACGCGGTGTACGCCGCGGATCATGGCAAACATGTGGTGGTGTCCAAGCCGATGGCGGTCACGCTTGATGAGTGCAAGGCCATGATCGCCGCTGCGGCGGCCAACGGCGTGCAGTTGGTGGCCGGCCACACGCAGAGCATGCTGCCCGGAGCCCGGGGCTTGGCCGAGCTTGCCCGCAGTGGCAAGTATGGCCGGGTGGGCATGGTGCAGTCGTGGAACTTCACACCGTGGGTCTACCGGCCCCGGATGCCGGAGGAGTTAGACGAGCGCACCGGCGGCGGCGTGGTGTTCCGGCAGGCGCCACATCACATCGATATTGTGCGGCTTATCGGTGGCGGCATGGTGCGCAGCGTGCGGGCGATGACGCTGAAGATGGACCCGGAGCGTCCCGTCTCGGGCGCCTTCACGGCGTACCTGGAGTTTGAGGATGGTACACCGGCCACCATCGTCTATAACGGCTACGGCCACTTCGACGCCGACGAGTTGAATTCGGGCGAGCGCAACTCCCGCCGGGCCAGCCAGGCTGCGCCGGTGCTGAGCCGTTCGGCCAGCCGGGAACAGCAGGCGGAGCTGAAGGAGTCGATCCGCTACGGCAGCGCCGCCACCGCCGGACGCACAGCGCCCGACCAAGGCCTGGCGCCATTCGGGTATACGCTGGTGTCCTGTGAGCTGGCCGACCTGCGGCAATCGAATGAGGGCGTAGTGGTGTATGGCGAGGGTGGTAAGGTCGAAGAGATCGCCTTGGCGAAGGGTGAGCATCGCGGCTGGGCCGAGCTGGATGAGCTCTACCAGGCGGTGACCACCGGCAAGCCGGTCACCCACGACGGCCGCTGGGGCCTGGCGACCCAAGAGGTCGCGGTGGCCATCCTTGAGTCGGCACGCACCCGGCAGGAAGTGCGCATGCAACATCAAGTGCCGGTTCCGGCGTAAAAACCCCAAGGAGGCATCACGCGTGCGTCGTTACATTATTAAGCGGCTTCTACTGATGATCCCGGTTGCGTTTGGCGTGACCGTACTCTGCTTTGCCCTGATCCGCGTGGTGCCGGGTGACGTGATCGACGTCATGTACGGCGACACCCCGCTCTCGGATGCAGATCGCGCGATCATTAAGCATGACCTGGGTATGGATAAACCGCTGGTGGAACAGTATACCGACTGGGTTGGCGGCGTGATCCGCTTGGATGCCGGCAAGTCGCTCTGGACGCGGCGGCCGGTGTTCCAGGAGATTTCCGACCGACTGCCTGTCACAATTGAACTGGCATTGCTGGCCTTCGTTATCGAACTCGCCATCGCCATTCCGACCGGGGTGTACTCTGCCACGCATCAGGATAAGGTGGGTGACCAGGTGGCGCGTGTGCTGTCCATCATGGGTGCCGCCACCCCCGACTTCTGGGTGGCCACCATTGCGGTGGTGGGCCTGTCGTCGGTGTTCGGATGGATTCCACCCTTGGGGGGCATTGCGCCGCTGCTGAAGGACCCCGGCACCAACCTGCAGCAATTTCTGCTGCCGGCCGCCATTCTGGGCATGTCGGGCGCCGGAGGGCTCACCCGCTTGGCCCGTAACACCTTGTTGGAGGTGGTGCGGCAAGACTACATTCGCACGGCATTTGCGAAGGGTCTGGCCAGCAATCGGGTGTGGTACGTCCACGCAGTGCGCAACGCACTCATTCCGGTCATCACCAACGCCGGCAGCATTCTCGGCTTCCAGCTAGGCGGCACGGTGATCATCGAGAACATCTTCTCGCTGCCGGGTGTGGGCCAGCTCACGCTCAGCGCCATCCAGCACCGGGATGTGCCGCAGTTGCAGTTGAACGTGCTGTTCTTGGCCCTGGTATTCTTATGCATCAACCTGATTGTCGACCTCAGCTACGGCTGGCTCGACCCCCGCATTCGGTATAGCTAAGGAGGTATCCGATGGCGATTCGGACCGAAGCGTTTGAATTAGCCGGTGGTGGATTTCACCGTGAGTCGCGCTGGGAAAACCTGGCGCGCATGGCCCGCACCAAGTATTTGGGCACGGCGTCGGCGCTCATTATCATCCTCGCGGTGGGTGTGGCGCTGCTGGCGCCGATCATAGCGCCCTACGACCCGCTCGACGTTGATACCGCCTCCGCTCTGCTGTCGCCCCGCAGTTCGCACTGGTTGGGCACCGATGAGTTGGGACGTGACCTGCTGAGCCGCGTGATGTATGGCGCACGGGTGTCGCTGCAGGTGGGCCTGCTGGCAGTGTCTACCGGTACCGTATTCGGGGTGTTCCTGGGCATCAGCTCCGCATTTTTCGGTGGCTTATACGACCTGCTGGTGCAGCGGTTCATCGACTCGTTGCAGGCGTTCCCCTCGCTGGTGCTCGCGCTGGTGCTGGTGGCGACCCTGGGGTCATCGGTGACCAATGTCACGCTGGCCATCGCTATCACGCTCATCGCCACCAAGGCTCGGGTGGTGCGCAGCGCTACGCTGTCGCTGATGCAGCATCAGTACGTGGACGGCGCACGGGTCATTGGCTGCAGCAGTGCGCGCATCATGCTGCGCTACATCCTACCGAACGCTTGGCCGGTGGTCATCGTGCTGTTCTCGCTCAGCATCGGCCAGGCTATCATCCGCGAGGCGTCGTTGAGCTTCCTGGGCCTGGGGCCGCCCCCGCCCACGCCTACCTGGGGCGGCATGTTGAGCGGCAGCGCCCGCAGCTACATGACCACCGCCCCCTGGCTGGCGATCGCACCGGGGCTCTGCATCATGCTGGTGGTGCTGTCGTTCAACCTGTTGGGCGATGCCATCCGCGACGTGTTGGACCCCCGCCTGCGGAACACCAACTAGCCGGCCCAGCACACCGTTCGAGCACGCCGCCGCAGGCCACCAGCCTGCGGCGGACGTATGCCGGCCAGTGCACTGCCGGGAAGAGCGCTACAGAATTCTGAAGGAGGTTTTCCATGGCGGATACGATAGCGGACGTGCGGTACAAGGTGGCGATGGCCAACCGGGTGCTTTCGGCGTGCGGGCTGGCCACCGGCCACCGGCTGAGCTTGGGGCATGCCAGTATGCGCATTCCGGGCCAACCCGACCAGTTCCTGGTGAAGGGCCGCGGCTACCAGATGGACGCGTTGCCGGCCATGAAGCCGGAGGACATGATTCTGTGCGACCTCGATGGCAACATGCTGGACGGCCCGCCGGGATCAACCCAGTGCTTTGAGGTGAAGATCCACTCCTGTGTGTATAAGCTGAACCCCGGCATTCAGTCGGTGGTGCACGTACACCCCACGTTCACCGTGCTGATGAGCGTGCTGGGCCTGCCGATCCGGCCGATGGCGCAGGAGGGCGTGCAACTGGTGGCGAAGACGTTGCCGCTCTACCCGCACACACGTACTATCCAGACCGACGAAGAGGGGATGGACATGGCCACGCAGATGGGCAAGCACAAGGCCATTCTGCTGCAGGGCCACGGGGCCACCACCCGCGGCGCCGACCTTGAGGAAGCGGTGATGAACATGCTTAACCTCGAGGAGCAGGCCAAGATGAACTACTACGCCCTCAGTGCGCTGGGGCCGAATTACCCGTTCATCCCGGAGACGCTGGTCGCCGAGATGAGCAACCGGACTCCCCTGGCGGAGTTGCCCCACTTCCGCGACCCTATCGCTCGAGCGAAGGGCCAGCCGCGTGTGGGTGGCGTGTGGAAGTACTACACGGAGCTAGTGTCTAAAGACCTGTAGCATCGCGTGAGCATTCGTGCAAAAGACCAGCCCACAAGGCTGGTCTCTTGCTGTCCCTAGCAGACGGACAATCAGGGCTTGTTATGGCCCGATATGCGATCAAACGGCGGTGGCTGGTTCATGATCTTACGCACGTAATATGCGGCTTGGTGGCGTACACTACATGTGGGTGCTCGGCGTGGCTTGAACGCACCTTCCCCTGCCACGTCGAGCACCCACGGCATTTGTACCTGCCGGCAGGCGCTGCTTGGGCGGCTCTCGTAATGGCAGCGGTCTGAACGACGCGGGCTTGCCCATCCGAGGTCGTTGCTACGCCCTGCACCTCAGGGTCTGCCCATTGCTCCGTCTGCCAGCCGAAGGCCTGTGGGATCCTCCCAACGGAAACGTGCGCTTTGGACCCTGCGGCGAGCGCCGCTTGCGTGCCTGAGCGCTACCGCGCGTTGGCGATCAGCGCCGCGAAGCTTCCCAGGGAGATGCCTCCCGCCACGCGTAGCCGTGAGAGTAACAGCGGGTCGGCGTCGGGGTTTGCGAGGCCGTAGCGGGTGGTGACTGCGGCTTCGTACCCAAGCCGGCGCAGTGCTGCCATGGCTTCGTTGCCGAAGCGGCCGGAGGGGTACGCGAAGGTGGTGGGCGCCTGACCAGTCATTTCGGTCAGTTCATTGGCTGCGCCCTCCATCTCCTGAGCGAGCCGTGCACCGCTCAGGCGGCTGACGTCGGGATGGGTGCGGGTGTGCGAGGCAATCTCCCAGCCGGCGGCCTGCAACTCCTGTAAGTGCTCGGTCGCCATGTAGCCGCCGCGCCCCACGAATGTGCTGATGATGAACGCAGTGGCCGCAAACCCGTGGGTCCGCAGCTCCGGGAACGCGGCAGTGTAGGCGTCCAAGTAGCCGTCGTCGAGCGTGATGACGATGGGCTTGTCGGGCAATTCGGCCTCACCGCGCCATGCAGCGGCAAGCTGGTGCAGCGTGACGGTGTGGTAGCCCCGGTCCTCCAGCCAGGCCATCTGCTGGGCGAAGGCATTGGGCGTCACCGAAAGGCTGAAGCCCAGGCGATCATTCGGGTTGGGGTTCACCCGGATGTAGTGATACATGAGCACGGGAACGCGCTGCCCACCGGCGCGACCCGGTGCGCCGGCGCCCGCCGCTGGCCGTGATGCAGGCTGGACAGACGACACGGACTGCGCCGCGATACCGCTGGGGCGATCGGGCGCCTGGGCGGCGGCCGGCGCTGCTGGAGCGGGCGCTGCGTTTGTCAGGAGCGCGGCGTCGGTCTGCGAGGCTTGGGGTGTCTCCATGGCCGCGTTGAAGGCGGGCGTGCTCGCTCTAGCGGCCGGCTCCGGGGATTCGGCAGCCGGTGTGGCGGGTGGACGGGCGAAGCCCGCGGCCAGGCACACGGCGAGAAGGAGCATGCCGGTGGCTACGAGGCCACGGCGCGTGGTGAGACGCGACACGGGACTGCCTTTCATGCGCCTGCCCTCGTCTGCAGCGCGGGCGGTGCGCTGGCCGGCTGTTGGGCGCCGGCATCCGCCACGGGCTGTTGCGCCGGGGGAGGCGCGTGGAGGTGATGCAAGAATTTTAGCACGTATGTCCGTTTGGTGTGCCGAAGGTCACGATCCGTCTGGTAAACTCGGTTACACCATGACCAAGTCCGACGATACCGACCGTCTGTTATCCGTGGAGCGTTGCTTGGCGCTGCTGCAGCTTGACCACGCGCTGCTGCGCATTCAGATGCGGGTGCAATACCTGGCGTTCGCGCGTCTCGCGGAGAAGGACACGCTGGACGCCTGCGACTACTTCGCGTGGGAGAAGGCGCAGGAGTACAAGCAGCGCATCGCCGCATCGTCCGCACCACTGGCCGAGGTGGATGGCTGGCATGCCGCCATCCGCGCCGTGTTCGGCGAATGGGCGGTGCACCTTGCCAGCGACCATCCGCCGCGTATGAACCCGCCAACGCCCACGGAGCCGGCGTGAGCGACCCGCTGGCTCCGCCCGCGGCTTCCACCGGTCCAGCGGGCGGGTGGGTAGCCCGTAACCTGCCTGCGCTGGCGTACCGCGACTTTCGCCTGCTGTGGGCGGGCGTGTTGTTCGCCAGCGGAGGCCTGTGGGTTCAGAACGTCACCGTCGGCTGGCTGGTCTACACCCTGACGGGATCGTCGGTGCTGCTGGGCCTGCTGAACGGGATCGGCGTTATCCCCTGGTTGTTCGTCTCGCCGGTGGCCGGGGCCATGGCCGACCGGATTGACCGGCGCTTCCTGCTGTTGGGGGCGTCAGCGGTGCTGGTAACGGCGGCGCTCATCATCGGTGCGCTCACCGCCACCGGCCATGTGGAGGTGTGGCACCTGTACGTGTTTGTGCTGGTCAGCGGCTGTGCGTGGTCGGTGGACCAGCCGGTGCGGCAGGCGATGGTGGGCAGCAGCGTGCCGCGCGAGGTGATTGCCAACGCTGTGGCGTTGAACTCGGCGGGCTTCAACCTCAGCCGCATCGTGGGTCCGGGCGTTGCCGGCCTCATGATCGCATTCCTGGGAGCGGGCGGGAATTTCTTCGTGCAGGCGGCCGCATTCGCCGGCGTCGGGCTGACGGTGTGGGCCATGGCCAGCGCTCCCCCGCGGCGGGGTGCTGCGGCTCAGAGCGTGCTGTCCAACATGAAGGCTGGGTTCCGGTGGGTGTGGGGCAACGCCCCAGCCCGCATGCTCATGATGCTGGCGCTGACGCCGTTCTTCCTGGGGTTCCCTTTCTTGAGCCTCATGCCTATCTTCGCCGAGGATGTGCTCAAGATCGGACCGTCGGGCTTGGGGTTGCTGCTGGCGGCCAATGGGGTGGGTGCGCTTTCGGGCGCCATGCTGATGGCTGCGGTGGGCCCGAAGCGGCGGCGCGGGCCGTTCCTGATGGCGATGTTAGGGTGCATGGGCGTGTCGCTGGTGGCGTTCAGCCTTATGGACTCGCTACCAGTGGCGCTGCTGTGCCTGGTGGTGGTGGGCGTGTGCCAGATGTGCTACGCCGCCACCAACATGACCAGGCTGCAGTTGCTGGTGCCCGACGAATACCGCGGCCGCGCCATGAGCATCTTCATGCTGAATAACGCCTTCTTCCCGCTCGGCAGTCTCACGGCCGGTATCGTGGCCGGATTCATCGGCGCCCCGAGCACGGTGACACTCATGGGCGTGTCGTGCGTGCTGCTGGCTGCCGGCGCCGCCTATTTTTCCCGCACACTGCGCAACCTGGAGTAGCAACGCGCAGAGCGCCACCGCTAGCGGTGGCGCTCTGCGACCGTACGAGGCTGGTTCGCCTTAAGCGAGTTGCTTCTCAAAGAACCCAAAGACCTTCGACCAGCCGTCCATGGCTTGCTGCTGCCGGTAGTTCGGGCGGTCGTAGTAGAAGAACCCGTGGCCTGCGCCGTCGTAGCGGTGGAACTCGTAGTTCTTGCCCAGGCGCTTTAGCTCAGCCTCGTGCTCGTCGACCTGCGCCGGTGGCGGGTTCTGGTCGTCGTTGCCAAAGAGGCCCAACAGCGGGCAGCACAGGTCGGCGGTCATGGTGACCGGCGACTTGGGCTGGTTTGCGGTGAGGTTGGCCTGCACCACGTTGCCGCCCCACAGCTCCACTGCAGCGTCCCAGCCGGTGCTGGAGCACGCCACCATGAAGGTGTGGCGCCCGCCGGAGCAGGTACCGATGAGGCCGACCTTGGCGCTGCCCTGGGCCTTTAGGAACTCGCGTGCGCCGACGCAATCGCCGACCACCTGGGCGTCGGCCACCCCGCCGGCGCCGCGCACCTGTGCTGCCACGTCATCGGGCGAGCCGTGGCCCAAACGGCAATATAGATTGGGGCAGATGGCCGCGTAGCCGTGCTGGGCGAAGCGGCGGGTGGTCTCCAGGTAGAACTCGTCCCACCCCGGCACGTGGTGAATGAGCACGACGCCGGGGAATGGCCCGTTGCCGGCCGGCTTGGCGTAGTAGGCATCGACCATATCGCCGTTCTGGCCTTTGATCTGGACCATTTCGGCAGTCATGCCACGTACCGCATTGGTCTGAAACTGGTTCCACTGCATTGGGTGCCTCCGTAAGTTAGTTCAGGAAGTGCCCACGAGAATTGCCCGCGCGGGGGTAGTTTGTCAAGCTGGCCCTAAGGCGTGTTGACGAGCCCCCGTCGCGGGCAATTCTTTTGGCCAGGGTGCAGCGTTACTTGAACGCTGGGATGACCTCTTTGCCGAAGAGCTTGATGGAATTCTCCACCAGATCGGGGGCCATGCGGCCAATCTCGTGGTTGGTGCAGAAGATGTCGTAGCCGATCTGCTTCTGGCCTTCCTGCAGCTTCTTGATAACGGTCTCGGGGCTGCCCACAATGGCGAGGCCGTTCTCGATGTTGAACTCGTAGCTGTTGGCGGCGTTGCGGATGACCTCGCCGCGGTTCTTGTCGTCGGGGCGCTCGCTGTCGCTGCCCATACCACGGGGGTGGGTGCCCCAGCCGATGCGGGTCTGTGCGATGGGGCCGCCGCCCACCGGCACGGCGCCGCCAGCACGGGACGCGATGAACTGGCGGGCCTGCTCGTGGGCCTTCTCGTCGGTTTCGGCCACGTGCACCTGGCGTTGCAAGAAGACGCGAGGCATCGTGCCGGTATGGCCCGACTCGTGCCATACCTTGCGGTACAGGTCGAACTTGCGGGCCACCACCTCGTCGGTGTCCAGGTTCTGCGACACGTGGTAGTTGTTCTTGGCGGCGAACTCTATGGCAGTGTCGCTGTGGACGGCGGCCCAGATGGGCGGGTAGGGCTTCTGGTAGGGCTTGGGCTGTGGCAGCGCCTCGTCGAAGTGGAAGTACTTGCCGTTGTACGTCACTTCGTCCTGGGTCCAGGCCATCTTGACGATGTCCAGCACCTCGCCGGAGAGTTCAGCGCGCTTGTAGAAGTCGACACCCCAGCGGATGAACTCGTGCTCGTGGACGCCGATGCCGGTGCCGAACTCGACGCGTCCGCGGGAGAGCTGGTCGAGCATGGCCACTTCTTGGGCCAGCCGGATGGGGTGGTAGAAGGGCAATTGCCACATCATGGCGCCGATGCGGAGCGTGCTGGTGGCGCGGGCTACCGCCGTCAAGTAGACGGTGGGTGCGGTGATGCGGCCCACCGGCGAGTTCTGGTGCTCGATCACGAAGTAGGAGTGCCAGCCGAGTTGCTCGATGGTCTGCGCGAGCTTGATGTGCTCCTCGTAGACATCGGCCATGTGTTCGTACTTCTCCGAGTATCCGCCCACGCCGTCCCAGAGTGCGAAGTCTAGCTTTGCCATCGGTGTTGACCTCCTGTTGTCGCTTTACTGTTGTCGGTGCTGCCAGAGTAGCGCATTCGCGCTTGGTGCGGGAGCCGTAGTCTAGCCCTCTCACGGATTCTTCATGTGCGCCCAGCATGACCCCGCAAGAGTCTGTCGCCCGCTTACTTATCCAGCCACGCCGTCAGGAACTTCTGGCCCCATCCCCAGTACATGTGGGGGTAGTACCCCTTCAGGTACGGCTGCCAGTAGATGAACCGCTGGTCGGCCACGGGGTTCAGGGCGTAAGCCTGGTCGGCAATGCGCCGCACGATGTCCTGGATGAGCTTCTTGCGCTCGGCGGTGTCGAGGATAGTGCGCTGCTTGTCGAGCATTGTGTCCAGTTGCGGGTCGTTGATGCGGCTGTAGTTCACGTCGCCCTTGCTGCTGTACACGGTGGCGAGATTGCCGTCGGGGTCAATCTCCTGCGACTTGCCGTTCACGAAGATCTGGTAGTCGCCGGAGCGCCGCCGCTGGATGATCTCTGCCCACTCGACGATGGTCATCTTGACGTCGAAGCCGATCTCCTTCATTTGGGCCTGCAGCAGCTCGGCGTAGGTCATGACGGTACGGTTGTTGTTGGCGGTGTGCATGATGAGGGCCGGCCCGCCGTTGGTGTACCCCGCGTCGCGCAGCAGTTGCTTCGCCTTGGCCAGGTCGTGGGGATAGAGGGCCTTCACCTCGTCGGCGGGCAGCGCCCACTGAGTGTAGGCGGTGCCGATGCCGGCCACGTTAAGCTGCGACTGGCCCTTACTGAGCGCCTGGATCATGCCCATGGGGTCCAGGCCGATGCGCATTGCCTGCCGCACCCGCACGTCGTTGAACGGCGGCTTGTTGTTCGACATGTAGATCTCGGTGCCGCCGGGATCGGCCACCGACACGAACACCGCCTTGGGCACGCTGGCCCTCATCTGGTCGGCGGCGGGCGAGCCGGCCCGCTGGCACTCGCCGC
>ORJL010809197.1_pt1 | contig 62300 bp, 60 predicted proteins | sample 1779941 | NCBI WGS metagenome assembly ORJL01 (sample SAMEA104232317, study PRJEB22302) | groundwater metagenome | biome: forest; feature: aquifer; material: groundwater | place: USA | collected 2011-08-07 | depth 5.8 m | reverse complement strand
TGGGTGGTCGAACGCACCTTCGCCTGGCTAGGCGGATTCCGCCGTCTGGCCAAAGATTTCGAGGTGCTGGCCGCTTCCGCCGAAAATGTTGTCCGCATCGCCATGGTCAAAATAACACTTGCAAAATGTGTTTAAACTTTTGCCAGACAGCTTCTAAACTGTATATAACATCATTGAAGCCAGGAGACAAAGCATTAACACCGAGCCTTGTTACAACAGTTACAACTTAGATCATTTAGGCCTAATAGCAGGCATGGTTGACGAATTGGGACTGCCTGAATGGATTGATGCGGTGATCAAACAAGACCATGAGCAGCGTTATGTCTCAGTGGGATTGTGCGTCAAGGCAATGATTTTGAATGGTTTAGGCTTTGTTAACCGGGCTTTATATCTGATGCCGCACTTTTTCAAGGATAAACCGGTCGGGCGCTTGTTGGGTGAAGGCATAACCGCCGAACAACTCAACGATGACGCGTTGGGCAGGGCGCTGGACGCGATCTACGCCTATGGCCCGGAGCAGCTGTACGGTCAACTGGCCGCGCGGTCGATCAAGCGTTTGGGGCTATCCTGCACCGTCGGCCACCTGGACAGCACCAGCTTTCATGTGGATGGCGTCTACAACAGCGGCCAGGAAGACGTGCCGGAAGGCGTTGTCCACCTTACTCAAGGTTATAGCCGCGATCACCGGCCAGACCTCAATCAGGTGATCCTGCAACTGATTAGCGAACATCAGGCGGGCATACCGTTGTGGATGGAGGCGTTGAGCGGCAACCGCAACGATAAGGACAGTTTCCGGCAGACACTGAACGCGCATCTGGGGCAGTTGCGTGAGGGGGTCGGTCTGTCACTGATTGTCGCCGACAGTGCGCTGTATACGGCGAAAACACTGCAAGACCTGGGCGATTTTCCGTGGATTAGCCGTGTCCCGGAAACGATTGGCGGTACCCGCGAATTGATTCTGGCGGCGACTGAGGCGTGGATGACGGCCCGGCCGGAGCGCGCTTACCTGGCGTTGGGTTCCAATTATGCCGGCATCCAGCAGCGCTGGCTGGTGGTGTATACCCGAAGCGCGCACGAGCGCGCCGAACAAACGGTCAACAAACAGCACTTGAAGCAAAGCCAGGCCGAGTACAAAACATTTAACGCGTTAAGCCAACAAAGCTTTGCCTGCGCTACGGATGCCGAAGCGGCTTTAACGCACTTGCAAAAAAAGCTGAAAACGGTTGCCTTACACGATCCGCGTATCGTCGAAGTGGCCGGGTTCAAAGGTAAAGGACGCCCCCGTAAAGGCCGCAAACCCGATACCGTCAGCTATCGCATTGAAGCGGGCGTCGCCTCTGTCCTCGAAACACGGCAGCGCAAGATCCAACAAAAAAGCGGCTTCATTCTCGCCAGCAACCAGTTGGACGGCACGCAACTCAGCGATGACGCCTTGCTCGACCACTATACGCCGGGTCAACAAAAAGTCGAACGCGGCTTTCGCTTTTTAAAAGACCCCTGGTTCATGGCGAACACCCTGTTTCTCAAATCACCAAAGCGCATCATGGCGCTGATGATGGTCATGACCCTCTGTCTTTTGGTCTATGGTGCCCTGGAATACCGCATTCGACAAACACTCCAACAACAGCAACAAGGCTTTCCTAGTCAGCTCGGTAGCACGACCACCCGCCCTAGCGCCCGCTGGGTGTTTCAGTTTTTCGCCGGTATCCATGTGCTGTTAATCGATCAGTGCCGGGAAATCATACTGAATTGTAATGAACACCATCACCAACTGCTTAACCTGCTCGGTGAGCGTTATGTCCAGTTATATGCCAGTTCTGGATAATGGGGTGCGGAATGTCGGATATTAATATAATTGCATGATTAATAAATGATTTTTTTAAATTAAAAGTATGTGGGATCGGTACTTAACAGCCAACTATTAAAAGGAGGTGGGTTAGCGCGGGACACAGAGGGCTAAAGTCCACCCACATTGTGTCCCACGCTGTCGAGTTGTTTTTTTGAACCTTGATGCTAAAGGTAACCGGCCAAAGCCAGTAGTTTTAACCTTCAATGGTTCGGACAGATTTCACCAAGCCAGCACCCCAAAGTCACAAAGCCCCACGTAGGCAGGCGAGGATTTAATCGAATTCAAATCAATTGCTAAGTTGGAAGAAAGTCGTTCAATGAATAAGGCATTGAAAAATTTGGCTTTCCAACTGGCAATCGAAATGGTGTTGCGCTGGGGCGACAATGGCCTATCGTGCCACTTCATCAAATTCAACGCGGTGAAACAGGCATTGAAATGCGAGTGCAAAGCGGATTCAGAACGCGCCTGACAGTGAGTTAGCCCTATAAATTGTTTGGCATCACGAAACAAAAATTCGATTTGAAAACGTGCTTGATAGTAGCGATAAAGCATCAGGGAATCTAATGGGGTATCGGTGGAAAACAGCATGGCATAGCCATTTTTTCTGAGTAAATAGACGATGCGGATGTCACGCCTGAGAGTAGGGCAATTGACAATAGCGGTATAAACTTCGGCTCTATATGGCTTTGGGGTCTTTTTAACTAAAACAGCCAGTAACGAAGACAGCAAGTCTTTACCGCGTTTTCTGACGTTATGTACAAACTCAAAAAAGCTCAGATACAACGGCAACTTGGCCTGTGATATACCCCGGTGGGGGCGCAGCCAGGAACGCAACAGCGACCAGAAGCCTTCCATGGTGTTCGAATGGACTTCGCAGAAGCCGTCACCATCTTCATCGCGGGCGTATTCACCCGCCGGTCTTGTGTGGGTAGCCACACGCTTCCAAGTGGCTGTAGATGGTGGCCTGTTGCACGTTGTCGAGCATCCTGATGACGACTTCACCCGTACGTTGGATTATGCCAAAAACGGGTGGTTTCTCCGTCGCCAGCGTACCACGTCCACGCGCGCCCTTCAGACGGAGGCAACGGGGTTTCCGTCCGGCTTCGGCGACTTTTTCAGGCTGGCCTTTTTGCCCGCCACAAGGTAGGCCTCGTCGCATTCGACCACGCCGGACAAGGTTACCGGCTCTTTTTTTTAGCGATGCCCGTGCGCAGGTGTTCCGTCATGTATTGCAAATCGTCCTTGTTCAGATCCAGCTCTTGGGCGATCTGTTGGTTGGACAGGTTCAGCCCCATACCCACACGGGGCACTAGTGAAATACAGGCACAGCACCCAGACCGACAGCGGCTGGTGATGCCCCGACAAGACCGTCCCGGTCAGGTCGTCGAAACCTTTGCCGCAGGCCTTGCATTGGTAACGCTGGCAGGTGCGTTGCGGGTTGTCGAAGCCGCGCCGGATCGTGTCCCCGCCGTCGCAATGCAGGCAGCTGACACCCTTGACCCAGCGCAACTGCCGGATGGTGGCATAACATTGGGCTTCACTGACTAACTGTTTGATGGTGATGATTGAGGTTTCCATCCGACCATTTTATCAAAAGACCTCAAAACACATATTGAGCCTTAATTGATAATTTGCAGCAGGATATGGGTATCTAACAACCTGCACCTACCTTCCTTGTATATGCAGGCTCTAAGCCCCGGATTCGCCTCGGTATGGGTGAATAGGGCGGGAGCCTTGCCGGATTAACTCAATCCCAGCTCAGCGCCCCGCCTGTTTGATACTCCGTCACCCGTGATTCAAAAAAATTTTTCTCTTTCTTGAGGTCGATCATTTCACTCATCCAAGGAAAAGGATTAGTGGCTCCTGAATATGGCACATCCAAACCTATTTGCTGGCAGCGGCGGTTGGCAATGAAGCGCAGGTATTCCTTGAACATACCGGCATTGAGGCCCAATACGCCGCGCGGCATCGTGTCTTCCGCGTAACGGTATTCGAGCGCCACGGCCTGCTGCATCAAGCCTTTAATTTCATCGCGGAACTCGCTGGTCCACAACCGCGGATTTTCTAGCTTGATGGTGTTAATGAGGTCGACGCCGAAATTGCAATGCAGCGACTCGTCGCGCAGGATGTATTGGTATTGTTCCGCCGCCCCTTGCATTTTGTTCTGCCGCCCCAGCGCCAGGATCTGCACAAAACCCACATAGAAAAACAGCCCTTCCATGATGCAGGCGAACACGATCAGCGAGCGTAATAATTGCTGGTCGGCGGCTAAAGTGCCGGTTCTGAAGGCCGGATCTGTCAAGGTATTGATGAACGGAATCAGGAAGTTATCCTTATCACGGATGCTGGGGATTTCCCGGTAGGCATTAAAGATTTCGCTCTCATCCAGACCCAGGCTTTCAACGATATATTGGTAGGCATGGGTATGGATGGCTTCCTCAAAGGCTTGGCGTAGCAGGTATTGGCGGCATTCCGGCGCGGTGATGTGGCGGTAAGTGCCCAGGACAATATTGTTGGCCGCCAAGGAATCTGCGGTGGTAAAGAAGCCTAGGTTGCGCTTGATAACCAGCCGTTCGTCTTCGGTCAGCGCCGTGCTGTCTTTCCATTGGGCAATGTCGCGGTTCATCGGGACTTCCTGCGGCATCCAGTGATTGGCGCAGCCCGCCAGGTATTTGTCCCAGGCCCAATGGTATTTGAACGGCACCAGTTGGTTGACATCGGTCTGGCCGTTGATCACGCGTTTATCGTTGGCATTAATGCGCCCGGATATTGGCGGCTGGTTGGCGGCAGCCCGCCCTAAAACCGGTGCTGCAACCGCACTTGGCCGGGCCGGTTCTTCTTTAACAAAAACGTCTTCTTCGAATATCAACATGGTTGCTTCCTTGATTAGTGTGGCCAGGCCGGGTTGCCTGCCTTTTGCAACCCGGCACATTGGGCGTTAAAGGTTGGGTTGAAACGGCACCAACCCGGTCTAGTGCCCAGTCATTGATTTTTTGTCGGGCCAATCTAAATCCGGGCGGACGGTTGTCCGCCTTTTTTATGGCTTGTGCCAATAGCTGCAGCGATCAGGCGGGCAACCGCCCGCCCTTACGAAAATCATACTGACAATTCAACATTGACTGGGTACTAGGTTATTGGCAGGCTTCGCAACCCGGATCATCGATCAAGCATTGTTGGGGTTCCGGTATCAGTGCTGGCACCGCATTCAGTTCACCGCCTGCCCCCGTTGATTTTTCGGCGGATGTCGCCCCTAAGGAGCGCAGGTAATAAGTGGTTTTCAGGCCGCGCCGCCAGGCCAGCAGATAGGTGTCGTGCAGCTTTTTGCCGGAGGGGATTGCAAAGTAGAGATTCAACGATTGCGCCTGGTCTATCCATTTTTGCCGCCGGGCCGCGGCTTCCACCAGCCAGGTGGGGTCAATTTCAAAAGCGGTGGCATAAAGCGCCTTAAGCCCGTCAGGGATCCGGTCTATTTTGGCTAGCGAGCCATCGTAATATTTGAGATCCGCCACCATCACTTTATCCCATAAACCCAAGGCCTTAAGGTCCTTGACCAGCGCCTCATTGACGACGGTAAATTCACCGGACAAGTTGGATTTTACGTACAGGTTTTGATAGTCCGGCTCAATGCTGGCGGAAACGCCAACGATATTGGCGATCGTGGCCGTTGGCGCAATGGCTACACAATTGGAGTTGCGCATCCCGTGTTGTTGGATACGGGCCCTTAACGATCCCCAATCCAGGGTGCTGTTGCGGTCCACTTCAACCTGCCCGCCGCGTGCTTCGCCCAATAAGTCCAAGGTGTCCAGCGGCAAAATGCCCCGGTCCCATAGGCTGCCCTTGAAGCTGAAATAAGCGCCGCGTTCTTGCGCTAACTGGCTTGAAGCCGAATAGGCGTGGTAGCACACGGTTTCCATGGTGTTGTCAGCAAACTCAATGGCCGCCATTGAGGCATAGGGAAGTTGCAGGGCATGCAGGCAATCCTGAAAACCCATGATGCCCAGGCCCACAGGGCGATGGCGGTGGTTGGAATTACGTGCACTGCCGACCGCGTAGAAATTGATGTCAATGACATTGTCCAGCATCCGCATCGCGGTGGTGATGGTGGCTTTGAGCTTAGTTTGGTCCAGTACCCAGTTGCCGTTTTCTTTTTGCAAATGCGCCATCAGGTTCACTGAACCCAAATTGCACACGGCGATTTCGGTCGCTGAGGTGTTCAGGGTAATCTCGGTGCAAAGGTTGGAGCTGTGCACCACGCCGACATGCTGTTGTGGCGAACGGATATTGCAGGCGTCCTTGAAGGTGATCCAGGGATGGCCGGTTTCAAACAGCATCGACAGCATCTTGCGCCACAGTTGCAGGGCAGGGACACGCTTGAACAATTTGATTTCACCGAGATCGGCACGGCGTTCGTATCCGCAATAAGCGGTGGCGAACGCATGGCCGTACTTGTCGTGCAAATCCGGCACATCTGATGGCGAGAATAATGTCCATTCGCCGTTTTCATTGACACGCTGCATGAACAGGTCGGGGATCCAGTGTGCGGTGTTCATGTCGTGGGTGCGGCGGCGGTCGTCGCCGGTGTTTTTGCGCAAGTCCAGAAACTCCTCGATGTCCAGATGCCAGGTTTCCAGGTAGCCACAGACCGCACCCTTGCGCTTGCCGCCTTGGTTGACCGCGACGGCGGTGTCGTTGGCGACTTTCAGGAAGGGGATCACGCCCTGGCTTTTGCCGTTGGTGCCTTTGATGCGCGAGCCCAGGGCGCGTACCGGTGTCCAGTCGTTGCCGATGCCGCCAGCATATTTTTGTAATAGGGCGTTTTCCTTGATGGCCTGGTAAATGCTGTCCAGATCGTCGCTGACCGTGGAGAGGTAGCAGGATGAAAGCTGTGAATGCACCGTGCCGCTGTTGAACAACGTGGGGGTGGAACTCATAAAATCGAAGTTGGACAACAGGTTATAAAATTCGATGGCGCGGTCTTCACGGTCAATCTCGTTAATCGCAAGACCCATCGCCACACGCATGAAAAAAATTTGTGGCAGCTCGATACGCCGTTCCTCGATATGTAAAAAATAGCGGTCATAAAGGGTTTGCAGACCCAGATAACCGAATTTGAAATCACGCTCCGCCACCAATGCCGCGGCGAGCCTGGCCACATCAAACTGGGCCAGGCGCTTGTCCAACAAGCCGGCTTCAATACCCCGCTTGATAGTGTGCGGGAAATATTCGGCATAGCCGGATTTACCCTCCGGGGCACCAGCCATTGCCGCAGGGACGGCACTTTCGCCCAGCACTTCAGCACGGATCAGATCCAGCAGCAAGCGTGCGGTGACGTAGTTGTAAGCCGGTTCCCGCTCAATCAGGCTGCGGGCGGAAAGGATTAGGGCGCGCCGGACTTCGTTAAACGGGATGCCATCATAACAATCGCGCACGGCTTGCTCGACCACCGCTTTCGGGCTGACTTCGGCGCCTAAACCCAGGCAAGCTCGCGACACCAAAGCGGTCAGTTTGGCGGCATCTAACGGCTGCTGGTCGCCATCAATATTGAACTGCAATTGCGGAGTGCCGTGTGTCTGGCCGGCCCGTTCGGCGGCATGTTTTTCCCGGTAAAGCACGTAGGCTTTTGCCACATCATGCTCACCGGAACGCATCAGGGCCAATTCGACCTGATCCTGAATATCTTCAATATGCACCGAGCCGCCGGAAGGGCGCCGACGCATCAGGGCGGTGACGACAACATCTGTCAATAGGGCGATTTGTTCGCGCGTCCGGCTGGATAAAACGGTTTTGCCTTTCTCGACAGCTAAAAACGCCTTGCTTATGGCGATGGAAATTTTTTCAGGATTAAACGGGACAGCGGCGCCATTGCGGCGGACCACTTGTAAGGGAGGGCTTGTAAGATGCTGCCTGGAATGTGGCGGAGCATTCAAAGGGCCATTGCCCTTCACGGTGGTGTTTGTATCGTACATGGATAGCTCCTTAAAATTAGGAGCGGGAATGACTTCAAAAAAGACGCGGCATGTCAAGTGCGGCGGGAAACTGGATTTGCTAACGTTTACCGTTGTTGTTGCACTGGACCGGGCGCCAATCTTAAAGACCAGCAGGCGGAAAGCGGCTTGGCACAAAACGGCGCAAACAGGACTTTCCATCAGCCGAGGACACCCCGCCTCAAACGTGTTGACAAAATATACGGCAGGTCTCCTGGCTTTCGGGTCATTGCGTGTGGCCGGCCTTCCCAAGTCTGCGTTCACGACCCAGTGGCATGGTTGACAACACGCTATCCGATTACAGTTGCGGGGGCAGCTCCGGTTTTAAGACCACTTTATCAGTTGATCGGTCACCGGATTCCCTTTTATCCCAACTTACAGCTTAAGCCTAAGTGTGGGAACCGTATGCGGTTTAAGGTAACACCGGCAATCTCCCTCTGTCAATAAAATTCACCATATATAGATATTTAATTAAAATAAATAACTATATGTAGTATTTGTGAAAGTGGCTTTGCAAGTGCGCTTGTTGTGCGGCCAACAAGCGTTTAGACAGTGTTGGCGTGCGATGCTAGTTAGCGGAGGATTTTTCCGGATGAAGCAGCCAAAAGCGGCATTAGCGGGCGTGTGATGGGGGAAGGCCAGGGGCGTGTCCGCCCCTGCCAGGTGATGGCTTTAGCCATGTTTTTTAACTATTGGAAAATCTCAAGCTAATTTTCTATCGCCGTCAGGCGCGTTTGGCGTAACAGCCAACACAGGTAGGCGGCGGCCGTGACGTCATAAGCCAGGCAGAACATCGGCCACCACAGCGGCACACCGGGGTTGGCGACCATTTGCCCGTGGAATAAATCAAAAACGCCATGGGCAAACAAAGCGGCGGCGACCCAGCCATAGGTTGCGTTTGAAACCCAGCACGGCAAGGGCGGCAAACAGCAGCATCCCCGTGAGTTCAACAACAATAATCCCGGCCGCGCCAACCATGGCGGCAAACAGCACATAATAGGAGGCGATGACCACCATCACCGTCGGGTAAAACGCCCTGTCCTTATCAAAACCGGATCGTGTCGCTAGGACGGAGACTATGGACGCGATAACGCAGCCAAATATAAATTCCATATCACGGTAATGGGTTGGGGGTGTTTAAAATCAGGCAGGCTTGATGACCAGCATGTCGTTGCCGCCCCGTTGGAACTCATAAGGCACACGTTTGACGGCTGTCCTGAAACCCTGCTGTGCAAGCTGGTCTTCAACGACCGGGAGATGCGGCGACGGCAAGCCATCCAAAGCCAATAAGGGGAACACGCGCACTTCACCAGATACCCGCAACATGTCCAAAAGGGCTCGGACATGAAAATCCGCCGACAAGTGGGCGCTGTACAAAAACAGGAAATGGGACGACAAGGCCATGTCAAAGGTCTTGTCGGCAAAAGGCAAGTGCGGCAATTCCCCGGCGACGTATCGCCCCGCCTGTTTGCCGGATCCGAAATCTGCGAGAAACGTTTCCATAGCGGACATCCGTATCTGCCCCAGTTGTTCCACCGAGGGGATGGTGTCCCAGACATAATCGCGGTGGTTCTGGTGCAGTTGCGCCATCACGGTTTCATAGGTTCCGGCAATACGGCACCTGATTTGATCGGCGCTAAAGCCATAAACCGGATCGACGGAAACGATATTCCCGCCGAGCCGTGACAGTTCCGCATTGAAGCTGGCGGGGCCGTCGCCACAGCCCAGTATGCGGTGTTGCAAATCGGCTTCCTTAAGGTCGAACATGTTGACGTATTCATGATACGAACGTCCCCAAGGCACGACTTTATCGAGCGTGAATCCCATGATGGCTGGCCTTTATCTTGGTTGAAAAACGGAAATGCTGATGGTGACCCCTGTTGTCATTTGCGGTTTAACGCCGCCGCCGCGTCCTGTTCATGGCCTGCCAAATGCGCATCGCGCGGCGGCAAGACATCGGCCACGACTTCCAGGCGCTTCCAGGCCGGTGCCGGGGTTTCGCAATGGGCTTTGGGCACGAACGCCGATTCTTCAATCAAGGCCATTTTGTGGATATAACGCGGGCAATTGGGGAACATTTCGCGCAGTTTCACCCGCAACACCAGCTGGGCTTCCGGCCAATGGCTTTGCAAAGGCTCATCATCCTGTATGAAAGCGTCGCCGTTAAAGCGCAGGCGGGCTTGCCGTTGGAAATCCACGAACAGCAGGCTGACATGCGGGTTGACCAGCACATTGCCGGCGGAAAGGTACATGCCGCTGCCGTCATAAAGCGGAAATGCCAGGGTTTGGTCATCGACCACTTTCACCAAACCGACGCCGCCGCCTTTATAGGAACAATTGGGGCGTCCTTCTTGGTCAACGGTGGCGAAGAAAAACATGTTTTGCGCTTCGATAAACCCCTGGTCTTCGGGGCTGATCCGGTCGCCGATAATGGCTTCGACGAGGCGGTCGGCCATCGGGCGTGTTTCGAAGCGGTCTTGCAGTTTACGGCTGCCTTCATGGAAAAATGTGCTCATCGCTAGTCCTGTAGGTTATGGGTGGGTAAAGGCGTGTTGGGGGCGCCACCCAAGCTACCTGCTATCAGCAGGATGGCGGCTTGCTTGGCTTGGTCGGCGGCGCCTGAACGGCGTTTCATTTGTTCCGAGACAATCGCGCCTTCGATCAGCAGGCTCAACTGTAGCGCCAAGCTTTCAGGGTGTGTTGAACCGCACTGCCTGGCTAAATCGGCAATATAGCCCCGGAATTTATCATAAAATTCGGCGGACACTTGATGCACGGGATTGCCCTCCAGCGGAAATTCGGCGGCGGCATTGATGAACGCGCAGCCACGAAATTCAGGGATAGCCATCCATTCGCTAACCACATCGAAAATGGCCAATAACTTGGCCTTAGGCGTGTCCGCTTTGCTGTCAATCTGGGCGACAAACCACACCCGAAAATCTTCATCCCGTTTGCGCAGGAAAGCCACCACCAATTCATCCTTGGAAGGGAAGTATTTGTATAGGCTCATTTTGGTGGTGTTGGCGGCTTTGGCGATGGCATCGACCCCAGTCGCCCTGATCCCTTGGCTATAGAACAGTTCCGAGGCGGCTTGCAGGATTTTTTCTTGCAGGTTTATGGGCATGGGCAGGCGCAAAAAGGGTGGTTAGGTTTGCAACTATACCGGTCGGTATACTATAATCAAAACGATACTGACCGGTAAGTATTTTTAATTATAACCTGACGTTATGCAGTAACGTAGTTTTTATCCCGTTTGCCGCGTCGCCTTTTCTTTGGATACTTTCTTTTGGCGGAGCAAAAGAAAGTATCTCGCCTTCGGGTGCGGGAACCCGATTTAAAAAATATCGCGATAGCGACTCTACTTTTTTATTTATTTTCAACGCGTAGAAAAAGTTTGCGTAACATCAGTTATAACAAACAATTCCAACAACTGAGGCTTTATGGACATATTATTGATAGGGGCGGTGATTATGATTTTCGCCCTTTTGGCATCGGCATGGCTGATGACATTTGCACGATGGTTCCCTATTAAAGGGATTGATGGGGAATTTCTGGCTGACTATAAAACGCTCATCAGGGCGCATATTGATTTTGCGTTAATGGCTTTGTTTTGCCTGGCTTTTTATGCCGTGAAAGTGCCATTGCCCGTTACCGCTTGTTGGCTGGTCGTGATCGGTGGCATCGCCAATCCTGGCGTGTTTGTCATCGCCGCCTTTAACCCTGATTTTTGGCAAAAAACCGTTTGGAAAGCCTATACCGCCATTAGCTTTATCATAACAACGATTGGTTTCGCTTGGGTCGGGTTCACCTTCTTGGCGTATGCCGCATGATAATGCGCAGGGAGGATCATAGGAACGCAGCATTTCAATCCCCGTTTTTTACTCCCGCTTTGACCAAAGCCGCCATACCGGCCGCATCCAGTTGTCCACTGGCACTAAGCCCTTCGGCAACACTGGCCTGATTGCAGGGCGGTTGGTTTTGGCTGACTTTCCACTTGCCCGACAAGCGGGTGATCACCAATTCAATGCCGATGATGGCCTCCATGAGTTTTTCAGTGAACTCATGGGGGGCATCCGCAACCGCCCACGGTTCAGGAAAAGCCGCCTCGTGTTGGTTGGTCAGGGCTTCCAATTGGCTGCGTAGCCAACTGGCGTCATCAACCACCTGCAATTGGCCATAGGCATGGACGACCGTGTAATTCCAAGTGGGGACCACTTTCCCAGTTTCCTGTTTGGTGGCGTACCAAGACGGGCTGATGTAAGTATTGGGGCCGTGGAAAATCGCCAGCACCTCAAGCCCCGGATCCAGGTCATGCCATAACGGATTCGCCCGTGCGACATGGCCGCGCAACGTGCCGAACGGTAATGGCGCGTCGCTCAGGTGCAAAGGGATGTGGTTGGCATTGAGGCCATCATTGGCAAGCGTCACCAGCGTCGCCAACGGCTGTTGGCGTATCAGTCCGTGCATGGCTTCGAGGCTCGGTTGGACAAATTGGGCGGGTTGGTACATGGGCATTCCGGGAGGGTTGGTAGAAAGATGGGGGCTTTTTATTTCAGCCCGGCCTACTATAATTCAAAACCACCCTCCCGAAAAACCCGTAAACCGAGGAAATCCAATGCTGGAAATTAAGACTGAGATTGAAATCGCATCTGGACCGGAACGCCTGTGGTCTATCCTGACCGATTTTGCGGCCTATCCGCAGTGGAACCCCTTTGTCCGTTCCATACAGGGCGAGGCCAAAACTGGCGGGCGGCTAAGCGTTTCCGTGCAACCGGAAGGCGGCAAGCCCATGACGTTCCGGCCCACCGTGCTGCTTGCCGCGCCTAACCAAGAACTGCGTTGGCTGGGGCATTTAGTGTCGCCGGGGCTGTTTGACGGCGAGCATTATTTTCAAATTGCACCCATCGCCCCTGGGCGGGTGTTGTTTGTCCACGGCGAAAAGTTCTCTGGCCTGTTGGTCGCGCTTGCCAAAACAAAACTGGAAGGCGGCACCCAAGCGGGGTTCGAAGCCATGAACAAAGCCATTAAAAACCGCGCCGAAAACGGGCAACCAGCCCGGGCCTAACAGGAACGGAAAACACATGAAGGCAACCATGATAAAAATCAGCATCCTATATCCGAACAATCCCGACAGCCGTTTCGATCTGCCGTATTACCTTGATACGCACATGCCGATGTCGATCAGGCTATTGGGCGCACATCCAGGTTTTCGAGGGGTTTCGGTCGAACAGGGCCTAGGCGGCGCGATGCCCGGTTCAGCGGCGGCCTATATCGTCATGTGCCATTTTTTGTTTGATTCACAGGACAGTTTCATGGCGGTTTTAATGCCGCATGCCACCGTGCTGCAAGGCGACATGCCAAACTATACGGATATAGACCCAATCATCCAAGTGAGCGACGTGCTGATTGCCCAATAAGCCTTACCGGAAAGTTTCCGGCATTGCTCCTTTCAAGGAACATCGCCTATATGCAAGCGCCACATAGACCCAATAGGCCTGTTTTTGTCATAAAGGCGACAATCTTACGGCTTAACAGGCCAATCAAAGGCGTCCAGAGTCCGGCAGGGTAGGGTTGCTCCGCTTGGTATCCCTTTTGCTTCTGTTATGAAAATCGACTGTATCCATTTCCCCGGACACTCCCAACTATGACCGAATTTCCGATAAAACTGGCGGTGGCCAGCAAAGAAGGTTTGGCGATCAGCGAACACTTTGGCCATGCCAAGCAGTTCCGGATTTACCAAACAGCCCTGGGCAGTTGCCAGTTGCTGGAAACCCGCGAGGTGGCCCATTACTGTCTGGGCCAGCATTCCGACCAGAGCGCCATGGCCGGTATTCTGGAAAGCATCAAGGATTGCCAGGCGGTCTTTGTCGCCAAAATCGGCGACGGGCCGACGGAAAAGCTCAAGGCCATTGGCGTCAGTGCGGTTTCACGTTACGCCTACGAGGCCATCGAAGCTTCGCTGCTCGATTATGTGCAGAAGGTGGCCACCGGGGAGGGGGCATGACCCAAGACCAGGTGGCCCGTTGGGTGCTGGCGCATCCCTTAACACCTATCCATGTGGATTGCGCCATCACCGTGATGTTGAAAATCCTTGATGGCAAATGCAAAATGCGGGCAGCGGAAAAGCGGGTGATGGAACTGCTTTATGATGAGGTGAAAACCCAACCTGGCCTTCTGCTGGATACTGGGCTGCACCTGTTGATAGGGCAAGCCCGCGGGCAGCTTGATGAGCCGCTGAAAAACATCATCTACGAGAAACGCCTGCTGGCGGAAACGGCCATTTCCCGTCCTGTCATGAAAAGCTTCAAGGCCATGATCAGGCAAGAGGGTCTGCTTGGCTTTGCGTTGGACGAAGACGGGGAAGCCCCGGACACCCCCTAAAAGACGGCGTTACCGGAAGCCAACTGAGCATTGCCTACCGCCCCCGCTTTACCCCTGCCCATACCCTGGCGATGTCGCAAACCTATCAGACCCAGAACCAATTGTTGCCATATTGGCATCCTTACCACGACATATCTGCACAAAATAAAGCTAACAAACTGATAAGTATCATAAATTTTTATTATTCCTTTTTGGATCAAAATTTGCTTTTTTAATGGGAACGGCGGTACAGCCCTTTGTCCTGCCATCTTGATAACAGGTGATTTATGAGCAAAATCGGCATTTTTTTCGGAACAGATACGGGCAGCACCCGGTTGGTGGCTAAAAAGATTTACAGCCTATTGGGTGACGGGTTGGCGGACAAGCCCAAAAACATCAACCGCACCAGTGCCGCCGAATTGTTGGGGTACGATGCGCTGATCCTAGGTACGCCCAGTTACGGCGTAGGTGATTTGCCGGGTTTGTCCACGGGCTGCATGGAGGCGAATTGGGCGGAGTTCATGCCTTATCTGGACGGTGCCGACTTGTCCGGCAAGCGCGTCGCATTGTTCGGCCTGGGCAACCAGGAGCGTTACGCCGACCGTTTCGCCAGTTCGATGATCCACCTATACCGGCTGTTTTACGGATACGGCGCCGACATCGTCGGCCAATGGGGCACTGAGGGCTATCAGTTCGAACATTCGCACGCCATCATCGGCAACCATTTTGTCGGCTTGGCACTGGACCAGCGCACCCAGCCGCATTTGACCGAGGAACGGCTGAAAATCTGGCTGGCGCAAATCACCCCGCAGTTGCTTCCGGTAACCGCCGAAGCGGCCTGAATGATGGAGACAATAGGGCAGGGTAAGGACATAAACGATCTGACACCGCTGGCAGATTGTTCGCTTTGCGCTTACCGAGGGACATTGCTGGTCACTGGCCGTTGCAAGCCGGGGGATTGTTGCGTAGTGGCGGATAGCGGCCGGCAAATCGACCGGTTTTTCCGCACCAACCCCGGCCTTGCCGCCGATTACACCCAGGACGTTTTTTGGGAACGGCGGGCCATCGCCGCGCGGTATTTGCCGACCAGCCAATTGCAACCCTTGCTGAGCGATCCCGACGAAGCGGTCAGGCGGGTGCTGGCTTACCGCGTACCGTTGGAGTGGCTGGCGGATTTGCGTGACGACCCCGATAGGGAAGTCAGGATCACCGTCGCCGACCGTTTGCCGGAGCAGGACTTGGAGCTGATGGTGCAGGACCCCGATTACTTGGTGCGGGCCTATGTCGCCAAACGCCTTCCCAAAGGCCGCTTGTTCCGTTTGGCCGCTGACCCGGACAATGAAGTCCGGCGCACCGTGGCCGAACGCATCCCGGCCGTCAGCCTGGGCCTGATGGCCAACGATCCTGAAGTCAATATCCGCCGCATTGTCGCCCGGCGCATGGAACCTGAAGAGCTTGATTTGATGGCCAAGGATAGCGATTGGACGGTGCGTTATGAAGTGGCGCTACGGGCATATCCGGCCTTGCTGCAACAACTGTTTGACGATGCTGAAGAAGACGTCCGGCTAATGGCTAGGCAACGGCATGAAACCTTATCGTTGGCACCGTAGCCCGGCAACGCGTCGTTTCCGTGGAAGAATGGATGCGGGGACGGCTATGGCAGGGCAAAGCCCATGGTGTAAGCGCTAGCACCCAGTCACTGTTGAATTGTCAGTATTATTTTCGTAGGGGCGGGCGCTTGCCCGCCTGATCGCTACGGATGTTGGCACAGGCCATAAAAAAGGCGGACAACCGTCCGCCCCTACTTAGGTCAAGGCCTGCTTACGTCTGGCGGCCCTAGTCAATGCGCTTATTGCCAAATCAATCAAGGTCTTTTGGCAAGGTGAAAATATTCACCGAGGACACCAGCAAATCTGACAAATGCACCAACGTTTCAGTCTGTAAGCCTTGGTCATGAAGCTGTAGGAAGGTTTCTTCGGTGCTTTTTTGGATTTGCTTGGCGCGTTCCAACAAGCGTTGTGAGACCGCGGACTGGTTGGTGGAACTGGCGGCGATGGTTTGGACCAACTCCACCAGATTGGCGGTGGTGTCGCGGGTTTCTTGCATTTCACTGCCCGCCTGTTGGGCGAGTTCAGTACCGCGCACCACTTGGCTGATGGCGTTGTTCATGGTGGTGACGGTGTCGGCGGTCTCCACTTGGATGTTGTTGACCAGCGAAGATATTTTGGATGTTGCTTCGCGGGAGTTTTCCGCCAGCTTTTGTACTTCGTTGGCAACCACCGCGAAACCACGCCCCGCTTCACCGGCAGAGGCCGCGTGCATCGAGGCGTTCAGCGCGAGGATATGGGTGCGTTCGGCGATGTCGTTGATCAGGTTGACCACGCCACCGATTTCTTGGGAACGTTCGCCCAAGCGTTTGATACGTTTTTCCGTTTCGCGGATGGTGTCGCGGATAGTGGTGATGCCGTTGATGGTGTCCAACACCGTTTCCTGGGCTTTGTCAGTGTTGGTGATGGCCTTTTCCGCCGCCATATTGCAAGACGCGGCCAGCTTGGCGATGTCCAGCATGGCGGCCGAAGCCGCGCCCAGTTCGCTGGCGGCCCTTTCCACCTCACGTTTTTCTTCGGCGGCGACCTCAATGACTTGTGACGATTGGGCTTGCACGCCTTGGGAAACTTCGGCGACCTGATGGGCAATTTTTGTCACTTGGCTCATGACCGACGCCGTTTCTTTAGACAGCAGGTTTAACGCGTCCGCCAACGGCCCGGTCACGTTTTCCGCCACATCCATTTTGACGGTCAAATCTTTTTGCGCGAGTTTTGCCACCGACAGCAATAGTTCCACGATGGAATTGTTCAGGGAGTCGTTTTCCAGCTCCATGTTGATCCTGACCATTTCACGTTGGTCTATCATGTCATCAAACTGACGGCCTAGCATGCCGATCTCGTCATTTGTTTTCAGATTGGCGCGGACGGTGTTATCGCCAGCCGCCAGTTTGCGCATGACGCCCACCAGAAGGCCAATGGGTTTGGTCATCGAACCGATGATGACCAAGGCGACCAAGGCAAAAACCATGATCAGGGCAAAAATAACCATCGAGATGGTCAGCATCTGTTGGTTGGCCGCCTTGATTTGCTGGTTGAACATGGCATCGAGTTCTTTGGCCCCGATGTCTATCATCTTGAACATTTCATCAATCGCTTGCGTGTATTGCTTGTAGTATTCAGTGGAGCTGTAGCTAGGCGATGACCTGCCGATGATTTCCTCTTCAGACAAAGTGATGGCCTTATCCACTAACTGCGATGCCGATTTGAGCGGCCCTGACAGTGCCGCCGCCAAGCTTGGGTTATATTTTAAGACCTTATTGAAATCCCGCGTCGCTTCGTACAAATTTGAATTGGCGATACTGGTCATCAAGCTTAATTTACCGCGGTCTTGTAAGGAAATTACCGTGGGGGTGACGACCGCTTCTTTGCCTTTCTCTTTCGACTTTACGGTCGCCGGTTTTGCCGCTTTTGCCAATAAACTGGTGCCCCAGCCCCTGGCTTGGCCTAGATACTCGGTCAATATCGGGCTGTCCACCAAGGTGGCCCGCATCAGGAAATAAGATTCTGCGTAAGGGTCTAGGGACAAACCGGAATCATCGACCACCAAATCCAAAACTTCCAAAACTTTGGCAATGAGCCGGGTGTGTGCCTGGAAATTTTCGTTCGGCGTCACCGAACGGTCAGCCACTTTTTTGGCAATTTTAGGCCAATCCAGTTTGATGGCTTCCCAGGTTTTTTGCAGTTCCGGGTCACTGATGCTTTTGCGTAGGCCATCAAAAACCGCAATTTGCTTATCCGCCAAACCCTTGGTGGCCTGTTCCTCATCAGCCATGGCGGTGTTGCCGCTTAGCAGTCCGGTGGAAGAACCACGGTGCCTGGGCAGGATCTGCAACAGCTTGACCAATTCCTTACCCTGATACAAGCCTTGCTGCTCATGCTGGGTCACTCTGATCTTTTCTTGCTGGTTATCGACGTAAGCATAAAAGGCGACACCTACCAGGGCGAAGGCAAGCAATGCCAAAATGCCAAACTTTTGCCGCAGGGATAAACGGCTAAACAAACTAATATTTTCTTGGGCCATGATTCAAACTCTATTCAATAAGATTGTAAGGTAATGCTTGCCAGGCGAATGGGTAGGGGTGGATAAGGCCATCCGTTGGCTTTTAACGGGTTGTCCCAAGGGCAACCCTAGGCCGGGTCGGGCAGGGCTGCGGTGCTTGTCCACTTCGGCCCCGCCCGCCTAGGGGTTGGGCCAATTGTGTCGTGGCCAGGCCTGGCCGGGTCCCATAACATTGGCTTAATGGCATCCCTAAGCCGCCAGTTCGCCTTCAAGCAGATGTTGGATGGTTGCCAATAGATCATCTTCGCGCACGGGTTTGACCAAGTAATCATTAATGCCCGCCTCTTCGGCCATTTTACGGTGCGTTTGCGTGGTCCTGGACGTGATCATGATGACGGGCAGTGACTTAAGATGTTCCCGCGTGCGGATATGCGCGGTCAGCTCGATGCCATTCATGCGCGGCATTTCCAAATCGGTCAGCACAATGTCAGGGCGGTATCCTGCCAATTGTTCGGCGGCTTCGATGCCGTCCCGCGCCGTTTTTACTTGGAAACCCGCATCTTGCAGCAATTGTTCAAGGGCGCGGCGTTGGCTGAGCGAATCGTCGACGACCAGCACCGTGGGTAGCGTGGAGACGGGCAGATGGCCAGGGCTTGCGAAATAAGCCTCATAACCGTCCATGTCGCCGGCCGTCCGCAGCAATTCGGGCAAGTCCAAAACCGGGGCGACCGAGCCGTCCCCCATGATCGCCGCCCCCGTGAAGCCTGGGATTTTTTTGATGTAAAAGCCCAGGCTTTTAATGACGATATCCAAGCTGTCGGTGATCGCATCTAGTAGCACGGCAGTGGTTTGGTCATTGTTTTGCACCAACAATGCCGTCCGGTGCCCCGTTTTTAGGTAGTCAGGAAGGTTGAGCAATTTATTCAAGCTGATGGCCGGGTAGGTGGCTTCATCAACCGTGAGCCACGCCCCATCATCCCCCAAATCACCGGCACCGATGAACAGGATTTGCCTGATGCCTTTGTTGGACAGGGCAAGCCGGTATGGCCCGATGTCGGTCAGCAAGGCATGGGAACGGCTGAGCGGCAGCGGTATTTTTATTTCAACGGCCAGCCCTTGGCCGGGCACGGAGTGCAAAGCCAGGGTGCCGCCTTGGGCAAGCACTTCGTAATTCACCACGTCCATGCCCACCCCCCGGCCTGATGTTTGCGTGGTTTGGGTGCGGGTGGAAAAATTAGGGCGCAAGATGAAGCGTTTTAAATCGTCTTCGGTCACCGCTTGGTCGGTGGTTATCGCACCGCGCTGTTCAGCGGCATTACGTATCGCGGCATAATCCAGGCCACGTCCGTCGTCTTTGATGCGCACGGCGATATGGTTGCCATCACGGTCAAATTCGATGCTGATGTGGCCTTGTTGCGGTTTGCCCAGCGTCAACCGCGCCTGCTCAGGTTCTATACCGTGGTCGACGGCATTGCGCAGCAAGTGCATGAGCGGGTCGACCATCGAATTGAGCGTGTCGCCGTCCACCATCAGATGTTCACCGGACACGGACAAGTCACAGTTTTTCCCGGTCAGACGGCAAGTTTGCCGCAAACTTCTCTGTAGGCGGGGGATAATCGAAGACACGGGCACCAAGCGCGTTTTCATCATCGCTTCTTGGGTTTCAGTGGCCAGGCGTTGCTGATCTTCCAGCAATTTGTTCATGGCCTCCAATTCCTTGCTGGCATCCAGGTTTAGCTCCCGCGCATCGAATGCCGCTTCCACCATGCGGCGGCTGGCGGTGTGCAGTTCGTTATACTGGTCCATCTCCAGGACATCAAATTTGGGCGCCGAGCCCATCAGCGAACGGCCTGATAAATCTTTTAAGTCAATCAGCTGGTCTAGCTCTTCACCTAATTGGCGCAACAACTCAAACTGCGCTTCCATGGCTTGCAATTGGTTTTTTATGCGCCGCAGCCGTTCGTTAGCTTGGCTGTTGAGGATGATGTTTTCACCCGCTTGCCGGAAAAAGGCTTCCATTTGTTCGGCCGCCACCCTGACCATCGTGGTTTGGGCTTTTTCCACCGGTGTTTCCCCAATCTCCGCTTGCCCGAGCCCTTGTTCAGGTCCGCTGGCAACCGTTTGGGGGCCGCTATGGGCCGGGTGGGAATCAGATGCCTCGATTTCGCCTATGCCTTCCGCGTCAATCCGGTTGGCCCAATCCAAAACTTTTTGTAAGGTTTCCAGGGCATCGACAGGTGGTGGCGTCAGGTCATTGAGCGACTCGCTCATGGCTTCCAGACAGTCCGCCGCATCAATCAAGGTGTTGAGCAATTCATGCCCGGGCAGTTTTTGGTGTTCGGCGCACGCCACCAGAATGTCTTCGAGGAAGTGGGTCAGTTGGGCGATGCCTTTAATGCCCACGGTGTTGGCCGCGCCTTTGACGGTATGGGCGATGCGCTGCGCCGTTTCCAGGTCGGCCAAACTGCCACCTGCCCGCAGGGTTTGGATGGCGGATGAGAACACTTGGGTCTGTACCGGCAATTCCTGCAACAAAATGTCGAGCAATTCTTCATTGACATCATCCGGCAGGTCCAGGGACACATCCTCTGCCGTGGCGGTTTGCTGGCGGGCCGTGGGCTCACTGGCGCTGTTGCCCGTACCTGGAGGGGTTTGTAGTTTTACCAATATCTTGGCTGCATCGTCCATGCTGATAGGCAATGCCCACACCGCCTCGCCCAGTTGCGGGAGCATTGCTAGCCCAGCGCCCGTCTCGCTAAAGTTTGCCAAATAGCCGTGGACGCCGCTGATCCACGTCCGCATTGCCTGTAACTGCCCGGCGGTGAATGGGCCGGGCCCGGCACAAAAGAGCCGGACGTTCGCGTTGACGTGCCCGCAAATCATTGCCAGACCTTCGAATCCGGCCATGTTGGCGGCGTTCTCATAGCGTTCGAGGTTGTCAATGAGGGTTTCCAACTGTCCGGCCAGCGCCCCAGTTGCTTCCAGGTTTATGGAGGACAGCAAACGGCTAATCAAGGCCGCTTCCATCTCCAGCAATTCCACCAATTCCAAGGTTTCTTTTGAGGGCGCTGATGATGGCTCCGTACCTTCCAGGTCAGCAAAAAAATCATCGGCCTCCCAATTCCCGTCATCCAACAAATTTTGCGCCGTCAATTCTGTCGCGAGCTGGTTTGCCAGCATCGCCAATTCATTTTCATCCAGGGGTATTTGCAGGCCCGGATAGGCCAAGATTTGGATAATGGGGGGTATGGAGGTTTCATCCCCGAAACAGTATCTGCCGAACACGTCCGGCAAGTCCGCCAGCACGTCAAACAATTCAGGTGGGGCGGTTTCCTGCGTCAGGAGGTTGAGGGCTTCAACAATCAGCGATCCGGCATCGTGCAGGCCATAAAAGCCATCGGCGTCAGCTTGTCCGGCAAGTTGGGAAATGGTTTCGCGGTAATTTTCGAGCCGTTGGCCAGCGGCAGAAGCGGTAAGCCCGGCTTCATCGCTTTCATGGATCAAGGTCATCGGGTCTTCACCGACAGGGCCGGACAACTCATTCATAGTGTGGCTTCTTCTTTGTGGGTTTGCCGGATACCTAGGGTTTTGAACAGGGGTTCAAACTGGACTTTAAGCCAGATTTGGCCTTGATGGGCGTAGGCGTTGCGCGCGCAAGGCATTAGCTGTTGCGGTAAGGCCGGTAAGGAGGGGAGGGGGGCGGTCATTTCCGCCAGCATTTGCGGATAACCGTCTATCCACAACGCCATGGTCTTTTCGCCCCGGCCTATGGCCAACAAGTAGCGTTTTTTAGGGGGGGCGGCGGTTTCGCCGGGCAACAAATGCAAGTCTATGACAGGCACAATATTGCCACGGATATTCAGCAAGCCGCTGAACCACGGTTCAACTTTGGGGATGGGATTGACAGGCAAGGGTTCGATGACTTCACAATGCAGGCTGATGGGCAATAAAAACCCCCAGCCGCCGACCCGGAACCCTAACAGGGATGCCGATGCGGGCGCGTCTGCCGACAAAGCGGCATCGTTGGCGGGAAGGCCGCCAAGGTATGGCGGTTCGGGAGGTTTCGGGTGTCCGGCTTCCATGGCTACGCCCTAAATTAAAACGTCGCCAGCACATCGGTGATTTCGGCGGGTTCGAAAGGTTTGGCGATCAGGTTTTTCGCACCTTGCATCATTGCCCAAACGCGGTCTGCCTTTTGATGCCGGGAGCTGACGAAAATGACCGGGATGTCCTTGGTCATAGGATGGTCGCGTAATGTCCGGCAGGCGGCATAACCATCCGTGCCGGGCATGATGATGTCCATGAAGATAATGTCCGGCCGTTCCGTCTTGGCTTTTTCCACCGCCTCATCACCATTGCTGGCGGTCAACACGACACACTGGGTGCTTTGTAAAGCGTTTTTCAGGTTGGCAAGGTCAGTTTGGGAATCATCACAGATCAATATTTTTTGAATGGCCATAATTGTGGTATCCGAATTAAATGGGGTAGGGCGGGAAATGCGTTTCCGGCTGGCGCACCTTGCAAAAGTGAGCGGGGGATTTAGCATCGCCCCGGTATGTCTTATTGATGCGCAATGGGGTTATGCCTAGTTAGTGCCGCACGATATTGGCATTTTCGCGTTGGCTTTGCTCTTGCGGTTGGCGGGCGGTCAACCACGCCAACACCCTGACGCTGAGTTTTTGGAAAGCTTCATCCTGCACGGGCTTGGTCAAATACGTCGTACAACCCGCCATGACCCCTTTCACTTCATCCAACGGCGATGTTTTGCCCGACACCATGATAATCGGGGTTTTTTTGTAGCGCGGATTGCTGCGTAGCCGGGTGCACGTTTCGTAACCGTCTATGCCGGGCATCATCACGTCCAGGAAAATCACGTCATAATGGTTGGCATCAGCCATTGCCAACGCGGCTGTCCCATTTTCGGCAAAATCAATGCCGGAAATTTGTTCCAGTGCCGACAGCTTCAATTCCAAGGATTTTTGTATGGCAAGGCTGTCGTCGACGACCAAGGCCCGATAACGGGGTTTGCTGGCCAGGGCTGTCACGTTGGCGACGGGTACGGGGGCTGGCGCCAATTCAGGTTTTGGGGTTATGGCGAGGGCCGGATGCGCGAATAGGGTTGCGGATGGTCCGGCCGGTGCAGGTATAGACGCCAACACCGCCATGAGCCTGCCGGCAGTCAACATGCCCCGGATATGATAAGGAGGGGCTTTGTCCAGTGGGCCTTGGCTCACGGCAACAATGTGCGGTTTTGCAGGGAGGCTGTTGAGGAGAAGGTCTTTTTTCCGCAGCGCCAAGGGATTGTCATAGTTGACCAGCAACACATCCATATGGGAGTCAGTGGGCGGCACTAGACGGTAACTGTTTTTGTAAAGCGGTTGTTGCTGAAAAAGCTGTTTGAGCTTTTCTTCAAGCGATACCCCAAACCCCAAAACGCAGACTGATAATGATGTATTAGCCTGTCTGTCTTGGGTATTTTGATGTTCCTTGCGCATATTGTTCACTTGCATAAAGAGTACTCCTGTCCAATAGATTAGCGTCCGCTTCCGGCGATCTCCGCGCCTATATTAAGCCCTATCAATCGCTTGTAGGCATTGGCATGGAAACGATGGCTTAAGCGATGTGTCACCCAAGTTGCAATCATTTTATGCCGGAGATAAAAAAGCTATTCATTTCAGATTACTGTTGTGTCAACAATGCAAAAGCACTTTTAATGCCAAAAAAATATTTTATTTATATAACAATTTGTTATGTTTTTAAAATAACTAAATAATTTGTTTTTTATGTGAATTTTGCACCAAACAAACAGGTAAAAATACCAGTATTGCATTAATATGGTGCAAAGATTCGTGAATGACTTAAATTGGTGCGGCAGGGTTGGGTGAAGGGGTTTGCGGTTAGCCGTGGCCGAGCATTTTTGCCATGACGGCTGGAGTGATGCTTTAGAGGGGATGGGGTTGGGCGCTTGGCGCCCAGGCCTTAGCCAATAAGCTTAGGGATAGGCGGAAAGCCGCCCCATTAAAACCCGGTATTCCAAGCCAGGGCCGCATAGCAGATAAGAGGCTAAAACATGTTTTCTTGGTTCATTTTCAAATTTAAACTGATGGCATGGCTGCCAAGGCGGGATCTGTTGGCTCCCTCCCCCATGCTTTTGGGGGCGGCCCGGAATGGGGGCATGGTTTCAGGAGGTCTCCAACAGCCCCGTTATGGCGCAGGCGTTATGGAAATTAATCACTTTTTCTAACGGCTGCTGGGTGGCTTTGGCGATTTCAGGGAGGCTCATGGCTTTATTGGCGGTCATGAACGCGGTGAGCGGGAAAATATGCCGCTCTTCGGGGATAGTGGCTGACTCCCTGAGCAAGGCCTTGTCAGGATTTGCATTAAGGCGCACGGGGGAGTCCAGTAGATGCCCGTGGAGCAAACGGCCTTGCGAGGCATATAAAGCCGCCCTGAACAGCAAGTCGGAAAGCGGCCGCCCTTGGCCTTTGGGTAACGGGGTCTCTTTTTTCCGGCGTACCCATGAGCGGCCAATTTGTACGACCTCTTCTGCCGCGCCGCCATTGTCGATAAGGCCAACGTCCAATTCCGGCAAAGGTGTGGCGCAGAGCCGGGCAACCCCCGCCGCATCAAGTTCGGTGTAATATTTGCCTTCGGCCGGAACAATGACCAACGGCGCCCCGCCCGCCAATGCGCAACGGCGGGCCAACCGGTCCGCCTTGGCTTTTTCCAGTAAGCCGGGCAAATAATTGGCGGGATTGAAGGCATTGTCCTGCTCGATTAAGCCGATTATTTCGCAGGCGTTGTAGAATTCAAAAACTTTAAATAGCGACATCCCTGTTTCGGCGGCCACAGTGAATAAATCCACGCTGGATTCGAGCATAAATGCCGCCAATATCGGTTCGTGTTCCCGGTGGAACAGCCTTGAAAAATCAGGGCTGGACATTAAGCGGACGGGGGTGTCGGGGCGGCAACCGTGCAACAATTTGCCTTCGGAAGCACAAAGCGTGGCATACCAGAGCAGTTCCGACAAGGGTTTGGCAATTAGGCCGGGGGTTGCCGTTAAGGCCTTGCGATGGATCAGTGTGCGTCCGGCTTGCACGTCGTGGTCACCGCTTGTGTCGGGATGCCAATCCGGCATAGGTTTGACGTTGACATCAAACGGCGCGGCAAGGCATAGGGCTTGCAGGTCTTGGATGTCCTGCGACGCCATATAAAAGGCATATTCCGCAGGGACAATATAGACATCCGGGCAGCCAGGATGGACGCAATGGCGGGTGACGCCATCGGCGATGGCTTTTTGCACTAATCCCAGAAAATGGAATGTGGGGTTGAAATCCCCTTCTAATGTTTGGGTCATAGTAGGCTCACTGACTTTGAAGATAAGTTTGAGTACGTGATTTTGTATATAAAGCATTGATTGTGCCAAATATATACGGATATGCGCAAAGGCGGGAACCAATGGCCTACATAAATTAAAATAACGCGCATGGGGCGCAACGCCACACCCGATCCCCATCACGGCCAACCCTTTGTGGCATCCGCCACACTTAAAATCAAGGGTGAAAAACCGCAATAAGAATGTGCACAAAATAATTTATTTGCCTTAAATTGGTGCGGGTCTTGGCCTTCCGTTGCAGCTTCCATTGATGCGGCCAGATTATAATTACTGGTATGGATCATGCTTACACTTTCCAGTAGAGCCGGGCTTCGCCTTTAACTTCCAGGTTATTCGGATCCGGCTCCAAAGCTTAGCGTATCGGCAAGATAACCCGTTTTTAAGGAGAGTCACATGAAAAATCGATTGATCACTTTGGCATTGCTGGCCGTGCTGATGTCTTCCGGCCTGGCGGTGGCCGACACGGCGGTACCGCCAACACCTAACAAAGGTGATACCAGCTGGATGATCGTCGCCACGGTGCTGGTGATTTTAATGACAATACCCGGATTGGCCTTGTTTTATGCCGGGATGGTCCGGGCGAAAAACATACTCTCGGTCTTGATGCAGGTTTTTATGACATTCTGCATGATTGCCGTCTTATGGGCCTTATATGGTTACAGCATTGCTTTCACCGAGGGCAATATATTCTTCGGCGGTATCGATAAATTCTTTCTGAGCGGCGTTACGCCCGACTCTGTGGTGGCCACCTTCAGTAAGGGGGTGTATATCCCGGAGTATATTTACATCATGTTCCAATTGACCTTCGCAGCGATCACCCCGGCGCTCATCATCGGGGCTTTTGCCGAACGGCTCAAATTTTCCGCCGTGCTGTTGTTTATCCTGTTGTGGTTTACCTTTTCTTATTTGCCCATTGCCCACATGGTCTGGTATTGGGCCGGCCCCGACGCTTACACCGATGCGGCGGCGGCAACGGCGGCGACGGAAACGGCAGGTTTTATTTTTCAAAAAGGCGCGCTGGATTTTGCGGGCGGGACGGTGGTGCATATTAACGCGGGCATTGCCGGCCTAGTCGGCTGTTTACTGGTGGGCAAACGCATAGGTTTTGGTGAGGAGTCCATGGCTCCGCATAATGTCCCGATGACCATGATGGGCGCGGCATTATTGTGGGTCGGTTGGTTCGGTTTCAATGTCGGCTCCAACTTGGAAGCGAACGGTGCGGCGGGACTGGTGTTTGCCAACACGCTTTTGGCAACCGCCTCGGCGGCCCTGGCATGGATGTTTGCCGAATGGCTGAGACGGGGAACGCCTAGCATGCTGGGGGGCGCTTCTGGTGCGGTCGCTGGGTTGGTCGCCATTACACCGGCATGCGGTTGGGCCGGGCCTATGGGGTCTATCGTACTCGGATTGATAGCGGGGGCCGTGTGTTTTTGGGCCGTGACGGAATTGAAAAATGCCTTGGGCTATGATGACTCCCTGGATGTTTTTGGCGTCCATGGTATCAGCGGCATATTGGGTTCACTGGGCACGGCTTTCGTCGCTTCCCCCGCCCTGGGCGGCACGGGCGTTTACGACTATGTCGCCAACGGAGTCGGGGAATACAGCATTATGACGCAATTGCAAAGCCAGCTCTGGGGGATTATCGTAACCCTCCTGTGGTCAGGGATCGTTTCATTTGTATCCTATAAAATCGTCGACATGCTGATTGGCTTGCGTGTGAGCGAAGACGTCGAGCTCCAAGGGCTAGACCTATCCGAGCACGGTGAAATTGCTTATCACGATTAGTTGGGCTTTAGGCTAGAAAGACTGTAAAGGGGGGCGCAAATTTAAGTTTGTGCCCCCTAAACATTGCAAGGGCCTTTTTCTGCGGGCATCAAACGCTAGTGTTGAAAATTTTTGCACCCAATTAACGTGACGCTTACCCGGCTTAATTTATTTTGGTGCGAGCATACCGCCCTTGTGCTGGACAGACTGTTGGCGGGTTTACGGCGTTAAGCTTTGACGCGGGTGATTTTTAAGACAATTTCGAGCTCTTTCAATCGGCGCATGATTTTTGCCAAATGCACACGGTCCCGGGCTGTCAAGGTGATCAAATCAACACAGACACGGTCGTCCTGGTCAATCACGTTAACATTTTCAATATTGGACTCCATGTCCGAAATTGTCGAAGCAATGGTTGCTAAGGCGCCGCGCTGGTTCATGATTTCCAGCCGTAATTCAGCAGGGAAATCGCCGACAATGTCTTGGCTCCATTCGACTTCCAACCAGCTGGTGTCTTTTTTTCTTAACACGACGCGGTTACGGCATTCATGGTGATGGACCACAATACCCGTACCCGGATTAAAAAAACCGATGATGGCATCGCCGGGGATCGGGCGGCAGCATTTGGCAAGGGTGATCACCATGCCTTCAGTGCCTTTTATGATTAGCGGGGTTTTTTGGATTTGTTCGTTGCTGTTGAGCTTTATATTGGCGTTTATGTCGTCTTGGGTCAGTTGCTTGGCAACCAAAAAAGGCATTTTATTGCCTAAACCAATATCTTCCAGTAAGTCGTCCAGTGAATTTGAATTGATGGCTTTAAGCAATGCGTTGATGCGGGCCGGGTCAATATTGTCCAGATGCAAATTCATCATTTGCAGCTCTTTATCCAATAACCTACGGCCTAAGTTAATCGCTTCTTGTTGCTTGAAGTTTTTCAGGTAATTTCTAATGCTTGAGCGGGCTTTTACGGTAATGACATAGTTTAACCACAGCGGATTGGGCCGCGCCCAACCAGCCGTAATGATTTCTACGGTCATGCCATTTTCCAATTTGGATTGTAAGGGCACCAGTTGCCTGTCTATCCTGGCAGACACGCAAGCGTTACCAATATCAGTATGCACGGCATAAGCAAAATCCACGGCCGTTGCTCCCCTAGGCAACTTGATAATCGCGCCTTTAGGTGTAAAAACAAAGACTTCCTGCGGGAACAGGTCAATTTTTAAGTTATCAATAAACTCTAACGAGTCCCCGGCAGATTTTTGGATTTCCAACAAATCGCGTAACCACTCATTGGCTAGAGCCTGGGCTTTTTCAGTTTTATCATCATCCGATTTATACAGCCAATGGGCGGCAATACCGGATTCGGCCATGCGGTGCATATCATGGGTGCGGATCTGTATTTCGATAGGCACGCCAAACGGCCCCATCAACACCGAGTGCAATGATTGGTAGCCATTTTCTTTAGGTAAGGCGATGTAGTCCTTAAAACGGCCGGGAATGGGTTTGTAAAGGTTATGGATCACACCTAACACGCGATAGCAGGTGTCAACGCTATCGCAAAAAATCCTGAAAGCATAAATATCAAACACATCCGATAACAAAAGTTTCTTATCGGTCATTTTTTTAAAAATGCTGTAAAGGTTTTTTTCCCGTCCTGCGACTTCACAGTCCAAATGGGCTTCGGACAGGCGGATTTTGATGGCGCTTTCGATGGTCTCCACGACTTTGCGGCGGGAACCGCGTTCGGTCTTGACGGCTTTTTTTAGTTCTTCATAACGCTCTGGATACATTGCCGCGAAGCTTAATGATTCCAGTTTATGGCGGATGTTATTCATACCCAGGCGGTTCGCCAGCGGGGCATAAATTTCTAAGGTTTCGTGGGCGATGCGCTGTTGTTTTTCAGTGGGCATTGCACCTATTGTTTGCATATTGTGCAGACGGTCAGCCAATTTGACGATGATCACGCGCAAATCTTTCGCCATTGCCAAAAACATTTTGCGGACATTTTCGGCTTGGGCTTCGGCGCGTGATTTATTGTCAATTTTGCCGAGCTTGGTGACGCCATCAACCAGTTCGGCGACTTCAAGGCCGAACTCATTGGCGAGCTGTTTTTTACTGACTTTACAATCTTCAATGACATCGTGCAGGATCGCCGCCATAATCCCGTTGGCATCCATGTGCATTTCCGCCAGGCTTATGGCAACGGAAATTGGATGGCAGATATAGTCCTCGCCACTTTTACGGATCTGCCCCTCATGGACCCTTGCGCCATATTCATACGCGCGGATGCAATCATTTACCTGGCTTTGCTCCAGATAGCCGGACAAGGTGTCGCTTAGGCGGCGGACGAGAATATCTTGGGGGCGTTCCAGCACGGTCATAGAAATAGGGCGGCGGATTTAGAATACTGACGGGTAATCCTGGACTTCGGCGGTGCGGTGTAGGCGTTTGATGTTCTCGTCGGTCACATGCCCCGCAGCTATTTCCCGTAACGCCAATACGGTGTCCTTATCTTTTTGGCGGGGGAGAAATTCAGTTGCGCCTTGGCTTAGTTGCCGTGCCCGGGTGCTGGCCAATAGCACCAGTTTGAAACGGTTTTCTACATGTTCTAAACAATCTTCGATGGTAATTCTAGCCATTATAATTCCTGTAATAAAAAAATTTGCGTGCTGCGCTAAAAATAAAAGCCCACCACACTATATGTACGTTATGACTATAACAGAACTATAAAAGTGCGGTGAACTTATATTAATTTGCCATTAGGGTTAATGGCGGATGATTATTGCCTTGATTTTAGGATGGCCACGGCGGGTAGTTCTTTGCCTTCCAAAAATTCCAAGAACGCGCCGCCACCTGTTGAGGTGTAAGACACATCATTTTCAATGCCAAATTTGTCGATTGCCGCCAAGGTGTCACCGCCGCCCGCAATCGAGAAGGCCGGGCTTTCGGCAATCGCTTTTGCCAATGCCTGGGTGCCGTGGCTGAATTGTTCGATTTCAAACACACCGACCGGGCCGTTCCAAACAATGGTTCCGGCTGATTTTAACAAGCTGGCATATTGGGCGGCCGTTTCAGGCCCGATGTCCAGCACAAAATCATCTTCTTCAATATCAGCAACATTTTTCACGGTGGCGACCGCAGTGTCAGAAAATTCTTTGGCACAAACGACGTCAACGGGGATAGGGATGTCAGACCCGGCTTTTTTCGCCGCTGCGATCAGGCTTTGGGCTTCGGCGATCAAATCGGGTTCATAAAGCGATTTACCGACGGGGAAACCGGCGGCGGCAATAAAAGTATTGGCAATGCCGCCACCAACAATTAGCTGGTCAACTTTTTCTGACAAGGATTTCAGGACAGTCAATTTTGTGGAAACTTTGGAACCACCCACAATGGCGACCAAGGGTTTGACTGGGGTTTCCAAGGCCTTGCCTAATGCGTCCAACTCGCTGGCCAGCAGCGGGCCGGCACAAACGACAGGTGCAAATTTGGCGACGCTGTGCGTGGAGGCTTGGGCGCGGTGCGCGGTGCCGAAAGCGTCCATGACGAACACATCACACAATTTCGCCATTTTTTGACCCAGCTCATCGCTGTTTTTTTCTTCGCCGGAGTTAAAACGGACGTTTTCACATAACACGACTTCACCTGGGGCAATCGTGATGCCTTCCAGCCAGTCCTTTTCCAATCTCACAGGCTTGCCCAATAAGCTAGCCAAGCGCTCGGCAACGGGTTTCAACGATGAGTCTTCATCATATAAACCCTCAACCGGGCGGCCTAAATGCGACATGACAATCACCGCCGCACCGGCTTCCAAGGCTTTTTCAATGGTTGGCACACTGGCTTGGATACGGATGTCGCTGGTCACTTGGCCGTTTTTTACCGGTACATTCAAGTCTTGACGGATTAATACACGTTTACCTGATAAATCCAGATCAACCATTCTTTGAATTGACATAGTTCACTCTCTTTTGTGCTGTTAAAGGAATCAGTTGGTTTTCCATTTGATGGAGCAGCCAATGCTGGCTATTTGCCGCTCCGGGCCATGGCCTGTTTGCGCGACGGTTTTCATGGCCTCAAATAATTCGCGTATTGTATCAGCTGGAGCGGTTTCGCGGCGGCTGGCATCCAAACGCCCGCGATATTGCAGCTCAAAACCAGCGTTATAACCGAAAAAATCCGGTGTGCAAACTGCACCATAAGCCCTGGCCACCTCTTGGGTTTCATCCAGCAAATACGGGAAGGGATAATCATGCAGACGCGCCGCTTGTTGCATATTGGCGTAAGAATCTTCAGGGTACGCCACGGTATCATTGGACATGACCGCAACCGACGCAATGCCAAACGCTTGCAATTCGCGGGTGTCACGCAAGATGCGCTCGTGGATCGCCTTGACATACGGGCAATGCTGGCAGATGAACATCACCAATAAACCTTTTTCACCCATGCAATCCGCTAATGTCCAAGTGCGCCCATCGACACCCAACAAGGAAAAATCCGGGGCGGGTTTACCAAAATCACAAACTGGCGTTTCCAATGCGACCATAGCAAACTCCTAAAAGGTGATTAACCGCCGAACGACAAGTTCAGCAAGTCGTTGTCCAAGCGTCCGGCGCGGAAACTTTTGCCGGATTCGACCGCCGTGACGATCACGCTGGCAGGGCTGAACAGCATGGCGTCAACTTTAAAGAAATCGTATTTGTACTCTTTAAAAACTTGCGCGAACGGTTTGCCATAATCTTTGGAAGTCGAGCTAGGCAATTCATCCGCCAATTTTTCCGCCGCTTCGTCGCTGCCTTTGACAAAAAGATGCACCAGGCCAGCGAACAAAATTGCGTCATTGGTGCGCCCCATGGCTTGCACGAAATCGGGGTGCGGTGGGCAAATCGGCGCACTGCCGCTGCCGTCGATGATGTTTTCCAGCGGGAAGTGCAGGGCATGGGCTTTGTGCATCGCCACTTCCAACACGCGGCCGACGACTTGCACGCAACCCGCCAAGCTGCTGGTTGGCGTGACAATTATCGTCAAATTTTCAGGTGACACGCCACAGGCGGCGGCGACTTTATCGACAATTTCCACAGGCGGGATTTTGTCGTTTTCAATCACCAGCACGGTTTTGTCGTTGGCGTCTTGATAGGCCAGTTCCTTGTACAACTCTTCAACGGGCTGGGTCACGCCGTCTTTGGTTTTGGTCGCCATTGCCCGTGCCGGGCCGGAACCCAAGGCGTAATATTTTTCATGTGACAAACTCCAACCTGCGTATTGGCTACCCAAACACGCCAATACGGGGTTGGTGCTGTGGACATTGACCGTCAAAGGCCATTTTTCCGTGTAGGCGCTTTGCGACAAGGTCACTGTGCCCATGCCGCCCAGGCAAATTTCGGTGATGATACGGCCCGCTTCCAATCCGCCGGGTGCGTTGATGCCAGCGTCAATGATTGTGCAGCCATTACCCAGCGTTTGCAGGTGCAAACGTAATTTATCGGCGTTGTTAAGCAGCTCTTGCACTAAAGGTTGGGCAAGTTTGTTCACACTAGCTTTGAATTCCATGAAGATAAAAACCTGATGATTTGGGTTAGAAAAGGATGTTATATAAAGTGTAATTGGCTGAAGATAGCACGTTGTTGGTATTGTAACTGTTCGCCTACGCCCTGTGCCGTTTTATGGTGTGCAATGATACTGCAAATTGGTTGTCCTGTGCGACAGATAACACCAGATGGCGGCACATCCATACAATTTTCAGGCCATTGCATCGTCGTTGGAATGCCCAGGTCACACGGCGCGTAAATAATTTGGTAGGCGCTGGCTTGAGTGACGGGCCAGCTTTGGGCGGACAATTGCCCACTGATGTGGCAGGCCAGCAAATCACCAGGATATAACTGCATGCTCGCGGAAGGGCGGGGATTGATTTCCAATACCCACAAATCCCCACCATCTTGGATAAAATCCAACGAATTTAGCCCTTTCAAATTGAAAGCCGTAACCAACCCTTTCAACCAGCGGCCAATTAACGATTTTTGCTTGTCGCTTAACCCGGTTTGGTTGATGACCCCGGCAAAAATAAACAGGTCTTCGCCATGCGCCACTGTCCATTGCCGGTTAAAGCCAATGACTTGCGCATGGCGCCCATCAGCCAAAAACAGCACTGAATGGGGGCTGCCCGACCGCTGCTCCTGCCAGTAACACGCCGGTGCGCCACCCTCTGTCCGCCAAAGCCTAATACCGATCCCCCCCTGTCCATGCAGGGGTTTGCTTAACCAGCCCTCAGGATCATCAGGTGCAGTGAATACGCTAGCTGGGTAAGGGATGTTTAACCCCGCCAATACCTGAAAAAAATAGGGTTTATAGGTGATGTTGGTGAACGTTTCCGGCGCATTACCACGGAGATCCAAACGTCGCTGTAAGTAAGGCAGGGATTCCGGAAAAGCTTCAAAACCACTGCCATAAACGGCTTGCTTGATAGGGTAGTGGTTTAGGAAAAAATCCACGGCGGGGGCTATGTCGTTTTGATGTAAGGAATGCACCTGCCGCCAAGCACGGGCGGATTGGCGCGTGTCCATATCGGCATATAAATCAATCACCAGCGGTATAAAGCCCGCCCGTTGGGCGGCTTGTGCCAACATGCGGGCGGAGTTGGCGATGATTAGCAGGTGATTGCTCATTCTATGTCGGTTACGGCGTGGCGATTTGCGTCAGGCATTGGTTCTAGCGTTTTGTTAAACAGAGGGCATCCTTTGATGGCGTGTTATCTCTACCCTAAGGCATCGTTACATTGCATCCAATGCCGTCTTGTATTGGGCCAGCTTTTTTTGGATATGGGGGGTGCCAGGGCAAAGTTTATCGGCCTGCTGCAATAACCGGTACGCAAGTTCAATATCTGCCTTTTCGACATGTAATGCCAAATCCCTCCAAATATCAGATTGGTTAAATGACGGGCCGGCAGGGGACTTTGCCATCTGTTGTGTAGCCAAATCCATCACTGCATCGATACCCGCCAATGCAATGCCTTCCAGTTCTTCGTAAGAGGGTTTGATGTCGCCCGTCGGTTGGGCGACTTTGTCATCAAAGGCGGCCGCATCCCAATAGCGTTGATCGGCAATGAATTTCCCTTTGCAGTCTTCATCAATAAAATCCAGTAGGGCAAGATTACTGTCCCGGGTTTCTTCGATAATTGTTTTTATATGGGCCGGGTCGAGCACCCAATCCGCTTCGCCTTCGAGTTTCAAATGTTTTTCAAGGATAAAATCTATTGCCGAAGCATGGGGGCTAGGGCGCAACCGCTTATGTGTTTGGAACAGGCGCAAAATGCCATTAGGCAAACTCTTATTTGCCATGGCGTGCGGCGTTTGGTGCACCTGTTTATCCAAGCGGATCACGCTTGAAAAATCGTCCAGCAAATTGTTGTCCAGCAAGCGGACATGGACACGATTAACCCAGCTTAAGCCATTAAGTTGCCTAATTTTTTTTTCATATTTGACGGCGCTGACCGATTGGGCCACCCAGTCATCCAATTCTTGATTAGCCCAGGCCCCCCACTGCCACCAAGAGCTATTGACCCGCGTGACCGGTGGCCTTATATAGATAATAAAGTCCACCTCAAGCTTATTGTTTTGAAAAAAAGAAATACCATCCCATTCTGCTTTTTTATTGCTCCAGCTTTCTTGCGAAAGGACAACATGATTTTTTTCTAGCAGCCCGATAAGCTGGTCCCCGACCGCATTAAAATACTCTTCGGGTGATGGTTTCATCAGCGGAAAGGGTGTGGAAGTGATCGAACCGCTGTGGTTTTGACCCGCAAGTTGCGTTAGTTCCTTGCCATAAAGGACGCGCCGGTCATTAGTAAGCGCAGCATAAACCATATCATTGCCGTTTTCGCATTTGAATTTTTCGTAACGGGAAAGGAAGGCTTGGATAGAACTGCTGCCGCATTTACCAAAGCCAGCATGGAGATATAATTTTTTCATCTATTATCCTGAATAATGGGCAATCAATTGGGGAGCAGGCTCAATACCAGTGAGTAATGGGCAGTCACCACAAAACAGTTTTTACCACGTTAGGCCCATTGCCGATAAATTTTGGGGTAAGCCCGCTGGCATCAATGGTAAAATCCAAAGCTCACAAGCTATTATATTAAAGGAAACTATGAGTCAAATTACGATTGAACACAACCCTAGCCAGGAACGTTTGGAAGCATTGGGTGTTGCCAACTGGCCTATCTGGGAAAAGGAAATCTCGGCTTTCCCGATAGATTTTGATGAAACAGAAACTGCCTATGTCCTGGAAGGCGAAATTATTGTCACCCCGGTTGGAGGGGAGCCTGTCCGCATTGTACCGGGTGATTTGGTGATGTTCCATCAAGGTTTGGACAGCCATTGGGAGGTGGTCAAACCCTTGCGCAAACATTACCATTACGATTGATTGCCGGTTTTCAATGTCATAAAAAGGCATCCATAGGATGCCTTTTTTATTGTTGCCATCACTTATGTTTTGATAAGGCCAAATTGGAAAATTATCATGGAAATGCACCAACAACCCCAACCAATAAAACCATGGGGCGTCTTGCTGGCCACTTGCCTGATCTGTTACCTGGTATTGGCGTCATTGATTTTATGGGTTGGGCGGGGGACTTTTGGCGCCTTCATGCTGGGGTTGGCATTTGCTGTTTACGTCGGATTACCCTCATTTTTCATTGCCTTGGGCGGGTTTGTTGCCGGGAAACTCCTCAACAAACAGCAATGGCTTGGCTACGCTAGGAAAGGGATGGCCGTTTCAGGTTTTATTGTCGCCTTAGTGATCCCGCTTTGGGGTTCAAGTGAGGTGGCCCGTCATGATGTCAAGCAGGCACAAGCGTTTTGTGAAGCCCTTGCGCCTGTATTAGATGAGCAAAAAGCCTCGGCGGGCGCCTATCCGGCAAACCTTGCTAAGCTTATGCCCCCAAAAGGGCTGCCCTGGCTGTTTAAGGACGATAGTTTTTATTTTTCAGACGGCTTGATGTTTAAGTTTTCTGTGCCGGATGAGGCCGGGCTGATGGGTGGCTGGGAGTACACAAGCTCCAACCGGACTTGGCAACATTGGGATTAAAACGAATAAATTATCCATTGCAGGCTACTCATGAAAACTTTCTTTTCGTTCCAGGCCTTTTTGTTGCTTTTGGGCTTATGCCTGACGGCCAGGGCTGAAAATCCGCAAATGACGACCGTGCAAGGCCTCATCCATGAGCAACGCACCGATGTGAAATCACTGGACTCCTGGAATGCGCCGAGTGACCCGTTTTATGTCATCGAGATAGGTGGGGGCGATGCCAAGGATTTGCCCCGCCATCTTGTCCTCCTCCCTACAGAACAAGTCAGCACGCAAAATTTGCAGAAATTTGCCGGGCACTCTGTGGCATTAAAAGGTTATTTCAGTGCGGGGGAGCGTCCTGGCACCCCATTGGCCAGCATTATCGAACAAGTCCCGATTGAGCCAAAATTCGAGAGAACCCCCCAAGGCGAGTGGGCCAACGCGGATTGGCAGGTGATGAAGCGTGGCTCAGGTTTTGTCGTGCTAGCCATTGCTAAAGCATCCCCGATTAAAATGACCATACCGGGTGCGGTGGTGGATTATGAATGGGCCCATGCATCCAGCCGCTTGGCGGTATTGGTTGTGGATGGGCGACAGCAGGGCAGGGTGATGGTCATTGATGCCGGGCAAACCACACCGGTCGCCGAATTCACGATACCCCAGGCCTACCGTCCACGTTGCTTTGCTTGGTTAGGGGATGATGCCGGTTTCCTGCTGGCGATGGCCAAGCCGGAACATGAGGATGAATTGGTGGAGGATAATTTCTACCGTTATACCTTTGCCGGGCGGCAATTTGAAAATGTATATAAAGATATTGAACGCCAGTTCGCGCATGTCTTTAGTATCGAAGTGGATCACGGCTCAAGTTTTTGGGCGGCGGCCTCGGTTGGCGAAGGCCATCCGGATCTGGCCGTCTACCAGGATGCAAGGGCGGTGCTGATGACGGATGTCTATCCAGGCTCCATCGCCCCCTTATTTTGGCAAGACCATCATCTTTGGACGGTGACTGAGGCATACCTTGAATTTGGGTTTACCCGAAATGAACGCGCCAGGCATCCGCATTTTAATACGCGGCAATATCCCGAACGGGACTGGGGTGACGTTGTTGCTTATCGGATTGATCCCGCAACCCAACAATCTGTGCGTGGCAAGACCGAAATGGCGGCCTTGCAAGCCGCTTTAGACATGTCCCATGACCATCGTTACCGTGCCGGGCTAACCCGTAATGAAAGCTCTGTCACCCTAACCATCGTCCCACAAGCACCCCAGTAAGCCATGTCGGATATTAACGGTTGATGTCAGGGGTCACGGATGGATATAGACGCTTAGGCCAGCATTGACACGGCCGAACAAATCAGCGACATCGGCGTTTTTCATACGGATGCAGCCATGTGATTCGGGAAACCCCGCCATCAACTCATCCGGGCAGCCGTGTATGTAAATATAACGCCAGGCGGTGTCGACATCACCGTAACGGTTACGCCCTGGCTCCAACCCGCCTAGCCATAATATGCGGGTGAGTATCCAGTCGCGCTCCGGATATTGCTGTTTAAGGGCTTGGTTATAGATTTCCCCAGTGGCGCGCCTTCCAATGAACACGGCGTTCAAAGGCTGGCCAGCGCCTATTTTAGCGCGGATTTTATGCCAACCCAGCGGCGTGCAATAACTGCCTTTTTGTGCGCCCGTACCTTTTTTTGCCGTGGAGACAGGATACGTTTGGACAATCTGATGGTTCTCAATGATTGCCAGCCGTTGGGCACTGATGGAAATATCGAGAAAATCGGCAGGGGAAATTGGGTTGGGATCGGTCATATCCGGGGCTTTAAATAGTGGCCAATTGTTTGGCTAACAGCAATGGCGGCAAAATCAGCGCATGAAGCTGATTTCAGTGCTTTTTGTGCCGGTGTTATTTTTTTTGATAACCGCCAAGTCACAATCTCCCCGTCCCCCCCAGTTAGATGCGAGGAAAGCATAATTGTGGTCGGTCACATGCTGTGGCGTGCCTGTTTGTAATAAATAGTGCTGAAAGTTCGTCGCACCTGACAAGACGCTCACTTCCGTGCTGCCCGTACCCGTATTATTTTTTTTGACAATAATCAAATCAGGCCAGCCATCATTATTCCAATCCGCGACGGCAAAGTTGAAACTGTCATCAGTTTGGTGCAAGGCTGTACCGGTTTGCAGCAGATATTCCTGATAATTGGACGAGCCTGATAAGATGCTGACTTCAGTGCTACCCGTGCCCGTATTATTTTTTTTGATAATGAACAAATCGGGCCTGCCGTCTCCTGTCCAATCGGCAACTGCGAAACTAAAATTCCCATCGGTCTGATGCAAAGGCGTCCCGGTTTGCAATAAATATTGCCGGAAATTGGTTGCGCCCGATAAGACGCTAACCTCGGTGCTGCCCGTACCCGTATTGCTTTTTTTGATGATGACCAGATCCTGCCAACCATCTTTGTTCCAGTCTGCGACGGCAAACTCAAAACTATGGTCAGTCTGGTGCAGGGCGGTGCCAGTTTGCAGCAGATAGTGTTGATAATTGGAATCGCCTGACAAGATGCTGACTTCTGTACTGCCCGTGCCGGTGTTGCTCTTTTTGATGATAAATAAATCCGGGCGGCCATTGCTGTTCCAATTTCCTAACGCGAAGGCAAAGGAATCATCAGTTTCGTGCAAGGCAGTACCCGTTTGGAGGATATAGTTTTGAAAATTTGCAGCCATAAAATTAATTTGTTTACAAAATGAAGGAAGTGGTGGATTAGGGATGTTTTGACGACTGATGTTGCAGCAAAAATAATACCAAAAAGAGCTTACACGTTTGACAAGCCTTTGCTGGCATGCAAGGGCCAGCTAACGGGGATCCTCAGACCTATACCAAAGGGGATAGGGCAAAATTGGCCGTCATGTTTTTGAAAATGACGGCGATTGGCCTGTGTGTCTAGCAACAATCTACATTATTTTTGTGAATAAATTCACCTTTTTTGAAAATTTTTCTGGGTTCAAAAAATATTACCAATTTACTGTGACAAACAATTTACAAACTCAGCGAAATTAACTCCTTCCTCCACCCGACCATCAATCCGAAACGACTAAAACAACCGCCTGCACCGCAATCCCTTCCTTACGCCCTTCAAACCCCAATTTCTCCGTTGTCGTAGCTTTGACGTTGATGCAATCGACCGCCACTTGCAAATCTTCGGCAATGTTCTGGCACATGGCCGCGATGTGCGGGGCCATTTTGGGGGCTTGGGCGATGATGGTCATGTCGGCGTTGACCAGTTGGTAGCCCTTTTCCTGGACGATGTTGTAAACATGACGGAGCAGGACGCGGCTGTCCGCGCCTTTAAACTCAGGATCGGTGTCGGGGAAGTGTTTGCCGATGTCGCCCAAAGCCACCGCGCCGAGCAGCGCGTCGCACAGGGCGTGCAACACGACATCCCCATCCGAATGGGCTTCCAGGCCTTGTCCGTAAGGGATGGTCACGCCGCCTAAAATAATGTGGTCGCCCTCGTTAAAACGGTGGACATCGTAGCCTTGGCCTATGCGTATCATTGTTGTTGCTCCATATAAAAGTTGGCGAGCGCCAGATCTTCGGGACGGGTGATTTTGATATTGTCGGGGCGGCCTTCAACAATTTTGGGTTGTTGGCCTTGCAGTTCCAAGGCGCTGGCTTCGTCGGTGATTGCCGGATTGCCTTGGTGCATCTCCAAAGCATTTTTTAGGGCTTGGTAACGGAACATTTGCGGGGTCAATGCCCGCCAAATATGGCTTCTGTCCAACGTGCCGAGGATACTGCCTTTATCGACGTTTTTTAGGGTGTCGTGCGAAGCCAACGCTAAGATGCCGCCAACGTCGTCATCGCGCAAAGTGCCGATAAGCAGGTGGATGTCGCTGGCGGTGATGCACGGCCTTGCCGCGTCATGCACCAGCACCCAATCATCATCGGCCGCCAGATGCCGCAAGGCGGTCAGGGCGGATAGCACGGAATCAGCGCGCTCGATGCCGCCTTTGGCACGGATAATTTGCGGATGGCTGGCGACGGGCAAATCTGGCCAGTAGCCGTCGTCTTCGGAAACCGCCACGGCGATGCCGGCAAAAGCTTCGGATTGCAGCAAACGGCTTAAGGTGTGTTCAAGGACGGTTTTGCCGCCCAGTTCGAGATATTGTTTCGGGCGGCCCGCGTTCATCCGCTTGCCTACGCCAGCGGCCGGGACAACGGCCCAGAATTTTTGTGGTCGGGTCATTATGAGAAGGTTTTGTGGTGGTTTAGGTCAGACCGGAACGGGAAAGCCCGTTCCGTAACGTTTTTGATGTCCGTAGGGATGATAAAACGTTACGGTTACGGTTGCAAACCCGTTATCCGATAAAAGCTAAACCGTTTCGGCTTGGGTTTTATGATGGTCTTCGCCCAACATCAGGTACACGGCAGGCACGACGAACAAGGTGAAGAAAGTGCCGATGGCGATGCCGGTGGCAATCACCAGCCCCATGCTAAACCGTGACACCGCCCCTGCGCCCGTTGCCATAATCAAGGGCAACACGCCCAGCACCATGGCCGCCGTGGTCATCAGGATCGGGCGCAAACGGATGCTGGCGGCGGATTCTATCGCTTCGCGCTTGCCCATGCCTTCTTTTTGGCGGTTGTTGGCAAATTCCACGATCAAGATGCCGTGTTTGCTGATCAGGCCCATCAAGGTGACCAAACCCACTTCGGTATAAATGTTCAATGTCGCATTGCCGATGCCTAAGGCGATAAAAACTAACGCCCCGGCAATTGACATCGGTACGGACACCAGAATGATCAGCGGGTCGCGGAAACTTTCAAATTGCGCCGCCAAGGCCAAGTAAATGATGATGAGCGCAAACAGGAAAGTAAACACAAACCCGCTGGACTCTTTGATCAATTGCCGCGATTGCCCCGCATAGTCGATGCTGTAAGTCGGCGGCAACACCTTTTTGGCAATGTCCTGCAAAGTCGCCAACGCGTCACCCAAGGTCACGCCAGGAAAAGGCACGCCCACGATCATCACGTCATTGGTGCGCTGGAAGTGGTTCAGCAACCGCGGCACGATTTCGGTGCTGAGCGTCGCAATAGTCGACAAGGGCACGCTACCGCCATCGGCGGTACGGATGGGGTAATCCAGCAATTGCTCGGGGTTCAGGCGGAATTTTTGTTGTATCTGCGGGATGACCTTGTAAGACCGCGCATCAAGGCTGAAATAATTGACATAACCGCCGCCAAGCATTGACGCCAAGGAAGCGCCGACATCCTGCATGGTCAAGCCCAACAAGGCCGCCTTATCCCGGTCAATGTTCAGGCGGGTTTGCGGTTGGTCGTAACGCAAGTCGCTGTCGACAAAAATAAACCGCCCGCTTTTACGTGCTTCCTCCATAAATTGTTCATGGACAATGTTCAGCTGTTCAAAAGATTCGTTGCTGCCAATAATGAACTGCACGGGCATGCCGCTGCTGCCGGGCAAAGGCGGCGGTTGGAAAACGGCGGCTTTGACCCCGGCGATTTTGTTCAAATCGTTTTGCACTTGCGGCAGCATTTGCGTGGCGGTTTGCGGGCGCTCATGCCAGGGTTTTAGCACCATCCCGGAAATGGAGGAACCCGGGGCTTCGAGTTGGAAAACATGGTCGGTTTCGGTGTATTGATGGAACGCCTCATAAATCTGTTGGCTATACATCAGGCGTTGCCCCAACGTGGCGTCGGGGGCGGTGTTGGCGATGCTGATGATGACACCTTGGTCTTCCTGCGGGGCCAGTTCGCTTTTGGCGTTGGCGTACAGGAAATAGATGCTGCCCAGGATGATCAGTGAAAACACCGCGGTCACCGGCAAATAATTCAACGTGGCGTGGAGCAAGCGCCCGTACATTTTGCTCAGGCGGTTAAAATTCCGGTCTATCCAATCCACCAAACGCTCTTCCCAGCCGCTACGGTCATGCTTGTGGACTTTTAATAACCGTGAGCTCATCATCGGCGACAAGGTCAGGGCGACAATGGCCGACACCGTGACGGCACCGACCACGGTGAACGCGAACTCAGAAAACAAGGCCCCCGTCAAACCGCTTTGGAAGCCGACGGGCACATAGACGGCGATCAGGACGATGGTCATGGCGATGATGGGGCCGGTCAATTCCTTCGCCGCCAACAGTGCCGCCGGAATCGGCTCCATGCCGTCTTCCAGATGGCGGTTGACGTTCTCGACGACGATGATCGCATCATCGACCACCAGCCCAATCGCCAACACCAACGCCAACAACGTCAGCAAGTTGATGGAGAAGCCGAAGATCAGCATCATCGTGAACGTGCCGATCAGCGACAAAGGGATGGCGATGACCGGAATCAGCACCGAACGCGGCGAACCCAAAAACGCAAACACCACCAAGGTGACGATAATCAGGGCTTCGACCAGCGTATGGACCACTTCATGGATGGAGCTATCGACAAACTTGGTCGAGTCATAAACGATTTTTCCGTTCATCCCTTCCGGCAGTTGTGCCTGGATGTCAGGGAACACCTCGCGCACCCGTCCGATCACGTCCAACAAATTCGCGCTGGGGGCGATTTGCAGGCCAATATAAACCGCCTTGTCACCATCGAAAGACACGCTGGACTCGTAATCATCCGCCCCTAGAGTGACGTTGGCGACATCTTTCAGGCGGATGATCGCGCCACCTTGCTGTTTGATGATCAGTTCCTTAAATTCGGCGACCGAATGCAAACCTGTCGATGCGGTCAGGTTGACCTGCACCATTTGCCCTTTGGTTGTCCCAACGCCTGCGATAAAGTCATTTTGTTTCAAGGCATTGCTGACATCGGTGGCGGTCAGCGCATAGGCCATGAGCTTGTCGGGGTCTAACCAGGCGCGTAAGGAGAAGTTTTTGCTGCCCAATAATTCGGCTAACTGGATGCCTTCCACCGATTGCAAACGCGGCTGCACGGTGCGCACCAGATAATCGGTGATATTGTTGGCGGGCAAGGTGTCGCTGGAAAAACCGATGTACATCGCGTCGATGGTTTCACCAATTTTCACGTTTATGACCGGACGTTGTGATTCCGGCGGCAGTTGGTTGAGCACCGAATTCACCTTGGCGTTGATTTCGGTCAAGGCTTTGTTCGGGTCAAAATTCAGGCGCAAATTGGCGGTGATGGTGCTGACGCCGTTTTGGCTGATGGAGGTGATGTAGTCAATGCCATTGGCTTCGGCGATCACGGTTTCCAATGGCGTGGTGATAAAGCCCGCGATGACATCCGGGTCTGCGCCGTAATAGGCCGTAGTGACGGTGACCACGGCGTTCTCGGTGCGAGGGTACTGCAACACAGGCAAGCTGGTCAGCGAACGCAAGCCCAGCACCAGCAACATGATGCTGATGACCATTGACAAAACAGGGCGGCGGATAAAAATGTCGGTTAGGTTCATAGTGGCCTACTGGTCAATAGGTTGGGGGGCAGGGTCATTGCTGGGCAGCTGGGTATTGTTGACCAACACCGTGGTACCGTTATGCAGTTTGACTTGTCCGGTCGTGACAACGGTGTCCCCATCTTTGATGCCTTTGAGAACGCTGATCTGGTCGCCGCGTGCCGCGCCAGTGGCCACAAACACCTGATGCGCGACCAATTTGGCTTGGCCTTTGTCATCCTTGCCCTTGTCTTCAACCACAAAGACACTCGCGCCCAAGGCATTAAAGCTGATTGCGGTGCGCGGTACCGTGATCAAGGGTTGCGCGTCACCCGTGACGACATGCGCCTTGGCATACATGCCGGGTATCAGGCGATGGCCAGGATTTTTCAAGGTGGCGCGGACTAGGACATTGCGCGTGTTGCGGTCGACTTTGGGGTCAATCACACTGATTACGCCAGTAAAATCTTGTGCCGGATAGGCATCGGTTTTTAAGTTGACGGTTTGCCCGATTTTTAACACCGCGAGGTTTTGCTGCGGCAAGTAAAAGTCGGCGTAGACCGTATCGAGGTTTTGCAAGTTGGTGATGCTCACCCCGGCATCAAGGAATTGCCCGGGGTCGATGTTGCGGATGCCCAACTGTCCGGCAAACGGGGCGCGTATGGTTTTTTTATCCACCAATGCCTGTTGCGCGGCGACATTGGCGAGGGCGATGTTCAAATTCGCCCTGTCGATGTCCACCGTCTGCTGGCTGATGGCTTTGGCGTGAAATTGCGCTTCGGAACGCCGGAAAGTGATGCGCGCCAATTCGGCGGTGGCGTTGAGCGATTTCAATTTGGCGATTTCGTCATCGGCCCGCAATTGCACCAGCGGCGCATGGGCGGCGACGTTATCACCTTGTTTGAACTGGATTTCACTGACTAGCCCCGCCACTTCTGAGCTCAGTTCGACACCTTGGGCGGCGCGTAGCGTACTGACGGCTTCGAGTTCCGGTAACCAGTCTTGGAAACTGGCGGTGATGGTTGAAACCGTTTGCGGCGGTTCGCCTTGGGACATCATGAATTGTTTGATCATGCGCCCTTTGAATTCGATAAAACCAAACACACCGCCCAGCACCACGCCGACAACGATGAGCATAATGAGCATACGCTTAACCATCTTAATTTTCCTGTTCGAAATTGTTCGTTGATGTTTAATGCCGTCCACGAAATGCACGAAAGGCACGAAAAAATTTGTTGTTGGCGGATCCTGTCATAGGCCGGGGCTGGGCGGGGAATCCCCATCCTTGCCTATGGGTTATTTTCCTGTTCGAAATTGTTCAAATTGTTCCAGTAAGGACGTCGGTTTGTTGGCTTTAGGCTGGTTGTCCGTAAGCGTCTTGGCCAAATCCGCCCGTTGCCACCAACCGCCGCCTAAGGCCAAAAACAAAGCCGCGGTGTCACTGAGTTGCGTGGCCTTGGCTTTGATTTGCCCAAGCCGCGCTTGCTGGTCATTGTGTTGGGCGGTCAATAAATCCAAATAACTGACCGCGCCAATGAGGAATTGGGTTTGGGTCAGCTCCAGGGTTTCATGGGCGGCACGTTGCGCGGATTCCTGGGTTTTTAGTTCTTCGGCATCGTATTGCAGGGCGTTTAGGGTGTCCGCGACATTTTTAAAAGCCGTTAAAACCGTGCTGCGGTATTGTTCGGCGATTTGTTGGTATGCGGCTTTGGCGGCCCTGCGCTGATGCGTCAATTGCCCGCCGTGGAAAATCGGCTGCGCCAAATTGGCGGTCATGTTCCAAATGTCGCTGCCTGGGGCGAACAAATTCCCCGCTTCCGTGGCAATCGTGGACACATTGGCCCTCAGCGTAAAATCAGGGAAGACGCTGGCGATCACCACGCCGATTTGCGCGCTGGCGACGTGTAACAGGGCTTCTTGGGCGCGGATATCAGGGCGTTGTTCGACCAATTTGGACGGCAAGCTGAGCGGCAAATTGTCCGGAAGGGTGATTTCCTCAAGCTTGAACTGTGCCGCCAAATCGGTGCTGGGGAATGTGCCGACGAGCACTTTCAGGCGGTTGCGCAATTGCGCGAGTTGCTGTTGCAAGGGCGGCAAAGTAGTTTTGGTCTGTTCCAAGGCCGATTGCTGCGCCAATATCGCCGTTTTTGACGTGCTGCCCAACTCAAATTGCTGTTTGATCACGTCCAATTGTTGGGCTTGCGAAGCGATCATTTCTTGGGTCGCATCAATTTGCGCCCGTATGGAGGCTTCTTGCACCGCCGTTGTGACGATGTTTGACGCTATCGTCAAAAACGCGCCTTCCAATTGGAAACGCTGGAATTCCGCTTGGGCGTCAAGGCTCTCGATTTGCCGGCGGATGGCCCCGAACACGTCCAGCGTATAAGAGATGCCTAACGAGGTGTTGTAAAGGTTGTACACCGACCCTTTAAAATTGGGGTTACCAAATTGTGCGCCGGAAATTTGCTGGCGGGTCGCATAGCCCGTCGCGTCGATGGCCGGCCATAACGAGCCTTCCTTGGACGAAGTGTTTTCTTGCGCCTGGACTAAGGTGGCATGTGCCGATTGCAAATCCGGGTTGTGCTTGATCGCCTGTTCAATCAGCAGGGTCAAGGGTTTGGAATGGAACAGCGTCCACCATTGCCCCGGCAATTCTTTGCCCAACCGCAAGGCTTTGACCGCGTGTTCCGCTTCGGCCTTATCCGTGTAAGCCGGAACATCGGGGCTGGCCGGACGTGTGAAATCAGGCCCCAATGTGCAACTGGACACTGTCATCATGCCCGCCATCAGCACTAGGCGTAAGCTTTGCGGTCCGGCGCTTGGCGTCTTTAAGGGATAACCCCGTCGTTTGGATAGCATGTAATATCTTCCCCTTGGATAGATGGTCTGTGCCGAAGCAGGTTAGCGGGTTAAATCGTGGGCGCCGTGCCTTACCGGGTCCGGGCTTTATTTAGTGATCAAACCATTAAGCAACAGGTCGGCCACATGGTCGGCGATCGCTTCAGGTTCTGCATACTCAGGCCGCCAACCTGGAAAATGTTTGTTCAATGGCTGGTGGTCGACATAAATTTTCACCAAACCAATAATCGACGTCGCCACCAGATAGGGATCCCGTTCCGGGGCTAATTCCGCCGCCAATTGCAACAACAAATCAAACTGGTTTTTAAACACGCCCTGCGCCAATAACTGCATGCGTTCAGGGTCGGCTTCCATAATCTCGCGCTGCACCAAACGGCAAAACGTATTGTCTTGCGACATGACGGTGATTAACGCACGGATGAATTTTTTCAGTTTTTCAACGGTAGGGCATTCCGCTTCCCACACCTGGGCAAAAACCGCCTCTTTGCCAGAAAACGCATAACGGGTCGCCGCCAAATACAGCGCGTTTTTATCCGGGAAATGATGGTAGATGGCCGCGACACTCATATCAACGCTAGCCGCCAACTGCCGCATCGACAGCCCGGAATAGCCTTTTTCGGCAAACAACATGATGGCGGCACTTAAAATTTTTTCTTTGGAAGTCACTTTTCTTATAACCCTAACGAACGTTCGGTAAAATAGTATCACCGAAACTTTAATCGGCAAACCTTTTTTGGCCATGCCATCGTAAAGCCGCTACCAGGCAACGCTTTTGCCAGCCGGACATCGGCATTGAAAAGTTTCTGAATATTTCCCTATCGCTTACAATAGCCGGCACCATCCTTTTCCCATCACCGTACTGGCCGCCGCCATCAAGCCAGGTGATTGCACTGACCCACCGTAATACACACAAATGAAAAAATTAAGATGCGCCGTGATCGGCACCGGTTATTTAGGTAAATTCCACGCCGAAAAATACGCCTCCTTACCCGATTGCGAACTCGTCGCCGTGGTGGATGTCAACCCCGCCGCCGCCAGCTCCGTCGCCGACAAACACGGTGCGCAAGCCCTCATTGATTACCAATCATTGCTCAATGGTTCAATCGACGCGGTCAGCATTGTCGTGCCCACGACCTTGCACCATCGTGTCGCCAAAGATTTCCTCAATGCGGGTGTGCATGTGCTGGTGGAAAAACCCGTCACCGTCACCGTCGCCGAAGCCGATGACCTGATCGCCACCGCCGCCGCCAAGCATTTGATTTTGCAGGTCGGGCATCTGGAACGCTTCAACCCCGCCGTGTTGGGGCTGGACAAGGACGAAAAGCCGCTGTTCATCGAATCGCACCGCTTGTCGCCGTTCAACCCCCGCGCCAACGATGTCAGCGTCGTGCTGGATCTGATGATCCACGACATCGACATCATCCTGGCCTTGGTCGATTCCGAAGTCGAACGCATCGACGCCAGCGGCACGGCGGTATTGACGCAAGGCACGGACATCGCCAACGCCCGCTTGCTGTTCAAAAACGGCTGCGTCGCCAACGTCACCGCCAGCCGTATCAGCATGAAACTGGAGCGTAAAATGCGCCTGTTCCGCCCCAGTTCGTATATCGCCGTCGATTTTCAAAACAAAACCCTGACCAAACACCGTACCGGAGCGAAGGAAATGTTCCCGGGTATCCCTGAGATTGAAACGGAAGAATCGGTGTTTGAAAGCGGCGATGCTTTGTTGGCGGAGATCCGGCATTTTGTCAGCTGCATCCAAACAGGCAGCAAGCCGTTGGTGTCTGGTGAAGCAGGGCGTAGGGCCTTGGAGACGGCGATCCGGATTACGGGGTTGTTGGGGGAGAAATAAGTTTTTTGTCGGTCGGGAAATATCTGGAAATTGCATCGTTTCCCATAGTCCCCACGCCGTAACGTGAAGACTCTGTGAAAACATGGGGCGCATTAGTGTGTGTTTGGCATATTCCCCGAATATTATTGCCACAATAAAAACGGCACTTTTAAATAATCCCTAGCAGGTGCGACCCTAAAACCATTTGGCATAAGAAGCCGATGAAAAAAGCCAGAGTCCGAAAAAACGGGACTCCGAAAGTGTACAACAGCAAATGGATGAGACGGGCGAAAAAATACAGGATGCAAGCATTTGCAGTCAAGGCCGTCGACATCCCCGTCACGTGAACCATCAACACGAGCGGTGCGAAGACCACCAAGTTTTCAACCGCGTTGTCGTGCGCCCGCATCAGCCGCTCGGCCCATTGGGCTTTCGGGCGCAAATCAGGTTGCGGATTCATCAACGCGGGCCAAGGTTGGTCTTCTATCAAACGGTTGGCTATATAAGGCACCCAAATGACAGCCGTCATTAGGATGGTTAACGTCAGCCAAAAGAGTTCAACTGATAAAGTTTGCATAATATTTGCTCCCAATGGGGGGTGATTAATAAGGGATGGTGTTTTAGCCGTGCCAATTCTCCAGCACCCTATTAATGTAGCCTTAATGGCTGTTATTGAATAGTACGCACAAATATTGTATATAGTGTCTTATTTGATACTAATGGACGCAAAAATGCGTAAACAGCGCCACCCAGCCTATACCAATTGTCCTGTTGAAGCGGCCCTTGACCTCATTGGCGGTAAATGGAAAGCGATCATCTTGTTCCGTGTCTTGGAAGAAACCCGCCGTTTTAACGAATTACGAAGGCTGATGCCAGGTTTGACCCAACGCATGCTGACCAATCAATTGCGGGAACTGGAAAGTGATGGCTTGATAAGCCGTAAGGTTTACGCCGAAGTCCCGCCCAAAGTTGAGTACTCAATGACGGAATTCGGTAAAACCTTAAGCCCGGTTTTATTTGCTTTAAAAGAATGGTCCGAGGTTCAAATGTTGCCGCGCATGAACCAAACCACTGAAATATTAGATGATTCTTGAGCGATGGCGGGATTTTATCACCTAATTTGCCCTTGCTGCCAACCAAGCCGGCCTGGAAATAATCAATGGATGCCCTTCGGGCTGTAACAAAGAACCGTTAGATGATTTAAAAGAGTATTCAGCGACTGATTTTGATTGGCTTAGTAGCTCAGGCCTTTATGGCCTGTGGGTACATCCCACAACCTCAAATTAATAACAAACCACAAAACCGTGGAGATAAGGAAAAAACATGATACCAATGGTAAACCTCAAGGCCCAATACGCTGAAATTAAAGACGAAGTCGAACAGGGCTTGGCGCAAACGATAGAAAACTGCTCGTTCATCTTAGGCCCGAACGTACAGGCGTTTGAGCAGGAATGCGCCGCGTATTTGGGCGTGAAACACGCGCTGGGCGTGGCTTCTGGCACGGACGCGCTGCATTTGGCCTTGTTGGCGGAAGGCATAGGGAAGGGCGATGAAGTCATCACCACGGCGTTTACCTTTATCGCGACCGCGGAAGCGATCAAATACGTGGGCGCAACGCCGGTGTTTGTCGATATTGACCCGCGCACCTTCAACATCGCCCCTGAAGCGATCCTCAAAGCCATCACCTCACGGACTAAAGCCGTGATGCCCGTGCATTTGTTCGGCCAGCCTGCCGATATGGCGCAAATTGTGGAAATTTGCCAAGAACACGACCTAAAATTGATTGAAGATTGCTGCCAATCCTTTGGCGCCAGCGTCAACGGCAAACAAACCGGAGCCATCGGCGATGCGTCGGGGTTTAGCTTTTTCCCTAGCAAAAACCTAGGTGCATTTGGCGATGGCGGTCTGGTCGTCACTAATTCCGACACTACGGCGGCAAAACTAAAACAACTGCGCAACCACGGCTCCAATGTCCGTTATTACCACGACATCATCGGCTACAACAGCCGCTTGGATGAAATGCAGGCGGTGATCTTGCGGGCGAAACTCAAACGCCTGGAGCAATATAACGAGGGCCGCCGCCGCGCCGCGCACCTTTATTCCAAGCTGATGGCGGATCTGCCGCTTACCACGCCCTTCGAAGACGGTTTGGGGGTGCATGTTTACCACCAATACACGGTGTTATCCGAACGCCGCGACGAAATCATGCAAGCCCTGCAAGCCAAGCAAATCGGCTGTGCGGTGTATTACCCAGTGCCATTGCATCAACAAATTGCCTTTAAGGAAGAATGTGCAGGCATGTCCTTACCTGTGACCGAATCCGTCGCCGCCAACTGTTTTTCCCTACCGATTTGCCCATTTTTAAAAGACGAAGAAATTCACGAAATTGTTGATGTCATTAAAAGCGTCTTTTAGTGGTTTTAGATTGGGGTAAACCCAAAAAATGTAGGGTGGGCAATGCTTTTCTGCCCACCATTTGCCATGACAAGGTGGGCAGAAAAGCGTTGCCCACCCTACCATAAGCGTACAAAAGCCCTCCATGTCAAAACCCTTAACCGTAATGTTCAGTGCCGGTGAATCGTCCGGTGACCAACACGCCGCCAATCTGTTTCTGGAGCTGAAAAAACAACTGCCAGACCTTCAGGGCATTGGCATGGGCGGCTCGAAAATGGCGGCGGCGGGTGTCGATATCCGTTATGACTCGGCGGCTATCGCGGTTATCGGTGTCGTGGAAGTCATTAAGCATTACGGTGAAATCCGTCGCGCCTTGGCCTTGATGCAAAACCTCATCGCCAGCGAGCGGCCTGATTTGCTGGTGTGCGTCGATTACAAAGAATTCAACTTCAAACTGGCGAAGTTTGCCAAACAGCAAGGCATCAAAGTCCTGTTTTACGTCAGCCCGCAAGTCTGGGCCTGGCGGGCAGGGCGGGTGAAGCAATATGGCAAAGTCATCGACATGATGGCGGTGATTTTCCCGTTTGAAACCGCGTATTACGAAGCTGAAAACGTGCCCGTGCGTTATGTCGGGCATCCGTCGGTCGATAAGGTCAAACCGCAACGCAGCAAAACCGAGGATTTGCTGGCCTTTGGATTAACGGAAGGCAAGCCCATTGTCGGCTTGTTACCAGGCAGCCGCGCCAATGAAATCAAACGCCTGTTGCCTGTCATGCTACTAGCCGCCGAGCAATTGCACAAACTTGTGCCTGGCCTGCAATTTATCCTGCCGCAAGCCGATGCCATCTCGGATGCCTTGCTAAACAGCCACTTATCACAAACTACGGTCAACGTGACCGTCATCAAACACCAACCCTACGATGTCATCCAATGCTGTGATGCGGTCATGACCACCTCCGGCACGGCAACCCTGGAAATCGCCTTGCTGGGCGTGCCGATGCTGATTTGCTACAAACTCGCCGCCATCACTTATTGGCTAGGCCGTTGGCTGGTCAAAACCCCGTTCATCGGCTTACCGAACATTGTCGCCGGCAAGCTAATCATCAAAGAATTCATCCAACACGAAGCCAATCCCGAAAATCTAGCCACCGAAATGCTGAAAATGTTGACGGACGGGCAATATGCCGGACAAATGCGTAAGGATTTGGCGGAAGTGAAAGCGGAATTGGGGCAGGGCGGTGCGTCGAGGAATATGGCGGATTTGGTTGTGGGGATGCTTTTAGGTGACTCAAGTAGCGGTGAAGAGTCAGTCTGTAATCAGTAGAGCGGTTTTGCGATAGCAAACCGCCATGGTTCAATGGGCGTATTTTAGGTTTAATGGTGGATTGCCTATTGGCGAATCCACCCTATAGCTTTAGCGGGTTGACGCACTTAACTATTAATTTTCCGGCAAAATTAAAACGGCCTGCTCTTAGAATCGAGCCGTCAGATCTATAGTCTATTCCATAGCCCTCCTTCCTGCTGTTACACCGCCATTCGCCTTCTTGACGCTCACCATTTGCGAGAGTCTTTATTCCGTAACAGTTCACAAGTGTGTGAGGATCATTAAAAGACTCACCATCAAATTTACCTTCATAGCGTTCACCATTTCGAAACAGATACACCCCGTAACCATTTTTTTTGTAGTTCTTCCATTCACCTTCATAACGGTCACCATTTGTATATACGCATATTCCATAACCATTATGTTTGCCGTTCCTCCATTCACCTTCATAACAAAATCCATTTGACAGGGAAGACACTCCATAACCATTTTCTTTGCCGTTCCGCCATTGACCTTCGTAGTTCCCATAAGTCTGTAATAACAGAGCAGAAAGCAAATTTGACACCTTATATCCTTCTTTCCCCCAAAACCACTTTTTTGATTCTTCTACGGCCACTCTTGCGCGATCATTTGCCAGTTTGGATGCTTGCTTAGCTTTTTCCACGGCTTCACCTGCCTTACTAGCTGCAAATTTTGCTTTATGACTCACGAGGCTAACTTCTTTTTGTAGCTCTTGTTGCTCAGCGATTTTCTTAGTTATGGCATTTTCAGCTAATTGATGTAATTTGTTTCGGCGAGTTTTTTCTACAAATTCCCTATCTGCTTTCTTATACTTTTCAGCATAAACTCCGTTGCCTACAGCAGTTTTAATCCATGCAATAGCTTCATCTGGAGAACAGCGAAACCATTCCTTTCCTTCTCTTTTACCGCGTAAATATTTATGAGTGACTTGTTCAATATCACGAGGATTGTCTACAAGAATTTCGTACTCAACCTCATATGAATAAGGTGTGCCTGTATGGTTGAGTTCATTAGCCCGCAAGTCAGGGCTTTTCAGGGTAAAGCCAACTTTTACAAGTCCGGACATTGCCTTATTGGTAATTACATAAACCCATCCTTTCATAAATATTAAAGGTTCTCCAATTTTATTATTTTGTAATGGTAACTTATGGTCAGTACATGTGTAGCACATGTAGGGCGTATTAGCGATAGCGTAATGTGCCAAATGTTTAAATGCCCAACATGCGGTGCAATACGGCTATGGCCTATTTGCACCCTACGGTATGCATCTTATGGGGTGTGTTAGAAGTATTTATGGTCAATCCATTCAGCGGCAAATTGTTTTGCCCTTTCAATTGCTTCATCGTCAGAGGCGCAATCAAAATCAGGGGATAACCGCACTTCATCAACATACTGGGCTTCTAAGGGAGATGTAATCGTTACCGTGCAATACCACCGATCATTGTGAAGCTTCACATCGTAAATATGGATTCCAAATTTTTGGTAGGAAACATTGACTGTTTTATCTGAGAATTTTGTGGACATGATGGTTTCCAAAATATTTGCCTAACATTACGGTAAGCCAGCTATAGCAGCGACTCCAAAAATAGAGCGGAAAACCTCAAAATATGACTTTTTAACTGATCAAAAAGCCCTAACCGTTGGAGGTGTCCCCGCGATGAAGAAGCATAACTATCGTACTAAGAAAGTCAATGAAATAAACTGGCCGTGACTGGGTCAACAACTGGGTGGCGAAGCTGTGACCGTGGACTTGAGCGGGATAGGGTTTCGTAACCCCGTCCTTAACGTTTCAAGATACCCATAGGCACTAAAAAGGTTACGAAACGGGTTACAAACCCATACAAGCAGCAAGTAGGCTACCGCTTCATACAGGCTACTTGCTTATTTTTCATTGACTTATACTTTGCTTACTGATGACAAACCCTTTATTTAAATAGTGCTTGTCATTGCCCCAGCCAATAGGCTCGAAAAACTCAAAAAAATCATCGGCATCCTGGATTAATTGCAACTCCGTCTTGCCGTTGCTTTTATCGCAAAAATAAACACAGTGTTTATCTTCAAAAGCCTGCACAATTCGCCGTTCCCAAAAGCGTTTCCCGTCAGGTGTTTGCTGTCCGTCGCTAATCATAATCACGTGTTTTTCCAGCAAATGATTAAAAACCTTGCGTGGAAAACCGATTAATAAATCTTCATTTTTCGGGCTTGCCCAAACAATGACCTGCGTACAACTGGTCTGGTTTATTTTTTCAGCCGTGACTTCTATATCCACGGCGTAAGCAATACGGGGATTATCGTTATCTGTCCTGTCGATGAGGCGAATTGAATTTTGTTTTTTGTTTATTTTCAATTCAAATTTTTCTGGCAGACATACGCCCTCAATCACATAATGATCGGGATAATAGGCTAAAAACTGTTTTGCTTGCGCTTTATTGCTGGACGGCTTTTTTAACAACTGGGAAAAATCAGTGTGCTGAATGGTTTGAAAGGGTGTTGTGTTCATGGGGCTATTCACGAAAGCGTAAGCACTACAATGACCTAGGTTAATTGTCATTATTTTTTCTGACACTTTTACTCCGTTCTTTAGCAAGTAGCAAACTCGTAAGACGTATTCCGTGGGGTGCAATAGGCGATAGCCGTATTCCGCATGTTGGCCTTCAACCGTCCGGCGCAATACTCTAATGAGACTGTGAAAGTATTCGGTTTAGGAGTCAAAAAACATGTTTTTTAACTCCTATAATTAATAAAAATCAATGAGTTATAAAGTTACATTCAGACAGTTTTTGAATACTTTCACAGTCTCTAATGTTATTACGCCCTAAAAATTATTACACCTTACTCCGATATGATTGACCACAAGCAACTCCATCAAGACGGCTACGCCTTGCTGCGTGGGGTGATCCCGACCGAATGGCTGGATGAGCTTCGTGCCGCGTTCGATGCGGGCGTGATGCCTTCGGATCAATGGCCCGTGCCGCGTGGGGCGGACTGGCGCCATTCGGTGTTGGATCTTGATCCGAAAGTGCAGGCCGTGTGCCGCCTGCCGGAGTTGCTGGTCGTGGTCGGCGGGCTGATTGGCGAACGGTTCTTCCTCTCGCAGGTGGAGGGGCGCGAGCCATTGGCGGGCGGCGGCTACCAGAACCTGCACCGCGACCTGTCGGCTCAGCGGCCAGGCGATACGGTGAATGCCATCGCCTATTTCGACGATTATGGCTCCGAGAATGGCGCGACCCGTATCGTCCCCGGCAGCCACCGCCCTGCGCAGGGTGAGCCGCCGTTCAACTTCAATGACGAGTCCCGGTCGGTGCAGCTTTCAGGTTCCGCTGGCGACATCTTGGTGTTCGACGCCGATCTGGTGCATGCGGGCAGCCTGAACCCAACTGGCGCGCGCCGCCGCTCCATCCTGATCGCCTATTTCGCCGGGCCGCTCTACGCCACACATCTCGGAACGGTGAATCTCCGCAACATCCGAATGGATAAGGTTGGCTGGTTTGATCCTCCGGGGCTTGTCTTTGGCGAGTAACAGCGGGCAAGGTAGCCCGTATGGAACGGTTGCACATAAGGGGTTCAATATCGCACAAAATCTAATCCCGAAAATCAAATGTAGGGCAAATGCAATGTAATACGGCTTGCTGTAATTGTGGAAATCCCGTATTGCGCTACCGCTCTATACGGGTTACGTCTGAAAGGCGAGGGTGTTTGGAAGAAAACTGGTAGCTCTTGCCCAGGCAATGATCCAGCCATTTTTGCAAAAAGTAATTCAGCCGCCATTTGTAATTCATGATGTCACGGCTTTTGCGGGGATCGGGGAAAACCCTTGCCACCCGCGCCCTGGCATGGTCGCTTAACACTTCCGCTAGCCGCGCATCCAAGTACACGCGGATAATCACCGCCGGGGCCATGAGTTCGTTGGTGTTGTTGCTAAAACAATGGCTGAGTTCGACGGTTTTGGTATACGGCGTTTCTTCTATCACTTCCAGATACAGCGTAGTTTGCGAAGCCGCCAACCCTACCGCCGCTTCTTTGATATCCGACAAATCAGGTATCAGGCGCAGCAATTTCTGGAAGTTGGATTCGCAAATTTGCTCCAGGCAATACGAGGTATTGATGGGCAGAAAGACGCTCATGGCCTGTCAATTTTCATGGTAACAGGCATACGCGCTGGCAGTTTCCCAGAGCGTCACCTGGGCGACGTTGAAGCCGGATTGTTTGAGGTATTGGTAGAGCATTTTGCTCAACACTTCGGCGGTGGGGTGTTCATCCAAGGCCATAAAGCGTTCGTTCTGTGCCGTTAGCATCGGGATGATGGGGTCGTCTTTGTGCAGCAAAAAATTATGGTCCAGGTTTTCGTCGATGTATTTGCCCACGCAATCGCGGATGTCGGCAAAATCACAGACCATGCCTTGGCCGTCCAATGCTTCCTGCTGGATGGTGATTGACGCTTTGACACTATGCCCATGCAAATGGCGGCATTTTCCGGCATGGTCCATTAGGCGGTGCCCATAGCAAAAATAAACTTCTTTGGTAATGCTAAACATATTCGGTGATTTTAAAAACGGCAGTCAAATTCAAGGCGGGCAGTTTACTATAAAACCTGTAAAGACCAGCGATGATTTAACTGGGGCGCAGGCGCAGGATGCCCCAAAGGCCCATCTTCAGGCATGGTATAGGCCACAAACAAAAAATTACAATTTATGTTTAGAATAAATCGCCAATTTTCTATAAAATCTACGGTTTACCTTTAATTCGTCATAGCGCATCTTCATGGATTTAAAATTTCTCGATTTCGAACAACCTATCGCTGAATTGGAAGCGAAAATCACCGAACTCCGCAATGTGGAATTCGACAACAGCATCAATATTTCTGATGCCATCAAACAATTGGAAGATCGAAGCCGCTCGCTGACCGAAACCATTTTTGCCGAACTGTCCGATTGGCAAATTTCCCAGCTTTCCCGCCATCCAGGCCGTCCGTATACGCTGGATTATATCGGGCTGATGATGACCGATTTCCACGAATTGCATGGTGACCGGGCGTACGCCGACGACCCTGCCATCATTTGTGGTTTGGCGCGTCTGGATGACCAACCCGTTGTCATCATTGGCCACCAAAAAGGCCGTGACACCAAAGAAAAAATTTACCGCAATTTTGGCATGCCACGCCCTGAAGGCTACCGCAAGGCCTTGCGCATCATGAAAATGGCGGAACGTTTCCAACTGCCGATTATCTGCCTGATTGACACCCCGGGCGCATACCCGGGCATCGGCGCGGAAGAGCGCGGGCAAAGCGAGGCGATTGCCAGGAATTTGTTTGAAATGGCGAAACTGAAAACCCCGATTATCTGCACCGTGATAGGCGAAGGCGGTTCTGGCGGCGCATTGGCGATAGGCGTGGGCGACCGTTTGATCATGATGGAATACAGCACGTATTCAGTGATTTCCCCCGAAGGCTGCGCATCAATTTTGTGGAAAAGCGCCGAAAAATCCCAATTGGCGGCGGAAGCGATGGGCATCACCTCCGACCGTATCCGTGAACAGGGCTTCTTGGACGAAGTCGTCCGCGAACCTTTAGGTGGCGGCCATCGTGATTTCGTCACCACTGCGAAAAATTTGAAAGAAACCCTATCGCGCCATTTGGCGGAATTGAAACAGCAATCTTTGGATGACCTGCTGGCAAGCCGTTACCAACGGATTATGAATTTTGGGGTGTTTACGGAATAATCACTAAGATGGCAAATTGCGCTAGATGACCATGTGCCGACCTATAGAACTAGAAACCGGGCGTTTGTGCTTGCGGCAGTGGCGGCCCAATGACCGCACACCCTTCGCCGCCCTAAATGCAGACCAGCGGGTCATGGAATATTTTCCCAGCCCGCTTGACCATGCGGCTAGTGATGCTATGGCTGAGCGTTGCCAATTGCTAATTCACGAACGTGGCTGGGGGTTTTGGGCGGTTGAAACGAAGGCAAACCGCCAGTTTATTGGGTGCGTCGGTTTGCATATACCGAGTGCCGAATTGCCTTTTTCGCCGTGTGTCGAAATTGGTTGGCGGCTGGCTTATCCATTTTGGGGCAAAGGTTATGCGACTGAAGCGGGGAAAGCGGCTCTGGAAGTTGGTTTTGGGCGGCTAATGTTTGCAGAGATTGTTTCTTTTACGGCGGTGGGCAATACCAAATCTCGTGCGGTCATGGAGCGGTTGGGTATGAACGGGGACAGCGCAATTTTTGAGCATCCGGATGTGCCGCTGGGGCATCCGCTACGCCCACACTGCCTGTACCGTTTATCACGCAACCAGTGGCTGGCACAAAATGACCAGGCACGGCCGGAAGAGTAGTGCGGGTTTTACTGTTCGAATACATTTCCGGCGGCGGTTTCAACCAACAGGACCTGCCGCTTTCATTAGCCAAGGAAGGCTGTTTGATGTTGCAGGCCTTGCTGGATAATTTTGCCCAACTGCCGGCTATCGAGCTAAGCGTCATGCTCGATTACCGCTTGCTAGGCCAGCTCAATACCTCAGCGGTAAAACAACTCATCATCGTCAATCCCGATACCCGCGTTGAGGCCGAATTCGCCCGGCACATTACCAATGCCGATGCCGTTTGGCCTATCGCGCCGGAATTTGACGGCATTTTGCAACAACTCTGCGGGCTAGTGGCAAAGCAAAACAAAGTCTTGCTAACGTCTCCTGCCGATGCTGTGGCGGTGGCAGGCGACAAATATCAAACTTATTTGCGTCTGAGCCAACACCAAATCCCTACCGTTCCCACGCAACTGGCTGAATACGCCGATTATGCTGAAGGCGAGTGGGTAATCAAGCCTAGGGACGGGGCAGGGTGCGGCGATAGCGCCATACTGGCAACGCAACAAGATTTTACCGACCAGCCCCGTAACGACCGCTTTATCATCCAACCACATGTGCAGGGCGACAAAACCAGCTTGTCTTGCTTATTCCAACACGGCAAAGCGTGGCTGTTGTCGGTAAATTTACAAGGCTTTGCTATTATCGGGCAACGCTACCAACTCACCGAAATCTCGGTTAATCACTCAGCCGACCACGAAAAATACCACCTACTGGTTAAGCAACTCGCAGAAGCATTTCCTGAATTATGGGGCTATATTGGCATTGATTTGATTGAAACCGGATCTGCCGTGCTAGTACTAGAAATCAACCCACGCTTGACCACGTCCTTTGCCGCTTTGCAAGCCGCTTTGGGTTTAAATATCGCCGACTTGGTGCTGCAATTGCTGGAAGGCGAACCAACCATTTGCCCAAGCCAAAATCAATCCATCACTTTGAAAGTCCATTCATGACAACGACTTATAGCCTAGGCTGGGACATCGGCGGGGCGCACTTAAAAGCCGCCGTGATTAATCCTGACGGCATCATCATTGATATTTTCCAGCAGCCTTGCCCTTTGTGGAAAGGCTTGGCAACTTTACACGCGGCGGTCAACGCCGTACTGCAAGCCTTGCCTGACGCACATTACCGTCATGCCATCACCATGACGGGTGAATTGGTGGATTTGTTTGACGGTAGGGATGAGGGGGTCCGGCAAATCATCGCCACCATGGAGAGGTTATTGCTGGATGCCGGCATGTTGGTTTTTGCAGGTAAACACGGCTTATTGCCGCATCATCAAATTACCGCCGCGCATTACCCGGACATTGCCTCGGCCAATTGGCTGGCAAGCGCCGGATTTGCCGCACAAACGGTAGGTGAGGGGATGTTTATCGACATCGGCAGCACCACGACCGATGTGCTGGTGTTGAAAGCCGGCAACGTGCAGGTGCAAGGCTATACCGATTACCAACGCCTTATCAGCAAAGAGCTGGTGTACACGGGCATAGTCAGGACAGCGGTGATGGCGGTGGCGCAAACGGCAACGGATGAAGGCCATGAGATCGGGCTGATGGCGGAGTATTTTGCGACGATGGCGGATGTCTACCGCGTCACTGGCGAATTAAACGAAGCCCATGATCAAACTGACACGGCTGACGGTGCGGAAAAAACGCCTCAGGCCAGTGCCAGACGCTTGGCGCGGATGATAGGCTGCGATTTTTATCCCGGACAATTGCCGCGTTGGCAAGCCTTCGCGCATAACCTCCGCGGGCAGCAAGTGCAAAAAATCCGCTTGGCCTGTGAACAGTTGTCGGTAAACAGTGGCCTATCAGCAAATGCCCCCATCATCGGCGCAGGCATAGGCCGTTTTTTGGCGCAACAACTCGCCGGGCAATGGGCTAGGCCTTATCTGGATTTTTCACGACTATGCCAGAGTTCCGCAACAACACCCAATGCCGCCGATTGTGCGCCTGCGGTGGCGGTGGGGTACTTGAACCATCACCTTAAACAGTAAAAGCCAGGACTGAAAATCAATCTGCCGGGCCATAAACCGTTTTGCAATCCAAACCCTCGCTATCGCAAACCACGTTTTTCTTCCACGTTTTCGTTTCGGTAGCGCCCAGGCTTATTTCATCATCGCCGTAACCTTTATTCGGGATCAGCCTTAAGGTGTTGCTCTCTAAAACCATTTGGAAATGCTTCAGTGTGGTCATGCCAATCAGCACTTCTTCCAGGGTAAAGTTAATATCCGCTTCCGTATCTTTTAATACCGCGTTGCCCAGCTTCATTTCCTTGATCCTGGATTTTTGGCCAACAGCAAGGCCATTGGCCGTTTCCACTTGATTTAATTCACCTAGAGGCAGGTTAGCGAGTTTTGCCAATTTCAAGGGTACGGTTGTGATTGATGCGCCCGTATCAATCACATACGGCATACTGACCCCGTTGATCAAAACCTTGCCCCGAAAATGCCCACGGCCATCCCCGTGGATCACAATAGTGCCGTCGGCTAACTCGCTGTCATCGGCTTGCGGTCCTTGGGTGATTTGCGGCAGCGAAGCTATATATTCTTGGGGATAAGCCGTGTCTTGCGGTTCCGATGGCTCAAGCCCGGTGTCCACGGGTGGATCGGTTGGCACGGTTTGTTGCAAAACCATAGGTTGGGGCTGGTCTTGTTGATTTTGCGGATAGTGCGGGTTGAAATGCATGTAAACCCACACGGCAAGGAATGAGCCTACGACGTAGCCCATAAATTTTAACCATAGATTCATAACATTGCCTTGGGTGTAGGTTAATTTAAGTTTTAATTTAAAAGACTTATTGAGGTTCTGCAAGTTTAAACCTATTTGCAATACCTTTTGCTTTTTGCCACCACTATACCCATCAAATCTAAACGTTACGAAATGCCCTAGCTATTGTTACAATAATAAAAACAATCTATATCAATCAGACATTTCCCCATTATGGCTACATTAACCTTTGACACCCATGAATTCGTCACCGAATTGAAACAAGCGGGTTTGACGGAAATACAAGCTGAAGCCATCACTAAGCTGCACCAACAAGCCACCAATGCCGTTGTCGAGTTTGTCAAACATGAACACAGCTTAGAAACCTTGGTCACCAACAAGGATTTGGATGCCCGTATCAAGGAAACCGAACTAAAAATAGAACTGGTGCGTTCTGAATTGAGGCGGGATATTGCTGAAACCAAAGCCGAACTAATCCGCTGGGTGGTGGGCGTGGGCATATTGCAGATAACCATCATCACGGCATTGCTCCTTAAACTGGTTGGCAAACTTTAATCACACACAGCAAGCGGTACCCCGAAAAATCCAATCACACCATACCCAACGCCCACCAGCTCAGGGTCACCTCCCTTTTGACGAGCCGCTACAGCCGTTCAATCAGGTTTAGATTAGGCGAATAGCTGGGCAAAAAGCACAACCCGATGTGCAAACGGGCGGCGACCCCAGGGCAAGCGCATATAAATAAATTAAACAATCAATAAGTTACGAAATTTTGGGTTTGCCGGCACCAACCCAGCATCAAGACAAGAGTGCTGGAACGGGTTTGTAACCCGTTCCGTAACGTTTTTAGTGTCTATTAGGTGG
>ORJL010653808.1_pt1 | contig 62558 bp, 50 predicted proteins | sample 1779941 | NCBI WGS metagenome assembly ORJL01 (sample SAMEA104232317, study PRJEB22302) | groundwater metagenome | biome: forest; feature: aquifer; material: groundwater | place: USA | collected 2011-08-07 | depth 5.8 m | reverse complement strand
GATTATAAGGGCAACCGTAATGCCGACGGGGAGCCCAAGAGAGGCCTGAAAGAATCTGATATGGCCACCTACGATGACGAGAGTGGCTATTAAAACGACCGCCATGACGCCAGAGAGTACCAGGTCAGGACCAATCGCAGCTACAGCATTAAAAACACCCCACATGGCTGTTTTTAAAGAGCAATTCGCCTGAGTCCTGCCCTCTATCTCTATGGTGGCATTTTTACTCATATCTTATTGTAGTTGCCCGATTTATCGGGCAGCAATTGGCCCCATGAATGGGGCAACTACATAGAGCCTGTCGGGGAATGCCATTTTCTGTCATTGCGAGGAGCGAAGCGACGTGGCAATCTCCCGTAACTAGTTGATTTCTGGAGATCGCCACGTCGGCCTTCGGCCTCCTCGCGATGACAAATCGAATTCCCCGACAGGCTCTACATAGCGGAGAACAAGTCGAGAACTATTATATTTTTCTATAGCTTATTGCAACAAAAAAGGCCAAAAAAAAGGCCGATTTTTTCTCAAAAATCGGCCTTGAAGTTCAACTTGTAGCGCAGGACTTTAGTCCAGCCATGCCGCCATGATCGGATCCGTCAAAGTATAGACCCCATCTTTAGATCTCTCGAGCAGATCTTTTTTCAAGAGAACGTTCAGCGCCTTCTGCGCGCCGCCGAGCGATAGTTGATTTCTTTCAAGATATTCCCGCGCATAAGGCTTTGCGGTCGGATCGTTCGCAACGGCCTTCATGACCGACTTCTGGATCAGCGACAAACCGCTCCATATTCCTTCAAAGTCCGCTGTTTCAACCGCAACAAGCGAACGAAAGGCCTGTGAAACTATTTCGGCCGCACAATCCTTTTCCGTGCTATCCCACACTATGGAGGCAAGTTTTTGGACATAATACGGATATCCGTTCGCCCTATCGTAGATATTTTTGGCAATATCCGGGTGACATGCCTTGCCTGTGGTTTTAAAGCATTCTTCTATATATCCGGCAAAATCATCTGCGGATATCTTATCTAATGTATAAAAAAACGCGCTTTTATAAAAGGGCCGTGATCTGTTGTTGAACATATCCTGTAATATCCGCCTTCGACTGCCCACATAGAAATAAGATATCTCTTTTTGGAACTGTATATATGACCTAAGCGTCCCCTCGATCCTTTTCGCATCAGGGAGTTCGGTGAACTCTTGAAATTCATCCAAAACAACGCATGCGGAAAGTTTTTTCTTCTTCACATATTTGTAAAGCCCTTCCATAAGACCATCCAGCGGAGGGTTCGACACCTGCTGTCTGTCATATTTTACGGAAACGGAATATCCTTCCTGGGTCGCCTCAATGGTCGGCCTAAGCGAAGCAAATATGTCCTTTGCCTTTTCAAGGATAGATCGCTGATCTACGCCTTGGCCAATGCCCTTGAAAATAGCGGACGCAAACCGGTTGATAAGATCCTGTTCAGACGAGATCGGGAAAAGGTCGGCATAGACAGTTAGAAACCCTTCTTTACGCAGGTCGGACAGCATCATTGTAACGAGCGACGATTTTCCATATCTCCTGGGAGAGCATAGAACCACATTGGTCCCATTACGGGCATATCGCAACAGGTCAGCCCTCTCTTTCGCCCTATTGCAAAACTCCCTTTCGTCTTGTAATATTTTGATATTAAAAGGATTTTTCATTATCTTAATGGGATTATCTATTTAGAATAATGCTATTAGAATACAAAGTGACTATTGTCAATAGAGGAATTCTGGAATTACCTTTACCCGCCAAGCATGGCGGCAAATCCCCTGATCGCGTCCTTTAGCCCCGAGATCAGTTCGACCGGAGGCCTTTTCAAAGAGAGCTGTATCTCCCCATCCACATTTTTTATGCCGACCTTCAGCGCGCCGTCTGGACAATTTGCGATCTGTGTATTTCCTATCCATGCCCCAAGTCCTTTAAGGATATTTGTGACATCGAACTCCTTCCGGCCGGGTTCTACGCTATCTCTGCCTTCCACGGCGGCCGTCTCGACATCATTCGCGCGTAATGCCTCGGTCTTGGGAGATAAATCACGTGTCATTGCGCCTGTCCGCCTGTTGTTTGGCGGAAGCTCCGAAGGGGCGTGGCAATCTCCTGCAGACAATTGAGTTCGGGGGATTGCTTCGCTAACGCTCGCAATGACATGCTCCCCACCTTCCTCATCCTTGCAGGCCTCGTCCGGGTCGCCTATCATATCGCGCAGTCTTTCAATAAAGCTGGACGATTTTTCAAAAGTTACCCCATCGGTCTGACCGTCAAAAACGCCGTCAAAGAGCGCCTTCTTATTTTGAACTGCGGCATAGACCCTCTCTTCTACGCAATTCGTCGAGATGAAGTTTATCGCGTTGACGGTATTTTTCTGTCCCAACCTATGGACCCTTGAGATCCTCTGTTCCAACACGGCCGGATTCCAAGGCATTTCGAGGTTTATCACATAGCTGGCGGATTCCTGCAGGTTCAAGCCAACCCCGCCGGCATCGGTCGAGAAAAATATTCGAAGTTTGGGGTCGTTTATGAACCTTTCGATGACCTTCGGACGAGCCGCCGTCGGGAGCGAGCCGGAGAATATGACCGATTCCGCATCCTTGTTTAGAAGCAGGTCCCTTATTGCGGCCTCCGCCAAAAACAACATCCTCTCCCACTGGCTGAAGATGACGAATTTAGCGTTAGGCTTATCCAACAGTTCTTCCATCACTGACCTGAACTCCATGAGCTTTGGCGAATGAAAGCTTCTGATCTGCGCCTCTGTCAGGGGCTTCGAGCCGTCCACAAGATGGCGGTACTTCTTCCAATCATGCTGGGCCAGCGCGTTGCTGATGATCCGCATGCCGGTAAGGCACATAAAGGCGCGTTTCAGTTCCTCCGGAGTCAGCGGCCGTTTCTTGGCGTTTGATAGAATTCTGGCCAGGGCCTCTTCATAATCATCGTGATACTTTTTCTGCTCCCGGCCGATCTCCATAGAATACTCGTTGACAATGCGTTCCGGCAATTGGCTCAACACCTCGTCTCTTTGTCGGCGCAGGAAAAACGGTGCGATCTTCTGCCGAAGCTGTGAAAGGTTCGAAAAACCGACCAGCTTGTCGCCGGCATCCAACTCGCCATAGGTGGGCAAGAGCCTCCACATCGGCCCCAGCGCCCTCGGGTGCAGGAATTCGCAAAGAGACTGCAGTTCGACCAGCCTGTTCTCGAACGGCGTGCCGGTAAGCGCCAGGGCAAATTCGCTCCGAAGCCTTTTTATCCCCTTTGCCGTCTTGGTCTCCCAATTCTTGATCCTCTGGGCCTCGTCGAGGATGATCATGTCCGCCCCAAGGCCGTGAAAAAATTCCTCGTCTCTGAAGATGAGTTCATAATTCACGATCAGAAACATCGCCTCGCTTTTTTTATAAAGCTCTCTCCTTGTCGTTCTGGCGCCTTGAATAATATCGGCCTTCTCTTTGGATCTCTTTTCTATCTCTTTCTTCCACTGATATTTCAGCGATGCCGGGCAAAAGATGATGACCCTGTTCTTTCCGGCCAGCTTTTTGATGAGGAGCGCCGCCGCGATCGCCTGAACGGTCTTGCCAAGGCCCATGTCATCGCCCAAAAAACTGCGTTTATTTCTCGCCGCAAAGAGGATCCCCTTTTCCTGATACTCGTAAAGGTTGATATTTATCTCGCTCTTTATCTCGCGCCACTCGGGCGAGGCGCTGGGCTCACGGATGATTTCATCCACCCTTGCCCCCCACGAGCGGTCGGCGTCCATTCGAGTGGTGAGGTTATGGACCTCGGGGGAGACGATGATCTTGGAGGAGCCGTTGCCGTTAGACCTCTGTTCGATCACTTTCAGGGCGGAGGCAAATCGCCGGGCAGCACCTTTGTGCGGGCTCTCGTTACGCAGATAGCCGTCCGCCAGCCAGTGCCTGTTGGGGCCTGCACCAAAAAGCCTCTCCCTTATGGCGGGGTCATTTGCATGGATGTGGATATCCTCGTACGGATCGCCCAGCCCTTTATAAGAGTCTTTTGGAACAAGTGATATCCACACATTTTTATTCTTCCGCTGCGGCCTTGCCCCGCCTTTTTTCTGCCTTCCGATATAGGTCTTCACAAGCTCGATATGTTTGCAGGTGCCGAGTTCATTGACCAAAAAGTCCTGACAGTTGCAGGTGGTATGGTCAATGTCCATCCCATCTCTTACGGTGACCGTGTAACGTAAATTTGCGGTGCCGGAGGTGATCAAATATTCACCGCACAATTCGCCCTTAGGTTTTTTGAGTATCCTCAAGGCCTCCAGGAGTTTTTTTGACGCCCTCTTTTTTCTCTCCAATTCGGCCAGCTCGGCTATATATTCTTCTCGGTTGAAATGGAAGGCCTGGGGTTGGACATCCTTCCCTTCGGTTCCCGGCAGGCCTTCATTCTCGGGCAAGGCGTCTTTGGAAAGGTCATCGTCACTCTCTTGCCAATACAATATGGCGGCAACCGCATGTTTGCAGAGTGGCTCCCAGTCATACGGGCAGGTGCAATCGGCGACGGGTTCTCCGTCATCGCTCCAAGATATCTTTACGTTGTATATTTCCGTCCCCTCCACCTCGGCACGGATCGTATCGTCATCATCCAGTTCGAACGAGGTCACCCTGTCATCGCGAAAATATTCGGCCCCGCGCCTGTATATCTTGGAAGATGCCCATTCCCGGACGTCGAAATTGTCGATCAATTTTTCATTTTTCATAACAGAGTCCCCGTTTCCAGCAGTTCATCCTTCTCAAAACAATATACACCCTCAGCCTTTGCCAACTTTAACATGTCCGGAGTAAATCCCTTTCTACTAAAAAGCGCAAAATGCTCTCTTCGGCCTTTTTTACCCCACTCAACCATCTTTGACTTTTGAATGAGCTCGTGATAAATATTCGTGCCGACCGGCCTATTTGTCCATTTAGCCTCTCCGAACAATATCTCGTTCGACCCTTCGTTTAAACATACCAGATCGATCTCGGTATTTTTGTTCCACCATCTGCCACACTTTTCGGGTTCAAGCGGATCCAGTGATCAAAAATACTATCCCATGTTTTAAACTCAACGTCTTTAAGATCATCGGCCCCAAGTCTCTCCGCCACCAGGCCTTTAAATCTTCCGATCAATTCCGTTTCCAACTGTTTATCAGCAAGAAAATAAACCGCCGGCTTTTTTTTCAAAAATTCCTTGATCAGCGTGGTCTTGCCAACCCTCCTTCTGCCATAGATCACAACAAGGCTGGAACCGATTTTATTATATTCGGCCTCAAGCGCTTTTAACTCCGAATTTCTATTAATAAAGGAGATCATCGGTTATTGATTATCATAATTTAAAACCGATTGTCAAGATTTGAAGCGCAAAACGAGTCAGTTGCAAACACCGACGATCCAAATGCGGCAATGCTCATAAAGACTGTCTTCCTTTCACCTTTCACCTTATTTGCCTTCATACACGATCACGGCCGCCAGGGCATCCGACGGGCGCGACGGGTCGTGGTCGTAGCGCTTGCCGCGCATGTTCATCACTTCAGAAAATCCATGATCGGTGAGAAGAATGAGGCGCCGTCCGGCCTTGACGAGCGGCAATATATCCGTTACTGCGCCGGCCGCCTCCGCAACGGCCTCATCCATGAACTGGCACAACGGCAAAGAGGTTGCGTGCAAGAGACGGTCTATCGAGCCGATCCGCAGCCACAAGGCCCCGTCGCCGGCCTCTTCCCTGATACGCCTTCTCACATCGGAACGCTCGGCATCCGCAAAATATCGGACGCCGTGTTTTTTAAACATTGAAGCGATCGTATCGGTGTCGGAGGTGCCAAAAAATCTCTCCTGCCACGATGCCGTAGAAGCGCCTTTGACGCGATACCAGTTTTCATCGATAACGTTCACCGGCTGCTTCCGGATAAGATCATCCAATCGCGCGACGATATCCCATCTGGCGCCGTCAATAAAAACAAAGAGGCCGTCCGGATATTTCCCGGCCATATCACTGAATTTTTCCGGCCATTCTTGGACATTTGCAAACATGCGATCGCGAAGCGCGAGCTGCCGCTCCATAATGCCTCGCAGCTTTTCAAGGACCTGAGTCGAGGGAAAATCGCTGCCGATTCGGCACTCGTTCAAAAAAGACATCGCATACTCGCGCCCAGCCTCTGAACGGATCAGCGCGCCGATTTGCGCGTCGCTGATCGGTCTGCCAACTGTGATCGCGGCATTGCATATCTTTTTGACCTCATCAAAATGGCAATCGACTTCATCTTTATCGGGCATCCACCCGTCGGTCAAATGGTTAATAAACTGTTTTCCCATCTCTACGGCAAGCGATCGGCAGCGGCGTTCGCGGCCCAGTAGTTTAAGCGTCTCATCCCCGTTCGCATTGACTATGCCCGTCAATTCGATCATCTTCTTAAGCCGCGCTGGATCGACGACCAATTCGCCGCAATTTGGAGCCGGCGTTGCGGAGGCCGGCACGACCAAGGTCAGCCTTGCCTTTGCATCGTCCAACGAGTGATCTTTGATCCACGCCGCAAGCTGGGCATCGTCTGAAATAGTTTCGCTGCCATCCTCATTCAGGTCTACAACCACCTCTCCCATCCCGCAATCTCCAAGCCATTCATTAAATATAGAGCGGATACGTTCCGGAGGAAGCTTACGGCCAACAAGCTTTCCAGCGAGGTTACCAACTTTTCTCCTGACAAACTTCACCTCTCTTTTAAGCGCCTCATCCAATAGCCTTGCAGAATCCGGTGTTATTATTTGCACAAATTCGTCTATGTCCGGCTTATCGCGCAGTTTATGAAACAGCTCTTCCAGCGCGTTGGCCTTGAGAGGATCGATGTCTCGCAATGCCGATATTCTCGCAACCAGCCTTTCCAAGACCTGCGCATTAGAAAAGGCGTGAATGGCCTCCTTTAGCCCGTTTTCTATCGACCGCTCGATAGAGTCTGCCGCCTCCAATTTCAGATCCGTTCCGGGCATGAAACCGCATCCGCACCTGGGTCTTAAGCGCAGTTCCAGCGAAACCGTCCTTTCACAGTAAAGAGACAACGCGGCGTCAATGCGTTTTTTTATCGTAGGGGCATCGTCCACAAGATGGATGCCGCCGATGCCGCTCGCCAGCGAAAGCGCTTGCAAGCCCTTGGAGCCGCGCAAACGCCTAATCGATTCAAATCGCCCGCCGGCAAATTCCGTCCGATGCCCTTCTGCATACCATGCCGTATACAGCTCTAAAAATCTGTCAAAGGCCAAGAACACCTCCGCCGTCTTGCCCTGCAGAACGATATCGGTCAGGCTGGCCAGCAAATTCTGCAGATCGGAAAGCGCCTGTTGGACAACCTGCGGTAATTTGAGCTCGAACGGCATATCCCTCAAATAATCCGCTATACGAACCAGCCGTTCGGAATCGCTTGCCGCAAAGACAGACACCGCTTCTGCCATCTTCAATATCTCCCCCAGCCCCGGCCTCTCCGCAGACAGATATTGAGCAAGCCCCTTTGCCGCGCCTTTAGATTCCACAACGCCGGCAACGGCTTCAAGCCCGCGTTCAATGAAGCCGCGCGCCTTATTAAAATCGAACCCGTCGAAGACCGGAAATTTGCTCACGGCGATAATGGCCGGAACGGTTTCGGCAGAATGTTGTTTCAAACGATCGCGCGCCGACAAGAGGCGTTCCCATGCCTCGCGCTGGGCGGCGAGCGAAAACGCCCCCTGGTCCAGCCCGCGCGTCAAATAATCGTCCGTAAAGAGACGTTCTTTAAGTTCCGCCGGCAGCAATTCCCCCGTGCAGACCTCTTCCGCCTCCGCCACATGAGAGAAATTTACGATCCCCGAAGGGATCCTGCGCCCGCCCTTTTTTATCTCAATGACGCCTGCATGGACAAGCGAAATTACAAGCAGTTCCAAAAGTTCGAATGAGAGGCCATACTCCCCTCGCCGCAAATATCGCACAAGCTCGCTCATCTTTTCGCTCTTATCAACGGAGGTCAAGGTGTCTTTTACGAGCTGCGATCCGGCGGGATCGGTCTGCATGACGAACGAAGAAGCGGAGACAGCGGCAAGCCCCATGGGGATCAGCGCCCCTTCGATCATCGTTCTGCTGTTATTCTTGCGCGCGGCCGCCATCGTGATCTTGCCGGGAATGATAATGGCCTCGATAAGCGGCGCAAGCGTCCGGCGGGATATGAATTCCACCTCCGGCGCCACCTCCAAAAATTTCGGATGAATTCCTTTAAGCATTTCGATAACCGGCCGTGCCGCAAGGCGTTCTATGAAACCGGAGGCGTGGCCGGCAGGAACTGCGCGTTCTTCGATGTGGCCCTCCCTGACAAATTTTCCCCTTTTAAACCCCGCTTCGATCATACTGGCCATCGCCTTCTGCTTATCTTCGGCCTCGCGGGCGGCGTCTTCCCTGACCGTTCGCTCCGCGCCGGCATCTTCTGCCAGTATTTTAACGGCATAATATCGCCGCATCGCCGAAAGTTCGTCTTTGCTGAATTCAGGTATCCAATAGACCGCGCGTTCGGGGACGGGTTCATCGGCCGGCAATTTGAAATCGGGAGGACAAAGGACAATGGCAAAGTCGTTATCGCGATCGTTTATCCTCTGTTCCACTTCCGCAAAAGAAACCGACTCCGCCCACAAAACAGCCCCGCGCCTCTGCGTGCCCCGCCACGGAACGACCGCCTCTTGCGCGGTTCCCGCCAAGGCCTCGCGCGTCGGAACCTCCGAAGAAATATCGCAGAAAACAGTGCGCACCGCTCCGGCGTCGCTGTTTTGGATAGAAGCCAGGACGCGCTCTACCTCCTTCTGCAATAAGCCCTTGCTGTCGCGTTCGAGTGAAACGCGAAATATGCGCTTGCCCGCGTTTTGGTCCGGCGTCAACCGCAGAAAGGGCGATTCCTTTAAAAGGGGTCCCAGGATCACATCCGCTAAATATTGCTCGTTTGCGCTCGCTGAAACCTCGGTCGCCACGGACAAGAGTATCGTCGCCAGCTCACACACGCTCTTTGGCTTTTCCAATTCCGCAAGTTCGTTCAGTATCAGGACATCACAGACGCGCTGAGCGAGCAAACGGTCCCCCTCGTCGGTAAAAAGTCTTTTGGCGGCGCTGTGAAGATCGCGCCTCACAAGCGAATCGAACTCCGCAAACCTGCCGTCTTCGCGAATGCGATCCTTAAAATGCTCGTAGATCATGTCCACCGTAACGAGCCTTTCGGCCGGCCCGTCGGTAAGCGCCAGTATGCCGCGCTTCGCGTCTCCCCGCACTTGAGAAACTATAAAATCGACCACTCCTCGATGCGCGGAAAGAAGAGCTTTAAGCCCTTCCAAATAACGGATCGTCGCCGGATGGACCGGATAGATCCGGTAAAAATCTTCAAAGCCTATCTTGAACTCCGGCAAAGATTCGGCGTATTTCAGCCATATCGCGCGAATGCGTTCTCTGGCCCCTTCCTTTTTTCTTACGAGCCTTCCATCGATCAGTTCCCTGATGTGTTGTTCGTCCAGGAACATTTTTACCGGATATCTGTCCTTGATCTTGGCAATCACGTCGCGGGCGATGTCGCCCGTCTTCTCTATCGCCTCCTGCAGTGAGGCAACCACCAAAAGCCTTTCTCCCTGCGCAACCTCGCCCAGCAGTTGAAGATATCTGGCGTCTTCGTTCAGCGCCGCGCGCGAAGGCTTGGAGCGCAGAAATTCCGAAAGTTCATCGATAACGATGACAACGCCCTCAAACCCAAGCCCTTTTGCCGACTTGATAATTTGCGAAAGCAGATCTGAAGGCGCAGCTTCCGACATTCCCGGGTGACCTGAAAGTGTTTTAATGTATCCCCAGGCCGAAACCGCCGCCTTATCGGGCTCCTCCGTCAATTTTTTCCAAACCGGTAAATTATGGGAGCGAAGATGCTCATCCATGCCGGCCGGGTCGATCGATCGAACAACGCTATCGACGTAATCTATAAAACGCGACTTTTTGGTAAGGTTTATCTTTGCGCCCTTTGCGCGAATATACCGTTCCGCCTCGACGAGTATTGCGTCTTCCAAACGCCGGTCGTTCCTGACGTTCACAAGCGAAATGCGCAGGGGCATGAAGCGTTTTCCGCCGGCGGCTTTAACGAGCGGATTTTCGTTTTGGCAGGTCACCTCGCCTGAAAGGACAAGCGAGACATACGATAAAAAGTGCGACTTTCCGGAACCGTAGGGCCCGGCCAAAAAATGCCCCCTGCCGATGCCCTCTTTAACCGATTGCGCGATCATCGAGAGATTCCGCTCCACCTGCCGCGTAAGAACGAATTCGCTTACCACGCCTTCGGATTTGGCTGAATCGGCCGCATCGCTCAAGCGCACAACCGTCTCAACCACCGGAACATCAATTATGTCGCGCATTTTAGACATTCAATAAGACTATCTGTAGATCTCACACCGATGTCCTATGCGGTAGATGTGAACTAGCTTGCCGACATCATCTATGGTGTAGAGAATTCGATAATCTCCCCTTCTGATGCGGTATCCCTCCTGTGCCATCAGCTTTTTTGAGCCTGAAGGGCGAGGGTTGTTCTCCAGGTCTTCTAAAACAGAGATAACCCGCCTTACGACATCCTTCGGCAAGTCATATAATTCATCCCTTGCCCTTGTTTCTAGCGTGACCTTGTATTTCAAAACTTGCCTTTCTTTTTGAGGCTGGTTTTGACCTCATCCAACGAATGAAATCCGCTTGCTTCTTTGATCGACTCGCTTAGATCGTTCGTGTCGATCAGATCTTCAAGTTTTTCCTTCAGCGCCGATTCTATGACATAAGTCTTTCTTAGCCCAAGTTGAAGACAAATTTTGTCCAGGGTTTGTATCAAACCTATGGGCAATTTTGTAGAGATCACAGCGGCCTTGGCCATATCAATACTCCTTTCTTTTCTTGCTTTATCTTACCAGATAAAGATAAAGATTGCAAATAAAAGATTTTAGCGGTGAGAAATCCCCTACGCCCTCAGCCTTTAGTCTCGCCGCATTCATCGCATTTCCCGCATTTTTCAGCCTTTCCGCCAAAATAACGGATGAGATGACTTTGGCGGCAATCGCCGGACTTGCAGTAGTCGATCATTCGATCAAGCTTCAAACCGTCGCGCCGCTTCTTTTCGGCAAGCGCCTTTCTATCGATGGGTAAATCTTTAGGATCTATCCGCGATCTGATAACGACCGCGCGCCCCCGAAACGGCGCAGAGTATGAAATGAGCCCTTCGTCCGACATCGCATTTAAGGCGCGATTCACCTGCAGGGTATCAAGCGCAAGCTCTTTTGCAACCACTTCCGGCGTTATGTCTATAACCGATCTATCGCCGCTACCGGCCTCAAGATTTATCCATTGCCAGACTTTTTTCTTGATAAATGCCTTTTCGGACGGGGGCTTCATTAAAAACGCGTGACGAATTTCAACCCTTCCCGGCGTTTCGCCCGTAGGACGGCGTTCGATCACATTCATCCTCTCCAAAATGCCAAGCGTGTTCGAGACCATCATATCGGAGACGCCCTTTAAACAAAGGGCAATGGAACGCGCCGACAATTCGACCATATCACCGCCGTTTCCGAGCAATACAGTGTAGACATCCCGGATCACCTCCGGCGGAGGATTCGAAGCGTCGATAAAAAACTCGTGAACCTCTTTATCGAAAAAGGCGTACAGCAGTTCACAGCGCGCGGGCCGGCCGTCGCGCCCTGCCCTTCCCGCTTCCTGATAATACGCCTCGATAGAACCAGGCATTTGATAGTGAACGACCAGCCGTATATCCGATTTATCTATCCCCATTCCAAAGGCGTTTGTTGCGGCTATCGCCCGAACTTCGCCTTTCATAAAGGCGTTTTGTACTGCGACCCGTTCATCATGTTCAAGTCCTGCATGGTAAACTATCGTCTTAACGCCCGCGTTTGAAAGGACATCTCCCGCCTCTTGCGCGGCCTTTCTGGTTGCGGTATAAATGATAGCCGAGCCCTCGGTCTTTTTAACGAGCTCCACAAGCCGCATCGCGCGTTCGTCCTGATTTGAAACCTCTGCTATTGCAAACGCAAGATTTGGGCGTTCGAATCCGGCCACAAAGAGCGACATGGGCTTAACGCCGATCTGCTTTACTATGTCTTGCTGGACATCGGGCGTTGCGGTCGCCGTCATCGCAACCACTTGCGGCCTGCCGGCCGCCGAAATGGCCTTCGCAAGCCTCAAATAATCCGGCCTGAAATCGTGCCCCCATTGCGATATGCAATGGGCCTCGTCCACAATAAAAAATTTAGGATTCAGTCGCGGCAGGATATCCACAAAATTTGCAACCTTGAACCGTTCGGGCGCCACGTACAAAAACCGCAGGATCCCATCCAGCGCCTTTTTCAATACAATGTCTTGATCTTCAGGCAATAGCGAGCTGTTAAGCGCCGCAGAGGGAAATCCGCGCCTGGACAATTCGTCAACCTGATCTTTCATCAGCGCGATGAGCGGGCTTACAACGATCGAAAGCCCGCCCTTTATAAGCGCGGGCAATTGAAAGCATAACGATTTTCCGCGGCCGGTGGGCATAACTGCAAGCGTGTTCTGCCCGGCGACTATGGCGCGAACGACCTCTTCCTGTCCCGGACGGAAAGACGTGAAACCGAAGAAACGTTTAAGCTCCGCGTGAAGGTCTTGCAATTTGTCATCCCCGCGAAAGCGGGGATCCCCTGAAAATAAAAGAGATTCCCGCTTTTGCGGGAATGACACACCATATGAATCTTTGCCGAGTTTACTTTGCCGGCCATCCTCCGATTCCTCCAACATCTGCTGGATGCGGCGGCGTCTGCCAAACAACGCCTTTTCGGCCGGATGCTCGCGGATAAGTTCTGTATACAGCGCATATGCACCTTCCAGCCCGCCGCTCTCTTTCGCGCACCGCAAGACCGTATTATGGAGATAATAATCCTTTGGGTTCAACTTGAGCAGTTCGCCCAAAAGAGGCAAGGCATCGGCATAGCGTTTCACCCGAACGAGAAGATAGGTGAACGCCGTCTTTACCTTGATATCGTCGGGAAACGCCGCAACTATCTCGGCGGCCGCCTTTGCGGCGGCTTCCACATCGCCCGCGGATTCCAAGTACTTGACCCGCGCAAAGAGCAGTTCGCGATTTGCCTTATTGGCCGGGAGCTTCAGCAGATTTTCTATTTCATGCAGCTTGCCGCCTTTTTCGCCTTCTCCTAATTCCAACAGTTCCTTCATTGCAAAACCGTCGTTTGGCGAAATAGAGAGCAGTTTTTTAAACGCCGCCCTCGCATCGTCTAACCGTCCGGCCGCTTTGAAAACCGCGGCGGCCGTCTTGAACGCCTTGGGGCTCGGCTCGGCGCGGGAGAAAAGCCACTCCGCATGTTCTAACGCCTCCTTGCTCTTCTTTGACTTAAGCAGCGCCCACGCAAGGTTTACCCTTCCCAAGAGATCGTCCGGAGAAATTGCAACGACTTCAGATAAAAGTTCGATCTGTTCCTTGGCGCGGCCTTCCTTCTCGGCAACCCCCGCCAAAAAGCTTCGCGCAAACGTGTTTTTGGGGTCGCGAGCAATAGCCTCTTCCAAAACGCCCCTTGCCTGCACAAGATCTCCCGCAAGCAAGAACGAATGTCCAAGGTTAGAAAGCAAAAAAGGCGTCGAACCTTGCGATTCGATCGCCTCTTCAAACAGCGCAATTGCCCTTGCGTAATTCCCGGCGCGCTTCAACTCCAGCGCCTCTTTTACCGCGTCCTGCATGACTTATCCGCCTATCATGCCGCTCACAAATGGGCAACAGTTTTTTTTGCAGCTAAAATCAGCATCCAAACACTCCGTCTCACGGCCGCAAAACAGAGTCAATAGCCTCACGCCCATCCTTAATATCTCTGCAACGCCAATACCGTAGCCGTCGTAGACAAGCCGAATGAAGCAATGCCCATAACAAGCCCTAACCAGCCTTCCGGCGGAATCCTACGCTCGCCCACGACCACGGTATCACCGGGGTTGATAACGATCGAATCTTTATTCTTCTTAGTGATTTTAGTAAGGGTACCATCGGGAGACAGAATATTCATTTTATTTGTAGCCATCTTCGTAGTGCCACCGGCAAGGCTCAAATATTGGGGCAAACTGTAATAGGGGTTGAACGTATATGCGCCCGGGGTCTGCACACCACCCAAAACAAATACGCGGTCTTCGAACGATGGATAAAAAATATTATCGCCTGGCAACTTCGGCAAATCAAAGTCGAATTTGTTCAATTCCGTTATCATATGCGGCACGAAAACAACATCGCCATTTTGAATGGCAAATGAAGCCATATCGGCGTGATCTTGTTTGATCTCTATTACATCTTTTTTTCCATCAACAAATCTCACAACGCTTATCGGCATGTCTTTCGCTGCCCCGACCGAATTTCCTCCGGCAAGCTTAAGAACATCCGCCAGCGTCTTTTCGTTTTTGAGCTCGTATTCTCTAGGCCTCATCACCGCGCCAACGACATTTATGGTCGGCCCGCGAAGAGGGACAAAGACCACGTCGTTGTCCAGAAGATACGGGTTGTCATTTAAATTACCGAATGTCTGAAACGCAAGAATATCTACTTTTCTAGTCCCCTCACCCTGTCTTCTAACCTCTATGTTTCTTTCAGAACCCTGTTCGTCAACACCACCGGCTTTTTTTAATACCTCCGAGAGCCTGTCGGACGCGGTTATTCTGTATGTGCCGGGATTTTTAACTTCGCCTAGAATGTGTACCTGATACATAAGCCCGGACATCGAAGGCTCAGTCATCATCATTCCCCTGCTTTTTAAAGCATCTTCGTTTGACCTATCACTACTCTCGCCTTGTAATTGAATCTGGTCGCTCTTTCTAAAGCTCGATCCTGAACCAGTGTTTCCGATAAGCGGCCTGTCAAATTGCCTGCCATAATCTTGCGCAATCGCTACAGGCATGACCATCTGTGCCACAAGCACTGCTAAAATCATTCTATGCATCAGTTGTTTCATATTTCTCCCTTAACCCTCCCCTTCATCTTCTCAATATACTCCATAAAAACCGCCGCAAATACTCCAATAAGTAGCGACGCCATAAATGACATCATGACCATTTGTTTTCTCTGCGGCCTCGAACGCATTTCAGGAACTCGCGCCGGGTCTATCACCTGAAAGGCAAGATCATCTTTTGCTTCGTCGATCTTTGCCATTTCATATTGTTGTGTTAGGAAATTATTTATTTGGACCAACAAACCTCGCCTAATGGTCAAATATTGAAGATAGACTTGCTGCGGGACATCTTTAACCACCAACTTTGATTCAATGTCCTGTTTTTGTTTTTGAAGCTCATCTACTTTTGCAAGCAAATCCTTGTGACCAACCTCTGTCGCGCTCGCATCCTCCGCATCCGCACTAATATGCACCCCGGTCGAAACATCAACCTTCGATTCAACACTTGAAACTTTTCCCGACTTATAAAACTCATTTAAATCCTTGCCACTCTCGAGAAGCTCTCTTTTATTCTGTTCCAACTGTTTCTCTATAAAGACCCTGTTTCTCTTGGACATAGTAAAAGAATTTTCGTTGATAAGCGTTTGCAACTCTTTGATATACCCATTTACAACATCGGCCGCAATTATTGGATCTTTAAATTCTCCCGATATCGAAATCGTTCCGTTTTTCTTTTCTTCCAAAAAATTAACACATCCCTTCAATGCACGTATCCCAGCTCCAATTGTTGGCTGATCTGCTTTCTTAACATCATAATCTTTAAACAAAACCGGCATCAAATTCATTTCATTAATTACATCTTCTGTTAAGGTTCGCGAGTTAAGCAACGCGATGAATTGCTGTAAAACCGTCTGTCCTCCGATGCCGCCTAATCCCGCTAGAGAAGCAAGCCCGCCAAATGACCCGGCCAATGCCGCCAACCCTCCGCCACCTTTATTATTAAAAGGCATTATCACAGCATCGGCCTTATAATACTTTGGCATTAAAAGACTAATAATACTTGTCGCAATAACTACAATCAACACAAAGCCGGCAATATAACTTCTTCTTTTCTTAATAACGGCCCAATACTCCAACAAATTGATCTCTTCAGAATAAGAGTGTATGTTAGACATGAATTTGCTCCAATTTTTTAATGATCCTATTGCATATTAGCGCCAAAATTACCATCCGGGACCAGTTCTTTCATGATTTTGACCACACCTGCGGGTTCCTTTATGTGGGCACTACTCAACAACTCATTCACATTCCCATTCAACCACTCCCAATCGAGCACCTTCGGTTTTCCAACGGTTATCTCTTTAAATTTAGTCGGTTCCTCAATTTCATCATTGAACAATTCTTCATGAACTTTTTCGCCTGGCCGCATTCCGCTAAATTCAATATTTATATCCTTATAAGGCTGGCGGCCCATCAGATATATTAGATCTTCTGCCATGTCCACAATTTTAACTGGCTTGCCCATATCAAGAATAAAAATCTCCCCCCCATTTCCAATGGAGGCCGCTTGCAAAACCAGCTGAACGGCCTCATCGATCAACATAAAATATCTTGTTGCGTCGGGATGAGTAACTGTAATTGGCACACCTTTCCTGATCTGATCGATAAATTTGGGAACAACACTTCCAGAACTCCCCAAAACATTGCCAAAACGAACCGAAACGAATTCGGTTTCACTTCTTTTGTCGAAATTTTGCACGATCAGTTCGCAAATCCTTTTTGTGGCTCCCATTATACTTGAAGGTCGTACAGCCTTGTCAGTGGATATCATCACAAGACTTTTAACGCCATACTTGTCAGACAGTTCACACAAGTTTTTAGTGCTGGAAACATTATTCCTCACAGCCTCAACCGGATTGTCCTCCAAAAGAGGAACATGCTTATAAGCTGCGGCATGAAATACTATTTCCGGCTTATTATTTCTAAACAAACCTTCTAAATCCAAAATGTTAGTGGTATCACATAGAATGCATCTGACGTCTTTCGTCCCCAATTCTTCATTCAATGCATATAAACCGTATTCAGACTGATCCAGCGCAAAAACTTTACTGGGACCATACGTTAAGCATTGCCTTACTATTTCGCTGCCTATCGATCCTGCCGCACCGGTAACTAATATATTTTTCCGGTGTAAATACTTGCTAATGGCCTCCTTGTCCAGGTCTCGAGGAGATCTGCGCATGAGATCGGCAAGCTCAACATTGCGAATATTCGGTTCCATCTCTACCAGTCTCGAAAAACACGGAATTATTCTGCAAACTATCCCCTTTCCCTTGCAGCGCTTTACAACGGCACGGAGGTTATCACTGTCTATCTCTGAAATGGCCACAACAACCTCTTCAACTTTAAATTGTTCCAGGACATTTTCCAAACTCTCCAGCGTTCCTAAAACTTTTACGCCGCGAATTACAGAATCAGTCTTCTTCTTATCATCATCAATAAATCCCACGGGGGAGTACAAAACCGCCTTATTGAGCAGTAATTGCCTAAGTGCTAAAGAACCCATATCGCCGGCGCCGTAAATAAGCACGCGCCTGCCGCTCTGAAACCTCTGTTTAAATTCAAAATAATAACGGACAACAAACCTGCTGCCACCGACAAGAAATATACCAATGAGCCAATTTACGACCATTACAGACGGTGGCGCCTTAATAGCAAAGATATAGCAGAACAATATTAGAACGAGATTGGCGGAAGTTACTGCCTTTAATACCGTGATCAAAAAATCAATACTTGCATATCTTAGTATCGCCCTATAAAGCCCAAACCTCAAAAAAACCAATATCTGCACTAATTCCGCGCAAATAAAAATATATTTATTCTGAAAAAAGATCGAAGCGAACTGCCCGGTGATTAGATAAGAAGAAACCAAAAAACCGAACGCCAATAAAAATAGATCGCTTATAACAAATATCAATTGTTTTAGACGATATCGTTTTAATATTCGATCTAACATATGATTAATGACTAATACCATCACATTTTATAACCCTTAATAAGGTTCTCATCAGTATTTCAATGTCAAACAAGAGCGATCTGTGTAGCATATAGTATTCATCGTATGCAACCTTTATCGGAATAGTCAATTCGTCTCTTCCATTTATTTGCGCCCAACCGGTGATGCCCGGAACCAATTTTTGCACCCCTTTTGATGTCCTAAGCGAGATCAGGTCATCCTGATTGAATAGGGCGGGCCTGGGGCCGACAAAGCTCATGTTGCCCCTTATCACACACAAAAGCTGGGGCAATTCATCTAAACTATATTTGCGTAAAAAAAGCCCAACTTTAGTGATATACAACTTCGGATCCTGCAACAGATGTGTTGCTAATGCAGGCGTCTCCTGAATCATAGTGCGGAACTTGGGCATTTTAAATATTTTATTATCAACACCCACCCTTGATGACCAATGCAATGCCGGCCCTTTAGAAGAAAGCTTCACCGCCAGTGCAATGATCAGCATTGGAATAGATAAGGTCAATAAAATGATCCATGCTAGAATGATATCAAACAGACGTTTCATTTTTATACCAGTCTATCGTCTTCGCCAACCCCTCATCCAGAGAAACGCATGGATGCCAGTCGAGCACACAACACACCTTTTCTGAACTCACCTGAAGGGAGTTACATAAGCGATCTACCACATCGTTCATCCCTGCAATCGACCCCATCACTCTAAAAATACCAACTGGAAAGGGCAATATACGTGCCGGGCGGCCCAAGAGACATGCAATGCGACAAATAAGATCGGGGGTTGAGATGTCCTCGCCATCTGCCACTAGGAACGTTTCGCCCGCCGCTTTCGGATGACAGACACAACAAACAATGAGATCCGCGAGGTTATCAAGGCCTATGAAACTCCGCAAATTCCGCACGCATCCCAATGGCAGGGGCCATCCTCTGCCCGCCCAACGCATCAGCCTTAAGAAATTTCCACCAACGCCGGGGCCATACACGAGAGGAGGCCTCACAATGATCAGCTCCAAACCGGATTCCTTTGCGATTCGCTTTAGAATAAGCTCACCTTCCCATTTCGAAATTGCATAGGGGCTGTGCGGATGAGCATTATCTTCTTCGACACACGGACGGTCACCCGTAGAATTGCCATGAATGCTGACCGAGCTAATATATATAAAACGTCTAATACCCGACTTCACGGCCATCCATGCAAGATGCTCGGAACCTAATACATTGACCGATCGAAAGGACTCTAACGGGTTCTTTGAAACCTCTTGAAGGATATGCACGCGAGCGGCTAGGTGAACGACGGTATCAACGCCATCCAATGCTAGCGACCAATCGGTGTTGCCATCAATATCCCCGATATGAACTATTTCTTCGGTTAAAACCGTCTCATCTTTCATGCCTACGTTTCCGCTATAGTCATGAAGCCTCACCGCGCCCCTAACGGAATAACCTTCCCTTTGCAAGAGGAAGCAAACCCTCTTGCCCACAAAACCGTTTGCACCCGTGACCAATACTTTATGCATATTATCCTCTCATCGCCTTTTCCAACACATCCAGTGTTTGGTTTGCCTGCCGCGCTCTTGAGTATAAATGCGATGCTTTTCTTCCGTTGGTCGAATACTGTTTGAGTCGTAAAGAGTTTTCAATTAGATTTATGATCTCTTGAGCCAGTTCTTTTGGGCTGTCTGGAGAAACCCATGTGCCGGACTCATGTTGCTCCATTATTGACACACCTTCACTTCTTGGCCCGACGTAGATAATAGGCAAGCCCATGGCCATTGCAATAAAGAGTTTTGAGGGGATCACTTTAGAAAATACATCACAGTTTTTCAAATGGATCAAGGCGGCATCACATACGCTCCAATAATGCGGCATGTCCTCTTGTAGCTGCCGCGGAACAAATATGATATTATCAAGCGCCATATTCTGAGCCTGTATTTCCAGAACTTTCTTTGCCGCTCCAACTCCAACCACAAGAAACTTTACAGTTCTGCCCTTTAAAATAGCAGCGGCATCGAGAATATTCTCCAAACCATGAGCCATGCCTATGGTGCCCAGATATCCAACGACAAAACATTTATCTAGCCCATATTTTCTTTCTATCTCTCTATCTTTTTGCCTCGGCGAATATAATTCCAGATTCCCTCCGCAGATCACAACATCGATCTTCTCACGAGGAACACCTCTTAACTGCAGATCGTTCGCGTAAGAATTTGTAAAGGACAATATCCTTGCGGATTTAGAGTATAAGAATAGTTCTATTTTCTCCAATAACCTATGAATCACCTTCGGCCTTATCGGCGTTAACGCATGAATTGAAGCCGGCCACAGATCCCTCAACTCAAAAACATGCGGGACACCTTTAAGTTTTGAATACATTACTCCGGCGGCAGGGACGAACAAATGAGGAGATGTAGATATGACAACGTCCGGTTTTTTTTCAAACATCGCAAAGAATAATGCGGAAAACATATATGACGCGTAATCAAGGATTCGCATTGCGAATCCGGCATTAAAAGCTATGAACGTTTTAACTCTGACCACACGTATGCCATCCATGATCTCAACAGTGCGCCACCTATTTTTGTACCCCGGATATATCCTGCCTTCGGGAAAATTTGGCGCACTGCAAATTACGGTAACATCGTGTCCCGTCCTGACCCATATTTTAGCCCTTTCAAAAACATGGGCGGCCGGGGCACTGGGCTCCGGTTTAAAATGATCTGTAAAAAAAAAGATATTCATGAGAACAACCACCGCCCAGCACGGACCAGATCGATCATAAGGCTTTTAGGCTGCCGAAGATATAATTTGCGCCTTGAACAAGCCCTTTTGAAAATACGAGGCCACCCTCGGTTATAGTTTTCGAACTGCTCATTGGCATATCGCGTCAACCTGTCTAATCTCTCTTGCTTCAGGATCGCGCTTCGTTTTCGAGGATCGACAAGGAAGTAATCAACCGGGTTGGTCACAAAAAAATGGTCATTAGACATTTTCTCATCAACAAGACCCTGCTCCTTCGCAAATTCAAAAAGACGCGTACCCGGATAAGGCTTATAGATACCGACTGCCGCATAACTCGGTCTTAGTTCTCTCATAACGGAGACCGTATTCACGATCTGTTCTTCGTTCTCCATCGGCAAGCCGACCATAAAATACGCCGTCCAGAACATCCTATTCCTATTGAGAACATCGGCTCCACTTCTGATCTGTGCTAGCGTCAATTGTTTGTCGAACATCTTCAGTATCTCCTCATCACCAGATTCGACACCAACGCCCACTCTATTGCATCCAGCCGCCTTCATCACACGAACCAAAGGATTGTCTATAAGATCCAGGCGCGTTGCGCATTCCCACAGAACGACACCCTTGTCTCGCAAAAGCAAGTCGCAGAACGCTTCAACCCTGCGCCTATTCAACGTAAAGGCATCGTCCTTGAACATAAATTGAATGGTCCCGTACTTGGATCGAACTTCCGACATTTCCTGCAAAATATTATCTACACTACGAAAACGCGTTTTTCTTGAAAAGTTGCTACAATAACTGCATCGATACGGGCATCCACGCGAAGTGATCATCAACCCCATATCTTCAGAGGAAAACGATTCCCTATAAAGAAGCGCGCTCCTGTCCGGCATCGGCAACGCATCGAGACTTTTTACTTCCAAAGACAGAGCATCAAGGTGTTCCTTATGTTCCTTCGTGATGACCCCATCTATATCAGCAAGCTCTCTAACACCGGAACGATAACGACGTACCAACTCAACAAACGCATCTTCTCCTTCCCCCTTCACGACCACATCGGTCGCCGGCCACTCGATCATTCCGTGGGGCATGACATTCGCATGTGCACCACCCATTACAACAAGGCATTCTGGCCGCCACGCCTTCACGATCTCAGCCACACGAAGCGCCGAGGCATATTGAATGGTCATCGTGGTGATGCCCACAATGTCTGGCTTGAAGTCCTTAAGTATCCGCACGATCGAATCCCAGACAGGGTGGTTCTTATCATTAACTCCGGTTAAAAAGCGCCCCATGTGCGACCGCTGTTTCGTGAATGAAAGCCCCGTCGTCTTTTGAAAACATTTATCAACATCGAAAACCGCGACTTCCGCAAGGCCTTCCCGTTTTACAACGGCAGCAAGCATACAAAGACCTACCGGATAACCCCGCTTTAAGAGGCCCGTAAAACAATTTATCGGTGGATCGATGAGTAAGATTTTCATAGCGTTGGTCTCAATAAGTGTCATCCTCTTAATACAAACCACTCGACAACTACCTTAGTAATTCTCTCTGCCGCCCTGCCATTTCACAGATGACAACGCCAACCTGACTGGAGCGAACTTAATAATATTCGGTAGTGTGCCAACTACGTGCAATATCTTCATACTGATCCTTTCGCCATGTTCGATCCTTTGACCCTTGCACTGATCAACCTCAACGCCATCCGCACCCTACGAAGTAGTCCACCACGTAGCACCCATTCGCTATAAAAATGATAATTCAAATAGAAATATCTGCCGAATCTAATTTTAAACTTTCTTGCCGCGAACTTAGAGTGCAAATAATAAAAAGATTTCAATATCTGATCCTCACTCATATCATCCGTTCGCATTACCGGCCGGTAATCAGTGATATATGTAGGTGATGTTACATATCTCGACCAGTCTTCTGTATTTATTAATTTCTTTTCCTTAGCTATGTGATAGAGTTCTGTTCCGGGATACGGACATGCAATTGAAATAACTACATCTTCACCGACTTCAGCTAGTAATTGTTCAGTCATTCTTATTGAATTAAACGTTTCACCCAGGTTTCCCACCATGGTAAAAGTTCCCGTCGATAATCCCAATTCCTGTGAGATACGATGTGCATCCCGTATCTGTTTTTCTGTTATATTTTTTTTCATTACCCTGCGAACCTCTGGGTCTCCCGTTTCCACCCCGAAATCCACCCTGACACAGCCCGCATTTTTCATCGCTTTCAGCAATTCATGATCGACCGTATTCACTCGAGCATTCGCCATCCATCTGAACGGAATACCGCTTCCAAGCATCAGGTCACACAATTCCAATATTCTCGGCCTAAGCACGGTTATGAGATCATCCACAAAATCAAATTCTGTCGTTCCGTAATTTTCGTGAAGATACATTATTTCCTGAAAGATATTACGCGCGCTCCGCGCCCTGAATACACGATGAAATATCGTATGAGAATCACAGAATATACAGTGATTGGGACAACCCCGACTAGTTAATATGGGAAAGGCTGGAGCATCTTTCCCGACTCCGATTTTGAAAATATTATATTTTTCAACATCAAGATGCTTCCATGCCGCGAATGGAAGATCATCCAAGTTTGCAATAAGCTCCCTATCTATATTGTGAACGATCTTTCCGTGGCATCTAAGGGATATGCCGGGAATGGTTTCCAGCGAGCAGTTATTCGACAGGCATTCGGAAATATCTCTCGCGGTTTCTTCCCCTTCTCCCCTGACAACTACATCCAACTGCGGTATCTCGGTCAAAGTCCTCTCTGGGATTGATGACGCATGAGGCCCACCCGCCACGATTTGGATGCTAGGCGTAGCGCTCTTTATCAGCTCAGCCAATCTTGCGGCCTCAGAGAACTGATTGGTCATGAACGAAATACCCACATATAGCCACCTGCTACCTCGCACAAGAGTTGCCAATTGAACATCGCTCATCAAACTTGTATTCATATCCACGATTAGCGGCTCATAGCCGAACTTCTCCAGATATGCGGCCAGATATGCCAATCCTAGCGGGGGACTTTTGCGAGGATAAGAATATGACGGATATATCAGAAGGATTTTCCCTTTAGACACCTAGAACCTCACCAGTTTGAAATACGTTTTCCACACTTGCGATCGCAGCTTGTTGAATGGATTCGAAAGTTGCGACGCCCACTTTTCAGAGTAGTGCTTAAAGACGAGTTTCTGCGTCAAGCGATACATGGCCTCCATCTGCACACAATGAAGGTTTTGATAATAAATACTCGTCGGCATTGTGGAATAACCGTTTCCATAAAGAGAAGCTAGATCATAGCTTGTCCAAAAGCCAATATCATAAAGATGGAGATTTGCTTCCAAGGTTTTTAAACACGAATCCCACAACTCCCACGCGTATTTATCATTAAAATAAACTGCATAGTCCCTTACTCCCCAAAGTGCCCATATAAAACCATTCAGAACGTGATTAGGCTGGGAAAATATGTATTCTTCGAGCCAAGTATAGCCGCAGGAGTCATCTAGTACGCCACCTTCATGTTCACGCGCCATATATTTAAACGAGTTAAATGCCATTTTAGCCGCTTCTAAATAGCGTTCATCACGACATAATTCATATGCACGCAAACAAACAGATATTCCCTGACCTTGAGCGAGAGCTGAACGCCATGGCGCCTTTTGATATTCTCTGTTCTCAAAAGGGAAATTATATTCCCATAGTAATACATCATCCTTAACAATTCGCTTATGTTTAAGAAAGTACTCTGCCTGTGTTAGGAATTCTGTTTTGCAGTCCTCCCCGGCCAATATCTTGTCATAATAACCAAGTGCCAACTGCGCGATAGCGTTAGGATTGTACTGAAGCCCAAGATCACCCTTATAATCCAACCGGATCACCCCGTCTTTGTCGGTCGTTGTGATCCGTCCGATCTTATCTTCATAGTTCTGGGGATACGCACGCAAATAATCCACATCTTTGTCGCCCAAACGATTTAATCTAAGAGGCGTATGCCAGAAAGACACATTGGAACTTTTCGCACCAAAAACGTAAGCCTGCGCAATGCGCTTCCAATACCGGAACCTGCTAAGAGTGATAGACTCACCATGCATAATCAATGCCGCCCTCCGTCGTTAATAAGTCCTAGCATCAATCCTTCCATACGCGCCATATTGTCTTCATAGGAAAAATATTTTTCCACAGTTTCACGACCACCCTTGATAATTTTTTCCCTCATAACCTGGTTTTCGAGAACAGCTTCCACAGCATTAGCCAACTCTTGGGGTTCGATCTCCTGCACCATGTATGTATTTTCGCCGTGTCTCATAGCGTGTCGAGTCCACGGCAGACTGCTAATGATTGTAGGAACACCACAGGCCATAGATTCATAGACTGAATGGGGGGAACTATCTGAACTGGGGATGGAGACGCTCAGATCCGCCGTAGCGTAGTACTGCGGCATCTCGCTATGATCGATCAATCCAGTGAACACAACGTGATCGCCGACGTTCAATTCATCCACAATGGCTTGCAGCTGACCTTTCATAAAACCAGCGTGATGGGCGAACATGAACCTTGCCTTCGGATATTTTCTGACGATAAAAGGGATCGACCTGATAATGACATCCACATTGTAAAGAGGAAGAAATGCCCTTGAGTAGAAGATGACAGGTGAACTATCTTCAAGGCCGAACCTCTTTCGCACTATCTTTTTTCGCATTCCAAAAGGATAATTTTTTAGATCTACACCGTTCTGGACCAATTTATATGCTGTTTTAAGGCCATACTTCTCACAACTATCCTTCAGCACGATCGAATCTCCCGTCACCAGATCTGCCCTACCCAGCACATATTCCGTGAGCTTACGATAAGCGTAATATTTCGTTGGCATTATGATGACATCGGATCCCGTAGGCGTGACCGCCAGGGGACGAAGGCCCGCAAGAGCGCCCCAGAAACCATATGGATATACTTGATGAGCATGAACGATATCGGGATTAATTTCTGCCAAAAACCGCCTCAGCTTTTTAATGATCAACGGAAGAACGATGAGATTCACGACGAAGCTCAATATCCTGTTTCGAACTCGGAATTCAGGCAGTTCATGCACCGTAAGTCCCGGAAGATCGACCCTGAATTTCAGATCACAAGTGTTCCCTGTTATCAGGTGAACATCATGCCCCTTTTTGATAAAGTATTCATACCACCTCGTAAAATGCACGCTACCAGCATTAGCAAGATATGCGATCTTCATAAAAGCGTCTCCAGTGCGGCTATGCCCTCATCAAGAGTGACACGAGGGGCCCATCTCAAACGGTCATTGCTTTCGTCAACACAATCCACATCGCCGACATAATCCTGACACCTTGGAGATTCTTTATAGACGATACGGCATTGCGGATTGACGATCTTTACGATCTTCTTAGCCAGTTCATTGATAGACGTTCTATTTCTTCCTCCAACGACAACCGTCTGATTGACGCATGTTTCGCTTTGCAAGGCTGCCACACTACCCTCGGCAACATCGCGCACATGTGTAAAGTTACGCGACTGCATCCCATCACCATGGATCTCAATGCGTCCATCATGCTTCGCTGCTTTCGTGAACAGATAGACAACATCAGCCTCACGACTTCTCGGGCCATAGACCGTCGCATACCTTAAGATAGTGTATGGAACACCGTATAGACTGCTGTAATCCTCGATGATTCGCTCAGATGCAAATTTAGAAGTAGTGTACAGATGCCCTTTGCGCTCACACGCGTACACGGAGCTAGCGTAAAGAAATCTTTTGATTCCTTTCCTTCGACATGAATCAAGAAGATAAAGCGTCGACAATACGTTCATTTCAATCGTCTCGACCGGACTATTCTTTACAAGATCTATATTGGAGAAACCACCAATATGATAAACAGCGTCCGCCTTTTCCACCTCCGCATCAATAAGCACCCTATCCAAAAGGCTACCCGTTCTATGAATGATGTCGTTTCGATGGGAAGGCTTCTTGTCCAGATTTGTAACCACGTCCCCTCTCTCGACAAGGACATCGATAACATGGCTTCCTATAAAACCGCTACCGCCTGTGACCAGAACATTCATTTCTATCTACCCTCTCTTAAGTGATGCGATGGATCCCTTCAAAGACGACACAACATACAAGATCTCCTGTTCCGAAAGACCGGGATAAAGCGGAAGACAAATATGATACTTACAAACATGATCCGTGACAGAAAATCTATCGCCCGGTCTATTAGCCATTTTCTCAGGATATTTTTGAAATACCGGCTGCGAATGGCACGGGTCAGAGTAGACCTCTCCTGGAAGGGCAATCTCGTATTTTTCTCTAAGTATTTTCTTGAGCTCCGCCCGATCTATCTTCCCATCCAGATATACTATATACTTGTAATATGATGGACGTATATTTTTTGGGACCACAACAGGCCTGACCTCATCAATATCGCGCAGATATTGATCATATTGGGAGGCGATCTTCCTCCTCTCAGAGAGTATCCAGTCGATCTTTCTCATCTGTTGCAACCCCAGCAAGGCATGAAGTTCACTGAATCTCCAATTATCCCCGAACTCCGTATGAACATTATAACCATGATCCGCTTTTCCATGCTCCCGCAGAACGAGCGCCTTCTCATAAATAGATCTGTCGTCAGTCGTACACATTCCGCCTTCAGCCGTGGTTATTACCTTCGTTGGATAGAACGAGAAGGAACCCGCAATGGCCAGCGATCCGGCCATCTTGCCATCTATGGTCGCACCGTGTGCGTGCGCCGCATCTTCAATAAGAAAAAGACCTCTCTTTTTACATATTTCCTTGATCCTTCCAAAGTGCGGAGAAATTATGCCACCTATATGAACTACAACAACGCCTTTTGTGTCTGCCTGTATCTTTCGTTCAATATCATCGGGGTCAAGCTGAAGATTTTCTTTTTGACATTCGGCGAATATCACTCGCGCCCCTGCCTTAACAACGGCGATCGGCGTTGCCATGTACGTGTTCGATGGGACAATGACCGTTACTCCTTCAACACCGAGAGCTCGCAGGGCGATCTCGATCGAACTCGTTCCGGAATTCGTCCCCACTGCGTACTTCGTGCCGCACATCTTGGCAAACATGGTTTCGAACTCATGCACCCTGTCTGCCATTGTCAGATAGCCGCTTCGTAATACCTTTTCAACACCATCCTTGATGTAGGCGATATCATCTTCATCGTAAGGAATTCTCAATATTGGTATCTTCATTAAACCCTCACAAATATTATTTTGAACTCACCAATTAAACGAAGCATCATCTATTAACAACGTGCATCGTTTTTTGTGGCAAGAATCGTTTAGATTGATATACAAATTCCACGATATTTTCCCGGATTCTATAAAAAAATTGACTTTTTGGAAGCATGGGAAAAACCAACCCCTGATAAATTAGTCGTAATAAATGAACAAAGAAATACCATCTGGGCGATAGCAAAACATACCAATCAAAAAAACCTTGATATCCGATCATAGTCCGATCAGATAGAGAATCATTTTTAACGGTAACTTGAGAATAATAATTAGTTGTTTCTTCCAGCCTGCTCTTTAAAAGATTATGCTCTTTGCAATACTGCCCCAAGGCCGTCCCAGGAAGGGGCATAAAGATCGAACATAGAATCCTGTCGGGTAAGACCTCGCGGTTAATGTCTATGGTCTCGTAAATAGTTTTAATGTTTTCACCTGGGACCCCGATCATATTAAAAGACGTAGTCATAATGCCGTGATCTTTAGCCAGGCGAAATGCTTTATATATATGCTCTCTGGTGGTGTTTTTCTTTAATATCTTATTTCTCAAGTGGTCATTTCCGCTTTCAATGGCCAAATTGATCATAAAACATCCGCCATCCTTAAGGGCTTTCATCATGTCCTCATCACACATTCGATCGATGCGGGTCTGGATCATAAATGGTCTATCAATTCTTCGCTTATATTCCTTACAAAAATCTAACACCCTATCCTTATTGAGCGTGAATATCTCATCGGAAATATAAAAGGACGGTGAGTCGTATCTTTTGATGACCAGTTCCATTTCCCTGATAACGTTCTCAATTGAACGATACCGGACAAAATGTCCCTTACCACGGTAGATATTCATCAGCTCTTGATTTTGACAAAATGAGCATGGGAAGGGACAGCCACGTGCGGTCAGAATATTTGCGCCGATCAATTCAGCATTATAATATTTATCTTCCATCAAATCCCGGTCAGGGAAATCAATTATATCTAAATTCTGAACAAGATATGGGCGATCATTTTTGATGACATTCCCATTTCTTTTATGCCAAATGCCAGCGATATCTGACGGATCCTTATCTCTCTCGAGGCATTCTAATAATAGAGGGAATACTTCCTCTCCTTCGCCTGTACAGATATAGTCAAGCCCGTCCGCTTCAAAACATAGGTCAGTTTCCAGGATCGGCTGGATTCCTCCCCATACCGTTGTCTTCTTATATTTATGTTTAGCTAGTTTTGTTAACTCGCAGGTCAGCATGTAATCCTGAACCATCACGGTGAACGCAACCATGTCAGGGTCATAGTATCGCATCTTCATCTCAAAGGCTTCGATGATCAATTCTCGCGTTGATCTAAGGATGCTTTTACTTTTATAGGGAGTAAAATGAAAAAGTTGGCACTGGTGGCCGGCCTTTTTAGCCGCAGCGCTCACATACATGATATTGAGAGGAACTTCACGCACGACAAAACCAGGATAGATAAATAGGATCTTCATTATTAAATTCTTACTCGATTCTGATTAATGGCAAGAAAGTTATTCAACATATTCTCTGAGATATCCCTATTCACAAGAAGTTTCTTGTTTTGATGATAAAAATACTCCCAATGCTCCTTTGATGATTTGAATTCATCCTTGGAGAGATAATTATAAATCTCTGTCCCATAGTAAGGAGTTAGGATGCTCAAGCTATAATAATGTGCTTCCAGTTCTCGCGCAAAATCAATGGTTTGTTGGGCGTCCTCGTCTGTTTCCCCAGGAAAACCGATCAACAGATAAGCCGTTAGTTTAATATCATGTTTTTTTATCAGCTTGACCGTTTCCCTGATCTTATCCTTAGTGATACCCTTATGTATATTCTTTAATACCCTGTCACTTCCACTCTCGACTCCGATCTTAATAAGATCGCATCCGGCCTCTTTCATTTTCGCAATTAGTTCGTCGTCCAAACAGTCAACGCGGGTATCACACTTCCACGTAACATTTAGCTCCCGGCTGATGATCTGGTCGCACAGCTCCATAGTCCTGTCTTTCTTGAGGGTAAACGTATCGTCGGAGATGTAGATCATGGATGACTGATATCTCTTGGCGATGAGTTCAAGCTCAGTCACAACATCATGTATGGACCTATATCTTACACGCCGTTTCCACAGCAGCGGGCTAGCGCAATAGGTACATCCAAACGGGCAACCGCGGCCTGTGATGATCTGCCCCAAGTCCATCATATGGGTCGAAGTGATGTGGAGGTCACGAGATGGAAAAGGTAAAATATCCAAAGGTTCGATCGGGGGGCGGTCATCATTATGGACAGGGCTTCCAGATTTATCGCGAAACGAGAGTCCCTTGATAGACTCCAAAGGAACGTTGTTTACAAGCTCCAGAAATGAGAACTCGCCCTCTCCACGCACGACATAATCAAAACATTTGTCGTAGATCAGTTCCTGGTAAGCTAGAGTAGCATGTACGCCTCCAATAATGATATTAAGTTCCGGACGCACTTTCTTTAATTTAGTACAAATGATTTTAGCGATGGGATAACCAGCCGTGAGCATTGAAATACCCAGGTAGCTCGGGTTCCATTCTAAAATGGTATCGACAACTTCCTTCCATAATGGATGGCTCGCATTCTGGATCACATCTAAATAGTGCTCGTAGTTCCCATAGAGCTCTTCCTGTGACAAATACTTGCTGGAATCATAATAATCTGCATTATAAACGCCAACGTCATAATTACGGCTTTCCAATACAGCCGCAATAGAACTGACGCCCAGATTCATTCCATTAAAATGGCTTCCTAAGAGCTTATAAAACGGAAGCGTTACCAACAATACTCTTTTCATAGTTTATTCCGCCTGTAAAAAACACTTCTTACACAGGTCAATGACGGGCTTGCCGTTAGCGATATCATTCCTTATTTTCTTAAATTGTGGTTTGTTCCACACATCTATCACGCTTTCCTTATTTAAGTTGCCAAATCTCACTTTACCCAAATAGTCATTGCAACACAGTTTGACGTTTCCCTCCCAATCAACCTGCAGTAATTGTGTTGGTAAATCACATTTGTCAAGTCGCACGTCATTCTTTATTGGCATTATACTTGCTCGATTGGAGAATAGCTTGATATTCTCTATCACTATATCTCTTTTCTTGGGCATGTTCGGATTGAGCTTGCCATGGTTCGCCACCTTATAACCCGAAACATAAGGTTTTAATTTGCTATAATATTCTTCCGTTAGATAATCCCCGTTCGTATAGATGACAACCTTACATTTTGGCAGATATTTCTTCGTTATAGCCAGAAGTTCAGGCAGCCTAATGTCTGACAATGGCTCACCATAGCCAACCGGCTGTATGATGCCATGCCAATTCATTTCTTTCAATTCTTTCATTATCTTGGTCCACAACTCTACGCTCATAAGGTCTTTTTTTGTTCCCCTATCATATATGCTGTTCGGGCAATAGTTGCATCGCCTATTGCAGAAGCTCGTCGTCTCTATCTCTGCCCTGAAAAATAGCCCGCCTCCGTTCAGAAAATCATAATATTTTTTATAAAATGAAAATCCCAACGACAAGACCTTTCTTTTTATGAATCCCATTAAACTTGCATCTATCTTTATATCGTTCCTTGCCATTATTTTTCCTGTATTTCATTCAAGAACCTGTACCAAAGCATCCCAATGTACTCATTGATCGTCGTTACCGATTCGCTCAGCGCTCCAACCTGAGGCAATACCGACCCAACGCTCAGCTTTACAGAAGGCCTTGAATCGTAGGCAGCGACGGGTTTAACATTATTAAAATATCTATAAAATTCTGTAATTGCGCGCTTCAAATGATATGGCGACGTGACGATCGCGATCTTGTCCGCCATTGTTATATTCTTGTTGCGGCTCAAATATATGGCATGTTCCCTCGTATTTCTCGAATCAGACTCAACAACAACTTTATCCTCCGGCACACCCATCGTTATCGCAAGGTCTCGCATGAGCCCAACCTCGACCTCCTTCTGGCTATCTGGCGTCCATCCACTCATGATAATCGTCCTTGCGTTACATTTTTTAAATATCTCAACACCTTTTATGACCCTGGCCATGGTCTCTCCACCCAAAGTATTTTCATTTGGCATATCACCCCTATAATACCCTCCCGAAAGAACCTCAACGGTATCGATTGGACACGGATCATGATATGCCTCGCTGATATCCAGACTTGCACTTAGCGCCGAACTGATTACGGAGGTACTTAATAAGATAAGTCCAAAGAGTACCAACAATGATATGAGAGCAAGATACTTACCCTTACTTCCTTTTCGGCTCATGTATAAATATTGCAGTGAGTTCAAGACACACAATATCACAATCGCAATTAAATATGGAGATACAAATATTTTCATCATAGAATAGGTATCATGTCAAATTTTGTCCGCAACTACTCTTCCTTTAAGGAAGAATCTCAAAAGAGGAAGCAAAAAACTTTCTGGTAGTAAAGTTGCCATAAACATCATGAAAGCACGACGAGATCGTAAAATATATGGAGAAGTACAATCCCTCACGCTTTTTCGATCACCCATCCTTAAGCAATAACTCCCCTTTTTCAACTGTGCCGCCATCCTCGTCCTAGCAGCCTCGCGGCCATACTGCGCCCAGAAGTCAGGAATTCTTTTTTCAAGTTTTTCAAGAAATGACTCCGTTTCATCAGCCGCAAGACACCCTTTTGTCCATGTAAAACTTTCTGGGTGAAGACGATATTCTGCAAGTGGCTCATCGACCATCGCCAGTTTCCAACGATATGCAATGCGGATGAAGAGATCGCCCTCTTCAATGATCTCAAAGCTCAGATCGAACCATTCTCCTTCTTCTTCAAGCGCACGGCTCCTCAAGACCACCGTTTGCATGATTAGGAAATATTCTGATAACAGTTGCCGAAAACATCGCCCTGTTGCATACGGCGTGTCCTTGTAATAGCGGTAACGACATCCGCTTTGATTGAAGATGAAAGAGTCTGAGAAGACAATTCCGACATCAGGATCTTCGAACAGAGGAATTTGCCGCTCAAGTTTTTGTGGCATCCAGCGATCATCACAATCAAGAAAAGCGATATACTCTCCCCTTGCCTCACTGAGAGCCTTATTTCTTGCCTCACCAAGGGGAATTGTTTTTTCACCACGAAAATAGCGTAGACGATCATCATAACCATGAACCATATTTCGAGTATCATCTGTTGATGCGTTATCCCAGAAAATTATCTCCCAATCAGTATATGTCTGTGCATACACACTATCAATGGCCTCGCGGAGATATTTCTCGCCGTTGAGACAGTTCATGATAACGCTGACTTTTGGTGCTGTCATAAGATATTATGAATACCATCGAGATATTCTTCAATTACATTACATACCATGTCCACATCAGACAGGCTCAACATTGGATGAAGAGGCAAACTTAAGATATCCTTGTGAAGCACCTCTGTTACGGAAAGTTTTATCCGTCCGCCACCGTAATAACTAAATAGGTGGCTCGGCATATAATGGATCCCCGTTTCTATGCCCTTCTCCTTAAGATAAATTCTTAGCATATCCCTTTTTCCATTGATAACTCTCACCGGCTGAATATGAGGTATCACTTCACGCAGATCTACATCGAAGAGCTTAACACCATCAATAGTCGAGAGCCTACCCCTATAGCGTTCGGCAAGTCTAACACGCTTTGGCGCAAATTCCCCTTCAAATCGCCGGAGCTGTACACGACCGATCGCAGCCATTACGTTGCTCATGTGGTAACGATATCCCTGATGCTCAACATCGAAATTCCAACTCCGTCCACCTGAAAATCGTTTTTCCGTATCTCTATTCACGCCGAGAAGACGTGCATCGCGAATCCTCTGAGCCACATGGGCATCAGACGTAACGACGGCGCCACCCTCTCCACTTGTAATGTTCTTAATCCCGTCGAAGCTAAAACAAACAATATCGCCAAATGATCCGACCATCCTTCCGTTATAACGACAACCAAAGGCATGTGCCGCATCCTCGATCACACGCAATCCATTTGAACGTGCAAAAGCATATATCTCATCCAAATCACCCGGATTACTGGCATAGTGTATTGGCATAATTACTTTTGTCTTAGGCGAAACGCGCTTAGCTGCATCATCAAGATCAATAGTGACCGTTTCAGGGTATACCTCACATGGGATGGGCACGGCTCGCGCTCCACTGATCGCCTGGAAACAGGCAACATATGTCAGCGATTGCACCAGAACCTCATCGCCCGATTCCGTCACTGCCTCGACCGCCAGATGAAGCGCAGACGTTCCGGTGTTAACGCATACCACCCACTCCCTTGGAACACCCAAAAATGCGGCGATTTCCTTTTCGAACAAATCGACCTCTTCCCCCATTCCCAAATAGCCGCTCTCACAAATAACCCGTTCCACCGCTTGGGCTTCATCTTTTCCTACAATCGATTTTGATAAACGTATTAACATTTTGTCATCCATTCTCGCGCTCAAACCGCAACGATCCGACCTTCAATGAAGTATGAGCGTTGGTTGGGCGTTTCAATGAACCCATCGCTTATGGAAAGATAGCCGGCCTTGCGCATCAGTTCGCGATATTCCGATCGTGTTCGTTTCCACCCCCAGAATTGATCGCGGTGATATAGCCCCCATCTTTCCAATACGTGTTTGACCGCCTCTTTACCCCGACATTTGATCCGCTCCGCAAACTTGGGGGTCTCCTCCAAAAAGCTAGCCGATATCATTAGACATGTCCCGCTTTGGCGCAATTTCTTTTTCAGATCAGAAAGAAGGTCGATCATCCCCGTCTCCTCCACGGCATAGTCAACATCTGAAAGGTAGATATAGTCGAACATACCACTTTCAGTTTGGCACCCTACACCAGCGTTCAAATGAATGCGTGAAGCCGGCAACTCCCTACTTAACCACACTAGGGCATCGGAAGCATAATCTTGCACGTGCAGGTCAAAGTTCTGTTTGTGTTCCTGATACAAACAGTGTTCTATGTAACCTAACCCACACCCAACTGATAGCACACGTGAACCTAAAGGAAGACGCTTTGCAATCCAATCTGCTTTTTCGTTTTTGACATATCGCCACATCGTGTCAAGCTTGTCGTAGCCTTCATAACGTCGAAATACCTCGTGATAAAAAGAATTATAAAACTCTTTACCGGCAACCTCAGTTGTAGAGAGCCTAGGAAGGTCTTTAAAAGAAATCCCTTGCCATTGTGTTTGATAAAAACGTTTCATTAGACCTTTATTACCCGTAGGGTTCATGATAACTTCTGAAAAGGACTTTTTTTCCGACTTCTCCGGTCTGTTTGGTCCACTCATTGAAGCCGGTCAAATACGGATGCAATGCCGCATGTTTTAAGTTCACATCATGATGTTTTTCAATTCCATTGATACAGTGGATCATAGAAGATATCGTTACTTGTGCATTTTCTGTGTCTTTTTGACACATTTCCAGCAACATCTCAATAAAGGCATCTGAAAGAGTAACGCCCCGCTCTTTCACGATCGCGATCAGGAACAAAAGGCGGTTATAAACATTATCTTCCACTCCAGCTATGCCTTTCAAATAGATATTATTCACCTTATCTTCAATCCATCCCTCTTTGACCGATTGGTTATATATCTCGGTCCCTGGTAAATATACCAAAGCACTACTGTCCCAACGTTAGCTGAATAAATTCAGCTGGTTACAGCTTTCACTCTCCTCAATTGAGGGACTCAACAACGTTGGGACAGTAGTGAACAGGAATGATTACGTAGGATTTCCCTGCCTGAACGGCGAGTCGTTCATTCTCGGGCGTTTTCGGAAATACGAGATAGTCTCCGCCCTGTTCATTGGCGATGGCAAGCGCACGCTGTGTATCTCGTTTTACATAGCTATCAAGCAGATCTGTAAAGATAGCCCAGTCATGGATGAGCTCTTTTCGGAGCGAATAATATTTAGTGCCCATGTCCATAAAATTAATTCCGATCGACCGACGCGCCCTGAAGCGGAAATACCATGATTTGCCTTCACTATCCAGGAAAACGAAGAGACTATCCTTAGGACTTTCGCGGGCAAAATCAAGGATCGCGCCGTAATCTTTATCATCCACCGCAAATTGAGGGTCTCCTTTATATAACGCCCTATAGAATACATGGTGGTCTTCCGCCCATGCCCTAAGTAACGGGCCATCAGCCATCACACCGATCGAAACGGCTGAGACAATAAGAAAAACTAAGATTAGCGATCGTCGCAACCCCTTACCGTACCGATTCCAAGCCATATACAAAAGTAGCGCCGTAACAAGAAAAACGTTCGCTCCTATGTAAGGCATGAATCTCGTGTTTTCAATGTAGACTGCGGGTCTATGTAGTAAGTTTGCATGTAGGTCGATCGTTAATTGACCCCAAGTTGTCATAATAAATGTCCCAACCGTGAGGAGGAATAGCCTTTCAAGAGGGATCTTCCACTGCTCCAAATCCCTGTCTAACGCAACATAAAGCAAATACAATCCAACCGCAGCATATGGCAGGGCCTTAAAAGCAAAAACATAAACAATAACTCCATATAAAAAAACGATCTGCAGCCGCAGGTTGCGTTTGAACCACGCCACGAATGCGAGTCCTGTGAGCGATACTGGAAGAAGATGTGCTATCCAACCGATCGTGGGAAATCCCCTTATCAGGAGCTTCCAGATAGGACGTGGATAGTCATCAGGAAAACGCATCTGCCAAAAGTCATAAAGAAAATTATTTTCACCAACAGAAAGTGGTGATTGATGCGGCATTTGCAACACATAGTTGATCAAAAATGGTGAAGCTCCTAGCAAAAAGCACCCAATACAAGCCAAGACGAATGACGCACGCCGTTCCTTTTGCAAAAGCATCTCTCTAATAAATAGAAATAGCGCGCCTATAGCGAAAGTTATTCCAGTTGGGGCATGGACAAGAAACAAGATACCAGCGACAAACGAAAACAAGTAGAACTGCTTTCTGTTTTCCAAGACAAAAAAGAGACGATACAATAAAAGGAGATATAATGATGCAGCCAAGCTCCAATTACCTGGGCTATACGCTGGATATGGCAAGGATGGGACATTCAATCTATAGAAGAATGTATGATAGAGGCCCCAAAAATTACCAGACCCCACAGGGTCTGTGATGTAAACACACAGGATAAAACTCAGCAGAAAGCACATTAAAGATGAAAAACCAACACGTCTTGAAAAAAAATACGAAATAAGCGCCATCGGTGTTCCGTAAAGAAATGTCATCAAGGCAAGGGGTATATTAAAACTACCGAACAGAGAATATAACCACTTGAGCGTCATAATTTGCAATGGCGAATAGAAACCAAAGGCTCCATTAGAATGATAAAGGTAGTCCTTTTGAAACAAACCTTCGCCGCTTCGTGACAGCGCAGTTGTCATCTGGTGTACAATATCGCCATCTATAGATAGCTCGTTCTTGAAATGGGCATACAGTATGCAAAATAAAAAGTTCCAGCCAACGATCATGGCAATGAACCAATAATCAGATCTAACAATTTTCCATTCTTCTTTCATCATGTAGATAGGCCCTATTGAATCCTGTTATAATAACACCACTGTTTTAGCGTGCAGATATGCCACTCAAGACGGTGAATGTCCCAGCCCACACTCTTCCATAAGTCGAGGGCCTTCATAGTGTTAGGCGCAAAATACTGGCATGGATGGGAAAGCCATGTTCTACGCCATTCTTTGAGCTCGTTCCTGAGCAGTGAAACAGTAGGCGGCGTAAACCCCTGTTTGACGGGGTTCGCTTTCGCATCACGACCAAGCTTCTTTTTAAGTAGTTTTCTAAGACATTGTTTAGTGCCCAACCCGGATACCATCAACTTCGAATCTGTCTTCAAGCTGAGATCGATAACTTCGTTATCCAGATAAGGCAGGCGATTCTCAAGGCTGAACTTCATGCACTGCCGTTCCATCTTTGGTATCGTTCCAGATAACAAAAAAGTATTAAAATCGATCCATCGCTGTTTTTTAATATTATCAGAATTTTCAGCCTTGTCGTAAATATCCCTAAAATTCAATGGGGTCCCCAGATGTGACTGCCTTGTATTTACCGCGTCTTTATTCAAGATCAGTTCCGCAAGCTCGCGTGGAAGGAAATTCTTTGCCTGATAGTGGGCATCGCAGGGTGGCAAGCGCCACGCAAGAGACAATTGTTGCAATCTGAATGACAACGGCATATAGCTTGCGTCATCTGAAAAACGGCTTACAACGCGGTGAGCGAGTCGGATCGCAGCCGGTGGGATCCAACCATACTTGCGAATAAAATCTGAGAGGGCATACGTGGGATATCCACCAAATAGTTCGTCTCCTCCATCGCCACCTAGCACTACCCGGTAATTCTTTGCCGTATCCCTCGCTAGACAATAAGTCGCAAGAGTTGAAGTATCCCCAGGGGGAAGAGCAGATCCCGAAACAAGGGGCTCTATCGAGTCCGCCAACATTTGTCTGCTGAGCTCAACGCGTTCCACTTTGAAACCGCAGAGTCGACCGATCTCCCGCGCATATCCGTATTCATCGTGACCGGCTCCATCAACGAAACTCCCTGTGTACGCTTGCCGAACACAGTTCTGCTCCGCCGCATAGAACGCTAACAGACTGGAATCCACACCCCCGCTCAAAAAGAGGGTCAAAGGCACATCACTTAACACATGCCGTTTCACAGAGCGACGAAATACGTCATCAGCCTCCAGTTCCCACTGTATCTGGTCCGTGATCTGGGGTGTTACATCAAAACGCGGCGCCCAAAACCGCTCTTTTCTTTCCCCTACTTCATCGATCACCAGCAATGTTCCAGGCTCAAGCGTTTCGATTCCCCGCACAATGGTCTCGGGTTCCAATGAATATCCGAGAGACAGATAATGCACGAGCGCCAATGGATCGATCTTGCGCTCTTCTATATATGGGAGCATAGCCTTCAGCTCGGAACAGAACAGAATTCCTTTAAGACCACGATGAAAGTAAAGAGGTTTCTGGCCGGTCCGATCACGCCCAAGAACCAATCGACGCAGCTTTAGATCGAACAGAGCGAATGAGAACATCCCGTTAAGTTCATCTGCCAGTCCGACTCCTTTCTCTTCATAAAGATGTACCAGGACCTCCGTATCTGTATTCGTTTTGAACACGTGCCCTTTACTTTCCAGCACCTTCTTTAACACCGGGAAATTATATATCTCTCCATTATAGACGACCGCAACACTGCGGTCCTCATTATAAATGGGTTGATTGGCGCTGTCTGACGTATCAAGAATTGACAAACGAACACACCCCATCACCAGTTCTTGGTCGGAAAAAATACCGAGATGGTCAGGCCCACGATACCGAATAGATTCAAGCATGGATCTCACCAGCTCTTTATTCTGTACCGCATTGTCCTTGCATGTGTATAAACCAGCTATACCGCACATGATTTAACCTCATTTACCAAAAAAAGTTCGTATACAGTTCACATTTCGCCTGACTTCTTCCTCACCATAGCGGGGATAGGTCGGCAACAGGATATTGGCCTCAGCGGTTTGGCGCGCGTTAGGACAATCGCTGTAGAAATCCTCGAACGATGACAGGTCGGCACAGTTCTTCAAGTGTTGCCTTGTAACGTCGCGATGATTTTGCATCATCCAACGTATCAGTTTCTTCCGTTCATCGAACTGGATGGGGTAATACGTATAAATGTGAGACCCGTCCTCACGGCATGGAGGAAGAATGAGCTCGGGAATATCGCAAAGCCCCTCTTCATATATATGAGCATAGCGAATACGAATAGAATTCTCTCGTTCAACTTTATCAAGCCCGGTCAGAAGAATACGCGCCTGCATTGGCGTCATTCGCCGCAAATAATGCTCCGGCATCTGTTTCTTGCGACCGACATCAAGCTCCGTTTCTACACGCTTGTTGATACATTCGACATCGTGCAGATACCCAAAACGGAAGATCCTATGAACTATAGCTTGAAATAAAGGCGGAGATGTTGCAACGTCCGTCATCAAACCACTGGTCGCCTTTTTTATATAGGCCAAAGTATCCATTTGAGCGTGCCCACCCCGCTCGTTCTGAATATATTTGGCAACAGAATCATGCGGAGTCACCGTCATACCACCATAGAAAGCCGTGAGGTTCTTGTACATTCCGAAGCTATAAATGCCGGCATCACCGAACGTGCCAACCATTCGTCCGCCGTATTTTGTCCCAAAGGCCTGTGCAGCATCCTCGATAAGAGGAACTCCGCTCCGCTTGCACAGATCCACAATGCGCCCCATATCGCACGCCAACCCATGCAGATGGGTAATGAACACTGCACCTGTATCCTTGTCTATCAAACGTTCGATGGAAGCAGGGTCTATATTGCATGTCTTTCGCTCGACATCAGCGAAGACCGGTCTTGCACCGGCCAGGATCACCATGTTGACTACATCGGCAATCGTATACGGTGACATGATCAGTTTCTTCCCGGGCTCAAGCATTGCTTTGATGGCATAATAGATCCCCACTCGAGCCTGCGGCATGCACATGGCATGGGCTATACCGAAACGACTACAAATATCGCGTTCTAAAATATTGCACGAATCCCCATTTCTGATCTTCCCCGTCAACATCTCTTTAAAGACGGTAAAATAAGTTGTGGGTCGTGTGTAAATTCGATAACGCGGTTGAGGTGATAGAGATCTCATTATAAGCTCCTGTAGTTCACTCTATAGATGATGCAATACGATGAGCATTTGCCATTACAGTTAGCAACATCGTTGAAGCAGCAATATTTGGAAACACAGTTGAATCAATGGCATGTACGCGTGAAAAACCACAAGGTATTCCTAACACGTCGGTCTCAAACCCATGGGGTTTTGCACGCATGGGGAACGTCCCGCCGCTGTGATTACCGCCTCCTGGAACGCTCACAGAGGCCAAGGGTGCGAGAGGAAGGGCGCGTAACCGGCTACGATCGCGGAAGATCTTTCTGACCACCTGACGCATAGCCCGTTTTGCCGCCGGATTGCGAAACCCATGCAGGTGTAACCCGTCATTCCGGTTCAAAACAACCTCAATATGTGACGATTGATCAGAATGCAGGAACCCCTGAACGAAGATAAGCCTCTCCAGCATCGATCGGATAGGTCCTCTGAGAATACCAGCTAGAGGCCCGAACAAACTCTTCATAGCAACCAGGTAGAGATCATTGTAGGTGTAAACCTGCAAATGGATAGTGTTCTCGCTAATAGCGGTATCCTCTATCTCCAAGTATAATTGAGTCAATGTATGTAATTCTTCCTCCATAACGCCGCGCGTGCTGGCATAGCGCAACATCGGTAACTGAAAATGGTCACTGTGTCTGATCGACACGACCCTATCATAGGCCTCGATAGATGCGAGAAGAATGGCCGTGGTCGAGACCACGCCTGCCGCAAGCAAACAGCGTGAGCCTTTAAATTGAGTTCTTGAACCATCGGTGAGCGCCCGCGCGTGAATTCGCACGCCACCATCACCCTCCTCCACCCGCTCCACCAATATGCCTTGATGATACTGGAAACCTGGACGTCCAATCAGTTTATCCAATGTTTGTCTGGCGGAATAAATGTGGTCATAGGGACAGCCATAGAGACACATTCCACAGTATGAGCATCCAACGCCACCAGCATTCTCCGGGAATCTCACGGCCAATCGTGATCGGCCAAATTGGATTCCATTCTGTGCAAGCGCCCTCTTATTACTTTCAAGATCGTTCAAGAAAGCGAGGGCCTGACCGCTCAACTTGAATGGGCGAACCCTGCCGTTATAGCGCGGATAAAGATCGCTTAGATCCTCGCCTTGCATCGCGTGTTCTATCAGATCTAGAACCGAGCGATAGTGCGGTTCGAGCATATCTATCATAAAAGGCCAGTCCCGCATATCTTGGGAACGAAATGGCAATATCGAACCGCCCCAAATATTCGTGAGCCCACCGCGTGCCAGTGACCTGTACATCTTAGCGCCCTGACATGCGACCGACGGAGAGATATCCTTTCCCCTGAATGGGTAGTCAGAACCGTAAACACACTTATCAGCCACACCGGAGACCCTTGCAAGTATATTTTCCCGAAGAACTCGCACAGAAGCCTGATTCCACTTTTCCTTTGGCAGAGCCGCTAGTCGCGACACGACTGCAGCGCGTTCAGGCTCAAGCTCGAACCCGACGTCCAGAATAGTCACTTTCACACCCCGATCAAGAAGAGCAGAAGCTGCGGCCACTGCAGAGGCGCTTGATCCAATTATATAATGCATTGTTTTGTTTAGATATGGCGCTGTCAGATGCAGTCAAATACATCCCGCATCGTGACAAGCCTTATACCTTTTGAACGCAGACGTCTGATATCACTGCGTGTGGGAAAGCTACGCTTAACGGCTCTAGCCTCATCCTGCACCCGCTCAGAAAAAGATTCGCCGCCACTCAGTATTTTCTTCAAAGTGTCCGCAAGGAACTTTCCAGCCCTTCGTGCCGCTTCATAGTTGTACCGATAGACGCTCCACGCCTGATCGATAGGAAACGCCATCTCGGTCCACACAGGACCTGCATCCAACTTTGACACCATACGATGAATAGTGACATGATGAGAAGTATCGCCATTGAGCAGTGTCCACACGTAATTTGCCGGGCCGCGGTATTCCGGGAGCTTAGCGCCGTGGCAGTTCAGCGTGGCAACACGGCTAAGACCGATCACTTCCTTGGAGATAAGGCCCGGTCCCGTATTTACGATATAATCTGGTCTCACTTGTTTGAGATAATCCACGCACTCTGGCATATTAGGTGTTGTAAAACGCTTGACCTTCACACCACTCCGGCGGGCGAGTTCGTTAGCATCTTCGCCCTTCCACCTGACAAGAAGAGAATAAAAATCGATCTCAAGAAGTTTGAAGGCGATAAATGGAAGACACGTCTTAGACACCAATCTGGCTATCCGTTTAATATCATGCCAATTCCGAATCGGCAGGTTCGGCGTCACAATGAGTGACTCTATCTCACTTCCAAGGCTCTCGAGTACCGGACGAACGATATTGAGCGATGCAAGATTCTGAGCTGTAATAACTACGATTTTACCCATGTGCTATGGCTTTCTTCCATAATAAAGGCCCTGGTGGCCACCGATATTCCAAGACCTGACTTTTCGAACATCGACAAAACCAACCTCTTTTAGCCTGTTGCACCAGCCTTCATCGGCCTCGACCTGCTGGAATGGACAGTAGATCGCGGTATGAACACCAACGCTCACATCATGGAATCGCGAACCGCCTTTCCGGGAACATGCTACAGCGATCTTTGCCAGGCCCAAGATCATATTATATGATAATTTCTGAACGAGAGAAGGCAACCGGTGATAGATATTAAAAAGCACATATTGGGTATCTGTTAGAAGTGAACGACGGATGAGGGAAACATAGCATTCACCTCCGCTTTTTAAGACGCGATAAAACGATCGAAGGCAATCCAAAGGAACTCCGGTGTGGTAAACAACGCCAACGCACACGACCGTATCATAGGCATCACTGGGAAGCGTAAGATTCCGGACATCATCGATCTTCGTTTCAACGGCCAGCGACCTCTTTTTACACATCTCACGTGTGAGATCAACGCAATCACTTTCAATATCAACGGCGGTAACTTTTGCCCCGTAAGCATCTGCCATCACAAGAGTGTAGACGCCCGGTCCACACCCAGCATCGACCACCTTCTTGCCGCGCAGGGACGTTTCGGGAACACCTATCTGGTCGAATGCCGCCATAGCCTCATCGTAATTGGTCTGTGGCGCCGCGCCCTTAAATTCCTTGTCGTAGAATCCAAGCACCTGCTCGGGTTTTCCGATAATGTATCCACTCATAGATCCTCCTATACTCACTTGTGATGACAACTATCATTGCCAAAGCGGAACATCTTTTGCCTCATGAAATCGGTGATCCCGTGGGCGAACATAGCTCCAAGGGCACGCCCTCCACGGACAAGACGAGAAAGATCATCGCAAGAACGAATCGCCCTAATGTTCGCTATCCAGACTTGATGCGATTTATAGTAGTCGATCCAAGCCCTTTTGTACCAGAATTTCATTCCGTTGACGCCAAAGTTCGGATTGACATAAACAGGATTATCAAAATCAATAGCAAGATAATCGCTCCAATTCGCATCTGGTCTAAGTCCACCATCCTCTTGACAGCTCCTATAAAGCTCCGTCCCAGGATATGGGACCGGGAGATAGAACATAGCCATAGGTGCCCGAAGCGACTTAGCGTACTCAATGGTATTTCGCACCATTTTCTCGGTCTCACCCGGAAGACATATGATAAACGATGTTAAATATCTGATACCCGCAGAACGAATCAACTCAACGCCTCTTGTCTGTTCTTCAACCGTAGTGCCTTTGCGGATGATATCCAGTGACGACTGATTTCCAGACTCAATCCCAAGAAATATCTGCCGACATCCAGCCCTTCGCATTACAGCCAGCATTTCCGCATCAACACTATCGGCTCTTGTACAGCAGGACCATAGGACTCCAAGTTGCTCACGTAACATCAAATCCATCAGCTTCATGACAAGCTTGCGATTCAGGGTAAATGTGGAATCTTGGAAAAAGACACCCCTAGCTCTATTCTCTCTTTTTAATATTTTAAGTTCTTCGATGATGCGCTCTGCCGAATGATACCTCACCTTCTTTCCTAGGATGGTTGAAGCACCACAGAAGCTACATTTGTATGGGCATCCTCTCCCTATCATCAGGGGATAATTTGGAAGGCGAATGTACTGCGTCGCATGGGGTACATATGCAGAAAGGTCTATATCTGAATAGAAGCCGATCGGTAGAGAATCCAGGGAATCGATGAAATTACGGGGAGGATTGATTTTGATTTCACCACTTTCTCGGCAAACAATACCGGCAACGCTCGAAACCTCATGGGAATTTCCAGCCAGCGCTTCAACAAGTCCTTCAAACGTATGCTCGCCCTCTTTGAGAACGATATAATCGCATTCAGGACATTGCCTCATCGTCTGTTCAGGAACCGCAGTGGCATGTACACCACCCAGCACGATACGGCTTGACGGCAGAACCTCTTTGACGATCCGGGCTGTCGCAAAAACATGATCCGCTGTCGGCGTGAACACGGACATTCCGACGACATCATATTTTCTCTCTTCTAGCCTTTGACGAAAAGCAAGTTCAGTAATATCACCGAACTGTGTATCGAGGAAATCAACATCATAACCACAATGCCGAAGCCACGTGTAGACGGAAATCAACCCCATTGGTGGGACGTGACCCCTATGAGCCCTAACACTCCCCCATATCGCACCGGACGGGCAAAGCGGCTCCGTCAAAAGAATTCGTAGAAGTTTTCCCGAAGTTGTCATGTCGGTCAGAGTAATTTTCTCACCTGTGGCGCCCCACTGATTCATATACTTCCTACCTTTTCCATATTTCACTTCGTCCCTACCGCCGTCCAGCTGTAACCGTGTCGATAGTGCAAAGAAATGTCCTTGAACTCCCCGCACACCATCAACTTCACAACCTCTTCTTTTCTGTAGTACCTTGCATACGCAGGATTCAGCTGATCATAGATCGTCGCCCTTCGGCTCTCGGCATCAAGCTTGTTGAAATACTCCAGAAAGTATTCTCTCATGGGCAATCGCATATACCTGCACAATTTCCCATAGAGAAGTGTCGCAGCATTCAGCACGCGAACAACCGCCATCAACATGCCATGGGGCATGATGATCGTCACCCTTCGTATCGGGTTTACAAGAGCAAGATAGATCTCATTTCCCTCCCACGCATACAGCCACACGCAGAATCTCCCGCCGGGCTTCAACGAACGATATGCCGCCCGGACCGCCCCCGACGGATCGGGAATGTGATATAACACGCCGAGCGATAACACGAGATCATATTCGGACTCGGCACAGAACTCTTCACCCGCTGTCTGCATAATCGTCACTCGCGAATCGCCCTTGAATTTTTCCCGTATAACTTCGCAGGAGTGGGAAGGCTCAATTGCCGTCACATGGTCAGCCCCCGCCTCCAGCAACATTCCGACGACCCTACCTGCTCCACTGTCTATCTCGGCAATGTGCCTGTCCCGGATGTCATCTAATGTAAGAAGAGGCTCAATGATGTCGCAAAGTAAATCAACAGACCCGAGATAACCAGCATGACGAGTGAAATACGTCCACTGCTCACCAAAATCTCTGATCGTTCGTTCACCCAAGCCCATAATTATAACCTCCCCTTTCCACAACCATACCACACCACTATGCTGCTTCGTCATCACCACCAACATGGTACATAATTTGTTTTAGAAGCACCGCCAACAACCCAATTCCGAACATTAAGATAGCCATCAGGAACGACCCGATACCAATAATATAGCCGATCTTGACCGGCATCAGAATTGAAACAACAAATCCACAGAGTGAAACGCCCATCAACAACACCACGAATAGTGTAAACATTTTGAGCGGATTATAAAATACGACAGCTTCAACGATGAACTGCATCGTTCTTAAGGCATCGCGGAAGTGTCTAACCTTCGACGACCCGACGCGTTTGTCGTAGGAAATCGGAACGTGAGCAACAAAACGACCCATCATCACGTACGCCAATGTCAGCGATGTAGTGAAACTAAAGGAATTGCATAAGCGTGGGAAATAGCGCATGGCCGTCGAACGAGAAAAAACACGCATACCGGAATTGATATCGGCTATTTCGCAACCAGAAGCAAACTCAACCAAGGCCTTCAATATCGATCGTGAAAGTTTTTTTATGAACGACTGGTGGTAGTGCTCGCCCTGCCTCGCTCCAACAACCATGTCGTAACCATCCTCGTAAACTTGCACCAAATTGGGAAGTTCCTTCATGGGGTAGGTTCCATCGGCATCGATGATCGCAATAGTATCGTGCTCCGCGGCCCGAATGCCATCCTTGAGCGAGCGTCCATAGCCTGCCCTCTGCGGATGGCGCACAATGCGAGCGCCGGCACTTCGCGCGACATCAGTGGTTTTGTCGGTCGAACCGTCATCGACAACAACAACCTCGATGCCTTTTATGCCCGCCGCCTCCATCACTTGCAGAATTGAACGTACCGTTTCACCTACCGCATCCGCCTCATTATAAGCTGGTATCACGACACTTATCATAAATATACCTTACCTTGCACACTATCAATTTACAATCTCAATTTGCTTCACAGAAAAAACCACAGTATCAGCAAAGAGAAGCATATGGCTTAATCGTTTCTCCGTTGATTTCAGTAAAATATCTCCGGACCCTGATGGTCCGGCATTCTTCTCGTGCCAATGAAGAATCTTCTTTGTGATTAAGATATGACTGCACAGCGTTATGAAGTTCTTTGGGAGAATAACACTTTGTGACAACAGCCCCATCCTCACCATCAAGCGGATTTATGTTTAGTGCCGTTTGCCGAGCTACGAAGATAACAGGAATTCCCAGCGCCGCCGCCTCAACCATCGTAACAGAATTTGAACTAATAACAACAGCGGCATGCCGCAACACCTCCTGTATCGAGCCTTCCACAACTCCAAACCTCTTTGGCCACGACTTAATACCGTAGGTCTCGCGAGGGTGCTGCGCGCCGAAGGACGGATGCATTTTCACACAGATGTGAACAGACTCTGGCAATGAAGCCAGTCCCTCCATTGCAACGTCCATAAGCTCCGCTGCTTCCCCCCTGATACCGGGCAATAGAATTGTGACGATATTTCGGTCATTCTCACCATTGTTAATCGCGCTTTGCTCTCGCTGAAAAATATGCACATATCGCAGTGAGGCCGCCAGTCGGCATCTTATGTCCGGCGAAAAGTCATTTACCATCTTACACTGACGTTCACTCATCTGAAGAAGTTCATCCGGGATAAGCCCATAGTCAGATTCTGATTTGGAGGGAAATAGATTGAGTTGATTGGCCGTATGAACGTACATTTGGGCACCGACGACCTTTGAACCAGGCATGAACGCCCTAGCACCCGCGACAACGGCCTTATCTATAGCCTGGTTCTCATACCACTTCAGGATGGTCTTTGGTTTTATTCCCTTTTGTCCAAAGCGAGCATATAACCTGTACGCAAGCACGGCTTCCATTATCGGGTTTGCAAAACGAGTTTTCCGTTCTTCCTCAAGAACAGGCATCATATCAAACTCTAAGAATTTTGAAGCTGTGATGTGCTTGCGACTTATCCGAATAGCGGAAACAACTGCAGAGAAATAATCTGATACCATTAGAAAATCTTCCTGGATGATAAATGGCACACTACTGCACCTCATCCTTTGAAAGACCGCCCAGCTCTGCCTTGCCGAGACGCAGAGTACGGGATGAATGACCGCATCCATCCCTTTTCCATGCATATATTCACTAAGGCCAGGGAAATAACGATCCTTATATATCCCATCTTTTGATAAACAATTATCGAGGATAAACGTATCTATGAGTGTATTAGCGCCATTATTTATGATTTTCTTACCGTAGAGTAATCGTGTACAGCTAGCTGAGAACTCGTACCACACCGAGCGTGCAATAAATCGCGTCACATTCGTATATTCCCTCAGCGATCGTAAACGACGATCCCATTTGGCCTTACGTATTCCAAGAACCGGTGCCGCCATTCCCAAACTCCGGATCCAAAGGACAACGGCCTCCATAAGGCCGTACGACTGGACAACGATAAAACTTGGCCGTTCCCCTTCTCCTTTTAAGATTCGACGAAGGAGCTCAAGATAACAAGTATATTGATACAGATTGCTGCGATAAACGTTTCTGGAAGCTATCGCACCAAACCACCAATCGAGTTCAGCGCCGTTACGGGCATTCAGATCATCCATCCATGCCATAAAAGGCTTCCTTAACTCGTAAGCAACGTCCTCATGAAGACGGCTGATATCGATCCTGCTGAATGAATCGCCAAGCTGTTGTTCGATCTGCCGAAGCCTTATGTAGTCGCTGCCTAGATAAAGCCAGCGGACAGGCCTCCCGGTACGAAGACTACCGACGTACTTAGCAATGTCTGATCGCGAATAAATAATTAACATTTATATGAAATTTCCTAAAGACCTACTTCGATCACCTGGATCTTTTAAGAACCCGGCTCACCACATCTGCATTGTCCAATCCGGCTATGGCGGCCATTCCCATAGCCATGATCGACTCTTTGGAGCTTCCGCCGATATGGGGTGTGGCAATGAAATTAGGCAAACTCAGCAATTCACGATCACTTGGAGGCTCATCCTCAAATACATCAAACGCTGCTCCAGCAAGCCTTCCTCTGACAAGTGACTCTTTTAGAGCGTATTCATCCACAATGCCACCGCGTGCTGTATTGATCAGAATAGCATCGCTCTTCATAAGCGCCAGTCGTTCAGTATCGATCATCTTGCGCGTCGAATCGTCTAACGGGACATGAAGGCTCACAATATCAGACCGTCTCAAGAGGTTCTCAAGTCCTACAGATTCCACTTTATTCTGAACATAGAAATCTGAATAATCGCAAATGTCATTCGCAAGCACATGGCAACCAAAGGCACGGCATAGGACTGCAACTTCTTTACCAACATTTCCACAACCGATGATTCCAAATGTGCAAGAGCTCAACTCGCGCCCAACGATCTGACTCCACTCACCTTGACGAACAAGTTCTCTCGCTTCTGGGATCCGTCTCAAAAGAGCGATCGCGAAAGCGATTACCAGCTCTGCGACCGAATGCCGATTTACACCGGGCGTCCACCCAAGCTTAACGCCTCTGCTCTCAAGAGCCTCCAGATCGATAGAATCAAGACCAACACCGTACTTCGACACCACTTCTAGAGAGGGAAGGTGGCTCAGTACCGAAGCATCAATGCGTTCAAGCGCCACAATAGCTCGTCGTCGTCCGCTCAGAAATTGAACAAGATCCCTACTTTGCAATCTCGCACCGTTCTCATTGAACCGCACGTCGGCATAGCGCGACAGAAGCTCTTCGCGCAACACAGGATGCCTTGAAAATGACCTTGAAGTGACTGCGATCGGAGTCTGGTCTTTCATCCTCTCATCTCTCCAAATAGATATTCCGAACAGATCGATCTAAATGCATCGTCGTTGGTATAATCACCGCATGAGATCTTTTTATCAGCATCAGGAAGCACAAGTCTGAGGCTGTTGCCTCTGTTCTTCTTATCCGTTGTAAGGGCAACGATAAATGAATCTATAGATAATTTCACGCTCTCGAAGCCAACATAATTTCTTTTGAAAATGCTGCGTCTGTCCTCATAGAGCCCTCTATCCGCAATCCCAAGTCTGGTAGCGACATAATTCGCCATGTCCATACCGATCGTCACGGCAATACCGTGAGGCACTTCATAATGAGTAGCAGACTCGATAGCATGACCAAAGCTGTGCCCATAATTTAGCACATTTCTCGCGCCACGATCAAACTCGTCCATTTCAATTATCTCTTTTTTGATCTCAAGCGAGCGACGGATATAATGTTTTAAAAGAGCTCGATCGATCATCATTCTTGAGAAATCTTTAGCGATGCGATCGAACGACTCGGGGCCTTCGATAGCGTGCACCTTGAGCATCTCTCCAATACCAGACCGAACGTCCACATCTGAAAGAGTGTTTAAGAAGTTAGGTGCGACAACTATCTTCAAAGGCGGAGTGAACGTGCCGAGCACATTTTTTATCTGGCCCACATTTATAGAGCTCTTAGAACCTATACATGAGTCCGCCTGCGCCAAAAGCGTCGTAGGGTAAAAAACCCATTTCATTCCCCGAAGCAGGGTTGCGCTCAAAAAACAGGTTATATCCTGAACAATACCACCGCCAATAGCCACCAAAGTGTTATCGCGACGGACACCGTGAGACACCAGCGTGGTAACATATTCAGGCATCCGCTCAAGAGATTTATTTTCTTCGATAGCACGGATCTTTAAGATTGAGGGGGCCGATAATACGTTACTGAGATCTTCAGCATACAGTTCTGCAACTCGCTCATCGATAATAAAGTGAACACCCGGCGTAACGTTTGCATTTAGAGTGCCGATCGCCTCATCAAAAAAATCAACGGTGTAAGGCCCTCGATAGGACCGTATCTCAAACATATCAGACACGCGTGAACCCTCCGTCGATGATAATATTCTGGCCACTGATAAAAGAATTACCCGGACCAACAAGCCATAAAACAAGCGCTGCAACTTCATTAGGCTTCCCAAGACGCCCCATCGGAACCACCTTTATGATCTCCTCGATACCATTTTTGTCCAAGATACTACTCGTAAGCTCGGTATCGATGAACCCAGGCGAAACACAATTGATCAATACATTGTCAGAGGCAACTTCGGCGGCCATCGAAGCGGTCATTCCGTAAAGAGCAGATTTACTCGTCGAATAAGCGCCCCTCATCGTTTTACCGACGACCCCAAATACGGAACCGATATTAACGATCCTACCCCACTTCTTCCGCCGCATTGCAGGCAACACGGACTTCGACAGAAGAAACGGCGCCCTGACATTGACCTGCTGAATGCGGTCATAGTCGGTCATATTCACATTCTCTACGGTGTCGATCTTATTAATGCCGGCGTTATTGACGAGAATTTGAAAATCACCAGAAGCAACTTCTTTTGCAAACATCTCTGTCTGTTCGATATCAGTAAAGTCAACGCACTTGTACGAGCACTCCTGGTGAACAACTACATCCCTACCTCTGCCGGTAACAGTTACCGATGCGCCATCTTCGATCATTCGAAGGGCGATCGCTCTGCCGATGCCCCTCGTGCCACCTGTCACCAACGCCTTGTAGCCAGTCAATGGTTTCTTCATACGTTTTAACCCCTTTCGCAGACCTTCAAGATGTATTCAGCCAACAGGTGGTCGATCATCATATGAACATCTTCCGTTTGGCCATAGTTTCCTTTCTCGGTAGGAACATGCACGCTGATATTAGCGATCTTTCGTAACTGTCCACCATCAAATCCAGTCAACGCCACCGTAACACCGTCATTTGCGTTGGCGTATTCTATGGCACGGACGACATTGGGAGAATTGCCAGACGCCGAGATCGCGACAACGACGTCGCCATGGACCATCTGCACCTTCAACTGCTGCACGAATACCTCGTCATAACCAAAATCATTTGCGATCGCCGTAACTACTGCCAAATTATCGGCCAAACTCACGGCACGAAAGGGTTTCGTCAGTGATACGTGGTGGCCAAAGGCAATGTCATTTGCAAAGTGGCTTGCAGTGGCCGAACTGCCACCGTTACCGATAAAGAAAATATTCGAACCGCGTTTGCTTGCTTCAAATAGTACACGCACAAACTCGGCGATCGACCCTACATCAAGACGCTCCATGATTCGATTGAGCCCCTTCAAATAACCTTCAGCAAATGTTCTTGCATCGAGACAAGCGACTTTATTATCCATATTGATCCTCATAGAATACCATCCGGAATTTCGTCATTCAGGTTATACCTATCACGCCAACCTACATCCGAACAGTAGATCCGATAAACAAGGCGCATGGTGCGTATCGCTTCACTTGAGGAACCATGAACTATCGCCCTGTCGTTAAGTATACAATCGGCAAATTCAGCGATCTCGTCACGCCACGAATTATCCTGATTGTATCGTGTCGTCTGTTCAAATGGATCGCCAACATCATGCTCGTTAGCCCGCACTATCATGATGGTTTCAGCCCCATAGCTCTTTGACCCCGAAAGGATCCCCGACAGAACGATAGCACCGCGTGCAAGCGCGATCTCAAGACTGAAGCGATGGCGCCATTGTGTCGCAGATGAATGAAGCATCGCCACAACATTATCCCTCGTGCGCATCAATGCATAGGCGTTGTCCTCAACATCGTGTCCCCAATGATCATTTGAAACAAAACTTCTGATCTCCGAGAACTCGCCCACAAAGAGAAGCATAAGATCCACCATGTGTATCCCCTGGTCGAGGAGAATTCCGCCTCCGGCAATATCACGTTTCGTCCGCCAGTCTGACTCATAGCTAACTATCTTCGACTTGCCATATACACCCCTCAAATTGATCACCTTGCCTAATTCACCACTCTTGATAATGCGCAACGCATCCTTGACCGAATCGTGGTAGCGGTGATTGAAACCATATTTGAGCTTGAGCCCAGGATGCCCACGCTCACACCTGATAACACGCGCAACATCTTCCACCGTTCGTCCCGGAGGTTTTTCGCAGAATACATGCAGATTTTTATCAAGTCCGGCGATAGTGACTTCCGGGGCCATGTCATTCGGCATACAGACAAAAACTACGTCGAGATATTCCTTCAGGAGCTTATCGTATGACGTGTAGTGTCGGACGCCGTCATCATCCACGCCATCCGCCGTGAACTTGCGGTCGCATACTGCAACGGTCTTGAGGCGAGGGTGCTGATCGATAAAGAACCGCCTACGTTTGCCAACGACACCATAGCCCGCAATACCAACTTTAAGAATATCTTCAGCCATTTTTATCCTTTTTTCTCGGTTATTTCATCATACCACTGACGCGCCGTCTCGAATCCCTCACGCAGAATTGCGCAATCGACCCTATAAGCCAGGAATCTAAATCCAGATTCACACAGGATCTTCAAGTAAGCCTTATCTCTCGCAACAGAGCCGGCAGCAACTCCTGCATCTTCGATCACCTGAACGAATTCCTTTAAGATTTTGAGAAGACTTGGGTGCTCAAGCTGGCCAGCAAACCCCATCGCCTGTGACAGGTCGTAAAGCCCCAAATATATCAGATCAAGCCCTTTCACCTTTGCGATCTTCGGAAGGTTACGCATCCCATCCTCGCCCTCAATGAGAACACCGACGAACATCTGTTCATTCGCGGCACGAAGTTTCTGCTGCAAATTCTCATCAGAATAGCCATGTGCCCGCGTAAACGGGGAAAGCCCCCTGCTTCCCTCTGGGGGATATTTTGCCGCTTCAACGATCCGCTGCGCCTCTTCAACCGTCGCCACATGCGTAACCATTATTGCCTGAGTTCCAACTTCAAGCGCGCGAAGAATATTTTGGTCACTTCCATCTCCTAATCTGATGATGGGGGTGCAACCTGCAGACTCGGTAGCGTATATCTGATTTTCCGCCGTTTCAAATGATGTGGGCCCATGTTCCATATCTATGATCGCAAAATCGAGGCCAGAGGTTCCTATAACGTTCATGACCGATGGGGATGAGAACATTGACCACGTCCCAAAGACACTTCCACCCGAAGCCAGCTTTTTCTTCATCTGATTGACCTTTAACATATTCTTTACTCTCCTATTTCCTTCCATCCGCGTAAAGCGGATAGAATTCATCTCTTGCCATTATCTTCTCAGCATCCTTCAGGTCTTTTTCCGTATCGACCGAAATGCTGTTATAAGTGGATATTGCCGTCATTACCCTTACGCCGTGTTCAACAGCACGCAGTAGTTCCACTGACTCCGCTACTTCAAGCGGCATCGGAGTCATCTCCTGAAAATCCAGGAGAAACTTCTTTCTAAATGGCATGATAGCCACCTGTTTTAATCGCGGGCCAACTCTATTCCTGGTGTTAGAGGGAATTGGACTGCGCGACATGAACAAAATGGCGCCCCGTTCATCTGTGACAACCTTGACCTCGTTAGGGTCCTTCCACTCTTCTTCGTTCGCTTGCGCAACAAGTGTCACCAACTGCACGCTTGGGTCATCTCTTATTGGCTTTAAGGCCAATTCAACCATTCCGGGGTGGACCAAGGGCTCATCTCCCTGAACAACTACAACAATGTCATCATCCTTTAGAGCCAGCTGCCTGCATGCCTCCGCCACACGCAACCCTGGCCTCGCAATATCCTTGGGCGTCATGTAAACTTTGCCCCCAAACTTACTTACGACAGCACGGATCTCTTCATCACATGTAGCAACAAATACATCGTCTACGCCACGCACTAGGCAACATCTCCGATAAACATGCTCTATCATGGGTATTCCCATAAGACACGCAAGCGACTTTCCGGGAAACCGGGAGGAGCCCATCCGTGCAGGTATTCCTATGACGACTTTCATATTGCCCTCTTTTTCTATAAACCTATTGTAGCGAAAAGCATATCTGCAAGACCGTTCTTTTCCATAAATTGCACATAGCTATTATTGATACCATCCATGAATACTTCAAATTCTTTTTTTAGCGACGCAGACACATCTTCTCGAACAGCCCCTTTTGGGAGTGTAGGCCTCATGCAATCCCACCTGGACTTTTGTGGCTGGTGAAGAAAAACCCAATTAAGGTTGTTGATGATGCTCGTCTGCTGAAAACCAACGGCTTCGATATTTCTGAACCCGACAGCATAACACACCTTCTTTAGTGTATCGGCCGTAAAATAGTAGAGATGTGGTTCCTGATAATAGAAATTCCGGTACTCCTCTACATCATAGAACGACACCAGGGGATCATTAAGATTTGGCACTTCGATATGGATCTTTCCTCCCGGCCTAAGATATCTCTGTAACATGCGAAGGAACTCGATAGGATCCGAAACATGTTCAAGCACTTGAAAGAGGCAAATGTGGTCATAATTGTTAACTGGCAATGAGCAGTTTTCCAGAGGTACATCGATAGTGGGAACGTTCTTGATCTGCGTTGCATAGTTGGCCTCACCCCTGTTCAACTCCAGCCCCTGTACCTCAGATACAAATGGCTTCACGCTTGCAAGAAAATAGCCAGTACTGCTTCCTATTTCCAGGACACGATGATCAGCTTTCAGATACGGCCTAATTCTCCTGATCCTTTCACCCTGCACAGGCAGGAATGAATCAAAAAGTGAATCAAGTTCATTTTTCACGCCAGGGTGATATTCCTTGGCATACTGATCTGCGTAATAGTCATTAAGCTTGTTTGCATAATGAAGCGCTCCTAGCAGTCTTGCAAGGCCGCACTCGTTGCAAGCTACGACCGTTCCCGGTTTGTCGTAACGAAGCTTATTAGATACGATCTCATATTTGTTCGATCCACAAAGGAAACATTTATCGCTCATTGGGTACTCTCCGTTTCAATGCAAAACGATTGGTTAACTCCCCTAGTCCTTCTATCCTGGCTGTATATGTATCGCCATCCGTCAGGAACCTCATACCAACTGTATCTGGCGGATTACCCGTAAGGACGACATCCCAAGGATCAAGCGTTATCCACGATGATAGCCAAACAAGAATACGAGGCCATTGCCATATCTGTTCACTAGAGCGAGCGCGGCGGATCACTTCTCCGTTCTGAACTGCCTCGATCAGGCAATCAGATGCATCGAAGTCTGTGTCTATCCATGGCCCGATCGGGCAAAATAAATCCGGGCATTTCGACCTTGCTAAGTGATGATCGCGCCCTTCAATATTATCAACAGTTGCATCATTTCCTATCGTAAACCCGAAAACAGCCTTACGCACCTGATCAAGTGTAGCATTTTTCAATGTCGACCGGATGACAACACCAAGTTCGGCCTCTCCCCACCATGGCAGGTCGGGGAAAGGATTGTACACAGTCTGGCCTGGATCGCAGACACAATTGCCTGATTTTATGAAGACCATGGGTTCCTTCATGGCAGGCGAATATCCCTCAATACCTGAGAAATTGATAGCGATCGCAATAATTTTACCGGGTCGACATGGAGCAAGTAATTGCACGTCTTTTAACAAAGCTACTTTGTCGCCTGGTTCCCACACATTAAGAGGATCACCCAGCAGGTTGAAAATAGTATCCCCTTGAACCATTCCGGTCTGCGGTGTCCCTCCTTCTGTGGTATATCTCACAAATTTCATAAGAATGCTTTCGGATCTTTTCTTTAGGCAAGACACTGCTTCATATACTGCCCAAACTTGTTGATATTAGTTAACAACTCACCTCTGGTCACTGAAAACACAGAAGGAACGATCAATAATACACCGATACTCGCTACTGTATAGAGCATTCCACTCACCAAGAACGAGACAAACATAGAACTTATCACCATATCCATACTCTTTGAGATCATCAATGCAATCGTGGTAAATATCACTGCTGTCCCCAACTGATGAAATAAAAGCTTCCAGAAAGGCATACTGAGCATGCGGGCATTGAACCACAGTTGAACATTGACGGCCAGAAAAGTAATGATAATGGTCTTAAGAGCTAAGCCGGTCGCTCCGGCGGCAAGACCATAGCTGCTAACAGGAGCCACCATGAAATAAGTCACAGGAAGGCCCAACACGCCAAACAGGATACCAATGTTACGATACAGAGATGTTTTTCCTGTCGCAAAAAAAACCTGCCCGCTCAACTGCCCATATGTCTGTAACATTGAAAAAAAAGCCATGACAGCTACTGCCACTACAGCCCCCTTATACTTTTCTCCACCCATAAGTACGACCACCTTGTCTGCCTGAACCGCAATAAAACAGGCAAAAAAAGCAGATATCGCATATAACATCGGAATGTATCTACGAAAGAGAGCCGCCATCTTTTCCAGATCACCCATACCATGCGCAATGGAAAATTCGCGCATCAAAAGGGGCACCATCGCAACAGTAAAGAGAAGGCTGATGGAGCTTAGCTGGCTTGAAAATCCGAAAAATCCTTGTTGAACATTACCACCATACCTCTGCAATATCCACCTATCCCCAATCTCAGCCAAAAAGACCACTACAATATAATAGGTAACAAGCGGATGGCTGTATTGCGAGAATTCTCTTATATAAGACTTCTTCGAGGAGGCATCAATTTTTAAGCTTACACCACGAAAAGGGGCAACGCGACGTAGAGCATATAAAAAAACTCCGATCAAGACCAGTGTAATGACAAGCTGATATGAGAAGTAAGACGCCAGATTCAATCTACCAACAGCAAACAGGGCAACGATCGCAAGTCCGCTAATGACCTTTTGCAACATCCTCATTTTCTCTGCCGACACTGTGACCCCATAAGCATCACCCATCAACCACAATATCCCAGAGGCCCACATGAAATACGCAAGTAAGGCAGCGATCCAAACATATACCATATTTTGGTCAGGCCAAAGTTTGCCAGCTATCCCCAAAGCCCATGCGATGGTCACAAATGCGGTAATTGCGACCAGGATGATCAATGATATGCGCAGGTAGAAGGAAACTATTCCCCTGTCGGCTTGACGCTGAGACAGCTTCGCAAAAAAACATTGGGACGTTCCCATATCAAGAAAACTAGTCGTCCGTGCAAAGAAAGTCGTCAAGAAATTGAAGTCACCAAAAGCGGCAGGACCCAAAGCGCGCGGAACAACGCTAATGGTCAAAAATCCAACCACCAGCCCGATAAGATTCGACAACAACTTCCAAAAATAACGTTTTTTTAATGAGTGCTCAGACATTCAGGTATATTACCCCATCGTTTAAGATAATCCTTAGAACAGCAAGCATATTTCTTTGCATACTCTGCCCTTGCATGCTGAACGTCTTTTGATAGCCACCATTCAACCACATTATCGTATATCGAACTCAATTTATCAGCGGCCTCCTGCGGGTTCTCGTAGTAGATCCCCGCAGCCTTGAGCATATCGATATCCCTTTGAGCTTCATCGGTCAGACAATAAAATTGTGGCCTCCAAAAAAGAATGATGGGTGTACTCATAGCCATACTCTGCAACATTGACGTGGACATGTGATCGATCACAATAATGCGTGAACGTTCAATGGTAGGAACAAGCTTTTTGGCAGTCAAAAAGCGCGTGAGTCCGCATTGATCTCTCATGTATTCCACCTCATGGGTTCCAAAATGATCGAAGTGCGAACGATAAAGCACTTTCGATCTAATATCACTCGGAAGCATGCTGAAGAAACGCTTCTTATCGTTCAGATAGTCCGTGCCATCTTCAGGTGCCCTACCACTTGAGAGTTTAGATAAGTACTTCGGGCGAAAACCACCAATAAATAGCACATCACCATTAGATGCCCTGTGCCGACCGCACTTCCAGAGCATCGGTGATGGCATCGGGATAATATCACCCTTATAACAATGAGGGGAACTCCAACCCCACGAAATAAAATATCCCGATGTCTCGTATTCTATTTTACCTTGTGGATAGGACCTTAATTCACCGTATCCCCCACCATGTTGTGACGCTACCCACCCCCCCCCATGTTCTACATGTTTAGCCACTTCAAATGATGCTTCACCTGACTTATACACATCTATACCGATCCAATATTTCCGCTTAACACGGCGTTTCAGCGCGGGTATCCCATCAACAATGTATGCTGGCAGATTCCTAAGAATATGTTTCTTTACGACACCTTCGTATTCATTTAACGGAGAAAATTTCAGTTCATGCCCTTCAAACTCTTTAACTGAACATTTTGGAATGACCTTTTCATCATTAACAATTTTTAGATCCTTCAACCTCATCGCTTTGAGATATAATAATAATTTATCTTTTATCGACAAACCATAAACATTGCCCCAACGCACATCACCTGGAATAACATTAAAAACGCTCTGAACACCTCGTTGCAGATACGCTGTTATTGATTTTCTAATAAAGGCTTCTGATTCTATCTTTAGGTCGACATATTTGATGCTGAATTTTGAGAATAGCCCCTCATGGATAAGCAATGACCACAGGTACAAATTATAATCATCGCCATGAACAACCCTTTGCAACGAATTAAAATCCTGTAATCGCAAATTAACTGTCGGACGTGGGATATTAACAATAAATTCTTCGTCAAAAGTTTGCACTGCATATTTAAGGCGTATGTACCTATCATAGAATATACCCAACCATGAACTTAACCAAATTATAGAACATACCTTCCAAAACTTTACGGAATATTTCGTGCCATAGTAATCATTCATTGCTTCGGCCAGCGGCGAAATTATTCTATCGATAAGGCCGTCGATATAATTTGTTGCTTCGCAGAGACTTCTCTTGTCGCTCCACGGATTAGGAGCAAGAGTAAAACAGTTTTGTTCCATGACTCCACGTGTCAAATTACCATCAAAACACCATGGCCCCATGTATACTGCGTTATCATCAACTGATGGCCAGCAATCCTTTCGACCAGTTAACACCAATTCTCTCATGGAATAATCACCTAATCCCAAACTTAACCTTGTCAACGACATTTGAATAAGAACAAGTGTCCTTGATCATTAATTTTCTAAGAGAGCCGCCACCATACCCATCTGTCGACGTCTTAAAAGTAGAACCGGTGAGAATATACAATAATACAGAGATCTTTTTTCTCAACGAGGCAGAGTCTGAATACCCGATCATCGACCTTACCATCACAGCAACATAAACCATCCAATATTTGATAGACTTAAGTTTTGATCCGTTCACCCATTGCATTTTTGCATACATCCGGCGTCGGGCTAAGCTTAGTATATCCTTGGGATAGCTTATCATATTCAATGCTGCCACGTAGTTAGAAGCATTTTTATCTGATTGTTCTGTTAAATATGCTTCTTCATCTTTGATTAGTCCATTTTTATGGGCATACCAGTACACCGGAGACCCGGGCAATACTTGGAGCATGTTTATCGAGGCATCTCCATTGCTCGATCTACATTTAAGAAGCAGCGATTCGGTCTCTCGAAGAGTTGCTGGAGATTCTCCCGGCATACCTAAAACAAGCTGCGGACAGTGGTATATTCCTAGATCATTAGCGACCTTGATCGCTTCGAGGTTCTCAGCTACGGTAACATTCTTATCCATAGTGTCAAGAATCTGCTGGCTTCCGGCCTCGATCCCCAGACCTATTTCGACCATCCCGGCTTTCACGAGATGCGGCAATATATCCTTATTACGAACCATTGCATCAGCCCTGACACCAGCTAACCTGAATGCGACATCACGCTTTCGCACACCATTCAGAAATCCCTCAAGCCATTCGCGTCTCCAAAAGAATGATTCATCATCAAAAACGAAGAATCGTACATTAAAACTTTTAGTGAGATAATCTATGTAATCTAATACGCTCTCGATTTTTCGTTGCCGAATGCCCATTACATTTCTGTGGCAGAATGAACATGCGTTTTGACAGCCACTATTCACAGACACCATCATTGCCTTTGAACCTACCGGCAGGCGTTCCATTATCGCCCTGCTCAAGGGCGGATAGTTAGGATTGATTTCAAGTTCCCGACGTACATCCCAAAGATATTTATTGATATCAATAAGGGAAAAATCTCTGATCATGGGAATATCGTTCAGATCAGCTTGTTCGGGATACCCGGTGAACACTAGATCACCATCCTCACCCTTGAAGATCAGACCCTTTATTCCGTTAAGTCTGTTTGTATCTACTTTCTTGAGAGAATAATCATAGGTAGCACAGAAATGCTGAACAGTATTGTATGCCTCGCCAATAAAACACAGATCGATACCACATTTATTAATAAGCAAATCTGCGCTGATAGCCGCATTTCCTCCGATGATAAAATATATGTCCCTTCCAATCTCGTTTTTGATATGCTTTGTCAAATCCTTTATATAAGAATACGTTGTACTTGTAACGGCTGAATATCCAATGATGTCTGGCTTGTACGTGCGCACCTGTTCAACAATTTCTTCTCTGGATGGTCTGTCTGTATCCATGTTGAGGATTTTAACCTGTAACCCATTCTTCTTGAACGCATCCGCTATCAAAAGACATCCTTGAGGCAAAGATCTGCTATATGTATTCCTAAGCGGCGGATAAAGCAGGAGGACTTTACCTGGCATGCGCACTCCTAACAAATATAATATTCACATCATCGTCCTCTATCTAACTGGCACCCCTTTTTATGGCATATACTGTATTTCGGCAGATTCATCTAACCACCATGTATGAACACAATGGATTAAGTGGACTTCTCTGGATTGAAAACCTATCTAGCCCAAAGACCTCTTTGAACGCTAAGGTTTCACCGGGAAACTCATGACAATTCAATTCATCAAACGCTAAAATACTTCCTTTTGTCAACCTATCCTTAATGGATTCAAGACACTTTTTTGTTGGCGAATAAATATCAAAATCAAAATAGGCTAAAGCAATAATTGTTTCGGGATTGTCCGTCAAGTAATTATCAATCATTTGAGTCGCATCACCAACAACAAGTTCATACTTTTTCTTATGAGGAATAGGACTTTCCATTTCATGGCATTTTAGTATTTCATCTAGATACAAATCATAGTTTTGGGTGACACTATAATCCCCTTTAGACAATTTATTTCCATCTTTTTTATCAATAATGGGAAAACCAGAAAACGTATCAAAACCGACAATCTTTCTATTGTAATTATAAGGCTCGTAAATCCCTCTAAAAGATCCAAACAAAGCAAGATTTTGCCCCCAACGCACCCCAAATTCCATCACCACACCGTGTATGCCCCGGCGGCCACCCAAAAGCGGCCAGTCGTGGCCACTTCAAAAGCGGCCACTCGGATAGCCTTTTTTCCGCAGTAAACTAAGGGCTTTCAAAACAGCGGCGGGACGTTACTCTCTCCTCCATTCAACAAAATGAAAGG
>ORJL010592304.1_pt1 | contig 62928 bp, 60 predicted proteins | sample 1779941 | NCBI WGS metagenome assembly ORJL01 (sample SAMEA104232317, study PRJEB22302) | groundwater metagenome | biome: forest; feature: aquifer; material: groundwater | place: USA | collected 2011-08-07 | depth 5.8 m | reverse complement strand
AGGCCGCCGCAGCCAAAACAAGATTTTTCACCTTCGTCACAGTTTATTGATTTGGATAAAAGTTGTCAACACTCTATTATCTACTGCCCAACAAAAGATATAATAAATTCTAGAATGCAGGTATCGGTAGTAATTCTTAATTATAACGGATTCCAAAATACCATTGAATGCATTGCTTCTATGCGGGAGCAAGCAAAAAATTCAGCGACTATAGAGTTAATAGTTATCGATAACGCGTCACAGGACAGATCAAGCGAGACCTTAAGAAAAATCAAGGATATAACCTTTATACAAAATAAGCAAAATCTTGGTTATTCGGGCGGGAATAACATTGGGATAAAATATGCCTTGCGAAATAAGGCAGATTATATTTGTATTCTAAACAACGATGTTAAGCTCGATAAAAATTTAATTAGAAACTTGATAAAGTCAGCCGAAAGTGGAATTGTTTCCCCCAAAATATATTTTTATCCCGGTTTTGAATTTCACGCGAGCAGATATAAAAAATCAGATCTCGGAAAAGTAATCTGGTATGCAGGAGGGTCGATCGACTGGGACAATATAATTGGAATACACAGAGGGGTGGATGAGGTAGATAATGGCCAATATGACAAAACAGAAGAAATTGATTATGCAACTGGAGCGTGTATCTTTGCCAAACGCGAAATTTTCGAAAAGGTTGGACTTTTTGATGAAAAGTATTTCTTGTATCTTGAGGATATGGACTTTTCCCTTAGAGCAAAAAAAAGTGGATACAAGATAATATATGAACCCAAAGCCGTCATGTGGCACAAAAACGCCGCATCAGCAGGAGGTTCAGGATCAAAGATGCAGGATTATTACATATCCAGAAACCGCTTATTATTTGCATTCAAGCATGCAAAGGTAAGAACAAAACTTGCCGTTATTAAACAAATTGTAAGTCAGGCGAAAGACCCTGTTAAACGGGCGGCACTTATGGATTTCGGCTTAGTGAGATTTGGTAAAACCACAAGAAACCTATGAGTATTTCTGCGCTTATCTTGACAAAAAATGAAGAAGCAATGATACATGACTGCATCGCGCAGCTTAATTTTGTTGATGAAATATTAGTACTAGACCAGAATTCAAATGATAAAACCACACAAATAGCAGAAAAACTTGGAGCTAAAATCATCAAATCTCAAAATAACCGATTCGACCTGGACCGAAATATATTAAAGGACAAATCCTCAGGTGAGTGGCTGCTTTATGTTGATGCAGATGAAAGGTTACCGGAAGCAACTATTGCAGAAATAAAAAAGCTTATTACTAAAAAAACATACTCAGCCTACTACTTTCCCAGACAAAATTATATTCTTGGTCGATGGCTAAAACATGGCGGTTGGTGGCCCGATTATGTACCCCGTCTATTTGCAAAAAAAGATTTGATTGGGTGGGAAGGGCCGGTTCATGAGAGTCCAACAATCAAAGGTAAATTCGGCCATGCCGAAAATCCAATTAAGCATCTTACAGCCCGCAACATCAGCAGAATGCTGGATAAATCCACCAAATGGGCAAATATTGAAGCGCAATTATACGCAAAATCTAATTATCCACCGGTTACAAAAGTTAAAGTTACTAAAGCGATTATAGGTGAATTTACGCGAAGGTTCATATTGAAATTAGGGTTCCTAGATGGTTTAGTCGGACTAATTCAGGCAATTTTTCAGTCACTGCATGTTGCGATGATCTTAGTTTATCTGTGGGAAATACAAAACAAGAGTATCGAAATATACAAAGAAGCAAAACATGAATAAGCACCTCCTGCCATATGATATCTACGAAAGACACAGGAGAGTTGCCGAATTTATAGATAAAGATGATACGGTTCTGGACGTAGGCGGCGAATTAAACCACTTGGCACAATTCACCAAACCCAAAAAAATATTAGTTGCGAATCTCAATACAGGTGACGTGATAATCAAAAAAAATAACCTACCGTTTAGTCAGAATTCCTTTGATATAGTGTGTGCAATTGATGTGCTTGAGCATATCCCCAGAAATGAAAGAAAGCCATTTATCATTAGGTTACTGGGCATCGCAAAAAAAGGAGTAATATTGTCATTCCCTGTGGGTACAAGTCACCATGTATCTTACGAAAAGAAAATGCAAAAATATTTGGAAAATAAAAAAATCGACGTGACTTATCTTAAAGAACACATAAGATACGGACTTCCACAAAATGACGAAATTAAAAAGGACCTAAAAGGGCTGCAAATGGACTACTCCTTTTCGGGCAATATTACTTTAAACGAATATCTTTTCAAAGTATTCATTTTTGACCCTAAAATAAAATTTTTAAGAAGAATAATTTATTATCTGAAATTATTACTCAATCTTATTACGAATCCAATTTTATACAATATACTCTCAAAAAAATCTTACTCAGAGGATGTTAATCGCGAATATCTAGTTATTTTCAAATAGTAATAAATTATGCACAAACCCATGAAAATAGGATTTTATAGTCCCTATTTAGATACTTTCGGTGGTGGGGAGCGTTACATATTAACTTTAGCCTCACATTTGTCAAAAAAAGAAAGGGTAGAAATTTTCTGGAATAATGCTTCAATAAAAGCACCGCTTTCCAAATTTTTAAAAATCGACTTATCTAAAACCCGCTTCACGCGCAATATTTTCGAGGAAAGAAATATAAACCGGTTTTTAACAACCAAAAGCTATGATTTAGTTTTTATACTTTCCGATGGAAGCATCCCCCTTTCTTTCGCAAAGAAAAACATTCTTCACTTCCAGGTGCCATTCATTATGGACAAAATATCCAGGCTAAACCGGATAAAACTTAAGAATTATAAATATGTGGTAACGAATTCATATTTTACAAAAAAATTTATAGATAAAAGCTTTAATGTTAATTCTCGTGTAATCTATCCTCCTGTTGATATCGACACATTTTCGCCTAAATCAAAGGAAAAAATTATTCTGTCTGTTGGACGTTTTGGTAATAATCAGCTTCATGTAAAAAAACAGGAAGTACTAATAGAAGTTTTTAAAGAGCTTTACAAAACGAAAAACGATTGGAAACTGTACCTCGTCGGCCAAGCTAAGAAAAAGGACCAGAGCTATCTCAGACAGTTAAGAAAAATATCTTCAGGTTATGCGATAAGAATAATCGAAAATGCCCCACGCCACGAACTGAAAGATCTATATTCCAAATCAGCAATATATTGGCACGCGACAGGTTTTGGCGAAGATGAACTAAAGTCTCCGCAAAAAATGGAGCACTTTGGGATATCAACCGTAGAAGCTTCCGCCTCCGGAGCAGTGCCGATCGTTATAAATCTTGGAGGTCAAAAAGAAATTATTACAAACAAGAAAGACGGATTATTATGGTCAACTAAAACACAATTGTTACAGCAGACACTAGAACTAATTGATGACAGAAAAAGATTCGTGAAATTATCTCAAAACGCGATTAAAAATAGTAAAAGATTTTCAAAAGAGGTTTTCGTAAAAAAATATGAGGAACTTATTTATTAAATTTCTTCCAATAATAATCCTTGCGGGTACTGTATTGTTATTTTTTATGCCGCAATTGGTTACTGGAAAATTACCAATTCCCGCCGATACACTAGTCGGCCTGTATCATCCATGGAGGGATACCGAACTTCAGGGATATAACATGGGCAAGTATCCATTCAAAAATCCGTTAATAACAGATCCCGTACTACAAACATATCCCTGGCGCAAAACAGTGATCGATAATATAAAGAACTTTCAAACGCCGCTCTGGAACCCGTATAGCTTTTCCGGCCAACCACTTTTGGCAAATATTCAATCAGCAGCCTTGCAACCTATGAACCTACTATTTCTTATTCTCCCTTTCAATATCGCCTGGGTTGCCCAGATGATGCTTGGAAGCGTACTAACGTCGCTATTTATGTATATCTTTTTAAGATCACTAAATTTACAAAAAATACCGTCACTTTACGGGGCAATAGCTCTGCCGTTTACCGGCTTTTTTATTGCATGGCTAACATGGGGTACAGTGAACCTTACGGCATCCGTCCTTCCCCTAATATTATGGTGCATCAACAAAATTACCAATAAACTGACGCCCTTATATTTCCTAATCCTAACAATTGCTTTTACGACAGCATTTTTTTCGGGACATTCACAAACAGCAATATATATAATATTCACTGCTTTATTTTTTGCATTATTTAAGGCAATATTCCAGAAAAAATTGTGGCTATTTATAGTAGTTTTCCTAAGCCTGGGACTGTCACTGATAATTGCGTCGCCTCAACTTTTACCGGCTTTTGAATTCCTAAAATATTCAAATAGGGCTTCTGATCAGCTTTATTTTCCCAAAAAAGAAGATTGGTTTATTCCGGTCAGACATTTAATTCAAATCATAGCGCCGGACTTTTTTGGCAATCCCACAAGGGGAAACTACTGGGGAGTTTGGAATTATGGAGAATTTGTTTCTTTTATCGGTATCACGCCGTTATTTTTCGCACTGCTGGCAATCTTGAAAACAAATAAGAAAACGGTCTTCTTTGTAGTGCTTACTGCAATAGCATTACTGCTTGCCGTGAAAAATCCCGTTTCACAACTTCCATACAACCTAAATCTCCCAATCGTATCCTCTATGCAGCCATCAAGAATAATCTTAATATTAAATTTTGGCTTAGTTGTCCTCTCTTCTTTTGGCTTGGAACAATTTTTGGCAAAAAAACAAGTAAGATCGTGGTTGGCCGCCGTGTCAATCCTGCTTGTGCCCTTGTTGATTTTAATTTGCTTTGCCTATGTTGCTCCGGATATTTTTCCTAAAATCCAAAACATTAATGCCAGTCAAGTTGCAACTCGAAACCTAATAATCCCAATAACCACGGTTATTTTTGCCTCAATATTAGCAATTCTGAGTTTTAAAAATATTAAAACAAATATAACGATTACATTGATATTTTTGCTAACAATTTGTGAACTTTTTTATTTTGCATATAAATATACTCCATTCACCCCAAGGGGAATCATTTTCCCCGGCACAAAAATAATCGACTATCTGTCAAAACAACAGAAACCGTTTCGGGTGATGTCAACAGACAGAAGGATAGCAAGCCCCAACAGTCTCACGCCCTACAGGATAGAAACAGTAAGCGGATACGATCCGCTATATTTAAAAAAATATGGCCAGCTTGCCCAAACATGGCAATCTAATAAAGTAGGAGAAAAAACGGGATCATTCAACAGGTTTATTACGCCGGAAAATTACCACTCTAATATTACAAATCTGCTGAATGTTCAATACATCCTTACGTTTAACGATATCAACAACCAGCAATTTGAGAAAATTATACAGGAAGGCGAAACCAAATTATATAAGAATAATAGTGTTCTACCAAGAGTGTATTTCGTGACCGAAATAGAAAAAACGCAAAGCCCCGACGAAACTCTCGAAAAATTACTCACATCCAAAGATCTAAAAAATATTGCCTATTCGCAGGATTTCTCATTTCAAAATGGTGACCCCGATGCGAAAGCGCAAATTTTGAATTACTCCGACCAATCTATAAAAATTGGTGTATCGACCAAGCAATCCACGCCGCTGATTATATCGAATATTTACTATCCCGGATGGAAGGCATACATAGATGGTGAGGAAGAAACAATTAACGAGGTAGACTATTTACTGCAAGCAGTAACCATTCCCAAAGGTGAGCATACTGTATTTATCACATTTAGCCAGGGAATATTTTATCAATCACTGATAATTTCACTTGCAGGAGTAGCAATATTGGTCATGTTCGCATTAGTCATATGGAAAAAATCAGCGTAGTAATACCGAATTATAACGGCGCAGATCTCTTGGCAGTCAATCTTCCCAATGTAATTAAATTTTGTCCAAATTGCGAAATTATTGTCGTGGACGATGCGTCAACAGACGGTTCGATAAGATTAATTCACAAGAAATTTAAAAAAGTTAAGTTAGTACAGCTTAGACAAAATGGCGGATTTGCCAATGCCTCAAATGTTGGCGCAAAAACTGCTAAATCAGACCTGATACTGCTTATGAATACGGATGTATCGCCAAGAAAAGATTTTCTGCGGCCTGCTTTAAAATATTTTAAGAACGCCAATACATTTTCTGTTGGTCTTGAAGATCAAAGCCATGAAAACGGAAAAATAATCCCAAAAGGCAGAGGGTCAGCGGTGTTTAGAAGGGGATTTCTGATGCATTTTGCAGCCACGACAGATCGCGGGGTAACTTTATGGACATCGGGCGGCTCATCCATCTTCAACAGAAAAAAATTCTTAGAACTGGGCGGATTTGACTTGATTTATAAACCTTTCTATTGGGAAGATATCGACCTCGGGTTCCGAGCCTGGAGAAAGGGCTATGTCAGTTTCTTCGAACCACTATCAAAGGTTGACCATTACCACGAAAAAGGATCAATTACCAAAAGCACATCATCACTGCGCATAAAATCAGTATCATACAAAAATCAATTTCTGTTTGTTTGGAAAAATATCCACGATTATTATTTAATAGCCCAGCATTTTATATGGCTGCCATATCATTTAATAAAAGCTTTAATCAATTGGGATACAGCATTTTACTACGGTTTCTTACTCGCAATTTTGTCTATTCCAAAATTGCTTGAGACAACAGACAAACCAGATTATATAATTTCGGATAAAGAGGTGATAGAGAAATTTAAAATATAACTATGCGAACGGTAAATAAGGCCACAGTTACATCAAACAAAAATCATAATGTTTTGTGGGAACCAAATATTCAGCCCAAAATAATTGTTGTGATGCCTGCCTACAATGCGGAAAAAACCGTTACGGACACATATAACGATTTACCAAAAGATCTAATTCAAGAAGTGATACTTGTGGACGACGCGTCAAGTGATAGGACAATAGAGAAAGCGAGAAAACTTGGTATAAAAGTCTATCAGCACACAAAAAATAGAGGATATGGTGGCAACCAAAAAACATGTTATATAGAGGCCCTCAAAAGGAGCCCGGATGTTGTAGTCATGGTCCATCCGGATTATCAATACGACGCAAAATTGGTCGGGATACTCTGCGAAGCAATAGTAAACGGTAGGGCAGACATCATGCTAGGATCCAGAATTCAGACACGGCACCAGGTTCTTGCCGGTGGCATGCCTCGCTGGAAATATTTTGCCAATCGTTTCTTGACCCTCGTTGAGAATCTTGCCCTTGGGCTCAATTTATCGGAGTACCATACGGGGTTCCGCGCATATAGTAGTCGGGTTTTAAAAACCGTTCCTTATGATAAATTTTCCGACGATTTCATTTTTGACCAGCAAATGCTGATATCTGCGCTTTCATACAATTTTAATATTTCAGAAATACCGGTACCCTGCAAGTATTTCAAAGAAGCCTCGTCAATAAATTTCGCAAGATCTACAAAGTATGGGCTCCTGACCCTATGGACGGTGCTACAGTATCTTCTGCACGATTTAAATATTATAAAATTTAGCATCTTCCATCATAAAAACAGCTAGAGTCTAATAAGAAAATCTTTTTAATATATTAAAGAATTTATCCTTGGTCTTGGGATCAACCGCTACCTGTAACAGTCCTACATTTCTCAAACCGTAAAAGACGCAAGAGGGAATTGGGGCAAGTAAAACGCATGGAATTGTCGCCAAATCTTCCTCACCGGCAACAACCACGACAGATTGTTTCCCAGAGCCGTAACAATCGGAAATAGTTTGCGACAATTCTTTGCAAATACTCCCGGCGGCATTTGTGACCTTTCTTATCGTTATTCCCTTTTTGAAACCCAAATCTGTATAGCTTTGGAATTTACTCAGTCTCTGAATCCTCAAATCTATGATGGCTAGATTAGGTATAATTCCATGTTTCAAAAAATCAAAAGTAGTTTGATCACCAACTGTTGTTACAAGTTGACCTTCCTGTATATCAAGGGGTTCCTTAAATATTTTGCCGAATGGTTTTTGAAGGTTTTCTCTTAGTGACTCAGGCAATACAAAATCTCTCTTCAATAAAAATTGTCGATAATTGATGCCCTCACGGTTAATAATGCCTTTTCTAATGAAACTTGAAGAGATCTTTAATCCGTCTTTAATAATTATTCGAAATGACATTATTTTTAATGGCACAAGACCATCGTTCTGCCTTCTAAGGTTAATTAGCTCAGCACCCTTTTTTGTTTCATTAGTGACAATAATCGCTTCAAGATTTTTATCCACCATTGCGGTTCCGTAAATATCATCGAGAGGAATAATTTGCGATCTGGTCGAATATCCGCGGCGCACGAGAAATGCCTCTACTTGTTTTTTTCGCTCACTAAAATTCTGGAAAGTATTTTTCCCTAGTTTCACGGCAAACTTATCAGATACAACACCTATGGAAACGAAATCGGATTTTTTAAAAGCAAAATCCAAAAAAGCCTTATGGCCCAGATGAAACAAATCAAATGTTCCACCGACTGCCGCTGACCGAATTTTGTCTTTCATATGACACATAAATTATATGGCCTATATTGATACAAAACAAAATGATAAAATTCTAGGGTGAAATTAATTACGATACCTACCCTTGCGGACGTACATGTACACTTAAGAGAACCGGGAGGAACACAGAAGGAGGATTTCGAAACAGGGACAAAGGCAGCTGTCGCGGGTGGATACACACAAGTTTTGGACATGCCGAATAATACACCCCCGACAATTTCAAGAAAGGACCTGCTGGATAAGCAAAAGCTCGCAAAAAAAAGAGTGTGGTGCGATGTAGGATTTAACTTCGGCGCTTCTATCTCTTCGATAAAATACTTCAAATTGGTCAAGAAGCATGCATTCGCACTCAAGGTTTACATGAACCAAACAACAGGAACTCTTCTCATAGAGTCTCAAGAAGATAGAGAGCAGATCTTCAAAGCGTGGAACAATACTCAGCCGATTATGGTTCATGCGGAAGGTGAAACAGTGGAGACTGCAATAAACCTTGCAAAAAAATACAATCGTAAATTACACGTATGTCACGTTACACATGACCAGATATCCTCCATAAAAAAAGCTAAAAAAGATGGACTTTTTATTAGCTGTGAGGTTTGCCCACACCATTTATTTTTGTCCCATAAGGACATCCCTAAACTCGGCAGCTTTGCAATGATGAAATCACCCTTGCTTTCGGAAAAAGACAGAAAAAAACTCTGGGGTGCGATGGCCGATATTGATATGATATCAACGGATCATGCTCCTCACACAACTGGTGAAAAAATGGATCAGTCTTCTCTAAAATATGGTGTGCCGGGCCTGGAAACAACCCTACCATTAATGCTGTGGGCAGTTAAGAGAAAGTTAATATCTCAAAATAGGTTAGTTCAAATGCTTTCAGAAAATCCAAGGCGCATTTTCAACCTGCCATTACAAGAAAATACATATCTGGATGTGGACACCGCAAGAAAAATCAACATAGGAGAAAAAACACTTTTTACAAAATGCCAATGGACCCCTTTTAAGTATTTAAATGGGATAGGAGAGATAAAAAGAGTAGTTCTAAGAGGTAATGTGATTTTTGAAAACGGAAAATTTATTGGCAAGCCCAGTGGTAAACTAATTGAACCGATAAATTAATATGGAAGAACACAATTACTACAAAAGTACCAAAAATAAGCTTTTTTTTGATATCGAAACAATCCCCGCAAAAGATGAAAATAAAGAAGCGGCAGTCAAAATTACTTTACACAAAATTACTCAGAGAAATCCTAAAACAAAAATTACCGGTAAGCTTAAAGATTTTGCCTTCAGACAAAGCGCAATTTCTGGTGATTTCGGCCGGATCTTTTGTATTGGGTACGCTATTAACGACCAGGATATCGAGATAATCAACGGAACTGAACAGGAAATACTAAAAGAATGGTGGGAAGTAGCTAATCAGGCAGATTTATTCATAGGACATAACATTATGGATTTCGATTTACGCTTTATTTTCAAAAGATCAATTGTGAACAACATAAAGCCTGCCGCAAAGCACTTAAACCTTTCGTTCGCAAGATACAGAAATTTTCCTATATTTGACACAATGCGGGAATGGGAAAAGTGGTCTTCCAGCTATGTCTCACTGGACTCACTCGCAAAAATCCTGGATCTTCCTTCGTCAAAAGACGATATTGACGGCTCACAAGTGTATGATTACTACCTAAAAGGGAAGTATGAAGAAATATACACCTATTGCAAAAAAGATGTAATTTTGACTCGGGAAGTTTACAAAAAAATGACTTTTGAGAACGCCTAAATCCTTATGCTAGAATCAATAAGTGAATCTGCGCAGTAGGTCGAACATTTTACCTATAATATTTCTTATAATTATTTCAATCTTCGCCCTGAAGGATCTCTTAAAACCGGGACTTTACACAAGCCACGACGGGGAAACACATACGGCAAGAATTGCACAGTACTACCAGGCAATTCTTGATGGCCAATTTCCCCCCAGGTTTGCCGGTAGTTTTTACAATGGCTTTGGGAGCCCTATTTTTGTATACATTTATCCACTCCCTTACATGTTGGGGTCAGTCATTCATCTAGCCGGCTTTTCATTTACAAATTCTTTCAAGTTACTGATGGCACTCAGTTATATATTTTCCGGAATATTCTCATATTTATGGCTTAAAGAATTATTCAAAAATAGGCAGGCGGCCTTTTTGGGGGCTATGTTCTACATGTTTTCCCCCTACAGGCTTCAGCTCATCTACGTAAGAGGATCTATCTCGGAACACCTTGCCTATGCATTTTTACCTCTGGCCTTACTTTTCATAACAAAGTTTAAGGGAGAAAAATCCATGAAGCTAATTGCAATGTGCGCACTTAGCATTTCGGCGATAATGCTTTCACAAAACCTCGTTGCATTTATCGCACTACCGGTATTAATTCTCTATTCCATTATTATTGATCCTAATCCAAAATCGGCTAAAGTTTTGAAACCGACGCTTCTGGCAGTAATTTGGGGATTGTTCATTTCATCATTTACATATATCCCGGCCATATTTGAAAGGAACTTAATTAAATTTGATGAGGTATTTAAACTGGTTTACGGATCGCATTTTGTAACGATTAAACAGTTAATACGATCACCTTGGGGATACGGGTTCGATCTGCCAGGCACGGTAAACGACCAAATGTCCTTTCAGCTTGGACTGGCTCATATTTTGGTGCTTTTGCTCGGTCTACTACTTATCGGCACAATTTTTTTTGTAAGAAGGCGAAGAGGCAACAACATAAACATCAACATACCAACCGATTATCGAATAGCGTCATTCGCATATTTAATGATTGTGATATGTCTATTTTTAGTTATAGACAGCGAAGCAACAAAATTAACATGGAAATATTTTAGTGTTATTCAGGTCATTGATATCCCCTGGAGAATATTGGGTCTAATACCTCTTTTTACGGCAGTAATCGCATCCTTCGTTATTGTGCGGACAAGGTCTGGTGCAATTTTTATTTTTCTAATTTTCGCGCTGATTGTTGCAAACCGAAACCACGTTAGGATAAATAAATCTTTGGCCTTTACAGATGCCGACTTTATTAATTATGCAGGAACGGCGACCCAACTATCAGAATTCACTCCCAAAGCACGCAATTCTGTCTCCAGTCCAGCATTTACGGACAAAACATTGCCTGTTACCGTTGTCGGAGGGTGGGCGAAATTTGAAAACATAGCATCAACTTCAAAGAAAATTGCGTTCAAAGTAACAGTTATATCAAAAAAAGCCCAACTGAGGATCAACAAATTTTACTTTCCTGGGATCCAAGTTAAAGCATATAATAAAGATACCTATGTCCCGGTGGAATTTGGTAGTTTTTCTACCGGTGAAACGAGACTGGACACAACAAAGGATACTAATGGATTTATTTTTATGCCGCTTCATAATGGAACGTACAATATGGAAGTAATTTTCGGAGAAACCCCGACAAGACAACTTGCCAATGCGATCAGTTTAATATTTTTGTCAATTTCCCTCTTTTTCTTGGTAAAACATGGTAAGCAACTTTAAACTTACAATATTGCTTTTGGCCCTCGCTTTTATTTTGCGTTTTTTCAACCTGGGACAAAATCCGCCTAGTCTCAACTGGGACGAAACCGCACACGGCTACAACGCATACTCAATCCTAAAAACAGGCAGGGACGAATATGGCCTAAAACTTCCCCTGTATTTTCGCTCTTTTGACGATTACAAGCCGCCGCTTTACACATATCTTGTAGTGCCGTCGGTCGCGGTTTTTGGATTAAACGACTACGCTGTTAGATTCCCCTCAGCACTTTTAGGTACATTTGCCGTGCTTTTCACATATTTTATGGTATCCGAACTTTTTAAGAGTAAAAAAATAGCGCTTATAACAGCCTTTCTTCTGGCAATATCCCCTTGGCACCTTCAGTTTTCGAGAGTAGCCTTCGAAACCAACAGCGCAATTTTTTGGTCGGTCGTGGCTACTTGGGCTTTTCTGCGGGCAATGCGCTCGCAGGGTTCAAAAATATCAATATGGATATGCCTTTCATCAATCGCATTTAGTGCAAACTTGTATATGTATCACAACTCAAGAGTATTCGTGCCGCTCTTTGCCTTATTACTTTTGATACTTTATTACAAAAAGCTAATCCACATAAAAAAATATTTGTTTTTACCTGCAGTAATTGCCTTAATGGCAGTTATTACTCTCATCCCCATTGCAATATCGGACGCCGGCCAAGTCCGCTTCAAGGGTACCGCCGTATTTGGCGATGTGTCACCGCTTTACAAAGCATCGGCCCTAATTCTGGATGACGAAAAATCTGGCGGGTTAATTCCAGGGCAAATTCTACATAATAGACGGTTTGTATACGTTCCCATCATAGTAGAGAATTATTTTTCTCACTTCCGGCCGTCCTTTCTATTTTTTGAAGCGGATATGGAAAGGCATCATGCACCGCTTATGGGATTGCTTTATATCTGGGAAATACCATTCTTGCTTGCAGGCGTGTATTTTTTGATAAAAAATTCATTTGATGTTAAAACAAAGGCAATAATTTTCTGGTGGTTTTTAATTGCACCGGTTGCCTCATCCGTAACGTGGGGGGTACCGCATTCGCTCAGGTCGGAAATATATCTGCCGATGTATCAAATATTCACAGCCCTAGGTATATATTTTTTAATGCAAGCCGGCAGAGGCAGAACGATTGTTTATATCCTATCCATTATTATTATTTCCAATTTTTTCATTTATTTGCATCAGTATCATCACCATATGCCGCTGGAATTCTCAGAGGCGTGGAAATATGGTAGAAAACAAGCGGCTCTTTATTCAGAAGCAATGAAAGATAACTATGACAGGATCATCGTCTCTACAAAGCTGGAGCAGCCCCACGAATTTTGGCTATATTATCTTAAATACGACCCAAATCGGTATCTAGCCGAAGGTGGCACGATTTCCGGAAGTTTTAGGGAAGAGCGAAATAGGTTTGACAAATATTTGTTCAAATCCATCGATTACCAAATACAAAAAAAAGAGGCGAAAACATTATTCGTAGGACGTCCGGAAGAATTTCCGTCGGATGCAAATGTGCTGAAAAAATTTAATTATTTAAACGGTCAGGCTGCAATCTATGTTGGTGAATAAAATAAAGCTGGAACCTATTTTTATTCTATTTACAATCACCACCTTGGCATTTATTTTAAGGTGGTGGCATTTTACTTCTAACCCGCCTAGTCTTTATGTCGACGAGGTATCCCACGGGTATAACGCCTACAGCATCTTAAAAACAGGCAGGGACGAATATGGCTCGTTTATGCCTTTCTTTTTCAGGTCATTCAATGTTTATAATCCGCCTCTCGCAGTCTATTCACTTGTCCCAAGTATTGCCGTCTTTGGTCTTAATGAATTTGCTGTGAGGCTTCCTGCTGTTCTGTTTGGAACATTGTTTATTCCACTTAGTTATTTTTTCATACTTTTACTGACAAAAAATAAAAAATTAGCATTAGTGTCCGCCTTTTTCCTTTCAATATCCCCCTGGCATATACATTTTTCAAGGTTTTATCATGAAGCCAATTTCACGGTATTTTTTTCCACATTCGGAATAACACTCTTTTTGCTTGCAAGAAAGAAACCATATTTATACGTGCTTTCAGCATTATCATTTGCGGCGGCTATGAATTTTTCTCACGTTGGAAAAATATTTGTTCCTATGTTTGTGCTGCTAGCAGTATTATTTTTTCGGCCAAACCTTCCCGGGAAACTAAAGCCTATCATTTTGGGATCAATCATTCTTATCGCTTCACTATTACCTCACATACTAAATTTAGACAAATCACTGGCAAGAGGGGCATCCATTAGCATCATTGGCTCAGGTGATATGAAAGTGGAAAACTTTATCAACGGATATCTATCACATTTTTCCCCCAAATTTCTTTTTAATAGAGGAGACTACCAAGGCAGACATTCGGTTCCAGGTATGGGAGAACTTTATGTCTTCGAAATTCCTCTCATTCTATTCGGCGCATATTTACTAATAAAGAATAAAGAAAAAGGATACAAATTTTTACTTCTCTGGCTTCTGGTAGCACCAATTCCCGCCGCTCTTACCACACCAACACCCCACGCCGGCCGGGACTTGACAGTCTTACCGGTTTGGGCTGCAGTATCGGCAATTGGCTTACTATTTATGATCAAAAATTACAAGTGGTTTATACTGCTTCCCCTAATTCCCATTGCCATCTATAACCAGGTAACCTACTTACATCTCTATCACATGCATTATCCGAAAGAAAAAGCAGTCGATTGGGCAGACGGCTATAAACAAATGTCACTGGCCGTAGGGGAAAGATATAATGACTATGAAAGGTTTGCAATTACTAGATATTGGGGCCTTCCATACATATATATCCTCTTTTACTTACAATTTGACCCTGCAATATATCAAAAACAGGCGGAGGATAAAAATGCATTCGACAAATTCGAATTTTATCTTGGGGCGCCAAAGCCTAGTGACAAAAAAACTCTATTCGTCTCAACCGCCGAGCACAAGGACAATATCGTAAAAGAAATAAGATTGAACAATGGTGATCTTTTTTTCACCGTACACGAATGATGATACTAAAAACCTTAATATTTATATCCTTGTCTATAAACATCTTCTTCCAGCATGGTAAATGGTCTTTTGACACCTGTAACGTAGATATTGCCAAGATGGCAATACCCCCGGTGATCTGGTACGAACAATCTATAGACGGCAAAGCCCAAAGGACCCTATTCACAAGGTTTCTTCACAACAAGCCCGGAGTATTTATGTCGGAAGCCGCCAAGTGTTATTTTCAAGCGCTAGATCCATTTTTGCTCTATAGAATAATTGGTCCCGCCGGTCTGTTATCATTCATTATCATTATCTACAAATTGATAGACTCAAAAAAGTACTTAATGCTGTCCATCTTATTCACCTTGCCAATTCTACCGTTCATCAACTTTCCCGTCACAGCGCAAATCATGTTATACAAAATTACCTCCATTGTAGGAATATTCTTTTTTATAAAAAATATTAATGCCTCAAAAACCTAATATCATCTTATTTTTAATATTATCTCTTGCCGCAATCCTGCGCTTTTATCAGCTTGGAATAAATCCGCCATCACTCTATTGGGACGAAGCCTCGCTGGGTTACAATGCTTATTCAATTCTAACAACCGGTGCAGATGAACACGGTAGGCCATTTCCAATTACAAATTTTGCCGCATTCGGCGACTACAAACCACCCATATACATTTATGCTGCGGTGCCAGCAATTGCGGTATTCGGCCCCAGTGAATACGCAATTAGGTTTCCATCTGCACTTTTTGGAACGCTGACAGTCCTAGTTTGCTACTTTTTGGCAAAGAAATTATTTACCAACGAGCAAATCGCACAGATGTCTGCCTTACTCCTTGCGGTTTCACCCTGGCACATACAACTTTCCCGCGCGGCTTTCGAGGGAAATCTAGGCTTATTTTTTTCCGCAGTCGGTATTTTATTCTTTGTAAAATTTACAAAAGACAATTCGAAATTTATATTCGTGTCGGCTTTGTCCTTTTTGGCCGCAATGTACACTTTTACAGGCCAAAGGCTTTTTATTCCCCTGATTTTACCAATTCTTGTTTTAACATTTATGAATGATGTTAGAAAACATATCCGGTTATTGCTTTTTGCACTTGCAATATTTGCCATTATTTTTTACCCGCTATTCAACTTTTCCTCAAAAACAATTGAAGGAAAACTTAGGTTTGAAGAAGTCACAATATTTAAAGACCTCGATCCTATTAACGAATCAGCCACATATAGGGAAACCGATAAAAACTCAATTATTTCGAGAATTATTCACAACAGAAGGATTTTCTTCACAAGAGAATTCTTGAGTAACTATTTCGATGCATTTAATCCGGGTTTCCTTTTTGCCCATGGGGATGGTAATCCAAGGTTATCTATCAGGGACATCGGTGAACTTTATTATTTCGAACTGCCGCTAATTCTAGCCGGCATCTATTTCCTGTTTAACAATAATCAGAAGTACAAATTACTCATAATTGGCTGGCTATTGGTTTCTCCGCTGGGTCCGGCAACGGCCAGGGAAACACCGCATGCACTGCGGATGGTTCATATCCTGCCGACTTTTCAGTTTCTGGCGGCATACGGTGCGTACAATCTAATAAATCGCATGTCATTCAAGCGACTGCTCCTGCCAATAACAGCATTGCTGATATTAATATCAATTTTTTACTACTTGCATCAATACTACCTGCACTACCCAAAAACTTATTCGGGTGAATGGCAATATGGTTACAAGCAGGCAGTAAATGTTGCAAACCAAAATTACAATGCCGTTGACAAAATTATCGTAACCAAAAAATTAGGCCGGCCATACATATATTTTCTGCTTTACAATCAAATAAACACGAAAGATTACATCAATAGTGCGGACATTGTCAAAGACAACTTTTTCTTCTACCATGTTAATAGTTTTGATAAATATTATTTTACGGACGATTTTAATAAATATACGGGAGAGAAAAATATCCTGTATATAACTCCCCCCAACGGTCTGCCGGACGGAGCAAGGAAGTTAGAAACAGTTCAAGATTTAGGCAATTATGCAGTTTTTGATATCGGGATAAAATGAAATTAAAAAAAATCGGATACAGTCTTGTTTTTTGGTGCTTCATAATTACTCTGTATGTAGTCACCCGCACAATTAAGCTAAAAGTTATCCCAATCTTTACCGACGAGGCCATTTATAGCTATTGGGCACAAGTCGCACTTCACGATCCCCAACATCGCTTCATTTCGCTCGAGGACGGCAAGCAACCGTTATTTATTTGGCTGGCAGCCATACTGCAAAGATTTATAAGCGACCCGTTAATTGCAACAAGGTTTGTATCGGTTATATCCGGCCTTGGTTCCCTTATCGGAATCTATCTGCTGTCCAGAAAATTATTCAATGAACAAGTTGCCAAGCTGGCAATGGTTCTCTATATAGTACTCCCCTTTACGCTTCTCTATGACAGGCTCGCTCTTTACGATTCCCTCCTTACGATGTTAGGTATATACGCCGTTTATTTCTCGGTACTTATGGTAAAAAAGCCCGACTTGGGTATCGCACTGCTTAACGGTTTTGCCATAGGACTTGCAACTATTACAAAATCATCAGGCAACTTTTTCTTATACCTACTCCCGTTCAGCCTCATTCTTTTTGAAAAAAAGAATCTCCAGAGGAATATTATTAGATGGATTCCGTTATCAATATTGACGGCCGCCTTATCCCTTGTTATATATAACTCGCTCAGACTTTCACCGCTTTTCTACTTAATAGCCAGAAAAAACTTGGAATTTATCAGGTATCCGCAAAAAGTAATACAAAATCCCTTGGAATACTTTTTTTCAAATCTTACTGCGATAGCAGGATGGCTCTCAACTTATTTATCGCTGCCGCTCTTTATTATTTTTATTTTTTCTACATTGTTTGTAATCTACCGAAAGAACATCAAGGGTTTTTACCTGATCATCATTATTTCTGCCTCGCTTACGGCAGAGCTTTTATTTAATAAAATTTTATATACCCGCTTTGTATTATTCTACGTTCCCTATATTATTATTCTAATTGCATTTGGTATATACAACTTAAAAAAAGTATTAAAGGTCAACGAAAAGATAAAAGTTATAATAGTAATCGCCCTTTTTGCGCTACCTGCTTTAAATTCCATAAAAATTATCTATCAGCCAACTTCGGCAAACATCCCAAAAAACGATTCAGACCAGTATTTAAACAGTTGGCCGGCAGGCTATGGGGTAGAGGAGGTTATCAAATTCATTAAACCTCAATCAGCAAATCAGACAATAAACATTGCAACCGAAGGGACTTTCGGGCTTATGCCTTATGCTCTAAATATTTACTTTTACCAAAACACAAATGTGCAAATTCATTCTTTTTGGCCGCTTAATCCGGACGATTTACCCGAACAGATTATACAAATCGCAAAGAAAAATAAAACATATGTCATTTTTTACCAGACACAAAAGTCAATCAACAATCCAAGCTTCAAGCATATAAGTTCGTACCGGCAGGGGATAGGAAACAGTTATTTAAGGTTATATGAAATCATCCCCCAATAATAAGATTCATGGAACCGTAATTATCGTCACAATTATATTGTTGGCAGCTATACTCGGGTTATATAAACTGGCAACCATTCCTGTGGGCTTTAACGATGATGAAGCTGCATTTGGTTACAATGCGTATTCAATACTGAAGACAGGCAAAGACGAGTGGAGTCGTTTTTTACCATTCCCTGCATTCGAAAGTTTCGGGGACTGGAAATTAGCCTTTTATCTATATGCCACCATACCCTCTATTGCCACTTTTGGTTTAAACGAATTTTCAACACGTCTCCCGTCAGCCATATTTGGAATTTTATCCATATTAACGACTTTTATAGTTACCTCCAAACTCTTTAACCGTAAACTTGCGCTTATCACTGCTTTTTTACTGTCAACATCACCTTGGCATATTATCGCTTCCAGAAACGCTTTTGAATCGGATGTGCTTATCTTTTTCATTACACTTGCAACAGGATTATTTCTATATGGTTTGAAAAATACGAAATTATTCATCCTTGCCATGATTAGTTTTTCAATATCACTTTATGTGTATAGATCGTCATGGATATTCACGCCGTTTTTTCTATCATTCCTGGTCTTCATTTTCAGAAGGGAAATCATACGTCGCAACTTAAAATATTTAATAATAGTCCCTATTCTGGCCTTGCCTCTTTTACCCGCGGTCTTATCATTTAGTGGCCAATCGAGATTTTTACAGGAAAGCTTTTTAACCGGCATCAGCAAATCGGGAATCATAGATGCAACAAACGAGAAGAAAGGAGCATGCCAGCAAGAAGTCAATGGAATTTTATGCAGGGCAATTTATAACAAATACGCAGCCTTTACATACACATATGCTAATAATTACTTAAAAAGTCTTTCATATCCAAATTATTTTGAAAAATCTACCACCACCGGATATCAGTCTTTTTCAACCAGAAGTGTTATGTATTTTTTTGAGTTTTTCCTTTTACTACCTGGTATCTATGTGTTTTTAAAAAATAAAAATTATTCCACAAAAACTATCTTAGTATGGATTGCAATTGTACCTATCGGATCGTCTGTAGCAGGGTATAACAACTATGGACGAATTAACATTATTATGCCTGCCATCCAAATTGTCACTGCCTCGGGCTTACTGTATTTTTGGAAAATTCTTAATGAAAATGGGAAAAAATTGTTAATACTTATACTTGTACCCATAATCATTTTTTCTGTAATGAAGCTCCAGCTGGACCTATTTTTAGCAGAACCTTTCGATAACAGCCGCTATCAAAGATATGTTTATAAAAGTTTATTTATGCAGCTTAAAAGTTATGATAATAATTATGACAACTTTTACATATCCACAAATGTGGATGATGCAAAGCAGTATATTCATTACTTGTTTTACAATTCCATAGATCCAAGTTATTATTTCAATAACTCCAAAAAGGGTAAAAACGTGGACGGGTGGATAGTACTAGAATCAATTGGAAAGTACCATTTTGTGCAGGAAGATCTTGATTACAATTCTTTGCCTCCAAGATCAATTGTTGCTAGGCAAGCATCACAAAATACGATCAAACAAGCAAAAGCGCAAATTCGTGACCTAAGAGGTGAAATTATTTTCGAAATTGTTGATGTAGATGAAATAAAATCTTTCCAAGCAAAAAATGAATTATAAAATTACGCTGATTTCCATTGTAATCTTGGCATACATTTTGCGGTTCTATCACCTGGGGCAGATTCCCCCTAGCATTAACTGGGATGAGGCAAGCAACGGTTACAACGCCTATAGCATTTTAAAAACCGCCAGAGACGAATACGGAATCTTTCTTCCACTCTATAACCGTTCGTTCGACGATTACAAACCGCCGCTTTATATGTACTTAAGCATTCCAAGTGTTAAATATTTTGGGCTTACAGAACTTGCCGTGCGCATCCCTTCCGCCATATTAGGGACACTTTTGGTGTTAATCATGTATTTCTTCACGAAGAAGCTGTTCACAAGCCAAAAAGTCGCGATGATAGCATCATTTCTGCTGGCAATAGCTTCATGGAACATTCACTTTTCCCGGGTCGGATTCGAATCGAATATCGGACTTTTCTTCGGTTTCACCGCCATGACTCTGCTCCTGTATTCTCTGCCCCACAAAGGGGAAGAAATGGCCAAAAAAAATATCTTGCTTCTCATCTTGTCGTCCACATTTCTTGCCTTAAGTTTCTATTCATATCATTCCGCAAGAATATTCATACCGATTATTTTCGCAGTCTTCGTAATTATTTATAGAAAGGAATTTTTAAGCATGCCAAAAAAATTTATTTTCTTATTTTTTACAATTCCAATAATCTTAATTGCGCCCTTCTTTGTCACCGCCCCTGGCGAAGCCATTCGTCAGAGATACCAAACCGTATCACTTGGCGCACAAAAGGAAAGCACAGATGATTTTATTAAATATGTACAGCAGGATTCCGGTTCTTTTTTCTCAAGACAAATTCACAATAGGAGAATACTAATATTTAGCACTTACTTACAAAACTATCTTTCACACTTTAACCCTGAATTCCTATTTATTTCTGGCGACAGAAATCTTCGGCACCACACGGAAGGCTCCGGAATGCTCCCGCTATTTTTTATGCCACTTATATTAATTGGGCTCTATAAATTTATCAAAAAACATGACAAAACGAGCTTAGTTATATTGTCGTGGCTACTCGCGTCTCCCATAGCGGCCGCACCGGCTGATGCGGCTCCGCATGCGGTCAGGAGCATTTTTATGAGTGTAGGACTAATTACAGCGGCGACCGTGGGGCTAAAAACGGTAATAGACACGGCAAGACTAAGAACCTTAGCAATTATTGCGCTTGCCGTAGCCGTACTTTTTTATCTGTTTACATATCTGCATAGTTATTATCTGCATTACCCGAGGGACAAAGCCGAATTTTGGATGTACGGATTTAAAGAAGCTGTTGTCGAATCAATGAAATTAAGAGACCAGTACCCCGTAATAAATGTTGATGCTTCCATTGAACAAGGATATATATTTTGGCTTTTTTACAATAAATACGATCCGTTTGCTTACCAATCATCAACTGCCAAACCAAACATTTATAATTTCAGCTTCAACGATAACAAGGTAAACGAAGGTGAGCTTTATGTCAGCTTGGCAGACCATTTTTTACCGGATCTAAAATTAGTCAAAACCGTCTATTATCCAAACGGAAACGAAGCAATTAAAATAGGTAGAAAGAGATACTCATGGGAAAATGAAAACTGATTTATCCGTTGCAATTGCCACTTACAATGAAGAGACTAATATCGTGGATTGCCTGCAATCAGTAAAAAATATTGCTAGCGAGATAGTTGTGGTCGATGGCAATTCAACCGACCGGACGGCCGACCTGGCAAAATTACATGGGGCTACAGTCATCAAAAAACCTAACCGTCCAATGTTCCATATCAATAAAAATATTGCTATTTCCAGTTGTAAAAATGAATGGATACTTCTGTTGGATGCGGATGAGGTCGTGTCGCCGCAACTGGCTGAGGAAATCGTAAGTACAATCGCGTCCAAACCCGGTGAAAACGGATATTGGATTAGCAGAAAAAATTGGTTTTTGGGAGGTTTCTTAAAAAAGGGTGGTGCGTATCCGGATCCTGTAATTAGATTATTTAGAAGAGGCAAAGGAATATTACCGCAGATTAGTGTTCACGAGCAGGTAAAGGTAGACGGGTTAACCGGAAAACTAAATGAAGACATTCTGCACTATGCCGATCCTAACTTTCAAAGATATCTTGAGCGCGCAAACAGATATACAGACAGGACCGCTGTTGATTTCGAGTCCAAAAAAGTCAAAAAAGGTCTGCAAACAGCTATATTTTATTTCATAATAAAACCGGCTGGCACATTCCTAAATATATATTTTCGGCATAAAGGGTATAAGGACGGTTTCAGAGGGTTTGTTTGGGCACTTTTTTCGGGGGCGCATTATTTTTATGCCTATTCAAAATACTTAACGGATAAATCAGTCAAGATTTAGTGCTGGACGGCAAACACTGATATAATTTTTATGTGAAGGTTGCATTTGATATTTCTCCCCTCAAGACCGCAAGTGGGGTAAGGGGTATCGGTTCATACACGCAAAATCTCCTAAATAGTCTCCAGCAATGTCAAGAAAGTATATCGGTAACAACTTTCAGCGATGAAAAAATTCAAGATGCAGACTTAATCCATTATCCGTATTTCGACTTTTTTTCACATACCCTTCCCATCATAAGGACCAAGCCTAGAATTATAACGATACACGATGTAATCCCGTTAATATTCCGAGATCATTACCCGCTCGGAATTAAAGGTATATACCGCCTCTTGCTTCAAAAAATTGCCCTTAAAAATGCTGATGCGGTAATTTGTGACTCGAGTACGTCGATGCAGGATATTCACAAAACACTTGGTTATCCATTAGGCAAGATATTTGTTGTTTACTTGGCTCCCGCACCGGTTTTTAAAAAAATACAAAACGTAAAATATCTCAACGACACGAGAAAAAAATATAAATTGCCAATTAACTATTTTTTATTTGTCGGTGATGTTAATTGGAACAAAAACATACCCGGTCTTCTAAATGCAGTAAAAGAAACTGGAATTCATTTAGTCATGGTTGGAAATGCGCTGGTTGACAAGACACTTCCACAAGTACAAGAAATTGACAAGGAAATAAAAAACCTAAAAATAGACAAACGCATTACAAAAACAGGGTTCGTTCCACAGCAAGATCTGTGTGCAATTTATAACCTTGCGTCTGCAACCATCGTCCCGTCCTTTTACGAGGGGTTTGGCCTGCCTCTGGTAGAAAGCATGGCCTGCGCAACACCTGTATTGTGCTCAAATAATTCGTCTCTTACCGAAATAGGCGGCAAGGCAGCAATTTACTTTGATCCCTCCAAAGAACATGATATAGCAAAAACAATTAACACATTTCTGTCAAAAAGTATGACGGAACGCCAGAGGATTTCTAAAATATCACAAGATCACGCATCAAAGTACTCCTGGAGCAAAGTTGCAAGAGACACAATCAATGTATACAAAAGTGTGTTGGGTCAATGAGGAAATTACTCAAAAATGAATATTTCCAGATACTTGGCTTATTTATCGCATGGAGAACCGCTTTGTTCATAGTGGCATATATCGCGCCAAGTTTCATTTCAACATTTGGCGCAAAGTTTCCCTACTACAACGAAAGGCTAATCCCCTCTAATCTGCCGTTCTTTATTTGGTCCTTCGGGAATTTCGACGGTGTACATTACCTTGGAATAGCCAAAGACGGTTATGCATACCAATTCACACAGGCCTTTTTCCCTCTATACCCTATCTCCATCAAAATACTTTCGACCCTAACCGGGCTCAACCTTGTAGTTTCGGCACTCCTGCTGTCAAATGCGGCCTTTTTGGTAGGACTTTTCGCTTTTTATGCATTAGTTAAAAAATATTTCACTCGGCAAACGGCATTTTGGTCATGTATATTTTTACTCACTTTTCCGACATCCTTTTATTTTGGATCAATATACACGGAAAGCCTGTTTTTTTTGCTGGTAATACTATCATTCTATCTTTACGAAAGAGGAGTAATATTGCCTGCATTAATAATCGGATTTTTTGCATCACTTACAAGATTAGTCGGCGTTTTCCTGTCAATTACGGTACATAATTTTAAAAAGCCTTCCCTATACCCAATCCTAATAATTCCACTAGGTCTCGTTGCCTACATGCTTTACCTAAAAGTTAAATTTAACAACGCCCTATACTTTTTAACTAGTCAAAGCGCATTCGGACAACAGAGATCAACAACTGAAATTGTTTTATTACCACAAGTGATGTACAGATGGATTAAACAAATCGCAACAACTAGCGGGCTAACACTTTTTAACGCAATTTTCGAACTCACAACATTACTGATTGTACTGGCCCTGCTCGTCGTTGCATGGAAAAGGGTAAACAGGCAATGGGTTATTTTTTCATTACTGGCAGTTCTAACTCCCACACTCACAGGTAGTCTCGCGTCGATGCCAAGATACGTGCTGATAGCATTTCCAATATTCATTGTACTTGCACAAATTCAAAGTAACTATATAAAGATATTGATAACCATTATTTTTATTGCTTTACTGGCAATCTCAACAACTTTTTTTACCAGAGGCTACTGGATAGCATAGTCAAAAAGAAAATGATATCATCCATTCATGGGTTTTTATCAGCTACTTGCAATTAGCGTCACATTTAATGTTACGGCAAATATTCTTCTTAAAAAGGGAGTAAGTGCATTTGGCGGAATCAGTGGAGATAAGGCAAGAATTATTGCCGAATTATCGAAGGCGGTGGCCAACCCTTTTGTAATAGTGGGCGTTATTCTTTACGGTATGTCTTTTTTAATATGGCTGAGAGTATTAACGTTCAATGACCTATCAAAATCATATCCAATTTTTGCTACATGTGTCTTTCTACTAACAACTCTTGGGTCTTTGAAATTTTTAAATGAGGATGTTTCTGCGTCAAGGATAATAGGGATGATAGTAATGTTGATAGGTATTTTTATTGTTGCCCGTTCATGACAAGTGAAACTTGTAATCATCATTCCAGCTTTTAACGAATCTGCCACAATATACAAAGTCGTTAAATCCCTACCTAAGAAATTAAACGGGTTCCCCCAAATTATACCGCTTGTGATAGACGACGGGTCAGGTGATACTACTCAAAAAGAAGCCCAAAAAAGTGGTGCGTTAGTGGTCAGGCACAACATTAATAGAGGAGTTGGTGCGGCTACAAAAACTGGAATAGTTTGGGCAAGAAAGAATAATGCAGATGCGGCTGTGACTTTTGATGGTGACGGTCAACATAACCCTCGGGACATCGAAAAAATACTCAAACCAATAGTGGTGGAAAATGTTGATGTTGTCATAGGCTCTCGGTTTAAAAATCGACAAAATATCCCCATAGATCGCCTAATTCTTAATTGGGGGGCAAACATCATGACCCTCATCTTCTTTGGGGTCTTTTCCACAGACACCCAATCAGGCCTTAGGGCACTTTCAAAAAAAGCTATTAAAGCACTGGATTTTAAAACGGACAGAATGGAATTTTCATCAGAACTACTGCTGGAGGCCAAGAAACATAAATTAAAAATGAAAGAGGTTGCAACGTCTGCAATCTATACAAACTACTCGAGAGCCAAGGGCCAAAAAAATACAAACGCTATTCCAATCATATTAAAATTAATACTTAAATGGCTTCGCTAAGAAAAAATATTTTGATAACCGGTGCAGCTGGCTTCGTAGGGACACATCTGGCACCATACCTGGAAAGTAAAAAGTACGAAGTTACGGTATTAGTAAAAAATAGAAAAGAAAAACTGCAACTTAACACCAAAGACCGTGTTGTGATTGGCGATTTATCGAAAAAAGGTAACTGGCAAAAAGAAATTCATGGTGTTGATGTGATAGTTCATCTGGCGGCGCAAATATCAGCAAAAAAAGCAAGCCTATTTTATAAAAACAATACAATTGCAACAAAAAATTTAATAGCAGCGGCAAAAAATAACAATATAAAAAACATTATTCTGTTTTCTTCTGCGGCGGTTACCTCGATAAGACTCGACGATTATGCAAAAACAAAAAAAGATCAAGAAACATTTATTAGAAAATCAAGTATGAATTACGCAATCATACGTCCCTCAATGATATACGGGCCAGGTGATACAAAAAATGTTGGATGGTTAATTTCAGTACTTAAAAAGACACCGGTAGTTCCATTGCCCGGAGGCGGCAAGTTTGGACGGCAACCGGTATACGTAAAGGACATATGTACCATCGTTGAAAAAATCATTAAAAGGGGCGTAAGCTCGGAAATATACGAAATTCATGGCTACGAATACATAACCATGGAAAAGATGGTAAAAACTATTTTAAATAAGCTCAAAACCAGAAGACTCCTAATAAATATTCCCCTAACTGCACTGTATTTTGCAATCAGGTTAAACGAAACCTTACTTCCAAATCCAAAATTTACAACCGACCAGATTAGATCTTTGACATCGGGAGAAAGATTTAAAGGGGATCATTGGTGGAAAATGTTTGGTATAATACCAACCAAGTTTGAAGCTGGTGTAGCCAGCATGGTAAAAAAATAATGCTGACGTCAATTCAGATATTACTCCTGCTATTTATATTGTTCGCGCTTTCACGGGTAATATTGCGACTCAGAGAGAAGATAATTTCAACAAAAGCAGCCATTTTTTGGTCAATTCTATGGATTGGTGCCTTTGCTGGAATTCTTTCACCACAAACTACTACCAGGATCGCAGAATACTTTGGTGTGGGTAGAGGGGTCGATGTTATAGTGTACATCTCGCTCGCGCTTCTGTTCTATCTGGTTTTTCGCATATTCGTAGTTGTCGAGGATATCCGCCACGAAATAACTGGAATCGTAAGAACCATTGCCCTGCAAAAAACCCCAAAAAAGAAAATTAAAGAAAAAAAATGAAAGTACTCCTCGTCACTGAGTTTTTCCCGACAGGGAAAGATTTAAAGTTTTCTGGCGGAGTAGAGGCGCGAACTTACTTTGTAGGAAGGGAACTTGCAAAAACACACTCAGTCTATATTATTTCTTCCAAAATTAAAGGAGCCAGGACCCATGAGTTGATCGACGACATGAAAGTTATGCGGGTCGGTAGACCAAGAAATTATAAAGCATCGGCAGGGGACATATTAACCAGGATCAATTTTATACTGGAAGCGATCAAAGTTGGGAAAACTTTAGACGCAGATATTGTAGATGGCAGCAATTTTATAACCCATTATATTGCCAGGAAAATTGCCAATACCAATAATATTCCAACTGTAGCATGGTACCCGGATGTTTGGATAGGCGAATGGTTAAAAAATGTTGGCATATCGGGAATATTTGGGGAATTACTGGAGAGGTTAAACTTAAGGGCAGAATTTGATGCGTATATTGCAATCTCGAAAAACACAGCCAAAAAATTAAAAAAGTTTGTTAAGCAGAAAATACATACAATTTATTGTGGAGTAGACTTGGCTGAATTCCAACACAAAGGCATAAAATTCGACACACCTACCGTCATTTGCGTAAGCAGATTAACTAAATATAAAAAAATTGAAGATTTAATTTGGGCATTCGCATCAATTGTCAAAAGCGGACGAAAAGCAAACCTACTAATAATTGGCCGTGGACCACAGGAAAATAAATTAAAGGAAATAGTAAAAATGGTGAATTTATATAATCACATAACATTCAAAAGTAACCTGTCCCGCACAGAACTGGTTAAATATTTCAAGTCGTCACATGTTTTTTGTTTACCCTCCGCGGTGGAGGGTTTTGGGATATCGGTCATTGAGGCATCAGCGGCAGGCATACCTTATATTGTATCAGACATAGATGTTTTCAAAGAAATTACTAGGAATGGGCAGGGGGGCCTTTTATTTAAACTAGGAAACATTCATGATTTGGTATCAAAACTGGACAAATTACTAAGCGATAAAAAGTTTTATGGGAAAAAGTCAAAAGAGGCACTTAAACTATCAAAAATATACGATTGGAAACAGATATCAAAAGAAACGGAAAAGGTTTACAAATCGTTAATATGAAAGTGGCGGTATTAATAGATACATGGTTTCCTTTCGTGGGCGGTGGCCAGATTAACGCATGGGAAATTTCAAAAGGTTTAGCTCGTAGAGGCAACAAGGTTGAGATAATCACCAGAAATTGCGGGACCGATCATCTTAAGCCTTTTAAAAACCTCAACATAATTAAGTTAGGTAATTTATCGAAACCCGGCGACGATATGGCTAGGATTAGATATCTTTGGCAGGCCCTTATTTATATCAATCGTAACCATTTCGATTTAGTAATGGCCCACGCTTTTCTTCCCGGCTTAATTATTAAAATCTTCATGATTCTCAAAAAGAAACCGGCAATATTAGTAGTTCATGGAACATCAATTGGAACAGAATTGAACAAGGGTCCCAAGGCATTGCTTGAAAAATTTATTCTGACCAAAATTAAATATTCGGCGGAAATCACGGTTTCAAGGGATTTTCCAAAAATAAAAAACGTCAATAGTAATATTATCTATATTCCGAACGGCATTGACCCGATATTTTTCAAGAACTATAGGCCGGTAAAACGAATAAAAGACTCACTCCTTTTCATTGGCCGTCTTCACCCTCAAAAAAACCTGACAAATCTCATTGAAGCGATCAAGATCTTAAAAGACGAAAACTTCATTATTAAGTTAATAATTATTGGCGAAGGTCCAGAAAAACAAAAAATTCTGGATCTTGTTGCAAAGTACCGATTAAAAGATTTAATAACGCTTGTGGGGGTAAAACACGGTCAGGACCTAATTAAATATTATAAATCCACCTCAGCATTTATCCTACCATCCATCTACGAGGGCCAAGCACTCACCTTGCTGGAAGCCTGGGCCTCTAAGACGCCTGTTATAGCAACCAAAACGGGTGATCACAGGTACCTGGTAAAAGAAGGCGTAAACGGATATTTTATCAGGGACTACGATGATCCCAAAAGTATCGCGCAGGCAATTAAAAAAGCACTAAATGATAAAAATTTGACCACGAAAGGCCAAAATGGTTACCGATTAGCAAAAGATAATTTTTCTTGGGATTCCACAATCCAAAAAATATTACAAATAATCAAAACTATAAATCCATGAACTACACTTCTCCACTATCTCCATCGAGGTATGACTCTTTTCAACTCCTTGAGAGAAAACTAAGAATAATTATAAAGGAGAAGCAAAAAATCCTCGATGTCGGATGTGGAAAGCTATTTTTCTTGGAATTTTTGAACAGAACAAATAAGAAAGTTAATTATTTAGGAATCGATGTAAATCCCAAGACAAATATAACATTTAAAAAGAACATTTCAGGAAAAATAGAACAAAAAAGCATTTTTTCATTCAAGTCAAAGAAAAAATTCGACTTGATTGTATGTTTATGGGTTCTTGAACATATGAAGGAGGATAGACAGGCTCAAAAGATAATGACCAATCATCTAAATAAAAATGGTCATTTGGTTATAGCAGTTCCCAGTATTTGGACTTGGCCTTTGGAATTCGGCAGACACGGTTTTCATTATTATTCACAAGAAACCCTTAAAAACATCACTTTCAATAAACAGCTTGTGGTTCAAGAAGTCTATGCAGCAGGGGGAGTATTAGGCTTATTATTTACGCTTGCTTATAACTGGCCGAGGTTTGTGATTTTAATGCCAAGCCTTTTCTTATATATAATCTTATCTCTTACCGGGACAACTACTTTATCCTGGCCACAATTTTCAAAAAAAGTTATAGATATAACTTGGTACCGATATCACAAAAGCCCAATGCTAGTAGGTTTGTATAACAAGATAGTGAGACTGATTGTAAAAATAGATAACTTATTTAAGATATTTCCCCAAAGCTACATTATAATAATGCAGAAGATATGAATTCATTCAAGATTAGCGTGATCATGGCAGTTTACAATGGCATGCCTTTTCTCAAGGAAGCTGTAAAAAGCATTCTTGACCAGTCATATAGGAATTTGGAGTTTATCGTTGTTAACGACGCATCAACAGATGATACCCTAAAGTACCTAAACGGCCTAAAAGATAAACGCATCAAAATTATCAATAATTCAGAAAATCTAGGCCTTGCTGCATCCTTAAACAAGGCTCTTGCATTCGCCAAGGGCGAATATATCGCCCGTATGGACGCTGACGATATCAGCTTGCCAAATAGGCTAGAAACACAGTTAAGGTATCTGGAAGATCACCCGCAAATTGCGCTTTGCGGATGTTGGGCAGAGTTGATAAACGAAAAAGGTGCCAAAATTGGTGCCAAAAGGTACCCTTCACAACCTGAAAAAATTAAATCAACTCTACTTCATTACCCTTGCATCATCCATCCAACTTTTTTTGCCAGCCGTAAGTTTTACACCGAACTTAAAGGTTATGATCCTAAGTTCGATTTTGCAGAAGATTACGAACTTTTAATGCGCGCAAGAAATAAATTTAAAATGGCAAATATAAACAAAACACTTTTAAAATGGAGACTTTGTGACAAACGAAGATCCAGACAGGACATGCACTTTATGGATAAAATAGATTTTAAAATTAAATTAGAATCACTTAAAAGAGATGGTTTAAGCATTTATGCATTATTTTTAGTCGCAAACAAATGTTTTATGACTTATATACTTCCCTTACCTCTAAAAATTCATTTATCAAAAATCCTCAAGCTTGCGTGAATTTTAAAATTGAATTACAAAAAATCTTAAAGAATCATTATGATTTGATTTTTGGATTTTTATTTTTCTTTTCATACAGAATATTTTTTACCTGGTTACTTTGGCACGGTCGCACCGTACCCCCCGAACCAGATGATTCTTATTATTATCTAGCCAGGGCAAAGCATATTTTTAATGTTAATAGCTTCGAAGATTTTAGGCTTCTACCATTTTCATTATGGCTAAATTTCCTAAGCGTATTTGTTCATTCAAATCTAGAAATTGCCTACAAAATAAACTTTTATATAGGCCCTGTTGCAATGTTTGCTGCTCTTTATCATTTTATTAGCAAACTGGAAAACAGTCGTAGAATTCGCTTACTATTGTTAATGGTAATTGCACTGTATTCCGGTAGCGGTGATTATCACGGTTTTTATTGGGTGGTTGGAAGTTATTACCAACTCGCTCTCTTCTTTATCATCCTTGCCTTTCTGATTGGCAAACAGAAAACAAACTTATATAGAATATTTCCTATATGTTTTCTATTTATATTTATTCATCCAACAAGTGCCTTTTTGTCTTCGATCTTCATTTTTTACCCTATCATGTTCTCATTATTTTCAAAAAAAGAGGCAAAGTTTGCGTTTAAAAAGCTATCTCCAATGTTAATTTGTCTTGCAATTTCAATATTTTTATATATATTAATCGGCAGAATGTTTCCGGATGGCAACAGTTCAGAATCATTCCAAACGCAAGCAGGACTTATAAAGGACTTCTTTTTAGGTAAATTAAATCCAATTAGCTTCCCTATCATTTGGCGGGAATATTTTACTATATTTTTTAACAATATAGTTACAACTATTACCTATTTTGTAATGTTAGCTCTGTTATTTTATCTTAAAAAATATAAACTTCTTGCAATATTCTTCTCAATATTAATAATTGTTTTATTATCATCATTTATCCCGTATGGTTCAAGAACACTCGGCATTTTTTGGCCGATTACCTTTTTTGTTATTGGCTATTTCTTAGTTAGTATTTGGAAAATACTTCAATCTATAAACACTAAAATTAAACTTGGCTTTCTGACCGTAATTCCACTTGTAGGTATATTTGCACTCGCAACGATTTTTAATATAATATTCATTTCTTCACTAAATACTACAAAGAATTATGACTGGGATAGATCATGCCCTTTGAAACTTCAAGATGATAATTTATACTTCACTTCCCTAGAATCTATGAACGCATTTTCGACCTATAATGGTAATGGAAAAAATTTGCATTTTTTATCTCTAGACGAAGTCAACAAATTTTCAATGATAGGCAATGTGATTGTCGAAACAAAAAAGGAACAAATACAACCTCCAACACTTTTTGGGGTCAAGAATTTTTTAGCTTCCAAAATAACCCGTCGAAATAGACCAACCTATGTCGAATATCCTATAAACGCCTTTACAACTCCTCCTGCAGACTCAGGTTCTATGCTCTCTAACCTAAATCAGAGTAATCTAATAATCAGCAGATACCTGGACTGCGGCCATTTTCAAGTTTCAGTAGTAAAAAAATTATGAAAATTTGTTCTCCACAACTTGGCCTTAATCCAAACACCTACTTAGGAGGAGAAGTTTATGACTATGAAATTATCAAGGGACTTTGTAAAAAAGGAATAAAAGTAGATGTTTTGCTACCAAAGAATAGAAAATACGAGAAACACTCAAACTTAAAAATAATTTTTCTCCCCATCACTCATATCATTCCTCCGCATATATTTAATATTTTAGCTCTGCCTTATATGTTAATAATGTCTAAAAAAAATTCTTATGACATCTTAAGGTTACACAACCCATATTTTCTTGGAATAGGGGGTTGGATTGTCAAAAAAATCTATCCCAATAAAAAAATTGTAACTGATGTTTTATTGGCAGAAGAAAGGTTAGACCTTAAAATAATCTTAAAAAGAACTATCCATATCTACGACCATATCTTTGTGTTAACAAATTATCTAAGAAAGTGGCTCGAAAAAGAATATGGTTTTGATCATAAAAAAATTACCGTTATTTATGGAGGAGTAAGTAAAGATCTTTATCCAGCAAATAAAGATAAAGACCTTATTAAAAAATATAAGTTAGAATCAAAAACCGTACTTCTCAATATTGGTCTAATGAGTGAGAGGAAAAATGTCACCTTCCTAGTAAAACTTTTCATGAAGCTATCCGTTAAATATAAAAATTTAGTCTTAATACTTTGTGGAAATGGGCAACTTAAGACACAACTTAAAGAGTATGTTAAAAAGTATAATTTAGAACATAAGATTTACATTCTGGATCCCGTTCATGGGGTTTCTAAAACAAAAATGTTTAATCTTGCAGACATTTTCATGTTCCCAACCAAAAATGAAGGATTTGGGTTGGTCGCTGCTGAAGCCATGGCTTGCGCTAAGCCAGTAATTGCCTCAGATAATACATCCCTACCAGAGGTAGTAGATAATGCAATCAATGGTTTCTTGGCAAAGACAAATGATTTGAATGATTGGTATCAAAAAACTGAAAAACTTATCCTTGATAGAAGTCTCCGCAACCGAATGGGCCTAAATGCAAGAAATAAGTCGGAAAAAATATTCTCCTGGGAATCTGTTAATAGACGGATTGTGGAAGGGCTGAAAAAAACATTATCATGACAAAAAAACTATTTATAACTTTAGTAAAGAAAATGGAAATATTTTCTGCAATAGCTGTTCGCCTAACCAAACTTACCGGTAAGTCAAATATACCCATTCACCCTAAACACTTAATAAAATCCGACATTTGGTTTGTCAAACATCTTAAAAAAAACGACTTAGTGCTGGACCTCGGCTGCAATAGCGGACAAATATCTGTAAAAATTGCAAAAAGAGTAAAACAAGTAATTGGTTTGGAGATAAATGAAATTCTCGTTAAAAGGGCACAGGAAGTAGCAAAGCAAAAAAAAATAAAAAATGCTGAATTTTTGCACGAGGATGCCAATAAAAAGTTACCTTTTAAAAATAATTGTTTTGATAAAATATTATGCTCGGACGTTCTTGAACATTTATATAAGCGCGACTTTGCACTTTCAGAGATGAAAAGAGTGCTTAAACCTGGCGGCATTTTATTTTTGGTTACCGATAATCCTGATACTTCATGGAAACGGTTACAAAAGTCACATGGAGTGTTCTATTATGCCGATCCCGAGCATAAGTATGAATATCCCAAAAAGGAGATTATTCAAAAACTAAAAAAACAAAATTTTAACATAATCTACATTGACACCATTACATATGATACACCCCTTAAAAGCCTTATAGATCTTGTTGGTGGAATCTCACTTGGTTTATACAAAATGCTTGGTAAATGGCGCCAAAATATGGTCAAAAAACACCCAGAGGATACGACTGGATACAAAATAATTGCCCAAAAAATATAAATGAAAGTGATTTTGATATCCGATTATTTCTACCCGTTTTCACCCGGCGGCAGTGAATGGAGCGTTTTTGAGCTTGCAAAGTCACTTAACCAAAATGGAGTAAAAACACTTGTAGTAAGCCTGAACTATGGTGCCAAAAAGTACGACATTTATAAGGGAATAAAAATCGTACGAATTCCTTTTCTAAAAAAAATCAAAAGTTCAAGAAGCGTTGTAAGCCCTATTTGGCAAAATAATCCTATATTTTTCATAATTTCTGCATATTTTCTTATTAAAATTGTAAGGGTAGAAAATCCGAACATAATTCACGTTCATGGAAAGTTCCTAATTCCGGGTGCCATTATCGCAGGTTTTATTACCAAAAAGCCGGTTGTTGTAACAATCCGCGATAAGCAAATACTATGTCCAATCGGCAAATGCTTTTTTACCCCTAAGCGCTTTAAGGCCTGCACCTTATGGCAATACTTGACTGTGGATTTACCCTGGTTTACCAAAAACTATACAAACCAAAGTTTGTTTGCCATCACATACGCCTTTTTTGGTTTAATCTGGTCAAAAATTTCCGGAGAAATAATAAAATATTTTGCAAAAAAAGCCACAGTAGTAACCACTATAAGCAATTCACAAAAGAAGTATTTGAAATTTGCAGGGTTTAAAAACGTCAAAGTTATTTATAATACGGCTGAATTTAAAAATCCAAAGGTAACTCCACCAAAAACAAAATCTGTTCTTTTTGTCGGCAAGCTTTCCAAAGGAAAGGGAATAGAACTATTACTGGACGCAGCAAAACAAATTCTCAAAATACACAAAACAAAATTTATCTTTGCGGGCGCCATTCAGTCGGATAAAATAAAAAGTAGGTTAAAACTAAAATCACTCAAGCCGTATGTAAAACTCTTAGGCAGTGTCGATTATGCAGATTTGCCAGCAATTTATAAATCTTCATCGCTTTTAGCTATGCCCTCTATTTATCCCGAATCGTTTGGTAGGTCTGCCCTTGAATCCCTCTCAGTCGGTACTCCTGTCGTAGTTACTAACATGGGTGCCCTGCCTGAAATTATCGAAGATAAAATAACCGGGCATATATGTCAACCAACGGTAAAAAACTTAAAAGAGGCTATTCTAGATGTTTTACAAAACGAGGGAAAGTACCGAAATAATATTGCTCAAAATTATAAAATTCTTAAAAATAAGTTTATGATAAATCCCACAAAAGAATATCTTAGGCTATATAAGGATCAAGCAACATGAACCTTGGTATTCTTTTGGGAATTGGAGAAAGTTTAAGCCAAATGGAAAAATCCGGTCAAAAAGACCGGTTTATTAATTTGTATTTAAAAAGATATGCAAAGAATTTTAGCAAGGTTTATCTCTTTAGCTACGATGATGAAACGGATAAATTACCAAACAATGTAATTATTGTTCCAAAAAAAACATGTCTCCACAGATATCTATACGCACTTCTTCTTCCAATAATAAATCGAAATCAAATAAAAGATTGCAATGTTATTAGAGGTTTTGGTTTAACCAGTGCAATTCCGGCTTTATTTTCTTCCAAACCATTTGTTTTTAATTTTCCTTACGACTACATTAAATTTTTAAAAATTGAAAAAAAGTATTTCTTTATCCCGATCTTCTATGTCTCAGAAAAGATTGCTTTTTTAAAGGCAAAAATTGTTTTTATTGCCACAAAACATAAACTCAAAAGCTTAAAAGGACGAAAATATATTTATTTGCCCAACGGAGTTGATTTGACATTATTTCCCAAAAAAAACAATTTTGGCAAAGGCGTTGCGTTTGTCGGCCGCTTAGAAAAACAGAAAAACCTTTTCTTTTTAATTGATGCTATTTCAAAATTGCCTGAAAAATTAAGATCAGTTACATTTATAGGTTCAGGGTCGCTTAAGATTGGTCTTGAAAATTATGCCTCAAAGAAAAAAGTATCTCTTACAATCATACCTTCTGTAAAAAATACAAAGCTTCCAACATTGCTTCGTAAATTTTTAATTTTTGCTTTGCCCTCCTTCGAAGAGGGAAGCTCAAAAGTGCTATTGGAGGCAATGGCATTGGGGCTTGTGCCGGTTGTCACTAATTTTTCAACCGCAAAAGAAGTTGTTAAGGACAATCTAAACGGTTTTATTACAAATTATGACGTCAACGACTACTCGCGCAAATTAGTGATGTTAATCGAAGACCGTAAGCTGTGTAAAAACATGTCCCAAAATGCGATTTTATCAATTTCCAACAACTTCAATTTAGAAAAGTTAATTTCAAATGAAATAAAAATTCTGAAAGAATCAGCCCAATGAAAAAGACAAAGAAAGGTGTTTTATATTTTGGCTCATACGATCCGGTTTATTCCAGAAACAGAATAATTAAAAAAGGGCTTGAGGCTAATGGAATCAAAGTTTTAGAAGATATAGCAAGCGGCTTAGTCCTTGTAAGGTACTTTAAATTGCTTATGTTTTTTCTAAAAGTTCAAAATCAGGTCAGGACAATCATTATTGGCTTTCCTGGTCACTATGACATTTTCCTCGCATTTTTATTAGGCAAGTTATTTATCAAAAGAGTTTATTACGATATATTTGCTTCTACTTATGAAACTTATGTATTAGACCGAAAAGTAACAGCAGAAAGATCCTTTCGAGCTAAATTTTACTATATTCTGGATTGGTTAGGATTAAAACTTGCAGATTATATAATTATAGATACTCAAGCCCATGGCGAGTTTTACAAGAAACTCTACGGCCTTAATCTAAAAAAGGCAATCCTGATATACGTAGGATCCGATCCAGACTATTTTCATCCAAGAAAAATAGAAGAGACAACCGATGTTCTATTCTATGGCAGCTATCAGCCACTCCAAGGAACAGATATTATAATCAAAGCCGCTGCTAAACTTCCTCGTATCAAATTTAAAATGATAGGGGAAGGGCAGACAAGAAAAGCTGCAGAAAATCTTTCAAAAGATCTTCAGCTTAAAAACGTTGAATTTGTAAATTGGATTCCAATTAATAATCTAGCAGAGGAAATCTCCAGGACAAAAATATGTTTAGGAATATTTGGCAAATATCAAAAGGCAGAAGTTGTGATTCCAAACAAAGTTTTTGATGCCTTTGCAAGCAAAAAGGTGGTAATTACATCAAACAACAGGGCATTTCAGGAAATCAATAATTACTCAAAAAAAAACATAATCTTAATTAAACCAAACAACCCGTTAGCACTGGCAAGTAAAATTGATATGTTATTAAATGACAACAAAATGAGAAAAAATATTGCAACCAATGGATATCTGCTATATAAGTCATTATTTACACCTAAATTAGTAGTCAAAAATTTACCCATAAGTTAACAAATGAGTAAATTAGCAAAATATTACGATGATAAGGTAAAGCTATATAAACCAAGTAAAATAAGGGAATTAAAAATATCAGAACTTCTGCCCGCAAATCTCAAAAATCTAAAAATACTGGATATAGGATGCGCTGATGGTACCTTTGGCGGTAAGCTTGTAAAACAAAGTGCTGTTGTATGCGGAGTTGACATATCGCCTCTTGCTGTTGGCATTGCAAAAAAGAAGCTCAAAGATGCTTTTGTTACTGATCTTAACAACCAAAAACTTCCATTTAAAACAAAAACTTTTGATTTAATTATCGCATCGGAAGTCATAGAACATCTTTATAACCCAAATAATCTATTAGTTGAATCGAAGAGAGTCCTAAGAGACAACGGGCGATTGATATTAACAACCCCAAACTTTTTGTACTGGGGAAACAGAATTAAATTTTTATTTGGTAATTTTAAATATGAAAAAAGCGGCGTGTTTGACGAAAGTCATATACATTTTTATACCTATAAATCACTAAAATCTAATTTAGAGCAGGCAGGTTTTAAAGTCATAAAAGAAAATCATGTTTATGCCGGTTCAGGTTTATTAAAAAATATCAAAAACCTCTCGCCGTCAATGTTTGCTTATCAAATAGCAATTGTATTTGGGAAAAAATGAAAAAGGTCATTGCTTATGCCTTTTTATTCAACTTACAATTTTCGGAACAGGAACAGGCACAATAAAGGTTGTTCCACGCTTTATTAAATACTTGTATTTAGCAATAATCGAATCAGCAAAATTCCAAGCCAAAATTACGATACAGTCAGGACCATTGCTTTCAAGAACATTAGGAGATTTTATAATAATATGAGTTCCCGGTGTGTACATATTCTGCTTGAGCGGGCTATCATCAACGATAAAATCCATTATTTTACTATCTATACCAAAATAATTTAGAAGAGTATTGCCTTTTGCTGGAGCCCCATAACCAACGATTCTTTTATTCTCTTTTTTTAATTTATTTAATAAATGCATTAATAATACTTTATTTTTTTCTACTCTCTTAGCAAAATCTTTCAAAGTTAAGTTTCTATTAAGTCGTTGTCTCAATTCAAGTTTAACCGAATTACTAACTCTTGGACTAATTGCAAACTGCGCATCCGATCTTTTTATAAAAATTCTTATGGAGCCACCATGACTGCTGACTCTTTGGACATCAAAAATTTTCATGCCATTTTTATCAAAATATTTCATCAAAGGTCTAATTGAGATGTAAGATAAATGTTCGTGGTAAATAGTATCAAACAAGTTTTTTTCAACAAAATCAACTAAATATGGTGCTTCTATTATAAAAACTCCATCATCAGAAAGAGCAATCTTTACAGCTTTTGTTAATTCTTCCCAATTATCTGTATGAGCAAAAACATTAGCTGCTGTTATTACCTTTGGTTTGCCGTAATTCTCTACAATAAACTTGGCCGTTTTTGGATTAAAGTAATCGCATATTGTTTTAATACCATTTTTATTAGCGATACTTGCAACATTTTTTGCAGGGTCTACTCCCAAAACCCTAAGCCCCAATTTTTGAAAAGGTTTTAACAAAATACCGTCATTGCTACCTATATCCACAACAAGATTGTCTTTTTTCAACTTCAGACTCTTTTTAACATCTTTTGCAAAGAACTCAAAATGTTTGATAAAAACATTTGAAGTGGAGGAAACATAAAGATAATTTTTAAACATTATGTCTGGATTAACAATGTGCGACAGTTGTACTAAATTGCAACCCTTACAAAAGAGCAGTGTTAAAGAAACATACAACTCCTTCTTGTTAAGATCGTTCTTTTTTAAAAAAGAGTTAGCTAAAGGGGATTTGCCAAGGGTTAGTATTGTTTCAAGGTCTCTACTTCCGCATGCCCTACATACCTTAAGGCGTTTTATATTAATCATTGGAAACTTTTAATCTAAAAGTATCTCTTTCGTATTTACTTTGTAACCTTGGTTCTGTTGCCAGTGCAAGCATTACAGAATCTTCTAAATATTCCATTGAGTGCCAATGCGATGCAGGAGTAAAAACTAAATCTCCAGGTTCCAATACAACACAATCTAAATTATTAAAAGGGGGTTTTGACTGTGAATACTTAAATTTGCCGGAAATACAGTAAACATAATGATTATCTTTTTTATGATAATGCTCACCGCGTGTACTGCCTTTTTTACTTTCAATATAAAGAACACTTTTTATTCCCATTTTTGCCTTATCCAACACGGTCTTTATCTCTCCTCTTTTATCGAGATAACCCTGGCCAATATGTATTACTTTTATTGCCACTTATTATTTGACTATTTTGTTTTTTATCGACACGACTTGTTCATACTTGTGTTTTACACCACTCGAGCATTCGCTTTAACCCTTCTTCGATTGAGACAGTGGGTTCAAAGCCAAAATGCTCTCGTGCCTTTGTGATATCCGGTAATCGTCTTTGAGCTTGATCCGCAGGATACTCCTGTGGCATTTCGATTTTCAAAACTTTAAGCTTTTTTTGAAAAAGTCCACTCACCTTATCTGCTAAATCCTCCATTCGAATTTCACCTGTATCCCTCCCAATATTGTAAACTTCGCCATTTTTACCCTCGAAAAGCACTTTAAAGAAACCTATCATGGCATCAGTCACATAAGTAAAAGTCCTTGTTTGAAGTCCAGGCAGGTGAACCGTTAACGGTTCACTTTTTAATGCCTGAAAAAGAAACTTAGGCACAACTCTATCATCAGTAATTCTCATTCCCGGACCATAAACGTTAAATGGGCGAACCCACTTAACAGGAATATTATGTATTTTGTGATAGCTTACGCACATGGTTTCCCCTAATCTTTTTGCTTCATCATAACAAGAACGAGGCCCCGTACAAGAAACGTTCCCATTATAAGTTTCTTTCATCGGAACGTCCTCATCGCGAGGGTTTCCATATATTTCGCTTGAAGAAAAGAAAAAAAACGATTTTATTGGATTCTGTATTGCATAATTCATAAGATGGTGTAACCCCAAAACAGTACAATTGATAGAATCTATTGGGTATTGGCGATAATAGATGGGGGATGCCAAGCCTGCAGCGTGAATAATAAAATCTATGTTTTCTTTTTCAAATGATCCTAATCCTTTAGAAATATCAAAAACTTTATAAATAATATTTTTATCTACAATATTAACCAACAAATTTTTCTTTGAACCTGTAATAAAATTATCAATTGCAAGAACCCGACAGGGAACTTTAAAAACCTGCTGATTTAAATGCTGAAATACTGCAATGAAAAAAGATCCAAGAAAACCCGCAGCGCCACTAATTAAAATGGTCCTGCCCTCAAGTTCTGAGAAGTCAACACCACCCACTATGTTTTTTATATCTTCGTTAACAACACTCGTCATATATTTTCAATTCTCAAGCAATAAATAACGCAACAAAGATCATGTTTTATGACCCAACTTTTAACCTTTTACTTGCGCATATCTCAGGACTTGTAGTATTTTACAACTAAATTACTCATGAGCAAACAAGGAAAAAAGATCAAAAAGGTACTGATTGTAATCGCTAGTTACTCTGCTTTTCGAGATCCACTTGAAAAGGCTTTTAAATCTTTAGGTATTAAAACAAGTTGTTTCGACAATCGCAAAACAACTTTGTTTGAAAAATTATTTTTTGGTTTATCTATGATTTATTCGCCATTTTACAGCCTTGCAACAAAACATATAAATAATAGGCTCATGAAGGTAGTTGAATTTATGAAACCAGATTTAGTTTTAGTAAGTAAAGGGGAAAATTTATTTGCTACAACTATTAAAGAAATTTCACAGAAAACAATTATAGTCAATTGGTTTACAGACTATTTTGCAAATTTTAAGGAGATTGAAAATTGGTTGTCTGCATGCAGTTTTTTTTTCACTGGAGACAGAGCCGATGTAAGAGCCTATCGAGCCAAAGGATACAAGAAACTGTATTGTTTGCCTTATGCCGGGCCGGAACTTGCTTTTAGCGCCAATAAGAAAAAATACAATGTTGTATTTATTGGAACTTTTAATAGGGAAAGAGAATACTCATTTGAGAAACTGGATAGGTTCAATTTAAAAATATGGGGAAATAAAAAATGGGAAAAGAGCAAGTTGAGAAAAAATTATATGGGTAAATGGTTAACCTCTAATGAGGTGACCCAAATTCTTAAAAACTCTAAAATCGTGGTAAACAATCATCAAAATAGGGTTCTAAACTTACGAGTTTATGAGGCTACATCTGCAGGCGCACTTTTAATCACTGATTACAGTGACGATTTACCACATATGTACAAAATTGGCAGCGAAGTTATTGTATATAAAAATAAAAATGATTTGTTCAACAAAGTTAAATACTATTTAGAGAATAACTCCCAAAGAGAGAAAATTGCGAAAGCTGGCTATAAAAGACAGAACAAAAACCACACATACGAAAAAAGAATAAAAGAAATGATAAAAATTATTAACTAATCAATCACAATTAATAATCTTCACGCATCGCTTTTACAGTTCTATTTGCAATAATTTACATAAATAAAATACGAAAGCAAGGCAAAGTTAACTAAAACCAGCATCCCAAATGTATTTATCTTTTTGCTTTGACTCTTTCGCCCCAAAATATGCCTTAGTGAGGCGCAAAGACAAAATAAGTGGTGAAAAAAGTAGTTTTAAAAATGGATACTTATCTAAATACCAACTAAAAGCATATCTAAGGAAATATATTTTCGATGCATTATCTCTTATGCAATTATATATAAGCTTTGAGACTTTAGGGTCGAGCGATGTGTTAGTGCCATGAATTGTAAACCTAAAAAGCTTCACTCTCACGAACCTTAATTTTATTCCTGAATGAAAAGAATTGACAATAAACGTAGCATCTGAAATCATATCGCTTGAAGAAAAAAGTCCAACCTTCGAGAATACAGTCCTTTTTATAATCAAACTTAAACCACAACTTCTAAACCTAAATATATCATCCATATTTTGCCCGAAATTTGTTCCCGGGGGTTTATAAAATGTATCAGTGATCTTTGTACTAGTGTTATAAGAAGTCCCACCACATTCTAATATTTCAATCTCTGGATGCTCCCCTAATATCGATAAAGCCTGTTCCATTGCTTTTTCGTAAAAAATATCATCGTCCGTCAGTAACTTAATATACTTTCCTCGTGAAAGCAGTATTGCCTTATTAGTCGCATGGGTTGGGCTGATATCCGGTTCCGAAATATACTTATCAACAAGTTTACCAACACTTTTTATGATTTTTATTGTTTTATCAGTAGAATCGCCATCTACAACAATTAATTCATCATTTTCCTTCTTTAACTTTTTAGCCCTTTCGATAGCCCTTTTCAGTAGTGCAGCTCTGTTTTTTGTAGCAAGAATATATGTAACTCTTTTTGTAGAATAAGTATCAAACGTGTGGCGATTAATATTTGTCCTCATGTTTAAAGATTTGAAAATTTTAACATTTAAAACATAGAATATAAATGATACAATGCTCATTAATGCCCCCACTATGGCAGAATCAACCTCAATAGAATCAATTATTCAGGAACATCTCAAAGTCGCAATAGACCTTCCTATCGACGACATAAAAAATCTAACAGAGGATATCACTACAACATTTACTCAGGGAGGCAAATTAATATTTTTCGGAAATGGCGGCTCTGCTACCCAAGCTTGCCATTGGGCGGAAGAATTTGTTGGACGTTTTGTAAAAAAAAGAAAATCATTGCCGGCAATTGCCCTTGGAACCAACTTTGCGAATATAACGGGAATATCAAACGATTATGGATTTGAAGAGATTTTTAATAGAGAACTCGAATCAATAGGAGAGAAAAAAGATCTTGCTATTGGTATTTCTACATCAGGCAATTCCCCAAACGTTATTAAATGCTTAAAAAAAGCGAAGCTTTTAAAAATAAAATCCTGGATATTGACCGGCAACACCAAAAGTCTAGCAAAAAAAATAGCCGATAAGTCACTTTCTATAAATTCTGATAAAACAGCCAGGATTCAGGAGATGCACTCACTGGTAATACATATAGTACTGGCCCACATCGAGTCAAAATACACTTAAAAAATTAAGCAAACTTGGTAGTTCTTAAGGTAAAAACCTAAGATCGAACCTGTTTAATTAGGCGACTGTAAATTTCATTAGGGTCTAAGCCTATCCATGAAAGGTAAATAGCATCCGGCTCAGGATCAAACTCCAAACTTTCATGAACAGGAAACGCAGCTACTTGAGACCCCGCTGTTTTTGCTGCTCTAACTCCCGTTGGTGAATCTTCATGAACAAGAACATTATTTGGTGTGGTGTTCAATAGTCCTGCAGACGCCAAATAGACTTCTGGATCTGGTTTTAACAACACGACATCATATTCGGTTAATGTGTATTTAAAAAAAGGTGCAAGGCCAGACTTTTGCAAAATATGCATTGCGTCATTCCGTGGTGTTAAAGTAGCAACTACCAAATGGCCGCCAACAGTCCTAGCCTTTTCCACATATTCAGGAACACCCACTCTAGGATAAATATCAGTACTATATAATATATCCCTATAAACAACGTTTTTAAACCCCTTACTTTAACGGGGTCAACCATCTCACCAATTGAACCTGCCAGCTTAGCAATTTCTTCAGAAATTGCTTCATCGCCTGCCCCGACAAATTTATTAAATTCAGTGATGCCAAATACAACTCCCAAACTTTCTGCAACCTCTTCAAAAGCGTATTGATGCCAGGATTCAAGATTTACGAGTGTACCTTCCAAATCGAATGCATATTTATTAGTTTCTACCATAAATAATTTACGCAAAGCGGTATTCCAATATATGGAGTAAGGAATATCAAACAACGCCAAAAGATAATATTAAATTCACAGCGTTCAGTAAATCGTCTTTTATCACTATTCGTTTATCAAATTTATATTTATCATCTTTCAACCCGTAACCTGTTTTAACACCAATAAACTTTATCCCGGCATTTTTCGCTGTTTGAGCATCAACGGTCGTGTCTCCAATAAAATAACTTTTTTTAGGGTCAATATTAAATTCCCTTACTGCTTGTTTAATTAACCCAGTCGCAGGTTTCCGGCATAAACACTTTATCTTAAGAGAAGCAACTTCACCCTTAAAGCCTTGTTCCGGATGATGTGGGCAGTAGTATATCGCGTCTAGTTTTGCACAATGTCTACCTAGCAAAGTTTCCAATTTATTGTGAATTTTACTAAGATGTTCATCCGTCATCAACCCTTTTGCGATTGATGCTTGGTTTGTTATTACGATTGAAAGATAATCAGTAGAATTTATAATTTCAATAGCCTTGGCAGAATGGGGAAGTAGTTTTAACTCTTTAATATTTGTGAGCTCATCGACTTCTCTGTTTATAACCCCATCCCTATCCATAAAAATAGCAGGACGCTTCAATCGTTTATTTAGCCTTTCCACTTTACCGGACAAAATGTCCTCGCCGACTCTTTTTAACCTTTCCAGTGTCCCGACGTCTTTGATATACTCTGCGGTTGTATAAGTGTATATAGATGCTCCTCTTTTAATAATCCTGGGAATAAGATCTTTTTCTATGTCGCATACCTCTTCTTTTATAATATATCCAAAAATTTTAGTAGAAAAAACAAATACAGAAGCACATGTTAAATTTCTTAAAATTAATCCCTTTGGTTGTGTTTTTCTTTTTCTTATAACGAAAGAACTTACCCTATCGTTTGAATCTGCCTCAATTAAATCCGAGTCGAACAGATGGTCACTTTGGTGAGCCACTACTGTGGCGACCCCTTTTTTATTCTTATGAAAATTTATTAATGATTTTAGGTCTATGTCCAGCACAACATCTCCTGAAAGTACCAGAAAATCCTTTCTTATCAGTCCTTCGAGGTATTTTAAAGCTCCGGCAGTTCCACGCGGTGAAGTTTCAACAATATGATGGATTCTGAGACCATACCTTTTACCGTCACCAAGGTAATCTTTGATCTGATCGCCCAAATAGCCAGAAAGTATCCAAATTTCGCCAACACCTTCGCGTTCAAGAAATAGAATTTGCCTTTCTATAATTGGTTGTCTTGCCACCTTAACAAGAGGCTTTGGAGTTTTTGAAGTATATTTTCCAAGTCTAGTTCCACGTCCGCCTGCGAGAATTACGGCAATCATTGTTAGAAGTCATTAGGCATCTTATAAATTATTTGACTTCCAAAATTCTCAAATTTAATTGGAATATATAATAAACTTTTAAGCTTACGCTTTACTCTTTCTTGCCTATTTTTTCTTACATAGAAGACCATACAACCACCGCTACCCGCTCCAAGCAATTTACCGCCAATTGCCCCTGCCTTGATGGCATTGTCATAAATCTCATCTATTGTGCCATTGGATATTTTATCTGTTAGCGTTCGTTTAATTTTCCAACTTTCGTCAAGAAGTGTCCCAAAATCATCAAGATTTGTTCTTTCTTTGGTCAGAACCTTATACGCCTCATCCACAAGATCAAGCATTTTATTTAGATCAACAGTTTTTTTTCGAGTTGCCTTAATTTGGCTTTTAGCAATTTCTGAAGCATTTCTAGAAATACCGGTATAAAACATCAATAAATTACCTTCAAGCATATTTATCCTTTCTTGATTAATACTTAAAGTGGTAACGTTAATAATTCTTTCCCCTCCAAAATCTATTCTGTTTAACCCCCCATATGCTGCAACTGTTTGATCTTGTGCTCCTACGTTTTCCTTTATCAAATTTTGCTCAACATGTATCGCTTCCAAGGCAAGCATTCTTTTGTCAATCATGGTTCCTCTTAGGCCATAAAGCGCATTAAGAAGACCAACAGTAAAAGCAGAACTTGAACCCATGCCGGACATTGCCGGGATATCAGCGTTATGTTGCATTTCCAGCCCCTCTTTAAACTTTAGGTACTTTAAACACTCCCTCACAGACGGATGCTTAATTTTTGAAACATGCTTTACATGTTCTTGTTCCGTATATCTAATCCTGTAGTTATAATCAAAAAAGCGAGGTAAATATCTGCAAGTTACATAAATGTATTTATTTATGGAAGTCGAAATAACTGAACCTTTATTTTTTTTGTACCAAACAGGGTAATCGGTCCCACCACCAAAAAACGAAATCCGAAGAGGCGTTCTCGAAATGATCATTTAGCAGAAGTATTAGTGATTATTATAGTGTCCATTTCAGTCATTCTTTTTAGAACAGCTTTAAACTCTTGAGGATCCATCTTATGAAGATTCGCTTTGGTTGGATACTTACCGTTTTTAACATCTACAACATAACTACTAAAAACCTCTAATATCATTTGGCCAACGGTCTTATTGCCTTTAGATTTTGGAAAATATCTTTTTATGTATGTTGGCAATTTGGTAAAGCCATAATAAAGTTCAAGAAGATCATGCCCAATCAGCAAGTGGCCATCTACTTTTCTTCCGGAACCAATTCCATAAACAGGAATTTGCAAATGATCCCTAAGCATACCCGTTACTTCTTCTGTTGCTCCCTCAACGAGTAATGCAAAAACTCCTGCTTTTTCCAGCGCAATTGCAGTTTCTAAAAGTTCTATAGCGCTTTCTACTGTCTTACCCTGAATTCTATAACCGCCCATTTCATGTATCTTATGAGGGTTAAGGCCTATATGCCCCATGACTAAGATTTCCGAATCAGCGATAGCTTTAATGCGGGAGATTAGGTGTTTACTAGCCTCACATTTTACTGCCTCGCAACCGGCTTCTTTTATAAAACGACCGGCGTTCCTTATCGCTTCGGAGTCTGACTCCTGATATGACAAAAACGGCATGTCACCAACAACGAAAATATTTTCCGTTCCTCTTCTTACCGCAGCGGCATGGCTTATCATTTCGTCCATGGTCACAGGCAATGTGTTTTTGTGTCCAAGCAGTGTCATCCCCAGAGAATCTCCAACGATAATCACGTCAAGGCCAGCTTTTTCGGCAAGCTGGGCAAATGGAAAATCATAAATTGACAGCAAGCTAACTTTTTCGTTAGCTGCCTTTTTGTTTTTAAGAGTCAGAACAGTAGTCCTTCCCCTTAATATTGGAATATTACTCTTAATCATTGTTTTAATTTGTTTCCCTTGTACCATATTATCGTTTTTCTTAGACCTTCGTTAATTGATGTTGATGCCCTAAAACCCAAGAGTTTTTCGGCTTTGCTAACGTTTATTAACCTTTTTTTAATCATTGTTGGCATATTTCTATCATATTCAATTTGGGCCAGTGGAAAATTATCAAGTTTCAAACATAGTTTTAAAACTTCACGAACACTAACACCTTTTCCTGTTCCTATATTAATAGGATTAAATTCTTTAAGTCCTTGCATTGCAAGCAACAACCCTTTAACAAAATCTTCAACATATATTAAATCCTTTATGTCTTTTCCGTCTCCCCATACCTCAACAGGATCGTGTCTTTCCACTACCTTACGTATCAAAGAGGGAACAACGTGCGACGTTTCCCAGTTAAAATCATCATATGGCCCATAAATGTTGGCAGGTCTAACCACAACACATATCATCGGATTTTTTATTTTTGTTGTATAGATCTCACATAAAATTTCCCCATACCTCTTCATCCAGGCAACGGGGTAGTACTTCCCAAAAGGTTCACCCGCGAAAGCCTCAGATTCTTTTACTGGATGCGAAAATGGAGGATACACTGTGTTGCTGCTGATAAACAAAAACTTTTTAACTTTCGCGTTGTATGCAGCCTCTAACATTAAAGCATTCATGATGACATTCGATGTTACGTGAGCAAGGGGATTGTTTTCGATAACCGATGCACCAGACGTATTAGCTGCACACATGAAAACATAATCGACATTTCTAACAACCTTTTTACAATCTGCAACTTTTGTGAGATCTGCTTTTATATATTTAATTTTGTTTGAAACAATTTGAGGTTTTCTTGTATGGAATATTGCCCTTACATTGGCTCCAGTATCCATGAGTGCCAGTAAAAGATTTGAGCCCACAAATCCTGCACCGCCACAAACCAAAACTTTTTTTCTCTTAAAGAATTTTTTTTGTGATATGTTATTTTTTGCCGACAATTTTACCTGTTTCATCTCTTTGGGAAAGTATTGGATTTTTTAGTGGCCACCAGATGCTATATTTCGGATCATTCCATTTAATTGTAAATTGGCTCCTTTGGTCATAATATGAGGATTGCTTGTAATGATAAATATCATAATCCGACAGCACTAGGTGGCCGTTTCCGTAGTATGGAGGTATCAGAACCTGTATTTTGTTAGTACCAGAGAGCGTGAACCCTTCCCATTTTCCATAGTCTGTTGATTTGGGATTTTGGTTTAATACGACAAGATAGAATTTGCCATATAAGCAAGAAATCAACTTCCACGTCTTTTTATCTCCATGAATCCCTTTTAGCACTCCATGACCTCCAGTAGAGATATCATCCTCAACAAATTTCAGTGAAACAGCATCTTTTGCATAGATTGTTCCTTTTAAGGCCTTTTTTATTTCTTGAAAATAATCTTTTTCATTAAATAATTCTACATACTCCCCGCGAAAATCTTCAAATGAATCTAGCTTAAATTGTAATACTCCTTCAAGTTTCGTTTTGTATACTTTCATAAAATCAAAGGCAGGAGGCAATTATATCAATAGCTATGTTTTATGCCTATCTTTTCCAAAAAGAAAAATAAATTTTGGAAAAATCTGTAGTTTAACAATTTGTATAACAACAACTTTACACGATGACCCTGGTTAATATAGCCATTTCTTTTTACTTGCGAAACCTTACCGATATATTCTTTATAACTGATTTTTTTATTATCTACCATTGGAGTTAATAGATCCATGTAGAACCGTGATTCCCGTGTTGTGAAGATTTCTCTTTTTGAAAAATAATCAACAAGTTCCATAGCACAGTCATTTAATTTAAAAATTTCCATAAGGCTTATAAGTCTAATTATTCTTTTTTTACTCCATTTCTTTGGACTTTCTTTACGTTTTTCCAATTCACGAACGGGATCTTTAAAATACAAAACCTGTGCCCATAGAACTTGTCCATAATTCGTCGGACCTGGGTCTGGTGAGACTGAGATTGGGGGTAAAAGTTTTCTTGCATGCCTGTATGTAGTCATGTCATACAAAAAGAAATCATGTGATCTCAAAAAATTATCCACATCACTAAATACAGATTGGTTTTTATGGGTCTGAAAAAATTCAACTTCACAGCTTACACCAATAACCGCTTTATCAATCGTTTTTGTTGCGCCCATAAGCACTTGCAATTCAAAACCTTCAACGTCTAATTTGATAAAATCAGGGGATTTCAATTTTTCTCTTTTAGAGAAAGAATCGAAGTCAACGGGTTCAATTTTAATACTTTTTTTAATGGCAAGGTTTGTCTCGTCTGGGAATCTTTTCATTATTCTCATATCTGGCTCAAGAAAACCTGAAGACCCTGAGGCGCTAGTGATATAGAATGTTCTGATCTTTTTATCATTTCCCAAAGCTACAGGAAAAAACATTTTATTTTTATCTGCATATTTCTCATTTAACCCTCTACATTCTTTAGCGTCGGGTTCAAAACCTAATAAAGTAATTTGATCTTTATAATACTTCCAGTGATTTTCAAATCCGCTTCTTGCCCCTACATCTAACACTGTAAGACCATTTTTTAAGAACCACTTCTTTTCAGTTAAAAAGGTGGTAAAAGCTGGTCTTTTATTAATATTTTTTAACATTAAATCAATTATTATTTTAAATAATTCTTTTTCTTTTTATATTCATTTTGATTTTTTAAAAACCAGTCCCATGTTTCTTTCAGTCCCCCCAAAAGGGTAGTCGAGGCGTTGAACTTAATTGTGCTTTTAGCAAGAGTCATATTCATAACACGTTTTGGATAACCGGATGGTTTTGACTTATCAAATTTGTATTTAAAATTTATAAAAGAACTCAATGTCTCAACTAATTCAGAAATAGAGTAACCTTTACCGCTTCCTAGATTTACATAACTGCCTTTTGTACCATAATATAAAGCAAGAATTACACCCTCAGCAGCATCGCGACTATATAAAAAGTCGCGGATAGCGGACCCATCCCCCCAAATAATAACTGGATTTTCTTTGTTGTAAATTCTAGACATTAGAGAGGGTATGACCATAGCGTTTGCTGGGTCAAAGTTATCCCCGGATCCGTAAACATTGCAAGGCCGAACAATTGCAAAATTGGTCATATCATATTGAATCTTATAAGCCTCGATTTGTTTCTCTGCCATTCTTTTTGCCCAACCCGGAAACATATCCATAGGTTCTCCTCCAGCATTTTTATTTTCGACAAAAACTTCAGCAGGGGAGTACGCGCCAATTGAGCTGGTATAAACTAGTTTTTTTACACCATTCAATCTGCTCGCCTCGAGCACATTCGTGTTCATCATCAAAAGAGGGACGAAAAAACTTGCCGGTTTTGATTTTGTGACTTCAATGGAACCCTTTATTCCAGCTAAATGAAAAACGAAATCTTTGTTTTTGGTAATCTTTTTACAAAACTCAAAATCTGTAAGATCTCCAAACAAATGTTTAGCATTTTTGTTAACATCTAGCTTGTCAAGTGAAACGATTGTAATTTGCCCCCCAGCTTTTACAAGGATATCTACAACTTGTCTTCCAATTAGTCCGGTCCCGCCTGTAACTAAAATATTTTTACCATTAAAAGTGTTTAATATCTTATTAGAAATCATTTATTATTCGACTACAAAATATGAAGTCCTGGAGGTGTAGGGGTATCTTTTGAGCTTTATGTTATTTAATCCGAACACCTCCTGCAGAGCGATAGTCTCTCCCGGTGAGTCGTGATCGTTAAGTTCATCAAAAGCAAGAAGGCTGCCCTTTACCAGCCTGGGTTTTATAAATTCTAGGCATTTTTTTGTCGGTTCATAAATGTCAAAATCAAAGTATGCAAGAGCAACAATAGTTTCTTTATGTTTATTAAGATATTTCTCGAGTTCTAAAACAGCATCCCCCTTTACTATTTCAAACTTTTTAATATGAGCAAGTGGGCTTATGCCTTCGTGGTAATTAAGAACTTGCTCAAGGTAAACCTCGTAATTTTTAGTAACAGAAATATTTCCTTTTTTCATAAGTGGCGAACTTCCATCCTCCTTCATTACTCTTGGAAACCCGGAAAAAGTATCAAACCCCACAATTTTTTTATGACGATTAAATGGTTCGTACAACCCTCTCAGGGCACTAAAAATTGCCATATTTTGGCCCCACCTTGTGCCAAAATCAAAAACTACTCCCTGCACGTCAATAATCTTTTTGTATATGTGTTCCATGAATAAGATTCTCGACAGATCTTTTGAACTTAAAAATAACCCTAGGTTTGAAAATACTTGGTCATTTGGAATAGGAGACTTTTTAAACAATTTCAAAAACTTCTCTTTTGAAATATCTTCGTCTTTGCTTGAGAAAGACTTGATTCCTGTTTTAAGTTGCATAGCCATGAATTATATACGTCGTTTATTTAATTTACAAACAATCATTTGATAACCTTTCTTACATAAGCAGGAATAGGTTTTGAAGTCCCAAATGCAATTACCCAAGCCCAATAACGCACCCTTCCGCTTATTAATTCGTATTTGAATTTATTAAACTTACTTTTTATTGGTATCAAGCGAACCGGTTTAAGAATTAGACTATCTTTTATTTGTCCTGCAAGTTCACTTGGGCTGGGTACAAAACCTAACTTGTTTTCTAGTGCTTCCTTAAGTGTTTGATAGGCTTTTGCATCTCTTTCACCATGAGGAGAAATCATAATTGTTTCTGTATTTACAAGTGTTAACGGAAGATAAAACATTTTATCGATATTTAAAATATCACCTTTTTCAATCTTCAAATTTATTGAATGCCAATTTTCTTCCAAATGTTCTTGTTTTAGCGATCTTGGGATAGCAATTACATTCTTGTTTTTTGCAAGCCAAGCTAACAATATTTGAGGGGTACTACAGCTATATTTTTTAGATAGTAAATCCAATAACTTTAATTGCACAGGACTCATGTCAGCAATTCTTCCTTGATCTAAAGGACTATAGGCAATAACAGAAAGTCTATTTTTTTTACAATAATTTAAAACTCCATTTTGTTCAATTGTTCTTTCGAAAAGGTTGTATTCGGCTTGAATAGACACAACCATTTTATTTCTCGTAATGTTTATAGCTTTTAAGATCTCTTGCTTAGAAAAATTACCTAAACCGATAAAACGAATCTTCCCTTTTTGTTTTAGCACTTCCAAAGCAGAGAAAGTTTCCTCAAAGGCTACATTTGGATTTGGCCAATGGAACTGATACAAGTCTATATAATCCGTATTCAGTTTTTTAAGGCTTCGGTTGCACGAATCAATCACCTTTTTGTAAGTACTATTTTCTGGGGAAAACTTAGAGGCTATAATTATTTTTGATCTTTTACCCTTTATTGCTTTTCCAACTAAATTTTCTGCGATTCCGTCTCCATAGCCTTCAGCGGTATCAATTAGTTTTATCCCAAAACCTATACCGTACCTGAGACTTTTTAAAACTTCTTTTTGATCTGTTTTGCTAAAGTCGAAACCGGTCCCCATGCCTATAGAAGGAATTTCAAGATCCGTACCTCCAAGTTTTACTAGATTCACCTTATTTAAACCCCCAGTTTATTTTTAATTGATTTTTCGTCTAAACTATTTTTCGATAACAAATAATCTCTGCTGCCATAGGAAAATAACTGTTCATCGGCAAGGGCAATTCTTTCAAGTTTAATATTTAGACTATTATCGGATATAATTTCGGAAATAATCGTACCTAGCCCACCAATCAAAGAATTTTCTTCTATAGTTATTAAACTTTTAGACCTCATCAACACTTTTTTAATAAACGCCTTATTAATTGGTTTTAAACGCAAAACGTCAACAAATCCCAAATTGTTTTTCTTCAAACTAGATGTTTTAAAAACCTCGTAAAGTATTTTTGTCATAAAACCTGTACTAATTATATTAGTCTCTTCTAATTTGTTTATTATTTTGAACCCATTTTCAAAATCTTGTTGGGTTTGATATATGTTTGGAAAATTTCCTTTGTCTAGTCGCACATATGTACATTTGGCATTTTTATAAGAAAACCAAGCCGATTTGGCAGCCGAAAAAGCATCACAAGGATTGCAAATAACCATTTCTGACAGAGTTCTCATAATAGCAATGTCGCCCGTGCCGTGATGTGAAGGTCCATCAAAACTAAAGGAGAACCCGGCGCCAATTCCGACTATAACTATCGGTAGGTTCATGCTACAAATAGAAAATTTTATTTGTTCAAACGAACGCATTGTTATATACGAACATATGCCAAAAACAAACACTTTTTTCCCGCCAGTGGCGAGACCTGCTGCCACATCCATCATGTTTTGTTCAGCCACGCCTATATTTATGTACTGATTGGGAAAATCTTCCTTAAGCCGTCTGAGTGCAAGCGCATCCATGTCATCGGATATAAAAATTACATTCTTGTCAGACTTTACAATCTTGTAAACTTCCTCGAAAAAGGCATCACGAATGTCAACTAAATCAGACTTCATCAAATTCCTCTCGTTAGTTCTTTCTTTGCTCTTAGGTACTCCACGCCAGATGGAGTTTGTGTATACCAACCGACACTGCTTTCCATAAAAGAAACGCCCTTGCCTTTGATAGTGTTTGCAATAATCATGACAGGCTTATCGCTAACCTTTGCTTTCTTTAAAGTATTTATTATTTCACCAATATTATGGCCATCTATTTCAAAAAAATCCCATCCAAATTTGATAAGTTTAATTTTCAAATCTTTATATATGCTTCCATCTTCAATCGAATCCGTGACCATAAACCTGTTTCTATCTATAATGCATATTAGATTATTGATTTTCACCTCAGAAGCAAAAATAACGGCTTCCCATACAGAACCCTCGAACAATTCCGCGTCACCCAGAAGAACATAAACAAAATTTTTCTTTTTGGTTTTTTTTGACGCAAGTGCCATACCGCAGCCTACTCCAATTGCGTGTCCAAGTGACCCAGTATTAAAATCGACACCATCAGTGCCCACGTCAAGCTGGCCGCCTAAACCACCATCTTCCCCGTAGGACAAATATTTCTTTTTGGAAATTATTCTTAGATCCCAAAGAATTGCATAGAGCCCTAAACAAGCATGACCTTTGGATAAAATAAACTTATCGCGATTTGGTTTTAAAGACTTTGCACTTGAAATAAATTTTCCATAATAAAGAGCTGTTAAAATATCAACACAAGAAAACGTGCCTCCAATATGTCCTTTCCCAGCCCTGTTGATAGATTCCAGAACTTGCAAACGAACCCATCGGGCTTTATTTTTTAATAATTCGACATTTTTCATAACATCAATTTTGTGGTTAAGTTAGTGGTTCAACAATCTCCTGTCTGTCATCGCAAACAACCTCTACAAATGCCGGGCCTTTTTCCTGCATAATCTTTTTGAGATTTTCATCAATTCGTTTCCAGTCAGAGATAATATGGTATTCCAGATCAAACGCAACGGCAACCCTTTTTAAATTTAAAGTCTCAGCACCTGTGTCATCGTCGGATCCGATTCTTCTTCCTTCGAAGTACGTATCTTGCCACTTTCGCATCGAAAGATAACCATTATTATTAATCACAAAAAGTTTTATATTTAGATTGTAATAGGACATTGTTTTAAGCTCTTGAATATTCAGTTCCAGTGAGCCGTCACCAGTAATCGCCAAAATTTGAAATTTTTTTTCTGCAATACTGGCTCCAATAGCAAGAGGTATGGACAAGCCCATTGCGGCAAATGTAGCAGATGTAATTTCACGTTTGCACTCTTCAAAATTAAATACTTGCCCTCCAACGTAATAATTCGATCCGGCATCAGTTACTAAGATATTATTTTTACCTGAAACTGCGTCAAGCCTAGAAATAAAATAATAAAGATCAATGGGGTTGCGCTTCATCCCACCCGTAATCATTGGATTATTTTTTTTGAGTTTTTTGCAAGCAGTTGTCCAGACTTTCCATTCTGGAAAACTATTACCACTTAACTTTTGCATGAATTTTCTAATAAAAATTGCAACATCGGCATGAATTTTTAAATCAATTTTTACATTTTGTTTTGCCAGTTCACCTTTTTCAATATCAACCACAATAATTTTAGTCTTCCCTGAAAATGCCTCCCTATTAAGTCCCACAAAAGGAATTGCCAGCCTTGCACCAAGCACAATTACAAGATCCGCAGATTGTAAAATTTTAAGGGAATACCTCGTACCCTTAATGCCCCCAAGCCCCATATTGAATTCGTGAGAATATGAAAGAAGATCAACGCCAAGCCTCGTCAAAACAACCGGAACTTGTAAACGATCTACAAGATTTTTAAAATCTTCTATTGCATTCGATTGTCTTATTCCATGACCTGCAACTATGATCGGCTTTTTGGAAGCAAGAAGGAGCTTCATCACTTGCTCGATTTTAAATTTTCCTTCCTGCTTTTTTTGCTTTGGGACTTTAAAACTTTTAAGTTTATCTGGTTCAATCATCGCTGACTGCACGTCGTGAGGTATGTCAAGCCAAACGGGGCCTGGTCTTCCATTTTTTGCTAAGAATAAAGCCTTTTCAAGGTGGAATTTGATTTCCCTCGGATTATTTATCATAACTGCATATTTAGTTATGGGTTTCACAATCGGCACTATATTTATCTCTGCCGTTCCTAGGGTTCGGAGTCCCGGTATATGTGTATTGTAAGTAGTATGTTTTTTATGCACCTGCCCAGAAATTATAAGTACAGGAGCGCTATCAACCCATGCTTCTGCCAGCCCGGGTATGGCATTGGTTGATCCGGGCCCAGAAGTTAAACAAACAGCACCGACAGAACCTTTAACTCGAGCATAAGCTTCTGCCATCATTGGGGAGGCTGCCTCGTTTCTGGCACAATAATAATGAAGTTCTTTTTTTGCAGCAATAGCGTCATTCAGATACATTGCCCCGTATCCCGTGAGAACAAAAATATCGTTGATGTTATTCTCAACCAAAAAGTTGGCTATGTAATCAGCCACCCTTATTTTCATATTAGAAAGGCCCTTTAAATTTGTTTTCGTACGTATAGAATGTTTCTCTCGACAGGTCAGTTGCAGATAAACCAAGTTTCTTTTCTACGGTTCTGATTATGTCTATAGCATTAGGATAGAAGTCATCCTCCAGTGGCCTTGTACACGGGCAGGGTGTTGGGGTAAACCCGAGTCTTGTTATTGGAGTTTTTAGCTTCCCGAAACACTTTTCAGAAATTTGCGCAGCAACCTCTGCTCCGAAACCGCAATTTATCCAATCATAGTCTACAACAATCAAATGGCCGGTTTTGGCCACCGACCTGGCTATTGGTTCAATATCAAGTGGAGAGATAGTTCTAGGGTCAATAATTTCTATTTTTACACCCCTTTTCGCTAATATTTTTGCAGCCTCCATTGCCTCAACATTCATCCAGCTTGTCGAAACAACGGTTAGATCTTTTCCTCGCCTCAGCACAATGCTTTTTCCAATTGGTATTGGTTCAGCTTTTTCGTCAATCTCGTCAACAACATCATATAAAAAACGGTGTTCCAAAAAAATAACAGGGTTATTATCCCGAATTGAGGAAATCAAAAGACCGCGAGCATCATTAGGGGTAGTTGGCATAACAACCTTTAAACCAGGAATGTGCGCAAAAAAAGAATGCAAACTTTTACTATGCTGATAAGATTGCCCCCAACCTTTACCTATGATTGCCCGGATTACAAGTGGAACTTTTAACTTGCCGGCCGATCCATATTGAAAACTAGAAACCATATTAACTATTTGGTTCATTGCCAGAATTAAAAAATCAACTCTCATATGCACATTTACCGGTCTTAGTCCGTTTATTGCTGCCCCTAGACCAAATCCGACCAGAGCCTCTTCTGAAAGAGGGGTACTGAAACACCTTGAGTCTCCAAATTCCTCAACCAAATCTTTTGTCGTGCCATAAATTTTTTTATGATCAGCAACGTCAATCCCATACACAAAAACCGAAGGGTCTCTGCGCATTTCGAGGGTCAACGCTTCATTTATAGCCTCCCTGTAACTAATTTTTTTCATGTTTATTTCGTCTCGCTGAAAACATCTTTGTATAATTCTTGTTTACTTGGGAAACTGGATTTTTTTGCTTTTAATATGCTTGTTTCAACTTGTTTCTTAATTGTTTCCTCAATGTTTTTAATATTCTTTTCCCCAATACTCATTTTAGCTAGTCGCTTTTTTTGCATCACCAGCGGATCTACCTTATACCAATTTTCAAAATCCTTTTTTGACCTATATCCGGCTGAAAAATCTTCATTTATGCCCACATGTTCTAAATACCGATAATATTTTAAATGCAAGAATACCGGCTTAGAGGTATTCTTGATATTTTTTAGAGCAGATACAGTAATCTGATAGATTTTTTCAACATCAGTAGTATTAGAAGAAATAACCTCACAATTGAAGTTTTTAACAATTTTATCAATCGATTTATATCCGTGTCTTTTTACGTCTGAGGTGTGAACAGCAAATCCATTATCCTCAAGAACAAAAAGGATGGGCAATTTTAACAGACAGGCAAAATTTATGCTTTCCCAAAAAACGCCTTCATCTACGGCCCCATCACCAAAAAATACGGCCACGACATTGTTATTTTTTTTGATTTTATTAGCGTATGCTGCACCGACTGCCACAGGAATTGTGCTTGCAACAACCGCAGATGTTGCCAATAGGCCTTTTTCTGGTGCCACAAGATGCATCGAGCCCCCCTTACCCTCAGCTGCACCACCGGTCTTGCCGTATAGCTCCGCGAAAAAGCTATCGGTATCATTTGTCACAGCAAGGTAAAGTGCATGGCTCCTGTAAGTACCAAAGGTTTGGGAATTTTTTCCCAGCGCTGCTACTACTCCACAAACAATGGCCTCTTCCCCCATAGACATATGCATGGGAGTTTTCATTTCATCATCAGGATACGCTTTGATAATCGTCTCTTCCGCTCGGCGAATCAAATAGATTTTTTTATACAAGTCTAAACTTAACTTATTCATGGAGCGCCATATTATAATAAATTCTCCAGTAATTGAGCATATCTGAAAGAGTTTTTGTAAATTTAATTCTAGGGGACCAGCCAGTAACTTTTGTAAATTTTTCGACCGACGGTATTTGTAGGGTAACATCCGAAGGCCTTAGCCTTTTCGGATCAACCTTAATTTTAATATTTTTAACTGTTGATAAACTGATTAAAATTTTTAGCATTTCACCAACCGTCATTGTTTCATTTCCGCCTATGTTATATACATCACCAGGTTTGCACTTAGTAACAAGAAGCCAATAAGCCCGAACAGCATCCCGAACGTCCATAAACGTCCTAATACTTTCTAGATTTCCCACTTTTACAGTAGGTGATGTCAAACTGGCTTCGATTGATGCAATTTGTTTGGCAAAACTGGACGGTGCAAAAACTTCACCCCGTCTTGGGCCTTCGTGCGTGAACATCCTGGTTCTGATTGTCTGAATTTTCCAGGAAAGCCAATACTGTAAACCAAGCATATCCTCGGCAACTTTTGAAACTGCGTATGGGGAAGCAGGCCTGAGGGCATTAGTCTCCACAATTGGAACTTCTTCTTTTTTGACTTGGCCGTAAACCTCGGAAGAGCTACAAATATGAACAATCGGGTCGTAACCGCCAGAATCCCTTAACTCTTTTATGGACTCCAAAAGATTTACTGTGCCGATAATGTTTGTTTCCAGGGTAGAAATTGGAGCACTAAAACTAAAGTCGACATAAGATTGTGCAGCAAGATGAAAAATTACATCCGGTCTGTGTTTTAATAATATTTTTTTTACTGAATATCCATCTGTGAGATCACCATACTCCAAGTCTATATGGGAAAGTATATTACTTATATTATCTTTAGGGGATCTCCACCTAACCAAGCCAACAATTAACACACCTTTTTTATTTTCTAGAATATAATCAGCAAGATGACTGCCAACAAAACCGCTGATACCTGTAATTAGTACTTTATTTATTTTTCTCATTAAAAATTTATTGGCAGAAACGAAGCCTCAAGATTTAACTTTCCTAGTTATATGTAAAAATACTACCTGAGTTATTGCAATCTGCACAATTTTGGCAAATATTTTTGAAATTATTGCACCAATTAAACCCCAGAAGTATAAAAACATCAATAAACTGAGTACAGAAGATATTCCATAAATTATGGTTGCAATAAAATTCCACTTGATTATACGCCTCTTTACGAGATAAGCACCAAAAATATTGCTAGGATAGTACAATAAACTGAGAGAAAAAATTTGAGAGAGAAGTATTGCTTCATGATATGAAGGATAAAGAATTTTGAAAATAAACGGGCATATTAATATGTACAGAACAACGATCAAGGTTATAAGAACCTCTAAAAGCATACTTTTAAAAAAAAGAACCCGCCTTACCTCTTGTGGACTTACCTCTGATATTTTTGACTGTCCAAGCGCAAGAAACATCTTAAAGAAGCCCTGTATTTGAAGTGGAATCAATATTGCAAAATAATAAACCGCATTTTTTTCAAATCCTAAAAATATTGGTATTAATAATTTATCTAGATAATCTAAGCCAGTATAAACAATTTGAGTAGCGCTTAATGTCAAACCCAGTTTAATTAATCTACGATCAGTCTTTAAACTTTTTGTATTTTTAAAAATACTGTATGTAAATAAAATATTTACAATTGCGGTTGACCAGGTAGAAAATATTGTGACCACAACAAAATTCCTAAAATAGACAAGAGCAATTGCTGTCATCCCTATTGAAAATAAATTAGCGGTTGTAGAAATAAGGGAAGATTTCCTAAAATCTTTTTTGCCGTTATAAAAGGCAATAGCCAAACTTCCCAGCGTTGAGAAAGGGAAAGCGAGAGAAGCAAAAAATACCGAAAGCGCAAGATTTTGATTACTTCTTAAGAAAAAGTAAACCGAACCAAAAATCAAAATTAAAGCTCCCAGCAAAGAAAAATAAATAATTTTTTTCATGGCTTCCCTAAAAACACCATCTTTTTTTTCAATAGAAGCTTGAAAAACAGTTTCGGTCATACCGGGCAGAGCTGTAATGCTGATAAAGGCTATTGCAGACATTAAAAATGAAAACTGACCCAGCACATCTTTTGGCCAAATTCGTGCAAAAAGAGCTGATAAAAGAACCCCCCCGACTAAAGCAGATGCGTTCGAAATCAAAAACCAAAAACCGCCACTAACAAAATACGTCAAATCAAGGCCAATCAATGAAGAGGTATTTTTGATTTTTAATTTTAGGAAATCTTTTGCCATATCTTTATTGTGCCTGAATCTGGAAGACTTATTCCATTTGGTATTTCGCTCCACTTATTGTCATCCAAATTCTGAAGTATAAAATCTCTCAATCGATTCAAGCCTGTGAGGCTTGAGTTGCCGCCTACCTTGACTATCAAATAATCACCCTGATCCAGCGTTGCACTAATAGTTTGAAAATTAGTACCAATAGGGAAATATGATGCTGTTATAGCCCTAATGGGCAGTTTGTATAAAACAATATAATATCTTAAGCCATTTATATTAAGTTCATAATCTTCAGAAAGCAAAACAACAGTTTTTTGTTTAGAAATAGGCTCGAGTATCGCTAGAGAAGTCATAATCTCGCTAATTGGAAAAGAGTCTTTACGTGGTGTGTCGACGTATCCAATACTTTTATCAGCAATTTTGAATGGGCCAAAAGAAATCTTGTGGCTAATCATTTTTGCGTCAAACACGACTGTATTGAGATATATAAGAATAGGGAAAAGTGTCAAAACAATTGCTCCCAGTAAATATTTTTTTTTGAATGTTTTTTCGATAAGCCAAGCAATTAAAATGGCAAATGGGGGCAAAAGTGGCAGCATTAGACGATAGTCCTTGTTTGGCCCGAGATAAAAAATTGTAAATGGTATAAAAAACCAGCTACAAAGCACCAAATTTATATTGATTTTCTTTTTTTTGTAAATAAATAGAATAAAAAGAATCAATAAGATAAAGAACCAATAAGGCGAAATAACATAGTTTATAAAATCGAGGGCTGAACGATATAGATTGTTAAAAGAAAAAGCAGGACCATAATAAAGATCACCCAAAAGTGCTGGATTAACTGATCTTTTAGCTTTCCATAGTACTGTCATTATATTTCTTAAATACCAGGGCAAAGAAATGACAAGTGCCGGTAAAGCAAAAAAAAGTATATTTCTTAGATTGAAAAGCTTATTTTTATTTATTTTCCACGACCAGTAGAGTGTAACCATTGCAGGACCAAACACAAAAATAAAAAAATGAAATTTCATAAGCATTCCAAAACCGGTTAGCAATCCCAAAATGAGCAGATATTTTCGGTTAGTTAAGTTTTTAGTTTTTAGCAGAACAAATAGCCAAATTACTACAATAGTCATAAGACCAAATTCAACAAGAAAGTAATGAGTTAAACCGTAAAACAATGGCATTGTAGAAATAACAATTACTGACGCAAGTGCTATATTTTCTTCAAAGAAAAGGCTTACCAACTTATAGAAAAAAATGAAAAATAATAATATCAACAACACGTTCACAAAAAGTGCAACTTGTACCGTGGAACCAAAGAATACGTACAATGGTATTGGTAATATCGCGATCAAAGGTGCTTTTGTGGGCAATATCGTTGTTGTTTTAAAAAGAAAACTAACAAAGCCTTCATCAACGAGCGATTGACGAAGTATTTCGGACGCCTCAAGGTATTGTGCATGGTCCTGTCCGGGAAGATCTTTGCTATAAAAAATCCATACAGAAGTTGTAAATAGTATAAATGCAATCCAAGAAAAAAGAATGTACTTGACCAAATTATTTTGTGGCGGTTTATTGTTTTTCATCTCAATCAAAGCCTGATAAGTTTAGCAAAATTATGTTGTTTAGATAATAACTTGTTTAAGTTTGCTTGATAGATATATGAGGTTTTGTTAGCTTGAGATTCACCGTAAAGTAGCTTGTTGCAAATTTTATTGCAAAGTAAATTAAAGATATTACGAGCGGGAAAAAGAACCTATATCTAAATACAGGTACAATGAAAATAGT